>Ga0209298_10000035_pt1 | contig 78928 bp, 76 predicted proteins | sample S_140806_EF_Meta_FD_187325 | JGI IMG/M metagenome (GOLD analysis project Ga0209298, IMG submission 187325) | Freshwater microbial communities from Lake Simoncouche, Canada to study carbon cycling - S_140806_EF_MetaG (SPAdes) (version 2) | ecosystem: Environmental > Aquatic > Freshwater > Lake ... | reverse complement strand
TAACACTGACTATGGCACAACCGTTTTCAGGGACAGCATATCTGTCATAAGGGAGAAAGAAAATGGCAAAAAAGTTTTTAGTTAGCATTGATCTCAATAAAAATGAGCTCTTAAATGCTAGAATTCAGAATTTAGGCTCAGCTCCATCAAACCCAGTAATTGGTCAAATTTACTATAACAGTGGCGACAATGTTATGTACTACTACAATGGATTAGCATCACCAAACGGTCCATGGCAATCAATGAGTGGTTCTCAAGAAGTAATTCAAGATGTAATCGGCGCTTCAATTGAAGGCGGAGTTGGCTTAACAAGAACATACGTTGATTCTACAGGAATCACAACAATAGATTTAGACAATACAGCAGTAACAACTGGTTCATACGGATCACAAACAAAGATACCAACATTCACAGTAGATCAGCAAGGTAGATTAACTGCAGCTGGTCAGGTTGATGTAGCAACAGAGCTTGCAATAACTGGAGACACTGGAAATACATCTATTTCATTACTTACAGAAGGATTAACTGTAAATGGTGGAGAAGGAATTGATGTTGCTGTAACAAATAATGCAATTACAATTTCTGGTGAAGACGCAAGCACAACAAACAAAGGTGTCGCTTCTTTTGATGCAGCAGACTTTAATGTAAACGCAGGCGTAGTATCTGTAAAAGATATTAATTTAGATTCACAAACAACAGGCGACTATGTAGCAACTATTGTAGGAACAGCAAATGAAATTACTGTTTCTCCAAATAGCGGACACAACGCAGCGGTAACCGTAGGCTTGCCAGACAATGTAGAAATTACTGGAAACTTACAGGTTGGTGGAAACCTCAATGTTATTGGAACTGTTAACTCTGTAAATACAACACAGATTAATATTGAAGATAATAAGGTAAAGCTAAATAGCAATTTTGCTGGCACCCCAACAACAGATGCTGGAATAACAGTAGAGCGTGGACTAGAGACAGATGTAGAAATCCTATGGAATGAAACATCAGACAACTGGGCATTAACAAATAATGGAACAGCCTATCATGCAATTGCTAGAAAATATGCAGAAACACTTGGTGCGTCTGCCACATCTTATACAATAACACACAATTTAGGAACAACTGATGTAACTGTTCAAATATTTGAAGCAGCATCACCGTTTGCACAAGTTGAAGCTGATGTAAAAAGAACTAGCTCGAATACAGTAACAGTAGACTTTGCAATAGCCCCGTCAGCTGGAGAATATAAAGTAGTAGTTGTAGGATAATAAAATGTCCAGACAAATGAAGGTTGCACTTAATCTTCTTACTTCTATGGAGAACCCCGACATAGCCACTGTTGGAGATATATACTTTAATGTAGTAAGTAAGAATTTAAGAATATACAATGGTATGGTTTGGGTAGAGCTTACCCCGCCGAGCACAGACCCAACACCATTTTATATGCATACACATTCATTTGATGGAAATGTTCATACAATTGATGTTCAAAATAAGATTACATTTAAGGAAACAAATACTTCAGATTCTCCCAATCTAGTATTACCGCTTGTAATTGGATACGATGGACAATATCCTTCAACATCAAACCAAGGCGGAACATTTGAAAACCAAACGTTGCTTGATGGCGGAAACCCAGAAGGCAGTGTTATAGAAGTACAAGACGAAATCCTAGAAGGAGGAAGTTCTGCAGACAACGATGGTATAATTGTTGATGCAGGAGGTTCATAAAATGGCATCATTAAGAATACAGCTTAGAAGAGATACAGCAGCAAATTGGGTTTTAAACAATCCCATACTATTGCCAGGTGAACTTGGTATTGAAACAGATACTCTTAAATTTAAAGTTGGCAACGGCTCAAGATGGAATGCCACAACTTCCTATGCATTAAAAGTTGGAGAAGCAAACGGAATCGCTACACTTAACTCAGCTGGTAAAATACCTACTTCCCAACTACCAGATTCTATTTCAGCAGGAGTTGATTTAAATGCTGCAATCGCTCAATTAACTTCTAACTCTATAACAGAAGGATCTACAAATAAATATTTTACAAATCAAAGAGCAATCGATGCAGTTTCTGCTTCTATAGTTAGCGCAATTGCAGCAGAGACTTCAAATAGAAATACAGCAATCGCTGCTGCAAAAACAGAAGCAATTAGCACAGCATCAAATGATGCAACTAACAAAGCAGCAGCAGCTAAATCAGAGGCTATCATTGCAGCGGCAGCGGCATCAGATACAAAAGATACAATTGCTACAGCAGCAGCAGTAGTCACAGCCAATTCTTATACAGATACTAAAATTGCGACAGAAGTTTCTAGTAGAAACACAGCAATAAATACTGCCATATCAACTGAAATTACAAATAGAAATACTGCAATCAATGCAGCAGTTTCTGGAATTACTGCTGGTACAGGAACTCCTGGCGCTACAGGTGCCACAGGTCCTGCGGGTCCTGCGGGTGCCGCTGGTGCAGCAGGTCCACAGGGATTAAAAGGTGACACAGGTGCCACAGGTCCTGCGGGTCCTGCGGGTCCTGCGGGTGCCGCTGGTGCAGCAGGTCCACAGGGATTAAAAGGTGACACAGGAGAATCTGGTCCAATTGGTATCGGAGCTACAGGCTTACAGGGTCCTAGAGGCGATGTTGGTCCTGCGGGTGCCGCTGGTGCAGCAGGTCCACAAGGTCCACAGGGATTAAAAGGTGACACTGGTTCAGCTGGCGCAGATGGAACACCTGGAGTCGCTGGAACAGCAGCAACAATAACAGTTGGTTCTGTTACCACTGGTTTAGCAGGTTCATCTGTAGCTATAACAAATTCTGGAACATCCCAAGCAGCAATATTTAATTTTACAATTCCACGGGGCGACACAGGCGCAGCAGGTTCTGGCGGATCAACATTTACTGGAACAACAGACGCAGTAGCAGAGGGTACAACAAATCTTTATTTTACACCAGAAAGAGTTATCTCTGCAACAAATCAAAAATTTGCAGATGTTTATGTAAATGTAAATCAAGCTCAAGAAGATCTTTTAACATATGCAAATAACACCTTTCCGACAAAAACATATGTTAATTCTACTTTTACAACACCAACTTCTTTAAATAACACACTTGAATCATATTTAACAGAAGCTGATGCAAATTTACTTTATCCAAAAATTAGTATTGCAACTGGAAAAATAGACTCAACTGTCTTAAATTCAGATATTGCTAGAACTTCAGACATTACAGCTGCAATAACAAATGTTGTAAATGGAGCGCCAGCAACATTTGATACACTTAAAGAAATTTCAGACTACATTGCATCTGATCAAACAGCAGCATCTTCTTTAACTACATTAGTTGGAACTAAACTTTCTTCTTCAACTGCAGCATCAACATATGCACCAATTGTTTCACCAACATTTAGCGGAACGGTAAATGGAATTACAAAAGCAATGGTTGGATTGGGAAATGCAGAAAATACTACAGATGCATCAAAGCCTATATCTACTGCAACTCAAGCAGCCCTTGATACAAAAATTTCAACGTCTACTGCAGCAGCTACCTATTCAACAAAGATATCACCAGTATTTACTGGAACAGTAGATTTCTCGGGAGCAACTGTAATTGGAATAACAGCCCTACCAGCTCAATTAAACAATTCTGGTAAATATTTAACTACAGACGGAACATCTGCTTCATGGGCAACATTAAACTTAACAAGCTATGCAACCAAGGCCTCCCCAGTATTTACTGGGATAGTAGATTTTTCTGGTGCTACAGTAACTGGATTATCTACAACAATAGCGGATAACTCTATAACATCAGCAAAAATTGCAGATGGTTCTATTCTTAATGGCGATATAAATTCTTCTGCCGCAATAGATAAAACAAAAATTGCTGGAACGGCAGTTACTTTGGCCGATACGGCAACAGTTACAAATGTCATGCTTGCAAATAATTATGTTGGAATTAATGGACAGCTAGTTTCTTTAGGATCAATAGTAACAATTCCTGTTGGAGCAAAAACATTCTATAATAATACTGGCACACTCCCTACTACTGGAATGGTTGCTGGAGATATTTACGTACAATACTAGGATATAAATGAAGATACATGATGGCACATATTGGCAAGAAGCTAAATCATTAAAGATTCATAATGGTTCTTCGTGGGTAAATGCTGTTAAAAGCTGGGTTTATAATGGAAGCTGGCAAATAGTATATCCAAACTCACCAGTTTCAACTGGTGGCCCAACATTTACGTATTCAGGTACCACTTATCCATCCCCTGGTTCAACATGGACACCAAATCACTCATGGAATATGGACCCAGCCTATGCGCCAACATCATATACATATCAGTGGAAACGCGGAAGCACAAATATTCCAGGAGCTACTTCTGCAACGTACACAGCAACAGCAGCAGATATTGATCAGTCTATAGGCGTTACAATAACAGCAACAAATGGAAGAGGAAGCACAACAATAAGTGGAAGTTCTGGAACTAACATATTGCCAATGGTTACTTCAGTAATTGCTTATGACTCAACTCCATACCCAACCCAGCCTTCTGTTTCTATATCTACATCTGATTTAAACTTTACTGGATCTTGGGGAACATCTACGTATGCAACTTCATATTCAATTAGTACTAATAATGGATCAATCTCTCCAAGTTCCGCTGTAAGTTCTGGCAACTTCAGCGGATCTGGTTCAGCTGGACCAATACAAATTACTGTTACCCCAACAAATTCAAATAAACAAGTTTATATATACTGGTCTGCTGCAACTGGAGCATCATCTTACGATATTGTTAAATATGGAAATAACGTAAGCACAACAGTAAATGTTCCATCTTCACAAACTAATTATACTTGGGCAATTGCAGACGGAAACGAATCAAATTATTTTACAGTATATCCAAGATCTGCTGCTGCACAAGGATATGGAATGCAAACAAGTGCTACTGCATCAAACAAATCAGCAAATCCAGGATATGCATCTGGAACACTGACTGCAGTAGTAATAGCAGTACCAAGCGGAGGATCAATAATCCTTGCACCTGCTGGCACACAACAAGCACTTACAACTATTACCGCAACAACATCAGGATGGAGCGGAAGTCCAACAGCGTATGAAATTAAAATTAATAAGGCAACAGGAACACCTCCAGGAGAAGGCGGCAGCGGAACACCTAATGGAACTGTTTCTGGAACAAGCGTTTCTCATCAAATAACAACCTCAGAAGCTAGTGGAACACCAGATCAATTTGTTGCATTTGCTAGAGCATATAATGCTGGAGGATGGTCTAATTGGATTCAATCAAATACAGTTGTCTCTACCCCAATACCAGTAGCAGTAACTTATACGGCTACTTATGGCGCCAATGGTGGAACTGGTGGCGGAGAAAGTACATGGACTGCAGGAAATCCAACTACCGCAGCAGGTCAGCCATCAAGACCTGGATATACATTTAATGGATGGTACGACACAGCATCTGCAGACTACACATATAATGTTGGAGCAGGTGGAACATGGTATCCACCTTCTCGGAATATTACAATGGTTGCAAGATGGTCAGCGGTAGCAGTTGCGGGACCAGGTGTGCCAAACTTAACTTTTGCCTGGGTTTCAGGTTCAGGAACAGCATCAAGCCCATCTTCTTGGCAAGCATCTTGGTCTGATGGTTCTGGAGGAACTCCAAGCTCATGGGATTATGAACTACAATTTGCAAGTTCAAACGGAGGCACAGTCCTAGCCTCAGACACAGGAACAGTTTATAGCCGATCAAAAAATTATAATAGCTACTCTTACGCTTGGTCTCGTTTTAGAGTTAGAGCAAACGGCTCTAGCTCATCAGCATTTACCGCTTGGAGCTCATGGGCATGACATTAACTAACGATGAACAAATAGAAATATTAAATGCTAAAATTGATTCCATATCAATTGTAATAAATGAATTAAGAAATGGAATACTGACATTTCCAGAAGAATTTGACGGAAAAGAGCTAAGGCAAGATGTCTTAGATAGATTTATATCTGAGGTAGACACCTACACCCAGATGATAGTAGAATTAAGAGGATAAAATGTCTTACGAATACCTTTCTGATCCAGAAAAAGAAGCAATTAAGCAGTCGGCAGTAAGAAATTTAGAGTATCAGAAGTACTCTTATGAAATTGAAAAAATAGCAGAATCTGCTAAGTCTAAACCAGACAATGAAAGGCTAGAATCCTTACAAGAACAAATAGAAGAAAAAGAAATACAAATATCTGCGGTTTCATCTCAATTATAATTTTAAATAAGATATAATTAGTAAATGCAGTACCGCCAGGAGGCAACATGGCAAGCACTTTTCCAACAAGTAAAGACAGCCTTTTAAACCCATCTTCAAAAGATGAATTGGTTGGTCACGCAGAACAACATGCTAATGCTAACGACGCAATAGAGGCATTAGAAAATGTAGTAGGAATAACAAACTCAACGGATTCAAACTCGTTGACATATAAAATCAATTCCCTATCAGCTTCAGTGGGAACTCTTGCAAATACATCGGCAAGCATAGAAACACTTATGGGTCTAGAAGGAAATAATGACTTAACGGTGGCGGGAATCCAAAACAAAACAACTATAGACTCATATGCATCAGCAGACTATCGGACTGCATCTTATGCCCTGCAGATTGTAAAAACATCTACTGGAGAATCATATTTTTCTAACATAACAGCATTAAGAGGATCTTCTGATATATATGTCTCAGAATCCAATATTGTAACAAATGCCAATTCATCAATTGCGACAACAGCTTTTGAATCGTCAAATGGTATAATTAATCTAACAGTCACCCCAGTATCAGGAGAAGTAACTGTAAGATATTTTAGAACAGCGTTAAAATAAAGCAGTAAGAGGAGTCATAAATTATGGCAATAGTAAATAAGAACTTTAGAGTAAAAAATGGTCTTGTCGTTGACGGTTCCGTCGCAACGGTAAACGGATTTAATGTATTAACAGAAGCATCAACAGCATTCATTATCAGTACAGTTGGCGGATCAGCGGATACAGCAAACACTCCTAATACTGTAGTAAAGCGCGACGGCTCAGGAAACTTCTCAGCAGGAACAATTACAGCATCTATTGTTGGTAATTTAACTGGTAACGTAACGGGTACAGTTTCAAGCCTTTCAAATCATGATACTGACGATCTTGCAGAAGGATCAAATCTATATTTCACAAATGCTCGTGCACTAGCAGCAACAGCTGCAGCATATGATGCAGCAGGTGCTGCATCAAGCGCACAGGCAAATGCAGCAACCGATGCAACCGCTAAGGTCGCAGCAGAAGTTACAGCCCGCAATACAGCAATTTCAGCAGCAATTTCTACAGAAGTTTCTGACAGAAATACTGCAATTGCAACTGCTAAAGCTGCAGCAGAATCTACAGCAGCAACCGATGCGACATCTAAGGTAGCTGCAGAAGCAGCTCTTAGAGTATCAGGCGACGCAGCCTCAGTAGCGACAGCAGCAACCGATGCGACATCTAAGGTAGCTGCAGAAGCAGCTCTTAGAGTATCAGGCGATGCAGCTTCAGTTTCAACCGCAGCAGCAGACGCAACAACTAAGGCAGATGCAGCACAAGCAGCAGCAATCTCTGCAGCAGCAGCAGATGCAACAACTAAGGCAAACGCAGCAAAGTCTGGAGCAGAGGCAACAGCAGCATCAGCACTTTCAGCAGCAATAGCAACAGAAGTTTCAAACCGTAACACAGCAATTTCAGATGCAGTAGATTCATTAGTTGATGGTGCACCAGGAATTCTTGACACTTTAAATGAATTAGCAGACGCAATTAATAATGATGCTAATTATTCAACAACATTAACAACAGCTCTTGGTACAAAGGCAAACGCAGCAGATGTAACTTCAAGTTTAGCATCAGCAGCTTCAACTGCAGCAGCAGATGCAACAACTAAGGCAAACGCAGCTCGATCAGCAGCAGAAGCGACAGCAGCAGCAGATGCAACATCTAAGGTAGCTGCAGAAGCAGCTCTTAGAGTAACAGGCGACGCAGCTTCAGTTTCAACTGCAGCAGCAGATGCAACATCTAAGGTAGCTGCAGAAGCAGCTCTTAGAGTAACAGGCGACGCAGCCTCAGTAGCAACCGCAGCAGCGGATGCAACGTCAAAGGTTGCTGCAGAAGCTACAGCACGTAACTCAGCAATTTCAACTGCAATCTCAGGTGAAGTCACAGACCGTAATGCAGCAATTGCAACTGCACAAGCAGCAGCACAATCTTCAGCAGAATCAACAGCAGCAAGCGCTCTTACAAGCGTAAAAAATGGTACAACACCATTTACAAAGGTCAACGTAAATGATGTAGCAGCAGTACAGGCAGCAACTTCAACCGTAGCATCAGCAGCAACTGTTAATGCTCTTACATGGGCAGCGGCAGACTACAGAACAGCTAAAGCAATTGTTAAATTAAAAAATGGAGTCAATACTCAGGTTTCTGAAGTACTACTTACATTAGATACAAGCAATAACGTAGCAATAACAGAGTTCGGCTCAATCACAACAGGACTCGACCTTGGAACAGTATCAGCAGCATACGTTTCAGGAGATGTATCAATATCAGTAACAACAACCTACGCATCAACAGATGTAATGGTTTATGCAACACTAATTAAATAATTAATAAAAGGTATGGGGTCCTTTCAAAACCCCACCAAAACATTAGGGGATATGTGAACTTAAATGGCAATAGTAAATAAGAACTTCAAGGTTAAAAATGGCCTTAACGTAGCAGGACCTGCAACATTCGATGCAGCAGTAAATGTAGACAACTTAGTCTTAAATTCAACCCCCCTTGCCTTCGACTCATCAACTGGAAGATTAAAAATCCAGATAAATGGTGCTTGGAAGGAAATCGCCCTCCTTACAGATGCGGCGGAAGATCTAGGTGCTTTAACATTTATGGATATTGGACTGGCAATAGATTATGACGGCCAGCCAGTATATACAGTTTTTGCAAATGGAGTAAATACAGCAGCCACAAAGTTTGCGGATGGTGGAGATTACTCAACAGATATATACAGCATGACCTTTGATTCTGGAACAATTTCGTAATTGTTTTGGAATTATTGTAGTGCTATAATTAACAAATAAATCTAAACAAGGGGTGGCAAATATGTCAACAGTAAGAATTCAAGTAAGAAGAGGTACAGCTTCACAATGGACCTCAGTAAATCCAATTTTGGCAGCAGGAGAAATGGGTGTAGAGTCAGACTCAAACCTATTTAAGTTCGGTAACGGATCTTCTACCTGGACCGCCCTTGCATATGCAAATAATTCAGATGTAGCGATTGGTGAAATTTCCCAAGACGCAATTAACACCGCACTTACAATGGGAGCGGGACTAACAAAGACATATAACGATGGATCTAATACCATTACAATAAATGTCGATTCAAGCATTATTGCAACTAAAAATTACGTACAGGAAACCGTACTGGCATTATCAAATACAGTTGACGAGGGATTTATACCACTTTCTGATCGCGGCACAGCGCTTGGAGTAGCATCACTTAACAGTGTCGGTAAAGTTCCAGCATCAGAGCTAGATATAACAGAAACAATTCAAGATGTTGTAGCCTCTGAAATTACTGCTGGCACAAACATTGTTAAAACTTATGACGATGCAGGCGGATACCTAAATATAGCAGTTTCAAATTCTCCAAATTTTTCTGGAACAGTAAATGCCACCACACTTAATGCAATTAACCTAGATGTTGCAACAGGCCTCACAGCTAATAACGTAACCATTTCAGGCAACCTGACAGTTAATGGAACTAGCACTACAGTAAATTCTACAAATGTAACAGTAGACGATCCAATGATTTATATTGGAGATGGCAACCAATCAAACGCACTTGACCTTGGAGTCGTTGCAGCATTTAATGACGGAACATACCAGCATTCTGGTCTTGTTCGTGATGCATCTGATGGCGGAAGATGGAAACTATTTTCTGGTGTTACCGCAGAGCCTACAACAGTAGTAGACTTTACAACATACACAAAAGACGACCTTCAACTCGGAGGACTATTTGCAGATCGCGCATCAATTGGAGATGTTTCAAATGCTGAACTTCAGACATTAAATGGAGTTACTTCAGCCATACAAACACAACTTAATTCAAAATACGATGCAGCAAACATATCTCAGGTATACGGACAAATAGACCTAAAAGCTCCTATTATTAGTCCAACATTTACAGGAACAGTAACTTTGCCTGACTCTGCAGTTACAGAACCAATGATGAACGTAAGCTCAGTAGGATCTAGAGCAATTGTTTCTGGTGCAGTAATAACTACAAAGATTGCAGACGCAGCAGTTATTGCAACAAAGATTGCAGACGCAGCAGTCACTCCAAGTAAAATTGAAGACCTAGCAGTCAATTCAGCAAAAATTGCAAATGGTGCTGTTGGAGCTACAAAGCTAGCAGACCTTGCAGTGGAAACCGCAAAGATTGCAAACCAAGGAGTAACAACTTTAAAGCTAGCCGACGACGCAGTAACAACTTTAAAGATTGACGACGAAGCAGTAACAAATCAAAAATTATCTGATGACGCAGTAACAGCAGCAAAGATTGCAGATCTTGCAGTAACAACCGCAAAGTTGGCTGACGATTCAGTAACAACCGCAAAGTTGGCTGATGATTCAGTAACAGCAGCACAGATCGCAGCATCTGCTGTAGGAACCAGCGAGATAGCCGATAACGCAGTAACAGCAGCACAGATCGCAGCATCTGCTGTAGGAACCAGCGAGATAGCCGATGGCGCAGTAACAGCAGCAAAGATTGCAGACTTAACAATAACAACTTTAAAGCTAGCCGATGATTCAGTAACAGCAGCAAAGATCGCAGCATCTTCTGTAGGAACAAGCGAACTAGCGGATAATGCAGTAACTTCAGGAAAAATTGCAAACGGAGCAATATCTAATTTAGATATTAGCGACACAGCAGAAATTTCTCCACTAAAAATTGCTGGAGAGGCAATAGTAAAAACTAACACTGGTGGAATTACAAACGTAATGCTTGCAGGATTTATTGATCAGTCTAAAATTACAGACTTGGTTTCAAACCTTGCGGCAAAAGCCCCATCAGCAGCACCTACATTTACTGGCACAGTAGTATTGCCAGCAACTACATCAATCGGAAACGTTTCAGCAGATGAAATTGGATATGTTGATGGTGTAACTTCAGCAATACAAACACAATTAGATTCAAAGCTAGCGATAGGTACAGCATCTTCAACCTACCTTGCTAGCGCAACAGCTGCCGCAACTTATGCAACTATTACAAATGACAATCTTAAAGCACCACTTGCATCACCAACATTTACAGGAACTGTAGTTTTGCCAACAGTTACTGCAGGTGGAAGCATAGTTCCTGCAACTGACAACACATTTGACTTAGGTTCTCCTACAAAGATGTGGAAAGATATCTACGTAGGTCCAGGATCACTATACGTTAACGGTCAGAAGGTTATTCAAGATGAATCAGGAGCAATTGTTGTTTCTGCCGACATTAATGAAAACCTTGGCCTAAGAACAAGCGGAAGCGGTAACATTGAACTAGATCCAACAGGAACTGGCTCTGTTAATATCAAGGGACCTTTAGTAGTTGAAGCAGGAGCTAACTTCTCAAGCGCAGACGGTAATGGAATTGCCTTTAGCAATGGAGTAAAAACTGATAGTATTACAAGCAAAACAACAAATACAGACTTATCATTATCTGGAAACGGTACAGGAAAAGTTTACCTTAATGATAATGCAGAAGTAAATGGAAACCTTGTTGTTGGTGGAAACCTAACAGTAAGCGGAACAACTACAACTGTAAACAGCGAAACAATTTCTTTGGCTGATAACATTATTGACCTAAATAGTAACTTTACTACAGGTGCTCCAACAGAAAACGCTGGACTAAGAATCATGCGTGGAGATTCATCTGCAGTTCAGATTCGTTGGAACGAATCTACTGATAAGTGGGAGTTTACAACTGATGGAACAAACTACTCTACAGTAGCAGGCATTGAGTCTCCTACATTTACAGGAACAGTTACAATCCCAGCAGGCGCAAGTATTGCAGGATTCGCTCCAATTGCTTCACCAACATTTACTGGAGCAGTAACAGTTGCAGCATCTGGCGTAGTCTTTACAGACGGTACACAGACTAAGGCTGGCGTTCCTTCTATTACTAACATTCCAACTGCATTAGCAGCAGGAGCAGTTACAATCGGACCAGATCGGGCAGATCAGTTTATACCACTAACTGGAGCAGTAGTAATTACTCTACCAGCAACAGGATACGTAACTGGACAGTCAATCGACTTCCACCAGGCATCATCCACAGGAGCACGTTTTGAATCAACTAATGGAGTTGTTGGAACACCAGGACTTAAGTTTAGAACAACTAACTCAGTTGTAACAGCAATGAAAATATCAAGCGGATGGTTGGTCTTTGGAGACCTTTCAGCGTAATTCGGATTAAGGGAGAATATATAAATGTCAAAACAAGCAGGTAGAATGAGCCAGGGAGCTAATGACTTCCTGGCACCATATGCACCAATTATTGGTACAGCAACAAATGTTGGAACTAATCGTCCGTACAACAACGGCGCAGTTACAATAACATTTACCCCAGACAACAGAAATGCTGCAACATCATTTACAGCAACAGCCAGCACGGGACAAACTGTAACAGGTGCATCTTCACCATTAACAATTACAGGTTTTGGTGTAGGCGCTACGCCAACCATAACAGTAACAGCAAGTAATGATAACGGAACATCCCTTCCTTCTGCCGCATCTAATCAAGTTACAGTAACAACAGTTACCTCAACACCAGCGGCTCCAGTAGCAACAGCGCAAACAAATCAAGACTATGTTACATGGGCAGCACCAGAAAATAATGGAGGGTCATCTGTAACTGGTTACATACTTAAGTCTTCTGATGGACCAACTTATTCAACAACTGGAACTTCATACACTGTACCAGAAACAGCAAATACTTCACAGACATATCAAGTACTTGCTATAAACGGAAATTTAAATTCTGCTTACTCTGGAAGTTCAAATTCTGTAACAACTCTAGCCCCGTTCTTCCCGCCGTTCTTCCCACCAGCGTTCTTTAGCCCACCAGGCTTCTTCTCGCCACCTTCATTCTTCTCGCCACCAGCGTTCTTCTCGCCACCAGCGTTCTTTAGCCCACCAGGCTTCTTCTCGCCACCTTCATTCTTCTCGCCACCAGCATTCTTCTCGCCACCAGCGTTCTTTAGCCCACCAGGCTTCTTCTCGCCACCAGCGTTCTTTAGCCCACCGTCGTTCTTTAGCCCACCAGGCTTCTTTGCGCCACCAAACTTCTTTAGCCCTCCAGGGTTCTTCTCACCTCCAGGGTTCTTCTCACCTCCAGGGTTCTTCTCACCTCCAGGGTTCTTTGCACCTCCAGGATTCTTCTCACCTCCAGGGTTCTTCTCACCTCCAGGGTTCTGTATTGATCAAGATACACTGATTACAATAATCGGAGAAAACAATACAATAGAATACAAAAAAGCTTCAGATGTTCAAATTGGAGATAATGTTTGGGGTGTAACTTGGGACGGACTAGATAGCGAATTCTCAGTAGACCCTTACACATGGTCCAGCTCAGAACTAAACAATCTAGCAATTGTTCCAACTGTTATAACAAACATAATTCCTTCTGTTAAAGAAGTTACACTATGTATTAACGGTAACCCTGCTCACAGATTCTCTCTAGAACAAACAATTCTTGTGAAAAGAAATAACACATATTTCTTTGGAGTAACTGGAATTTTAGAGCCAGGAGACGAAGTAATTTCTAGAAATGAAGATGGATCTTTCTCTTCTATTCTAGTAAATGAAATTCAAATTATCGATGAAAACAGAAATGTTTATGAGTTCGATGCAGCTCCTAATGACATTTTAATAGCGGGAGGATTAGTAGTACATAATAGAAAATATTTTGCATAAATGTCTATTTACCACCTACATATCCCACGCACTGCTGGAATACATATAAAGAATCATGTGCTGCCCCACCTAATTACTGGTGGGGTTTCACATTTTGTTTCAAATAGAACAATAATAGAACCATCTGTTATAAATAAAAGTTTATTTGTTGGCGGACATTTTGGAACCATGCCCTTAGATTATATGGACAACCCAGAAGTATTTACAATAATAAGAAATCCAGTAGATAGATTTGTAAGCTATTTTAAATATACAACTGGTTTAATAAGGGCGGGCAAAGAATCTGAAGAAAAGCTTGAGAGCTGGCTATATGGAGAACAGTCCGAAATGCAGTCAAACCTTCAGACTAAATTTTTAATTGGAAAAACAAACATTGATCAGTTTAATAAACACTTTAATTATTTTCAGCACACTATTGATAGCGGGTGGTACTTGGAAGGAATAGAGGGCGGGCCTCAAAAAGCAATTGACAATTTACAAAATTTTTACTATTATACACTTGAGGATATATCCTTGTTTAAAGAAGATTTAAATAAGGCATTAAAAAATAATTTTGGGTTTGAGTCGTTTAAACACAGGTCAGACCCAGCAAATAGATCCCCAGGATTAGAGTTAAATTTAACAAAATCTCAAATAAGTAAAATAGAAGATTTAAATAAAATGGACATGGAGGTGTATGAGTATGTATCAAAGAATAAAAAAAGATACTAAATGGTCAATTAAACATTTAGGCTTTTGTGATATAAAAATGATAAAAGCAGAAGTTTCTAATTTTTCTGATGAGTGGCTTTTAAATACTACAAGACAAAATCATGGACTTGTTCACACAAATACAGAAATGTTTAGAATATGCTCAACCCCATACGAGTGGACCCCAGACCTAGAGATTGTTACAACTTATGAAAATTCTCTAAAAACAAAAGAAGCCCAAGAAGAATTAGATAAACTTTTTAATTATCTGGAAGAACACTATTGCGGAAAAGTAATTAGATGTGAGATAATTAAGCTACACGCAAATTCAGAAGTTCATAAGCATGTTGATGCAGGCCCCCTATTAAATTTTTCTAGGAGAGTCCACATCCCAATCATTACTAATAAAGACGTTACCTTTACGGTCTTTAATAATACCATTCATATGGAAGAGTTTGGTATCTACGAAATAAATAATATGCTACCGCATGCCGTTAGCAATAAAAGCAGTGAAGACAGAACCCATTTAATTATTGACATACTACCTGATGATATGTTAAACTATACTAAACTAGGAGAATAAATGAGTAACATTAGTCAAAATTGGTCATCAAAAGAAATGCTATTTCCAGGCATGTGGGTATACCGCAACGTATTTACCCCAGAGCTTGACATCATGAACAGAGTAAGTGTCTTGCTAGAAAATAATTCAAGTGGCTTGTCATGGCAGGACGCCACAGTAGGATACATGGAAAAGAAGCCAAGCTATAGAGACTGCAGAGATTTTAAAATTGGAGAAATTACTAATCCAATAAACGATGATCAAGCCACACTTGCTACAATTTGGCAAGACTCTTACAATGCACAGATACCAGCGGTTGAAGATTATTGTGCTGCATATAACGTTAGAATGAATTACTGGGAAGTAATGAACTTTATTCAGTATGGTCCAGGACAACATTTTCAAGAGCATGCAGACCATGGATTTTCTTACAGCGCCACAGTTTCCTTAGTTGCTTACCCAAACGATGAGTATGAAGGCGGAGAACTTGTTTTTCCAAAATTAAACTTAAGCATTAAGCCACAGGCTGGAGACCTATACATATTCCCATCAACCTATCTCTTCTCTCACTTAGCCGCACCAGTAACTTCTGGTAGAAAATATTCAATTGTAACAATGCTTGATTATAATGATCACGCACACAACCAAGAGTTTATGCAAATGAGAGCCGAAAGGGTTGAACGTGAAAAACATAAAGGTATACAAAACTAGAGATGGTCTTGCAAACGTATCTCCATTGTCTGTTAAAAGAGACTGGATGGATGATACTTGGAAGGCCCATGCATATAAATGCTTTCCTGTCAGCTTAACTAATCAGCTTGGCTGGGGTATATCTTTCCCAGAAGACATAACTTTTATATGGGACGGAATTTCTGATACATCTGGAGAGCATGTAAAAATTCTTAAAGGTGAAAAATACGCCTATCCAGATCGTGCAAATGCTACTGTAAGCTTTCGTACTGGAGTAATGTTTATCACAGACCCAGAAGAAACTTTGCTTTCAATGCCAGTGCCAAATCAATTTATTGATGGTGTTGTTCCATTTACAACGCTTGTTTCAACATCGTTTTTTAGGGGAGACCTTCCCTGTGCTTGGAGAATTACAAGGCCAAATGTAGAAATAACAATAAAAGCCAATACCCCAATAATATCAGTCATACCAATGAATTTAATGGAATTACAAAATTCAGAAATGGAATTGCGAGATATTCATGAAGTACCAAAAACAGAATTCCTTACTCCAGCATATTCAATAGCGCTTGAAGAAATTAATCAGTCTGGGGAATGGTCAAATTTTTACAGAGACGCCGTTGATAATCTTGGAAACAAAATAGGAGAGCATCAACTAAAATCAATAAGATTAAAGGGCGGTACAGATGCCAATTGAATTTAATGTATATAGGCTTTCAGATAGCCTAGGAAATTTAACTACATTGGAAACTAAAAGAGACTGGATGGACGAGACGCCAGAAAAACACGCATACAGATGTTTTCCGCTTGGCCTAGTAAATAATCTTGGATGGGGAATATCTTTTCCAAAAGATATAACTTTTATTTGCAACTCAAATCCAAAACCACAGCAAAAATATATAGAAGTAATTTCTGGAGAAGAGTACCTATACATTGATAGCAGAAATGATATAATTACATTTAACACTGGGCTGATGTTTAAAACAGATGAGAATTTAACCTTGTGGGTAAAAAGAGTTCCAAACCAGTTTATAGACGGGGTTCACGTTTTAGAAGTTTTATTAAATGCTTCGTTTTTAAAAGGTCAGCTAAGCCCAGCGTGGAAAATTTCAAAAAAAGATGTTCCAATAACAATAAAAGCGGGCACCCCAGTAGTTTCAGTATTACCAATAGATCTAGCACAAATAAATCACTCTACTGCCATAATAAGCAACGGATTGGATTTGCCCCTAGATGAAGTACAGAACGATCCAGAATATACCGAGTATGTTACTAGAAGACAAAAAGATGGGGATTGGGCTGGCCTATATAAAAATGCTGTTGATCATAAGGGAAATTCTCTTGGGTCCCACCAGGCCAAAAAAATAATACTAAATGTTCGTGATATTAGTAAATAAATAGAAATGGTATAATGATAATATGAATAATAATCAAGCAATAGCAAACGACTGGAATAAGCATAACGCCCCCAAGTCAATAACTCCATCTGGTTTTTTTGGAGACTCTTCCGATAACATCGTAGAGTTAGAGAATTTTTTAACCACAGAAGAGCGAGAAAGACTTATTAATTTTGCTTTAAATAATAAAATTTGGGACCACACAGAAACCCATAAAGATGAAGATGGTCTTGTTTTATACGACGCGGACATTTGGAAGGATAGGGTATGTACATACAATTCCCTCATGGCGTCAGACCCAACAATTCTTGAGTTAATAAATAGCATGATTGCAAGATTAAAAATTGAAGTAGACAAATTTTTTGATGTTGATGCAAAAGAAACTGGCCCAGCAATTGTAAGGTGGCCAATAGGTGCAAGACAAGAGCCACATGCCGATAAAGAATTCCACACAGGAATTGAACAGGGAAGAGCAAATGATTTTCCTTGGTACGATTTATCGGGATTATTTTATTTTAATGATGATTACGAAGGCGGAGAACTTTATTTTCCGCAACACGGAATAGAGTTTAAGCCAAAAGCAGGAGCTGCTTATTTCTTCCCAGGAGATAGGTTTTATACACACGGAGTCCGCCCAGTAAAATCTGGTAATAGATTTACATCGCCGTTTTTTTGGACAATACAAAAGCATACTGGAGACAAACAACCATGAGTAATTTAGAATATGTAGAGTTATACCCAAAAGTAGATGTATACAGAAATGTTTTGCGTGACCCAAAAGCTTTATACGAAACAATGAAAAAATCAGAAAGAACATCTGAAGGAAAGCATTATTTAAAAAATTGGGACAAGTGGGCATCTTTTGGAACATATACACAAATAAAAGATACTGCTGAAATAAATCAAGACAATCAGGACCCAATGTTTATCGAAGAAAAAGATTTTGCTAAACAGGTTCAAGATGCCTACGACCTAGTTTTAAATGACTACATCACCAGACACGGAGTTGAGCTACCAGAAGACTGGTATTTTACTGGATCCTCATTCTCAAAATATAACGACCAGGTTGATGTTTTAGAAAACAAAATGACAATGCAGTACCACACAGACTATATTATTTCTCAAAGAGAAATGCCTGGACCAAAATTCTTACTTACATGCACAATGTATATCAATGATGATTATGACGGCGGAGACATTGAGTTTGTTGTTGATGGCAAGATAGTAAATCACAAGCCACAGGCTGGAGACATTTTAGTGTTTCCTTCAGACGAACCATATTTTCATGGAGTTAAAACAATTTACAATGGAGAAAAGTTTTTTGTTAGAAACTTTGTAATGCACAGATATGCTGGCTCAAAAGAATGGCTACAAAACCAACTTACTTTTGGAGCATACAACTGGATGAAAAAAGAATCAAAAAGAATTGATTTTGAAGATCCAAGAAATATGAGATATTTGCAAGACGGAAAGCCAGTAGAGTATGACGATTTGGTTGGAGACAAATCGGGACCTGGTGCAATGTAATGAATCTAATAAAGCTATCTGATGATATATTTTTATATGAAGGTTTTATTACACCAGAGGAATGCACTTCTGTAATTAATGTTTTAAAAGAATTAGAGGAAACTGATGAGGATTACTGGAAAGGAATTTCTTTTTATGAATCTTATTCTGCTAGGTATCCTTACGACGGAGAGCCAATACTAGAAAAATTTAATTTATCAAATACTTGGTTTACAGATATACAAGAAAAATTTAAAGTAGCTGCATCTGAAGTTGCAAATAAAAATGTTTCAGATATGTCAAAAATAAGTTTTCACGTGCAGAGATGGTTGCCAGGAGCATTTGCCCCAAAGCATTCCGACAACAGTGACAATAAAGGTAAGATGGGAGCATTTACTAGAAGTAGATATGCTGGATTCTTATACCTGAATGATGACTTTGAAGGAGGGACATTAAAATTTGACGCTGATCACGGAAACCTTCCAATGGAAATTGTTCCAAAAGCTGGATCATTTTTAATTTTTCACGGCGGGCATAAAAATATGCACGAGGTAACAGTAGTAAAAGGTAGTCCAAGATATACACTTGGATCATTCTGGGACGACAGAGAAGAATCAGATTACCCACAAGAAGTCCGTGACGAATGGGCAAAAGAATTAGCAGAAGTTAGGGCAATGCAAAAAGGCGAACAAGAAGACTGGAAAAAAGTTCGTGAAAAAGGTTTAAGATTAACCCCCGATGGGTACAATATCCCAGCGTCTGAAGTGGAGAATATTTAATGGAAATATCAAAAGAAACATTTAACCCAAACGACATGTATCACATGTTTGACGTACAAATTCTTGAAAAAGACATATGGTACTTTAAAAATGTTTTAAGCTACCCAGAAGAGCTATTAAAGTTTATACACCTTGTGGATGCAGACGAACGAAGCCACCAGGCAATTACAAAGTGGGAAGACTGGACAGCAAGCAATGACGCTTCTCTTATTTATGGAAACAACAAAAATATTTTAACAGAAAATGTATTGAATAAAACAGATGATGAAAAGCTAAACCAAAAAATACTTTATATTAAAAACAGTTTTGAAATGGCAGCACAGATGTCTTTTGAAATGTATTTGGCTTCGCACCAGCTAGACAAGAATTCATATAGCCTTAAGATGCAAAGCATTCCATTAAGGCGCTGGGTAAAAGGATCTGCAATGGGTCCACATTGCGATAGCTACGACGGAGACACAGACCTAGCATTTTCTATGATAACTTACATAAACGATGAATATGAAGGTGGAGAAATAAGCTTCCCAAACCATAACATATCGTTAAAGCCAGCACCAGGAAGTCTTGTTATTTTTCCAAGCCAAGAGCCGTATCTTCATGAAGTTAAAGAAGTTGTGTCTGGCGAAAGATATACTTCACACTTATCTGCATATAAGATCTAAGGTGGTATAATTAAAAAATGGCAACTACAGGCGTTAATGGATGGCGTTTCCCAAGTTACTCGGACTCACCCGACGTACCTAGAGATCTTGGTATTTTAGGAACAGACATCGCTGCTTTTATTGCAGCAAATCCTGGACCACAAGGCCTAACTGGTCCATCCAATACACTAAGCGTAGCCGCAACAAATACACTTAATGCTGGACAGAGTGCCTCAGTAACAATTAGCGGAACATCACCTACACAATCTTTGACATTTAATATACCAAGAGGTCAAGACGGAATTTTAGGCGGACCAGGACCCTCTAATATTTTATCAATAGGAACAGTAGATTCAGGATTAACCGCATCTGCAACAATTACTGGATCCTCTCCGTCACAAATTTTAAACCTAATACTTCCCAAAGGTGACAAAGGCGAACCTGGAACCCCAGGAACAAATGGAACAAATGGAACAAACGGAGCTAAGGGAGATACTGGCGAAAGAGGCTTACAGGGATTTCCTGCGGCAACAATTGCAATATCCCCGACAGTCACAACAGGTGCTGCTGGTTCCCAAGCTGCAGTAACAAATTCTGGAACAGCTAATGATGTTGTTTTAAACTTTACTATTCCAAGAGGCGCAGATGGCGCTCCTGGCGCTGCTGGCGCTCCTGGCGCAACAGGCGCAACAGGCCCATCTCCTAGCATAGATCCAATTGCAACAAGAATTTCATTGGTAGCCACGGCCACTTCGTCTACTGGTGTTAACTCTTCTTGGTATCCGTTTGTAACTAACAGCTTTAGTTTAGGTTTACTTGGACCAATAAACTCTGGCCCAGATAACGTAACAAGAGGCTGGAAAAATATATATTTAAATTCAGCAGCTACTGTTATATCAGATCAAAGAACAAAAGAAAATATTTTGCCTTCTGACCTTGGGCTATCTTTTATAAATAGTCTTGAGCCAGTAAAGTATAATAAAATTGATGGAAATAGAACTCACTACGGATTAATTGCCCAGCAGGTTAAATCTGTTTTAGATCAAGCAAATGTTTCAGATTTTGGTGGATGGGTTATATCCGATATTGCAGATCCAGAAGGCCAACAAGCATTAAGATATGAAGAGTTTATTTCTCCTTTAATTAAAGCGGTACAAGAGCTTACGGCAAGAGTAAAATCACTAGAAGAAAAGTAGGCTTGGGATGTCATACAAAAGCGTAGTCTTAAATGACCATCCAACATCATTTTATTTGTTAGACGAAGTTATATCAGGCAACATAGCATCTTACTCGGGACTAATTTCTCAATTTGCAACATATCAGCAACTAAAGGACAGCGGGTTAACATACTCTGCATTAAGCGGTTTGCCTGTATATGATTACTCTGGAAATTTAAACAATGGATATGCAGTAAACTCTTCAACAAAAGAGTTAATGCCATTAATTTCTGGTGGAATAAGAGGCACTCAGGTTCTTCCTTATACATCTATTAATTATATTTGTCAGGGTATTGCAAATGAATACAATAGCGATGATTCTTTTACGCTTGAAGCTTGGTGCTCCCTTCCACCAATTGAAAGCGATATAACAATAGTCGCAGACACATCTATTAATGCAGGTATTTTTTATAAAAATGGAAATATTGTTTTTAGGGTTGGCTCAGCCGAAGCTCATTATACTGCATCAAACGCAGAGTCTTTGTATGTAGTTGGTATATTTCAAAATTCATCAATCTCTCTTTATGTAAACGGATATATTGTTGACACGGCTTCAGTAGAAGGATATAGATTCTCTAACGCAACTATTAACTTTAAAACAGGTCCAGCGGATGGAAAATTTGTTATTGACTGTGTAGGGTTTTATAAATTTAATCTTTCCCCAAATCAAATCAAGCAGCATTACCTTGAAGGAATAAAAGAAATTAATTCATCTCAGATAGTTGATTCAGATGGCGGGTACATGTTTAGTATGAACTCCTCTGCAATTAAACCAAAGTTTAAGTTCTCCTATCCAGAATCAAGATCCTGGGCAGACGTATTTGCAAGCGGAATGTCTTTATCTAATGATGGATCTTATTTATATTTACCAGAAACCACCGAGCCAGTTGCAGTAAGCCATTCCTTTACAGATTATTTTATTGTCCCTAATTACTTAGACATATCCACCAGTCAAATATACTGGTCTAATAATGTAAAAGGAATTAAGGTCGAGGTAAAAATAGATGGGGCGGAATGGAAAGAGTGTAAAAACGGAAGCCCCCTCCCATACTATAATAAAAATGATAATCAGATAGCAGATATATTAGAGTTAAGAGTCACCATGTCATCAGATGACACAAGCAAGTATCAGCCTATATTAAGAAATCTAGAGATATTGTTTTATAGTTCAAAAAATTTTTATAGCGACAACTCTGGGTATTATGTATCATCAAATTTTGACTATGCTTTGCCAAGAAACAATGAAAGAATTCTATCTTACAATAAGAACAATGGATTAAAGATGCATAATGGGCATGGGTTTAGCTTAAACAACATACCAGATGTTAGATCAGTTGAAATGATATTTACCCCAGAATTGGGAGAAAATGTATTGGTATCTGCTTCTTCAAAAATATATGAATGGTCATCTTCTGGGGCTATATCTAAAACAGCAATTTCTTCAATATATGTAAATGGCATAAATAGGACAGCCGAGACAAATGTTTTTGACTTTATGTCAGTAGGGCTTCCCCACCATGTTGTTATAACCTTTACCTCGGCTGCATCTAACTTAAAATTTAATCAAAACCAGACAGATTCAAAATCAGGAATTGGAAGCATGTATAACAATTTGGCTATATATCAAGAGGCACTCACACAGGCCAAAATAGCCCAACACTATTTGCTATATACTGGAAATATTGTAAACCGTATAGATGACACCAATATGACTATATCTGAGGCAACAAGCGGGAATGACTCTACTTCATTCACATTGACTTCTGTAGAGCCCCTGTCAGTAAGTCTTTAATATTTGCAAAGGTATGGCATAAATCTGGACTTTGGTCTCAGATAATGGTATGATTGTGGTCTATGGATATCTTAAAGAAAAACACTAAAATTGTCGAAGAGACAACCCTTGGCATATATGTCTGGGAAATGCCTGATGGCAGATGGATTGGAGATGATGATGGCAATTTTCTTTCGATCACGGCAATCAAAGGCAATAGATCCAAAATCGATGCTTTGGCTAGAGAGGTTCGCTCATACGGTATTCATGAGGGCCAACCTAAATTCCTTTCAGGGCGCAGAAAAATTAACAACGAAGAGCTTGAAGAGCAAGAACAAAGACTTAGATGGGGACTCCCCCCAGATCCATACGACATAGGGGTTTACAAGGACTCTGTATCAAGAGGCGGTAAAGTACAATGACACGCAATATAGAAGTTTTAGAAGACGATGAGTCATCTAATACAATTGATATTTCAAACACATCCGACTGGTTTCATTTCCAAAAAGCGGAAGACTCCGAAGACCCATTTAAAATGGGCCTAGAAGAAATTAAAAAGCTTAGAGGCCTAGGAACAAACTTTAAACGTAAAATCAACCGTGATTTTTCAAAAGCATTTGTTGGTAAAGACGGAGCCGAAACACAGCAAAATCTTTTGCAACAAGCTATTAGCGGATATGCATTATTTGATCTTGTAGAACCAACTTATAACCTAGAATACCTTTCAAAAATTTATGAGGTTTCAACATATAACTACGCAGCAATTAACGCCAAGGTTTCAAATATTGTTGGTCTCGGATACATGTTTACAGAAACATCAAAAGCCAAAGACGCCATGGACGCCATCACCGATCAGAAGCAGGTGGACAGAGCACGTGCAAAAATTGATAGAATTAAAACACAGCTAGATCGCTGGCTTGATGATTGCAACGAAGAGGAATCATTTACAGAGACCCTTATAAAGGCCTACACGGACCTTGAGGCAACTGGAAACGGTTACATAGAGGTTGGACGTACAACCGCTGGAGACATAGGCTACATCGGCCATATACCAGCCAAAACAATGCGTGTGCGTAGGTTCCGTGACGGGTTTATTCAATTACTTTACGGCAAGGCAGTCTACTTCCGCAATTTTGGAGATCTGGAAACACCAAGCCCAATTGCCGCTCAAGAAGATCGACCAAATGAAATTATCCATTTAAAGAAATATACTCCAATGAATAACTACTACGGAGTCCCAGACATTATTGCAGCACAACAAGCGCTGGCAGGAAATGAATTTGCTGGCAGATATAACCTAGACTACTTTGAAAATAAAGCGGTCCCAAGATATATTATTACAGTAAAGGGAGCAAAGCTTTCCCCAGAGTCAGAAAGAAAATTGCTTGAGTTTTTTCAAGTTGGACTTAAAGGTAAGAATCACAGATCCCTATACATCCCACTTCCAGCGGATACACCAGACTCAAAAACAGAATTTAAAATGGAGCCAATTGAAGCAGGAGAGCAAGAGTCTTCATTTAATATCTATCGTAAGTCTAATAGAGATGAAATTCTTTTAGCTCACCGTGTTCCAATTAGCAAGATAGGTATCCCAGAAGGAATCAACTTAGCGGCTGCCAGAGACGCAGACAAAACATTTAAAGAGCAGGTTTGCAGACCTTCACAAGATAGACTTGAAAAGAAATTAAATTATTTAATTGCAGAAAAGACAGACGTTGTACAATTAAAATTTAATGAATTAAGCCTTACTGATGAAGAAACCCAAAGCCGTATTGACGAAATTTATTTAAGAATGCAGGTAATAACTCCAAACGAAGTTCGTATTAGAAAGAATATGACAACGGTTGAAGGAGGGGACGAAATGGTAGATTTAAAGCCACAGCAGGTGGCTGACCAGAAGGCAAAATCTACTGGAAATAAAAAGCGAGATCAGCAAAGATCAGCCAATGCCCCAGATAAAAGCGGAGAAGCCAGAAACCCCAAAGGCGATGGTCCAAAAGTCAAATAAGTTTAATCAACTGTTATTTGCGTTATAGTAGATAAACCACTAAAATTAAGCATATGAACATTGAAAAAGGCCATTGGTCTAGTAATGGCGACAAGCTACATTTGTCGATTCCGTTTACTAAGGTCAATCGAGAAAATAGAACTGTATCTGGTTTTGCAACATTAGATAATGTTGACCAGACAGGCGATGTAGTCACGGCAGAAGCAAGCGTAAAAGCTTTTGAAAACTTCAGAGGAAATCTTCGTGAGATGCATCAGTCAAATGCAGTAGGTAAAGTTGTTTCATTTAAGCCAGAAACATATTACGATCAAAAGTCTCAAACTTTTTACAATGGAGTTTATGTAACTTCATACATTTCAAAGGGTGCACAAGATACTTGGGAAAAAGTTCTTGATGGCACTCTTTCTGGTTTTTCAATTGGCGGAAAAATTAAAGAGTCAGACAACGAAGTTAACAAAGCAACGGGAGAAGCGGTTAGATTTATCAAGGACTACGATTTAGTTGAACTTTCAATTGTTGATTCACCAGCAAACGAGCTATGTAATATTTTGTCAATAGAAAAAGTTAACGGACAAATGATTTACAAAGGCCTTGCTGCAAATGTAGTAACAGAAAATATTTTTTATTGCGAAGACAGCGACTCAGTTTTCATGTCCACAGAAAAAACTTTTGATTCACCAATATCTGGAAAGCCAGCTTCGCTAATAGGCTGGGTAGAAAGTTCAGATATAAATAAGTCAAAAGAAATAGATAAGATTCTTGCTTCATTTAAGAAGTCAAGATTACCGTTGCCTGAAACACAATTAGCAAAACAGGCAAACGTAGAAGGAGGTAATGAGATGTCAGACGTAACAAATGATGTAGTTGTCGAAGCCGTAGAAGCAGAAACAATTATTGAAAAGTCTGTCGATGTTGTAGAAGCCCCAATTACAGATGTAATTGTTGAAGAAACAGCAGAAGATACAGCTCCTGCCGACTCCGTTGAAAAAGCAGCCGAACTCGATAATGCTGAGGTCATGGTTGATGAACCTGATTTTGCAAAGATGTTAGGCGATCTAAAAGGCTTTTTCGCAGAGACACTCACAAAGGCTACAGAAGCGAATGCTGCACAGGTCACAGAGATTAAAACATCTGTTGAAGCTTTCAGCAAAAGCGTAGATGATAGAATTTCTGAGTTGGCAGAAAAGCACAGCGCACTTAGTGCTGCTGTGACAGAAATAAAGGGCACCATTGATGGTGTTCAAAAGCAGGTTGATGCCGTAGAAGGCGATACCGCAATTAAGAAGTCCTCTGACCTTGGCGGGTCTGAGGTATTTACCAAATCAAAATCAAAATGGTCTGGAGCTTTCCTCGGTTCCGTAAATGAAATCTTTAACTAAAATAAGGTAGGTGAAATAAAAATGAGTAATGAATTATTAGAAAAGGCCGCAGCAGCTGGTACAACAGTATCAACTGGATTCGGTTCCTCAACAGGTGGTTCAGGCGTTCATGTTGCTTCAGAAAATGGCAACGGTGGACTTCTAAACCCAGAACAATCAGCACGATTCTTGGACTATATGTTCGATGCTACCGTAATTGGTAAAGTTGCACGTACGGTCCGTATGAAATCCGACACAACAGAAATTGATCGTATGTCAGTAGGAGAGAAGCTTGTAAAACTTGCATCCGAAGGCGAAAACACAGCTATAAACCAGGGTGTTACTTTCTCAAAAATTTCTCTAACAACAAAGAAGCTCCGCATGGACTGGGAACTTTCAACTGAGTCTCTAGAAGACAACATCGAAGGTGCAGATCTTGAAGATCATATTGCACGTATGATGGCAACACAAGCTGGAAATGACATCGAAGATCTTATTCTTAACGGTGATACATCACTTTCAAGCGATGCTCTGTACAAGTCATTTGACGGTGCAGTTAAGAAGGCAAAGACACATGGTCGCGTAGTAGATGCAGCAGGTGCGGGAATTTCCCGTAACGTATTTAACTCAGCACTAAAGGCTATGCCACGTAAGTACAAGCAACGTCGCACAGACCTTCGCTTCCTTGCTGGATCAAACTTGATCCAGGATTACTTGTTCTCTAACTCACAGAACATTCAGAACGTTACTCCACAAGATATTGCCTCTGGCATTATCCGTGGTGATGTTCCAGTTCTTGGAGGTCCAGCAGGATATGTAGCTCCATACGCATTTGGTATTCCAATCGTTGAAGTTCCATTGCTACCTGAGACACAGACAGGTACATACGCAACCCCATCAGGTTCACACGGAGACGTCCACTTGACATTCCCAAATAACGTAGTTATTGGTATCAAGCGTGATGTAACTGTTTACCGTTTCTTCCAGCCACGTAAAGACACAATCGAGTACACAATGTATACTCGTGTTGGCGTTCAAATCGAGCAGGCAGACGCTTGGGTCGTTGTAAAGAACGTTAAGGTTGCTTCTTAATTAATTAGGAATTAGACCACAGAAAGGCCCCCAATTAATTTTGGGGGCTTTTCATTTAAATTTAACAATGCTATAATTAAAGGACCTAGAAAAAGGAGAAATAAAATATGTCGTTTGACACATTAAAGGTGGCTGAATTAAAAGTAATTGCAACAGATTTTGCAGTTGATACAGAAGGCCTAAAGAACAAAAAAGACATTATTGCAGCTCTAGCAGAAGAAGGCGTTACCTGGAGTGTATATCAAAGTACGGTAGAGGCAATTGAAAGAGACACAGAAGAAATTGAAATTCTTCCAAAGTTTGATCCAAAAGCGCAACCAGAAGATACCCTGCTTGTAAGAATGACAAGAGATAATCACAGATACGATATCCACGGATATACCTTTACAAAAGATCATCCTTTTATAGCAATGTCTGAAGATGACGCTCAAAAAATCTTTGATACAGAGGAGGGTTTTCGTTTAGCGACACCAAAGGAAGTTCAAGACTTCTATAACTAAACGTTAACATAAGTTAATGGCAGAAATATATGTAAAGCAAGCTTCACCAGTAAGATTTAAATTATACTGGGGTGGAGAAATAACAGATGCAACTGGCAATGTAACTGCAGTAGTAAAAGAAGCATTGCCATCTGGTACTCTAAGCGCTACAATAGCAACTTATACTGCCACAAAACTAGATACAGATATTGGAACGTATGAAATTATAATTCCACATACAATCGCAAGCCAACCTAAAAAGCTTAGAATTGAATGGACTTATTCAGTCTCTGGTGTATCTTCTTCAAACATTCAAATGGTAGATATTGTTACGCCGTATGTAAATATATACGATGTAATTGACGATTTAAATATTGGTACGGACCCTTCTGACCCAAATCATAAAACATATAATGATTTACAGCAAGCAGAGAAATATGCTAGAAAATTAATTGAAGCGTATACAAATCAATTTTTTCATAGCTATATAGGCACACAAGTTGCACAAGGTCACGGATCAGACATTCTTCCGCTTCCAATTAGAATAGAGCAAATTACAAAACTTTATGAGCAAGACGTTAAAGTATTTGATTCTGCGCTTTCCGTAAACAACTGGTTCTATATACCAATAGTTTCTGAATCAAATTATGGAGTCAGAGTTAACCTACAAGATCTTCAAGACGACACAATATACTCGGCAAACGGAATGGTTACCCCATCAGTTAATAGTAGGGGTCATTCTGGAACATTTAAGAAAGACCTGAGATATCAGGTTGAAGGTTTATTTGGCTGGAACTATGTGCCAGACAATGTTAAAGAAGCCTGTAAAATTTTAATGAAACAATACTTCGAGCAAGACCGTGCATGGAAAGATAAATACGTAAAAAACATAAGCACATTTGACTGGAAGTTTGAGTTCATGGAAGACGCACACAGAGGAACTGGAAACTTATACGCGGATCAACTGCTTGCGCCATATGTAACAAATGGCATGGTCGTATTCTAAATGAGCCTGGCAACTTCATTAATGCCAATGAAGCTAGACATCTATCTTCAATTAGACACTCAAGATGAAAATACTGGTGCTATTAAAAAAGAATGGATATTTACTAGGTCTGTTCCATGTTCTGCAAAAGGAATGATTTCAAATTCTGGCACAGGAAGAGGCGGAGACAAACAAACGTTTAACAACAAGTATATGAATGAGCAGATGCTTGAGATAAGAACGCCAGACCAAATAACGTATAGAGAAAAAATTACTAACGTTAGAGATATGAATGGCAACGTGGTATGGAAAGAAATAAACTATCCAAATAACACTCCAACAGTATTTGAAGTTATAAGCTCTACCCCGATTACCGATCCATTTGGTAATGTCCTTGCATACAACTCTATTGCAAAGAGATCGGAGAATCAGGAAATTGGATTCTAGCGTAGCTTTAATTCAAACAGCAAGCGGCCTAGAAAGACTAATGGCAGGCTCAGTCCCAGGAGTTATTAAGGACAGCACGGTTGCACAAATATCAGCATTCTTATACTATGAGGCTGCAGTCCTTTCAAAATTAACTACAAACGAATCATTTAAGAATCTATTTAAAACAACTATCTTTAATCAGATAGAAAAAGATTTTGGGCTATATATAGATTCCCAGGCAAGAACAAAGCCCCGATCATTACACCATGTTTACGAATGGAATAAAACAGGCATACCATCTTCTAGATTATTTAATCTTTATGCAATTGAGATGGAAGGCTTATCATTTAGAATAAACTATAATTTTAAATTATCAAAATCATCTGTGCCCACTAAAAATAAAAAACAAAAGAAAAAATATGTATTTGGAAACAAGGCTGACGTGATGGAGGCTGGAATGCCCATAGTAATCCGCCCAAGGTCCGCTGAGCGACTTGTATTCGAGATGGATGGTGAAACAGTCTTTATGCCCAAAGGCACCTCAGTGACCGTTAGGAAGCCTGGTGGAGCACAAGCATCCCACCAGTTCTCACTATCTTATGGAAGATTTTTTGGTGGGCAATTAGTAAACTCTTCAATAAAATCATCAGGCCTACAAAGAATATTTAATTTAAAAATGGCAAAGGCTTTGGACGTACCAATGAATATTAAAAAGGTGCAATATAGCTTTACCCCTGGTAAAATAAGGATACAGGCAGACGCATCCTTGGATGCAGCATTTGGAGGCTCACTATGACCGTAGACTATAAAATAGACGCAATGTTCGAGCTTCGTAAATTTTTGTGGAAAGAACTAAAAGATTCTTTTATATTTGATGCCTATGACTACTATTCAGATAATCTCGGAAAAGAGATAATTCCAATCATCCCAGTACAGCAATCCCCAGAAATGGATCAATTTTTAAACGGCAAGAAGCATATAATCTATGACAAGATAGGGATGTCATATGAAGAGAACTGGTTAATATGCTGCGAGAAGATCTTATTTACAATATACTCCACAGACGTCACGGAAATATATGAGATTAGAAACCTCATGACTGATCTATTTAGAAGAATGGACGAATCGGCAGTAGATGTAAATGATCAAAATAGGCCTAGCAAGCTAAAGTTTCACAGCATCCATATTGTAGAAACATCCCCCATAGATCCGTCCATGGAGCTAAAGGGCTTTATGTCCACAGATGTGATCCTAGAAGTCAAGTATTCAAGGACCACAGACAAAAGCGGCAGATTCAACTAGTTGCTTTTAGTATAGTTATCCAGTAAAATTAGGCAAGAGGAAAAAGAGAGCCTAGCCAGCTTTGATTTAGATTTAAAAGTAAGTCAATATATATATTTATTTAATGGAGGTAATACAAATGGCATCAGCCAAAAATATTCTAGTTGGAGCTTCTCCACTATTCTTGTCAGCACTTGATTCAACATCAGCAGGCTACAAGGATGACATGGAGCCAGGTTCAACCGACGGTGTAGCTTTTGTTGTAAAAAATGCAGCAGCAACCCCACCAGTACTAAAAACAGCTTCATACGCAGACACACTTAACGCGGTAGGAAACCAAGCAAAGTGGAGAAACGTTGGATTTACAAATAACGGTCTTCAAATTACTTACAACCCATCATACGGTTCAGTAACAGTAGATCAGCTTCTTGACTCAGCAAAACTTTTCAAAGAGTCAATGGAAGTTATGATTGCAACAGAGCTTGCAGAAGGTACTCTTGAGAACGTTCTTGCAGTATTTGGACAGGCAGGTTCAGCAGTAACAACTGGAACAGCTGTAGCAGAAAATAAGACAGACACAATTGGTCTAGAGGCAGGAGCTCTTGGTATTGCACCAACAGAGCGTCAGCTAGTAGCAGTTGGACAGGCACCTACAGAATCTGCAACAAAGACAGAGCGTGTATATTATGCTCGTCGTGTTCTTTCTGTACAACAGTCACAGTTCTCACTATCACGTAACGCAGCAACAACATTCCCAGTAACCTTCCGTTTGCTTCCAGTAGAAGCAAAGCAAGGCAGGGAATACGGCATTATTGTTGACCGTGTCCTAGTAGCATAATTAATATTAATTAATTAATAGATTGCCCCCCAAGAAATTGGGGGGCTTTCTATTGCTCTTGTATTTTGAATATGATACAATAATTAAGACAAGATCCTAGGAGGATTAAAATGGCAAGTACGGTATATGATGTTGAAGAAATTCAACTAGCAAATGGCGCAACAGTTAAGCTTAAGCCTTTAACAATTAAAGAGCTTCGCAAGTTTATGGTCGTCATTCAGAAGACAGCAGAAGTTTCATCAGAAGATGAAACACTAACAATTTTAATCGAAGCATGTGCAGTGGCTTTAGAAAAGCAACTACCAGAGCTAGTTAAAGACATTGACGCATTTGAAGACACACTTGACGTTCCAACAATCAATCGCATTCTTGAAGTATGCGGTGGAATTAAGATGGACGACCCAAACCTTCTAGCGGCAACGGTACTGGCTGGGCAGAACTAGATTTAGCCGCTTTAGAAGGGGAAGTCTTTCTTCTAGGTAATTGGAAAAATTACGAAGAATTAGAAGATAGTCTTTCGATGCCAGAGATGGTCCAGACTTTTAAATCAATGCAAAAAACTGAAGAAGAGAAAAGAAAGTTCTTAGCTTTAATACAGGGCGTTGAGTTAAATGAAAGCAGTAATGAAAATAAGGAGGGGTCATCCTTCGAAGACATTAGAAGAAGAGCACTTGGTATAAATGCATCAGCAGACGATGTTGTTTCATTACAAGGTGGCTTAGCAGCGGAAGCTGGATTCGGTGTCGGAGCGGGATTAGGATACTCTATAGAGTAACATATATATATGGCAGATAATATAATAACTACCAATATTACCGCCCACGCAGACTTCACGAGCCTAAGAGCTCAACTAGCTGCGGTTACTGCCCAACTCGTAAAGTTACAAGAAACAACAGCGGGAACAAACGCAAAGCTTGCAAACCAAATTGCAGTGATGAACAAGTCGTTTGCTACAACGCTTACATCAACAGGCCAGTTCTCTCAACACTTTGTATCACTATCTTCAGACGTAGACAAGTTCGGTAAGAACTTAGATAGAGGTCGCCTCAAGCTCAACGATTATTATAATGCTTGGAACGGTCATACAAAGAAAACAAGCAATTTAATTAGAGACCTTGCTAAGCAGCAAGTAATGCTTCAGCAAGCTATAGTTCAGCCTGTAGGTAAAAATGCACAAGGCCAAATGCAGTACAATGTTATGGTTGCAAAGGGCCTTGATGAAATAAAGAATAAGATGGCTATTGCTAGACAAGAAGCCGCAATAATGAACAAGGTAATGCTTGATGGATCTACTGGTCTTATTAACTGGGGTAAAAATACCCAGTGGGCAGGTCGTCAGCTAACAGTAGGACTAACAGTTCCTTTGGTTATGTTTGGAGCAGCAGCACAAAAAGCATTTAGAGAAGCGGATGCAGAGCTAGTAAGATTAACAAAGGTCTACGGCGGACTTGCAGCAACTTCATCTGCAGACTTGGCGCAGGTAAGAAAAGATGTTACAGCTACAGCAAGAGAGATTGCTGGGTCGTATGGTGTTGCTTATAAAGAAACAATTGCACTTGCGGCAGACTTAGCAGCAACTGGACAACAGGGCAATGAACTAATTGCAGCTACACAGCAAACAACAAGACTTGCAGTCCTTGGTGAAGTTGACAGACAAGATGCTATGAAAGCAACTCTTGCTATTCAAAATGCATTTAAACAAAACACAGACGAGCTTGCACAATCAATTGACTTCCTCAACGCAGTTGAAAACCAAACTTCAACAAGCCTTGCAGATTTAACTGAAGCGATTCCAAAAGCTGGTCCAGTAATTAAAGCACTCGGCGGAGATGTAAAAGATTTAGCACTATACCTTACAGCAATGAAAGAAGGTGGAGTAAATGCATCAGAAGGCGCAAACGCAATTAAGTCAGCAATGGCATCACTTATCAACCCAACCAAGGTTGCAACAGAGCAGTTCGCTGGATTTGGAATTGATCTAAAGGGAATTGTAAATAGTAATGCTGGAGACCTTACTGCAACAATATTAGAATTACAGGCCGCTTTAGATAATCTTAATCCTTTAGACAAATCAAGAGCAATTGAACAACTATTCGGTAAGTTTCAGTTTGCAAGAATGTCGGCCCTCTTTGAAAACTTAGGGAAATCTGGTTCACAGACACTCCAGGTAATGGACTTAATGAAGGCAAGTGTAACAGACTTAGCAGCGATTTCAGATCGAGAATTAAAGATGATGACAGAGTCAGCCTCTGGTCAATTTAAAAGAGCTTGGGCATCAGTTCAAGCAGATCTAGCTGGAGCAGGAGAGCAGTTCTTAAGAATAAGCACTAAGGTATTAAAAGTTGTTGACGCAATTATAAAGTTTTTCCAAAAGCTTCCAGAGCCAGTTAAAACATTATTAAATGTATTAGGAGGCTTTACAGCAATTGCTGGACCTCTTATTATGTTGGCTGGTGTTATGGGCAACTTTATTGGCTATGTTATTAAGGGAATATTTCATCTAAGGCAGCTGGCAAAAGGCGGACAAGGTTTTAAATTATTAACACCAGAGATCATGGCCGCAGATGCAGCCGCCAAGGGACTCGCAACATCATTTTACTCTGATACAGAAGCAACAATTGTTTTATCAAATGCAGTAAATACACTTGCAGAGTCATTTATAAATCTAGAAGCAAAAGCAAATGCGGCCAAAGTTTCAGTCCAGCCAGCAGTATCAACAGTAGCAGGCGGAGTAATAATGGCAGCTGGCCCAGCTGGAAGAATGGTGGATAAAAATAATCCACTAGTCGGTAAACCATATTCAAGAGACATGTCACATTTAATTCCTTCTGGTAACCCACAGGATGGAACAATATTTGGAACAGTTCCAGGAGCAAAGCCAGTAAACATAAGAGTTGGCAGAAATCCACAAGCCTACATGGATGCAGATCTTCCAAAAATTCCTGGACTAACATCAGTTGGAGGAGCATCAACAGGAATTGTCGCCGCAGAGGCTGCAAAATGGCATGCAATGACAGCCGCTATTGCTATGCAATCTGAAGCAGAACTTAAAATATTAAAAGCAGAAGTTATGGCAACAGGAACTGTTACATCAAGTTTATCCGATTCATATCAAGCACTACTCCCAGAGTTTAGTCAGATAACAGACCTTGCCGCAAAAGAAACTGCAGCAATCGTACAGCAAGTTCAACAAAGTAAAATAACTGTAGAACAAGGTAGAGCAAGAATTATTTCATTGAATGCAACTGTTGAAGCAATGCTTGCAGAAACAACAAGATTAACTGCAGCAGGAATGGGAAGAACAGCAAACCTTACTACAGTACCACTCACTTCCCAGCCAGTAGTAGATCCAGTCACAGGCAAATCTAATATGAAAGAAATGTTTCATAAGGGACCTACAAAAGCAATGGTTGATAGAATTGCAAGAGCTCTCGGTGGCGTAAGAACATCAGGTGCTGGATATAACATTGAAACAACAAAGCCAAGGTTTGCAAAAGGAGGCTTTGTCCCAGGAACTGGTGACACGGATACCTACCACACCACAGCAGAGCCTGGCGCATTTGTAATTAATAAAGCTGCAACTGAAAAGCATCTTCCGTTAATAACAAATATACTTGGAGGCAAGTCTTATTATGCACAAGAAGGCGGACAAGTCCCAGTTGTATTAACACCTGGAGAAGCAGTCATACCAGCGAATATTGCAAAAAGAAATATGCCTTTGATGTATGAATTAAATGGCGGACCTGGAAATACATCTGGAAGCGGTATGCACGAATTTGGCGGAGAGACAGCTTTTGAAAGAAGCCACGTATCTGAAGCATCTGCTGCTGATCTTAAAAGGGTGCGGGCAACAAGAGGATATGCTAACTCTGTAAGTGTTGGTAGAGGAATTCCAATTTGGATGAGCAGAGATGCAAATCAACAAACTCGATCAGTCGGCAGCGGAATGACTGGTCCACAGCTAGCAAAAGAATTTAGAAAAGCAATTGCAGCAGGAAGACATCCATTTGAGCCATGGATGACTGCAGCACAAGGTCTTGGCGGAGACCCAAGAAATAATACTCAATTTAATAAAGTGTTTAATGAAATGCTGAAAAATCTTGAAAAAGATACAAGAGTATTTGGTGGTAAAAATGGAGTAATGACATTTGAAAAATGGTTTGAAAAAGAAGTAATTGGCTCTAAGTCATTTAAGGACATAAGAGTTGGAGATAGATCATTTAAATCAATATTCAATTCAGTACTTCAACCTATGGGACCAAGAGACGGAAAGCCTATTGCGGCATTAGAAACACTTGTTAAATCCAGAAATGGTTTAACTACAATTGAAAATTCAAAGTTGGCTGGCCTTGCAAAAGGAATGCTTGGAACATTCAGCGGAAGCTCATTTAATGCAAGCAGACAAAGACTTGCCATAATGATGTCAAGAGCATTTCTTAAAAGAAATGCTGGAGGATCTATTCCTGGAGGAGCTGTAGAGCGAGGAAGATATGGATACGGTAAGCCTTTCTTTATTGGCATGCCTAAAACTATAAAACAAGTTGAAGAACAAAGAGCAAAAAGAGTTGCCATGGAAAAAGCAAACCAGGCAGTTACTGATTCTAGATTTGCAAAGACCCCAGTAACTCAATACGGAGAACTTCTCTCTCCTACTTCAGGCCGTAGCTTCCCTGTTCCAGGAGTTGGCGGACTTTATATGAAGGGCGATGAAAAAGTATTTGTAAAGCCAGTGTTAGACGAGAGAGCAGCAGTTGCAGAAATGAGAGCAACACAAATTGCTCGTGAGGTTCATGGATTACATGCTCCAACACAAAAAGTTGTTGTAATGAGAGACCCTACCGATCCAACTGGTAGAAGAAAGCTATTAGCACTTGAGTCTAAATTTGATCCCAAAGTTGCAGCGACAGATGCTAAATTTACTACAGACGAATATTTTAGACAGCTAGTCGCATCAGCTTTACGTGGAGACAAAGATTTGGCAAGAGGTAATTTATCTGGAAACGTTCTTTCAGACGTAGGACCAGCTGGAGTATTCTCAGCAGCATCTGGGCTTAGAGGCTACGCATCAGTTATGCCCTCAGTAAAAGATCAGGCTTATATAAATCTATTAGGAAAAAAAGGCAGCGGAGCTAAGAAATTCTTTGCTGAGTCAACTCATCAAATACCAAAAGGCATGACCGCAGATGAATATCATAGCCGTATGCTTAAAGAGATTGAAAGCGCTTTACCAAAGCTTAAGCAGACAGTTTCAAGATTTGATTTAAACCCAGAAGAAAAAGTTGTTTATGAAGCAATGATTAAAAGGCTATCTGATGCAAGAGGCGTAAATTGGAAAGAGCTTCATGGAATTCACTCTGGTTTACAGATGTCACCAGAAAAACAAATGACGCCAGCGGCTATAGCAAAGATGGTAGCGGCAGACGAACTAAAGCGCAGACAAACTGGCCATTCAGCAAGCCTGTCAGATAATGCATTTAAAACTGATGCAAACGGATTTAGATTTGGTGGATTGCTTGAAGCAATTACAAAGAGCAAAGCAATGCATAGAATTGGCGCAGGATTTGGGCCAACAGGTGCACCTAAACCAAGCACGTATGAGTCAGCCCCATGGGGAGTAACATCATTACAGATAGGAATGGCTGAAAAACTTTTTGGATCTACTGGCTTAACAAAGAGAACGCAAAAAATTCTATATGATAAATTTGCTGCATCCCTTGCCAAAGAAATGCCATATGGATATACCAAGAACGCACAGGGCCACTTAATAAGAGCAGTAGAGCCAGATGTTATGGATTCTGTAATAAGATCTGCGGCCTCCTCAACATTGTCTGCACCAGAAGGAAGAAAAGTTCTTTCTGCTATAGATAGAGAAATTCTTAGAAAAAAGTTTGCAAACTGGGAATCTAAAAAAGACACACCATTAACAGAAACCTTAAAGCAGTTAGTATTTGGAATAGAAAAAAGAGAAATGGGTGGGCCAGTTAATTCAGGGCAGCCATACATTGTTGGAGAAAAAGGACCAGAGCTATTTGTTCCAAGAAATGCTGGCGGCATAATTCCAAATGGATATAAGGCTGGCGGACCTATTAATGGGTTTAATCCAGGCGGCCTCATTCCAATGCTTAAACAATTGCTTTTAATTATGGGTATAAGCGAAGGTTCAAAGTATGCTGGTGAAAAGATTGGAGGAACTCCTGGAAACGTAATGACCACAATGGGATCATTCCTTCCATTCTTACTGATGGGTAACGCAATGCCAAAGGGCGGTGGCAAAGGAATTAGCAATATGTTCCCTAAAGCCACGCAGCCTATTGGAGCCAAAACAGCAGTAGAGGGTGTTTTCCGTAATGGAAAGCCTCTTTTGGTTGATACAAAATATGGAACTCAACTTACTAAGTTAAGCGGCAGCGCAAATCTTTTAAGCAAATCATTAGGGGCAGCATTAAAAATATTTACAAGATTTAATCTTGCGCTTGGAATAACTGCAATTGGCGTACAGTTTGCATGGAAAAAATGGCAGGAACATAAAGAAGCCTTAAGATTAAATGCTCTGGGTTATGGTATGACAGCAGAAGCCGCATCAAAAGCAGGACTTAAATTTACAAACTTTAATGACAAGATTAAAGAAGCAATTAATAATGCAAAAGCATTAAGAGAAAAGAATACTCTTCTTTATGAAAGCATGAAGGGATCTGGCACTCCTTTAAAGATTACAATTGAAGAATACAAGAAATTAAAAAAAGAAGTCAAAGAAAACTATTCTGATCAGGTTGCTCTTATCAATCAAACTGGAGACAACGCAGAAGATCAGAAGGCTTTAGCTATAAGACTTAAAGAACAATTAATTGCTATGGGAATGTCAGCAGAAGATGCAGCTAAAAAGATATACACAATGTATGCAGCATCGGATCTCGCACCTAATGCCGCAGCCTACACAGTTCGCTCACAAGGCTTTAATGATATAAAAGACACGGCATCTGCTGCAGCCAGTGCAATAGATAGTTTAACTACTGCAATGGAAACTAATCGTGATGCAACAGAGCAGGCAAACCAACTCAACACAGCCATGATGGCATTATCTACTGACGTAGAGTCTAGGCAGGCAAAGGCATTAAAAGAAGCACGTAAACAAGCCAACAAAGATGGAACTTATCTTTCAACGGGTGACGAAAAACAAATAATGCTTGATCAAGAACAAGCTGCAATTGATGAGATTAATTCTAAAGTACAAAATCAAGGATATTTGACTAAAGAGGTTGTAGACGAAATGTCTAAGATAGACCCAGCAATTAGACAAATTGTTAATGAGCAAGAAACGGCTTTGTCTTTATGGCAAAAAACAAGAATTCAAGTTAAGGGATACACTGGAGATCTGAGAGCGCTAAATGATCAACAGACAAATGACCTTTATAACTTACAGATAGCTTTAGGAAAATCAATAGAGGCTGCAAATAGAGCTCCTGGTGGTGCGCTAGAAAAGCAATACAAAGCCTTGGATGCAAATAAAAAACTACAGGCGGCGTATGAAAAAGCAGCAAGAGGCCAGTCAGTTGCACAGCAAATATCAGATAGAGATAAGATAAACTCTATTCAAAAACAAATAGATGCCAACAACAAGCTAACAGAGTCAAGATTAAAAGCTCTTGATGCCGCAAAACAAGAAGGCGATATCGGTAGAGAAATTGCAAAGAAGCAGGCAGAATATGATGCAGCACTTGCAACTGGAAACATTGCTGGCGCACAACAGGCTAGCCTAGACATTCAAGGATACCAAAGCGAGCTTCAATATAATTCACAAAAGAAATCCCTTGAAGACTCAAATACTTTAAAGAACTTACCGCTTCAAAAACTAATTGAAGCAATTCAGGGTAAGCAGCAGGGCATAGCAGACAAAGCACAACTTGCAGGTGAAAAATTAGGAGACCTTTCTAAAACAATTACTAACCAAGAAAGCGCAATCAGCTCAGTTAATTCTGCAATGCTAAACTGGGAAATTGAATTATTAAAGCAGCCAGAAGCAGAAAGAGCAAAGTGGAAAGCAGGTAAGGAATCTGAAAAAATGCTTGGCGCTGTTGCAGATGCAGCTAAGGCTGCAGGAATTAAACTTAATGGATTAAAAGATCTTGACCTAGCAAAGGCCCTTACAGATGGACTTCAAAATAAATTAGGCGCAATGAGCACTATAGATGTTAAAGGAAATGTTAGCATCTATGTCGATGGCAAAAAGTTTGAAATTGGTGGAAGAGGATCTGGAACAAAAGATGCTCCTTATGATTTAGGAAAAGCTGGTGTCGGAACAAACACGATCAGTAAAACAACTTTGGCAGATTGGTCAGGTCTTGGCGGGTTTGGTAAGTTAGGAACTAGACAAAAGGTTAAGGACGTTGCAGAAGAAAGAGGAATTTTGCCTGGACAATTTTTCTCATTAACTGATAACGATGGAAAAATATTTGTATACAAGATGGATAACAGGGGCCAGATAATTGAAGTGACTGATCCTTACAAAAAAGCAGACGGTGGATATATTAGAGGAGCGGGAACTGCAACATCTGATTCCATCCCAGCCTACTTATCAAATGGTGAATATGTAATTAAAGCAGACTCCGTAGCTAAATATGGAGTAGATCATTTTGATGCACTAAATGCTGGTAGATTTGCAGCAGGCGGACCAATAACTCCAACTGCTCAGTCTGATCACAAGAGCTCATTTGGAAATGGGTCAACAACTGTAAACGTAAACCATCAAGGTGGAAAATTGATGGGCCCAATAGAAGCATGGCAAGATGCTAATAAGCAGATTATTAAAATTGAAGTTCCGCCAATCACAGCTAATTTTGCTACAAACTCTTACACATTAAATAAAGAGCAAAGACTAGAACTTCAAGCAATTGCTAAAGATCTTATTAAGCATAAGCTAGCATCAATAGTTGTTCAGGGGCACACAGACTCTGTAGGTAAAGGAAAAGACAATGAGATTCTTTCACAGAATAGAGCAAAATCTATTGCGGAGTATATGTCAAAATTTGTTCCTGGTACAGCATTTACTCCAGTGGGATACGGGGAGTACAGACCTCTTGTTCCAAATACAACTGCTGAGAACAGAGCCAGAAACAGAAGAGCAGAATTATTCCTGCCTGATAAATATAAAACAATTTATCCAGAGTATGTTCCCGAAAAACATGAATACTTTTTAAGTAAGGGCCGAATTGAAGGTGGAGGAGAAATTCTTGGCACAAATGGCCAACTGATTGGTACTAATGGAACATTAGTTTCTGGCGGATCTATGCAGTCAACTATTAACTGGGGTAAGCTATTTAAGAAAATCAAATCTGGTTTAGGCTTCCATAAAGGCGGACACGTGGGCGGAATACCAAAATTTGGTTTTGGCGGATGGGTTAAATCTGGATTTAAAAAGATGCCACAGATTATGGGCTCTGCTGCAATCTGGCAATCAATGGAAGAAATTGAAAAAAGACTTTCATTAAAATGGGGTGCAAATGAAAATGCATCTGGGCTATCTAAATGGGGTAGAGCACTAGGTAGAGTCGCATTCAACACGGCGCAAGGTGGTCTTTCAGGACTTACATTCGGTGGCGCAGGAGGACTTGGTGGCGTTGGAATAGGGCTAGTTGAAGGACTGGCTGGCCTAATTAAAGACGGATCTCAGTATGGAGTAAAGGGCGGAACTCAGTCTGGAGTTAAGGGATTTAATGCCAATAAAGAATTAAAGAATATGAGCTTCTCTAAGTCCGCACAAAATGTTGCATTAACAGCAGGACTGTCAGTACCATTTGGATTTGCTGGAAATAAAATAGCTCCTCATATAAGTAAAATAGTACAAAGGGTAAAGGATGCAAAAGCCTGGACGCACTTTGCACATAATTCACCAGATGCTCTAACTCCTAACATAGGAAGACGAACAGATGCAATGCATACTTATGGACCTGGTACCTATGGCGCCCTTGACAGCACCACGTATGCAAGTGATCAATTTTCAACTAACGCACACAAGCTTAGCCTATCCCCTCTTGCTTGGCTTAAAACTGCATTTGGAAAAGGCGCAATAACAGATGGCCCAGAAATGGCAGCGGAAAAATTACGCTATGCCAATAAATTTGGAGTCTCTCAGCCGACATACATAAGTGACGATTTCGCTAATTACCTTCGCAAAAGAGGATACTCTGGCTATAAAACAGAAGATGGCATTGTAACAAATTGGAACGTAGGATACCCAGGATTTGGATTAAAAAATGATTTAGGAAAAATTCCTTTTGCCGCTAAGGGAATACTTGCTAAGGCAAAGGGACTGCTTTCTAAGATTAAGAGTGGCGTTACAGGAATCCCAGCCAGAATAAAAGAACTACGCCTTCCGAATAAACTTGAAAACGAAACTTTAAAACATGGCTATCAGTACGGAAGAAAGTCTGGTCAAGCACAGACAGACTTACTACTAGATCCAAAACAATTAAAAGCAAGAAAAGACTATGAAGCACCGCTTATTAAAATATTAGACGAAGCTGGATATGAACCTAATGATTATGGAAGTGGTTGGGTAAGAAAAGGCACTGACCCCCAGCATCCAAAGACCAGCGACTTTTTGAGCGAGAGAGATGGTACGTTGTATGACATCTTAGGTCAGCTAAATAGAGGTATGTATGATTTTAATCCAATAGTTCATGGAAGAGGAAGGTATTACTATGGAAGCGCTGTTGGAGCAAAAGTAAAAAATATAGAAGACCGAATCATGAAGTTCCTTAAAAGCAAGGCTATAAAATCAAACCCAATAGTATCAAGACTTATGGTTAACAGATTCTTTGGTAAAAAGCTTACAGATTTTATGGTAAAAAATGCCAGTGATGATGTAAAGGGAGTATTTCCTGCAGGTCTACCAATGTCTTCAATTCAAGACGCATTAGGAACAACCTCTTTCCATGGAGGCGCACTGTCAGAGATAGCAAATAGAGTTTTAAGTTCTGGACCAGTAGGTGAAGCTGGCAAATTATTTAAAGGGCAAGCAATCAATCCAGCTAAAAACTGGTTTGGCTTAGACCTCTTCACTACATCCAGCCAGAGCGTTGGAAAAGCTTATAGACAGAAAAATTTAGAAACCAACCCATTGTCTAGTTTATTTGAGTTAGCCTTAAGAATAAAATCTGCCAAGCCTTTAGATATTAGACATGGAATACCTGCACTATCTATATCAAATCCTAAATTCTTGAGAACTTATATAAAGACATTATTAAAAGCTGGAAAAAATAGAGAAGCATTTGAATTCCTTTTGCAAGAAGGTGGATCCGAATTAAGAAAGATTGGTAGCACTGCTTCCGATGCAAGAGCACAAGCTTTTAGCCAGGGAACTGAAACTGCAGAGGCTTTAATTAGATCAAAGCTTGATTCAATACTTCACACTGGAGGAATGCAGGTAAATCCAGGGGCAGAACTTCACAATGTTCTAGCGATGCTGGACCCAGAAAAATTAGTTGCTGGTTTTAAGAAAATTCTTGAATATAGTGGTAATGGCATAGGATCTACATATGGCATACCTCAATTAAAAACTGGAGTGAATAACGTGCCAGCTGATATGCTTGCTATGCTTCATAAGAATGAAGCAGTCGTTCCTGCTAACATGAACCCCTTTAATCCAAACGCTAATAATGCTACAATGGGTGGAGGCGTATATAATATTACAAATAATATTAATGGATATGATGGAAACTTGGAGCAATTGTCTAGCATGGTAACTCAGAAAACAATTACAGCAATTAAGAGCCTTGATTCACGTAACGCTAAAATGGCTGGCCCATCATTTACTGTAGGAGCTAAATAATGGCAATGACACTTCCGCTTGGATCCCTTATAACATTTGAAAACTCATCAGTTACCCCTGCAGTCTGGCAGCCATTAAGTGAACACAATAGAGCAAGCGCCACATTAGATATACAGAGAATTGAAAAAACCCAGAGAATGTCAAATGGAACATTAAGAAAAATATTTATTGCTGACAAAGACATGCTCTCGGTCAGCTGGACAGGCTTACCAACCTATGCCTCTATGACAGTAGATGGGGCTTGGGGAGCTATGAACATTAAAGAGTTTTATGAATCAACTGCTGGACAAGGTGCATTTAATGTAAAGGTTTCTCCAAATGGAGTGGCTTCAAGAGAGAAAACAATGATGATGTCATTTACCTCTTGCACTTTTACCGTTACAAAAAGAAATTTAAGAACAGGCGGGGTATTTAAAAATTCAAGTATAACTGCAATATCATACGCCAGCGCAGTAACAACATATACTGGTAAAAATAGTTTTGCGGTTGGAAATAAAGTTAGCATATCTGGAGCAACATTTGCAGCATATAACGGAGTATTTACTGTTACCGCAGCTACCCCAACATCATTTACTGTTGCAGGGACTATAGCTGGAACACCTACTTCATCAACAGCATCCGCCATCACGGTATTGCCAGAACCGCAAGAATTTTGGGATGTATCTATAGCACTGGAAGAAGTTTAATGATTACAGGATCGCCAGGGCTGCTTAGCTACATTAATACATCACAGTCATTTAAGATGACTAATGGTTGCACATTAGAATACAACATGAATGAATTAATTGATGGGGTTACTATGCGTGGGCCAAATGGAACAGCCACAAATCCTGCAGGAGACCTACAGGTAACAAAAACAGATTCTTTTGGTAATACATACAAGCCATTTGAAAAGCTATTTCCAATAACCAGCATAATTGATCCAAGAAGACCAAAGTTGGCTGGCATTCAGTATATGATTGATGGAGACAGAAGCGTAAGAGCAAACCTAGAAAGCGGAATAGGATCAAAGCAGTCTTACTCATCGTCAGCTTCTTTTAGCAAAAGATTATACTTCTCAAGCTTGCAGCTACCATATAAATATTGGGTTTCACCTGCTGTTGTTCTAAGTGCCACTGGAGACACCACTCTGACTAATTGCATATTAACTGTTGAGTATCCTATTTTAAAAACAGCGGCAACCAATAAGATAGTTGTTAAATTTGAAACATCACATTCAACCCCAACAGAATGGACTTTAACTACAACAGATAAACTTGGAGCAGAAACAGTAATATATAATGGAACTTCTGCTGGCATAGTTAATGGAGTAATAAACCTATACTACAAGGGTCTTCCTCTATGGACAACCGTTGAAGCAGATTTAGACACCGAAAAATCTATTGATATACATAAGTTAAAATTACAAGTAAAGAAAATTAGCGTACCTATATCAACCAAGCCAGATACAAGCACTGCTCCTAAATTAGGATTTCTTGGTATGGTAGAGCTATCGGCAAGATATGTTATTGATGTAAGCGATAGAGTAGAGTCATTTAATATATCGGCAAACTCGTCTGACAAGGTTGACGGCCTAGTTCCAGTCGGAGACGTAACAGCAAACTCAATGAGAATGTCAATAAACGCATACGATAAAGCTTATGAAAATTATGACAAGGTAAATTCATTTAATAAAAACAAAATTAATTTATACAAAAACGTTATTGCAAGGCCGTATGTAAGAGTAGATATGGAAATTGTCAAGCTTGGAACATTTTATATAGACTCCTACAGCGCTGATGAGTTTGGTCTAGTTGACATAATGTCATTAGATGGGGCCAAAGAGTTGCAGTACATCAAGCCGCCAGACATAGTTACAACAGACATGTCTTCGGTTGCAATAATTAGAAGGCTTTTAGATTCAGTTGGATTTACAAACTATATTTTTAATTTAGCCGATGAAGATGATTCAACGATAACACCCTTCCATTGGTATACGGATAAAGAAAAAACAGTCTGGCAACACATACAGGACTTATGCAAAGACACACAAATGATAGCAATATTTGACCATAATGACGTACTGCAGTTTTATCCTAGAGATAAAATATTTGCAAAAGATAATCCCATTAATGCTTCTTTTAGGTACTCTTCAAAAATTAATGGTACCGTTACAAACCTAGCAAACATATCTTCTTTGTCTATTGACAACGTTCCTTCAGTGAAAGCAATTAAAGTTTTATATAGCCCGCAGCTAAGCTCATCTTATTTAGTAAATGCAGACAACCTATACACATCTCCAGTAGTAACACTAGGAGCTGCGGCTTTAACACATGATCTGGACCCAGTTGCGCCAGAAAACTGGAAGCCTGAAAGGCCAGACCTAAGCAACCCTCAAGGAGTAATTAAGTTAGAGCCAGTTGTTATATCGGGATACGAAAAACAATTTTATTCATTTACGGGGTATCTAGTTGTAGAAAAAGAAATTATTGAATACGATGCAATACTGTATGAATTTATTAAAATTGGAACTAAATCTGAAACATCTCCAGGAATCCCAGAGTGGAAATGGGTAACATCTGAAGCCGATATTCAAAAATATCAAGGGTTAGCGATGCCAAACTCATTTAAACCAACTGGTGTGTATAGAATAAAATCTAGAAATGTTTTTGAGGTAGTAAAGCCTACAGATACAGAGTCTTTAACTCACAAAGTAAAACTAGATAGCCTTACTACTGAGTGGAAAGCAAGAGAATGGACTCATAAAGCAGGAACGTTCGGTGCAGAAAAGCCTTCTCTATTTACATTAGACCAGGTAAAAGTAGAAAAAGACGAGAAAGGAAATCTTATAAAAAATAAAGATAACCTTTTAAACTCTATACCAAGATCAATGATGACAATCTATGCACCACTGCACACAGAAAAAGATAACGAAGATCCATCAAAACCAAAGATTATTACCCCAAATGAGATATACTCAATAGTCACACACGATAGTCCTAAATTTTTAGGAGAAGTAACTGCAGATAGTAACAACAGCTTTGCAATAGGAACAAATATGTATTTCCCATTATTAGTAGACGATGTGTCTCAAAAGGCAACAGGAAACCAAAAAACAATATCTGGGATTGCATTCTCTTTAAGTGCCGACAACACCAGTGGATACCTACTTACAATAGGAACTTCTCAAAATGCCACTGTAGATAAAAATTACAGAGATGTTAATTTTTATAAAATAGTAGCAGGCAAGATTGTTAAAATGACAACATCACAAAAAGAATCAGATGGAACAATTATAACAAACATTAATGGAGGAGAACTTTATAGAATTGACATAAAGGGGAACTGGTCAAAGCCAGCGGGTGGAACAAAAAAAGCTTTAGCTCTTAAGATATCAATTAACAATGCAGTTATTGCTGTGCTTGATACAGACCCATTAACAATAGTAGAAAAAATTGGTTTGCTATCCCTCCAGGGAATATCAGCATTTGACTATGTATATACAACATCAATTGCAAAAGAAGAATTTCTTGCAAAAGACGAATATGATTTATATAAAGGTTTTGTAGGAGGTACATCCTCTGTAATAAAAACTTTTGGAGACTTTATATTTAATAAAGGCGAGACGGTATCAACCGTGTCGTGGCTAAAAGAATTTGGGCCAGTAGCTAGAGAGCTAAGAAGAATCAAGGCTAGATATACAACACCAGGCTTTCCAAGGTATGCACAGCTAGTAAACAATGACGATGTAACAATTGTTGGAACAGCCCTGGATCCATTTACCATGGACACATTTGTATTAAATAATACTGGTGCCTTTACATCGCTTGCCAACGGAGAAGAAAAACAATTTATTGTAGTTGGAGACTTTATAACTCCTTCTGATCAATTTGAATATATTGACCCTGACCTCACAGACGAAGACAAAAAAGAACAGGTTGCATTTGATTCTACCTGGATTCAAAGAGAAGATGAAGCAAAGTCTCTTGCAAAATGGATGACAAACCAGTGGTCAAAACAACAAAAGGTTTTGACTCTTCAAACTTTTATTAACCCACTCTTGCAGGTTGGAGATGTAATTCAGGTATCTTACCCAGAGAATAAGATATATTCAACAGAGGACGTTGGGATTCCTACAGGATATTCTGCTAGTAAATTTGTTATATTGTCATTAGACAACACTTATGATTCCGCTTCCCCGCCAACTACAAGTATAGTCTGCAGATCGATTTATACTGGATGAAATGGTAGAATGTAAATATGACCTATAACCCAAGACAGCCTTCGTCCTCAAATGCAAAGCCCCAAAAGCTTTTCCTTTTTCCAGGCGACCCGTTAATTAAAATTTTAAAGCCAGACTACTACGTAGTGGTATCTCCATATTCTTTTCAGCAAAGCGGAGTTGTATCTGGGGATGACGGTGGGGAAGAGCCGCCTCCACCACCACCAGGAGAATTCGGACCTCCAAATCTTGAAGACATTACTTTAGTAAGCAAGAAACTTATTACGGACAAAGATAAAAATCAATACGTTGAATTTGTTTTTAATATTAAAAATCACGTAGGGGATGAAGTTGTGGGGGTAAGAGGATATGGAAAATAAAATTTACGGAGAATATATTTTTTATGAAGATGGCAAAGAGATTGCAAGATCTAAAAATATTTTAACCAAGTTTGGTAAAAGATATATAACCCAGTTCTTAGCTGGCCAGTCCAACACCTCATCAAAAGATATTGCTTTGGGAATAGGTTCAACCCCAGCCACGGTAAATGACACTCAATTAAATTTTGAATTTTATAGGTCGGAAGTAAATATTACAAGCGTAGATATACAAACAAGTACCTCAACTGGATTGACTACATATGGCGTTGTATATAAAACAACCATACCAGTAGATGTCTCTGGAATAATAAATGAGATTGGCCTGTTCCCAAGCATAACTCTTGGTACAACTGATTTTGGAAGTAGATCTATATCTTCTTTTGAAGACAATCAGTCTTGGCTAGATAGCGAAGGTAACTACCCAGCCCTAGTTACTGTCTCGTCTCCTAAAATAGGACCATACTACATGTCAGTAGTAGCTGCGTCTTCACAATCAAAAAATTATTTCTATGATTTTAATCTAGACATTTCTGGATATAGCGCAAATGACAGTATGACGATGGCCTACTATCAAAGCGATCTAAATCTAGACTACGTGTTCCTTAGAGCATATGACTCAAATAATAATTACTATGAAATAAGGTATCCGTCAGAAGCTACTGTAGGCTATAAGGTAAAATCGTTGAATCTAAGCAGCCTATATAGCAGCGGATTTACATCTGGCACACCAGATAAAAATTCTATTGTAAAGATATCAGTCGGAGCTAAAGCAAAAAGTTCTGGCGCAACAACAGTTTTACTGGATGGTCTTAGAATAAATGACGAAGATACATTTAGAGTAGACTATGGAATGATAAGCAGGTCAGTACTTTCGCCAAGCAATTTAATTACTAAGTCTCTAGGAAAGCAAATGGATATTGAGTATAGATTAGGACTTTCATTTTAAATGAGAGAAAATATGATGCACGACGGAGGAGGAATCCCCGCAGATTTTGAAAAAGATCCAGTAGCAGCCGCAGCATCGGCAGCCACTACGTCTGCACAATCATATACAAAAGTTATAAAGATGGTTCCTGTTGTTGGAAAAACATATAAGTTTTGGTTTACTTACTTATACGAAGATCCAGAAACTAAACAGGTAACAGAAAGTGCAAACTCTCCTATATTTTCAACCTCATTTACAATTCCTAATGAGACCTTACCAGTAACAGATTTAGTTTTAACTCCTGGAATTAAATCATATGGAGTAAAGTTTAATGTAAATCCAGCAAGCGTACAAACAGATATCTTAATATTTGAAAGTCTTACTGGGTCGTTTACTGGTGAAGAGTACATAGTTTATACTGGAACTTCAACAAATATAACTGTGCAGGTAGATAGCTTTGCTCCAAGATGGGTAAAGGTTACAGTAAGAGATAACTGGCTAGATGCAAACAGGTCTTCAGTAACTGCTGGCCCTGTTAATATTTTAGCAAACGACCCAGATACTTCAACTCCTCCAAAAGCACCAACTGGCGTCTCTGTTAGTGGAGTAATTGACCCAGAAGATAAAAGCGGATTTAGCATACAGATGGATGTTTCTTGGACCGCAAGCACTGATTCTAATACAAACGGCTATGTAATAAGATGGTCTGCAAACGATCCCTCAACTGTTGCAAACCCATTGTGGGAATATGGCCAGGTAGACGGTAGAGCAACAAACAAATTTTCTATAACAGGCTTAACCCCCAATACAGTTTATTATTGGCAGGTTACAGCAAAGAGCCCTTTCAATGCAATCTCTTGGGATAAATCGGTGACTGGGCAAGTTGCTTCTGGTCAGTTTGGCCCGATATCAGATCCCAATGCCCCAGCAGGAAATATTCAATTAAGATCCATTATTTCTATCGGTGGCAAAACAGCAGACCTATTTAAAATAGGAACAGGAATTACACAAACAATAAATACATCAACAACAATTACTCCATCTCAAACCCTTGGAACCTATAATGGAATAATTTTAGATAGATCAACGACAAACTATGGTCACAACTATTGGTTAAATACTGGTCAGTTTAGAGTAGGAAGTGCGTCAGCGTTTTTTTATTGGGATGGGTCTGATGTATACACAACTGGAAAAATAAATGCAACTGGCGGATCATTTACGGGAGATGTCAGATTAAATGGCGGAACTCTATATACTGGTCCAACACCTTTAACTGGCGCAAGAGTTAGATTTGATAGCGCAGGTTTGTTTGGATATAACTCAACAAGCACAAGTAATACAACGGGACAAACTTTTGCACTAACAGCAGCAGACGGGAAAATTGATGCACGTCTAGGGTTTATTGGCGGATGGACAATTGAAGGTACTTCTCAAACCGTAGGAACTATTTCAAAAAATGGCACCATACTTGGTAGCGACGGAAGCATAGTTCTAGGAGACACTACAGGAACACTTCCATCAATTGTTAAATTAAGCTCTACTGATCCCACATATAGAATTTGGGTGGGAAGCCAAATAGGAACAAGTGCTAAGTTTAAGGTTGGAATAGACGGAATTGTTTATGCAACGGGTGCAGTCATTGATGGTGACGCATATTTTACTGGAACTTTAACTATAGGGGCAAAGCTATCTGACGGAACAACATTAGATCAAACTAGAGCAAATGCAGTTGCTGCAATTGGCTCTGCAACTGCCGCTGCGGAAAAAGCAGAAACAGCAAGATTAAAGGGTGTAGAGGCATACGATAAAGCTGTTGCAGCAGGCGATAGTGCTGCCGCAGCAGCAGAAAAAGCTAGGATTGCAAAAGAAGCGGCAGACCTTAAGATGGCAGCTGCAGATATAAATACTGTACTGGCTTACAACACCACCATAATTAATGGTAATAGAATTACAACTGGAACAATTGACGTGGCACGTCTAAACATTGCAGGTGGAACAGCGGGAGTAAATGGCTTTGTTGTAGATGGTCTTGGAATAAGGGCATACAAGGGATCAAGCCAAACTATAAATATAGAATCAGATGGAACTATATCTTTAGGAGATACTACCAACGGTTGGACTGTTGGTAATAGATACATAAAGTCTAGAAGTTATTATGCTGACGGGTACACCCAAATTACTCTTGACGGATGGAACGGATCAATTACTGGAGGAAGAATTTCTGGTACAACAATTGAAGGAAATACAATTACTGGTAATACAATATCTGGCGGAACAATTATTGGATCTAAAGTTCAAACTAGTACTTCAGGAAACAGAGTTCAACTAATTGATTCTACAACAGATTCATTGCAGGTTATTTATGGAAGCGTAGTAAGAGGCCACGTGCTTGCTACAGCAAGCACTGGAATAATAATGCATGCAGGAGCAACAGCAAATGCAAATGCTACAACTTATGGACTATTTCATGCTTACGCTAATGGTGTTACTATGGCAGCAGACAATTCAAATTATCTTATATGTAGCACAACCCAAGTTCAAATGAAGGGTGATCAATTTGCCATAGATGCTGGAGCAAATGGAGTTGTATTTAATGCCTCAATTGGACAAGATCGAGGACAAGTTTATTTTCAAAGAACCACTACAACTTTAGGCACTTTAGCAAGCACAACAACAGCTGGAGCTAACGCATACCTAAACTCTTCGAGTGGGCTTATTGCAAGATCTACGTCTTCAAGAAGATATAAAACTAATATTGAAAGTGTAGATTTTACTGACGATCAGTTAAGAGCTTTGAGGCCAGTTAAGTTTCAGGGTATAGCAGATTCAGAAAGAGGTGACACTACATACAGAGTAGGTTTAATTGCTGAAGAGGTAGCAGACATAGTCGGTTTAGAAAACATAGTTGAATATAATGATGACTCAACCCCAGAAAATATTAACTACAACAGTCTTGCCCCTATAATAATCAGCGTAGTAAAAAGAGTGTTAGACAGGCTTGACGCCCTAGAAGCAAAATGATATACTTTAAATCTATCAAGGAGATATAATGGATAAAACAGAACTAGTTATAACTGCGTTACAGCAACGCATTGGAGAGATTGTCTCACAATATGAGACCCATATTGCAATTCTTCGTGCTGAGATAACACAGCTTACAGAAGCAAAACAAGAAGTTCCAGCGGAACCAATAAAGGAGTAATAATGGCAATAAAGTCAAGGGCTATAACTGCGGGAGACCCAGTAACAGCAGAGATCATTAATAATCTTATTATAGATTTAGAGACAGTTAATAAACAAAGCACAGCACAAAGCATTATATTGCAAAATGCTGAAGAAGAAGGAAAAGATCAATCCGTTTCAGGTAGAATCTGGAGCCAAGGACTTGTAAAATGTGACATTATTCCTACAAATTACCCATCTGGAAAAATTGAAGTAACGTTCCCAACTGGCCTATTTACAAAAGCTCCTAGAGTTTGGTTACAAGTAAATGTTAACAAGCAAAAACTAGATCAAGCACAGCTTAGAATTCACCCAACAACTTTTTCTGTAACCAAAGACAAGGCTGTTTTTTATATGAGAAGTGGTTCTGGCGGAACAAAAGCAACATTATATTTTGATGTTTTTGCAACAGACTCCATATAAAACCTATTGACAATTCGTACCAATATGTTACAATTACTGTAACATCAAAGTCACGTACCCGTGACTTTTTTACATATTAAGGTAGACAATGAGCAACGATTTAAAGTGGATGATTTCATCCGACCAGCAATTCCCATATCAGGATGATAAGATGATTGCACTTTGGTTTAAAGTAATGAAGTGGTTTAAGCCAGATGTCGTTGACTACCTAGGTGATACAGACGATCAGGCATGCTACAGCAAGTACACAGAAGGTAGATCAGCAGAGTTTTTAAACCTTCATAAGACAGATAGCAGAGATCTGATTGTTCCAATGATGCGCCATGAAGCAAAGGGCGCAAGAGATTTTTATGCCAAGACTAGAGACATGCTTCCAGACGCACAGCTATTTTCAGCGTTAGGAAACCACGACGTTAGAATTTTTAATTACGTAGATGCAAAACTTCCTGATTATATTTCAGAAGTTACACCAGAAGCTTTGTGGGGACTTGATTCATTGGGATACGAATACATTCATTATAACGAATTGCCAAAGCGCAGATTTGGAGACATTCACGTACACCACGGTCTTTCAATTGCAGCAACAGGCTCAGTACGAAAAGACATGGAAGATCTTCAGGTATCTTTAATTAGAGGCCACTCTCACAGAATTGCATCACACCTAGTTACTTATGAATTAAGAAACGGCGGAGAAGGAGAAACACTTCGAGGCTATGAGCTTGGCCACATGTGTGATGAAAAAGGTCCAGGAATGAAATACATGCAGCACCACGATTGGCAAAAGGGTTTTGCAATTGCTCACATTGTTAATGACTACCCGCATATTCAGATGATCCACGTAGCCCCTGATTATTCATGTGTCGTTGACGGGAAGCTGTTTACTTTATAATGTGGTGCGGAAAATGTAATGGAAGAGTTTTTGTAGACAGAGTGTTCTCACAAAAACTACATATGGAATTATTCTGTATCATGTGCGGCAAACGCTGGATGTGCAATAAAGAAACGAGTGCTTTCGGAAAATGGCTGGAATCAAAAGAGACGGCAAATCAAAAAGCTTACGGTATTTCTTCTTAAACGATAAGATACATAAGGTTTTAAAAGCATCCAGATCAAAAGATGAAATGATTGCTTGGTGCTACCCAGACAAGAAGAGAGTTATGTATTCATATTCCCAGGTTAAAAAGAATATGGAGACTGCTTATACTGTTGTAGAAGTTGCCTCTATGCTTAACAAGCATAGGGTAACTATACAAGAATATATATTAAATGAAAAGGTTGCTACCCCTCAAAAGATATATCCAATAGGACAACCAGATAGCGAAAATTGGTCTCAGTATATGTTTAATCAAAAGAACATATTAGATATACACCAACACATATTAGATTCAGGACACTCAAAAGAAATTCCTTCAAAGGCAGAGGTCCAAGCCCTTCTCAAAAACAACTTAGTATTGTATACTAAGACAGAAGACGGAAAGTTTGTCCCAGTATGGAAGGCGGAGTAATGGCTGAAATGGTACGATACACACTTGAAACTGGAGCTGCAAAAAAACGCAAGCGTGAAGCAGAAGTTGAATACTGGAATTCTAAGAACGGCCCTGTGATAGTAAAAAAGGCTGAAGATGGAAAAAAGTAGAGCAGTGACTTGCGATATCTGTAAGCGGGAAATAGAAGTTCGTTGGGGCATATTTGCTAGCGATACACTTAGTAGACATAAGAAGGCGGAACACAAATGACAACGAGAGTAAAAGTAGATCTTTCCTTTACTAGAAATCTTGGTAACTATGAAAGCATTAAGATTGGTGTAGGCATTGAAGATGATGTAAGGCAAGGCGAGACAGTAGAAGCTGCAACAGAGCGAGTATATACTTTTGTTGAGAACAAACTAATTCAAAAAACAGAAGAGGTTGAGGAAGAGCTAAAGCGTGGCAAATAGCAAAGAGCCATATATCCTTCTCTCTCTCTATCAAAACCTTTACAAAGAGAAGTATGGTAAGGCCCCATCAATAAACAAGTTCCGTGAAAAATGGGCTATGCAAGATGTGATTGATAGTGTAGGATTTGATCGTGCTAAAGAGTTGCTTGAATACTATTTCAATCTAACAAAGCACGGACATACTATCCAGTTCTTTTTATACAACTTTGACAAGATGGATACAGTCAGGACTGAGATTGAAAAGGATAAGGCAAAGCGTCGTTTGTTACTAGAGGAAACGAAGAAGATGGTAGAGCAAGGCGGACTAGAGTGAATACAGAAGCAGAGTTAATCTCAGCGGTATGCAAAAATAAAGACATTAGTACACTCCTTGCGGATAACGTAGATGATCTATTTACATCACATAAAGATATTTGGGACGGTCTAAAGTCATACTACTATAAGTTTAAAGCCGTTCCAGAAGCAGGAATTCTTCAAGAAAAGTTTAAAGACTTTGAGCCAGTAGATGTTAAAGGCCAGACAGGATACTACCTAGACACACTTAAGAATGAATTTATTTCAAACAAACTTAAGACTATTATTCTCCGTGCTGGATCATCACTTAAAGAAGATGCTGCCTCAAGAGTTCTTGAGAACATGCAGTCTCAATTAGCTGGCCTCAGCAGGTTCACAAACAATGTTCGAGATCTAGACATCACGGATGCAGATGCAGCAATTAGATATATGGAATTGCTTAAGGTACGCTCTGCAGAGATGGGTGGTTCTCCAGGCATCAAGACTGGTTTTGAGGCTATAGATTTGGCATACCCAACAGGTATGGCTCCAGGCCACCTTATCGTCGCTATCGGCTGGCCAGGGCGTGGTAAGACGTGGTTTACATCCTACCTTGCTTGTAAAGCGTGGGAGCAAGGGTTTAAGCCTATGATTGTATCCCTTGAAATGTCACCAGAGAATATGCGTGATCGTATTTATACAATGCTTGGCTCTGGATTATTTAAGGCTTCTGATTTTTCAAGGGGAGACATTAACATTGATAACTTCCGCTCATGGTCAACAAAGAAATTTGCTGACAAGAATAGCTTTATTCTTATTTCAAATGAGGGTAACACTGAGGTAACTCCAGCAACTATTCAAGGGAAGATCGACCAGCACAAGCCAGACTTGGTTATCCTTGATTATCACCAGCTATTTAATGACAACAAGCGAAGCAACTCTGAAGTTGAAAGAAACCGAAATGTTTCCCGTGAATTTAAGATGCTTGCAGTATCAAACAATATTCCTATTATTGATATTACTGCAGCAACTGCAGACGATGTTTCAGATCAAGATAATCCACCCATGATGTCTCAGGTAGCTTGGTCAAAGGCTATTGAATATGATGCTGATATGGCGATGGCAGTCCACAGATATCCAGGAACAAATATGATTGAGATTGTATCACGTAAGAATCGACATGGACATGAATTTGGTTTATACTTAGATTGGGATATCAACAGGGGTATCGTCAAAGAAATTTATGAGAATCCGTTCCAAAATAATGAATCACAAACCGATAAAAAGATTCCAGGTTAGAGTTGAATTTTTAGATGACTCTGATATGGTTCGCATTAAGTATCAATATGAAAGTATGCTTACGCACCAGATGAGAGACAGAGGGTATCTTAGGGTACTTGACATAGACACTAACTTTTCGGTAGAATTTGATGGCACAACATGGATGTTCTTAATGACACTCTATGGCACTTATGTAGGAAAGAAGACGGCATGGCAGCACGAAGCAATTACGCAAGGAAAGCTGATACCACGCAATACTCTAAGCAGCATATAAAGGCGATTGTAAAAAGCCTTGGCTTACAGGTAGCGGGTGAAACAGATATAGAGATCTCTTTCTACTGCCCATTTCATTCCAATAGACATAGTGCTAGCTGCAGCATAAGTAAAACAACTGGTGCATGGCTATGCTTTAATCCATCCTGCGGTGAAACTGGATCTCTGATAGAGATAGTTAAAAGAGTTTTGCATAAGAATGATTTTGAAGCTATGAGATATGTCTATTCAAAAGAGGCAGAGACACTAGAAAACTTTGATGATCTTCTAAACGATATGCTAGAAGACAAACCAGACTTTGTAGAGTTCCCAGAAGAGATACTAAAGAATTTATATAACGATCTGGTTTCCAGCCCAGAGGCACAAAATTATTTTAAGTCTAGAGGGATTGATATGTCTTCGATGTCCCACTTCTCTTTAGGCTATTCGCCAAAGCAGGACATGGTTACAGTGCCAGTGCATAGCCCAGACGGCCTTGCAGTTGGTATTGTTGGCAGATCAATATCAGAAAAGAAATTTAAGAACAGTACCAATTTACCAAGAAGTAAAACTATGTTTAACATTCACCGTGCTAAAAAAATAGGTGACAATGTTATTATTGTAGAGTCTAGCTTTGATGCAATCCGTGTGCATCAGGCTGGATTCCCCAATGTAATTGCAACACTCGGTGGCAATGTATCAACAGAAAATATTGCATTAATAAATAGATATTTTAATAAAGTTACTTTTATGACTGATTCTGATCACGCTGGCCGTGAGCTTGCCAACAGCATAGCCTCCAGATTAAAGAATAAAGACCTCTTGTGGGCTTCGTATGAATATGGTAAGATATATCCACATGATGCAAAAGATGCTGGCGACATGACCGAAGAGGAAATTAAAGCCTGTATTAAAAACGCAGTTTCCAATATTGAATATCAATCTTGGGCCCATGATAAATAATAAACAGATGGATGTATACCATCAACTACAAAGGAGAAGCATATGGGAATAGTAAAGGGTCTGAAAGACCTTAATAAGGTTATGGACAAGCCTCAATCAAATGGCGATGGAGCAAAAGGTCGTTGGGTAAAGCTAGAGGATGCAGAAAGCGTTAAGATTCGTTTCTTGCAAGAGCTTGATCCCGACTCACCTACATACAATGAAAAAGCTGGTCTTGGATTTATTGCCGTAGAGCATACTAATCCAAAAGATTACCGCCGAAAAGGTCTTTGCATAATGGAAGATCAAGGCAAGTGCTACGGGTGTGAACAGCACCGCAAGGACTACAAGGCTGGATGGAAGGGTCGTTCACGACTTTACATTAATGTTCTTGTTGATGATGGCAAAGAAGACCCATACGTGGCTATTCTTTCTCAAGGTTCAAGCGGTAAAACAATTACCCCAACATTAATTGAATATGCTGGCGAAATGGGAAGCATCACTAATTTGATGTGGCGTGTAAAGCGTTCTGGAACAAAGACAGACACAAGTTACACAATCATTCCATTGGCAAAAGATGAAGCACCATTTGATGCTTCAACACTAGAACTGTTTGATCTTGAAACATCTGCAGTTCGTGACATGCCTTACACAGAACAAGAAGCTTTCTTTGCTGGAGAAAGTACTCATGCAGATGAGCCTTCGGCAACAAGTAGCAACTTAGACTGGTAAATAATTAAATACCAGGGGCAGTCTATTGACTGCCCCTGTGTTATTTAGTAGAATGCTTATATGAACACATACGAGATACCAGATCCTTTCGATACTTTTGTGGCGCACAAATATAAGGACTACAAGGGAATGCTATATGATTTCTTTGCAAAAGAATGGCATTTAAAGGCAGCTTGTTGTGGCGAAGATTTATATGCACCAAATAAAAAAACAATGACAAAGATTAGACTTTATCATACTAGAAACGAATGCATGGGCGGATATTAATGAGTTTTACACACCTACATGTTCATTCATACTATTCATTAATGGATGGACTAAATTCACCTAAAGAATTATGCCAAGCAGCGTTAGATGCTGGGCAAACTGCGATTGCAATTACAGACCATGGTACTCTCTCGTCACACAGAGATATGCAAATTGCCGCAAAGGAAACTGGCATTAAGCCAATTCTTGGTGTTGAGGCGTACATTTCTCCAACCGATAGGTTTGACAGATCATCTAAAACAGATAAGTCTATTCAGGCCTACAACCATATTATTTTGCTAGCGAAAAATAAAAAGGGGCTGGAGAATATAAATATTCTACAAGAGCTTGCTTGGAACGAAGGCTTTTATCATAAGCCACGTATTGATAGAGAGGTTTTAAATGATTATAGCGAAGGTATTATCGTTCTCAGCGGATGTCTTAATGGACTCATTAGTAAGGCTATCGATAAAGGTAACATGGAGGAAGCAGAACTTCTTCTCAAAGGCTTTAAACAAACTTTCGGACAAGATTTTTACGTGGAAGTGCAATCACATAACCCTATGGAGATCAACTCTGCCCTTTTAGAATTAGCAGACAAGCTTGGAATTAAAGCGGTGGCAACAGGAGATGCTCACTTTGCTAAAGAAGAAGATAGAATATTAGAAGAAGCATTGCTAATCCTATCCACATCTCCAAAAGCTGACAAAGACACGGACTTCGATATGTCCAGAAACATGAAGGATATGTTAGATAGATTTAACTATCTTTATCCTGACCGTAGAATTTCATTTCAAGACATGAACCTATTTATTCAAAGTCGTTCTGAGATAGAGGCAGACTTTAATAAAACTGGTATCCAGCGCACAGATATATATGAAAATACCATGGAAATTGCTGATAAGGTTGGAGACTATGACTTCTATCAGGGCCTAGACCTCCTACCAGTCCCAAAGACTGATGCTGATGAAAGACTAAGAGAGTTGGCTGAAAAGGGCTTAGAACGCCTGCAGAAGGCTTCAGAGCCTATTTATATAGACAGGCTTAACGAAGAGCTTGCTATTATTGCCAAGAAAAATTTTGCTTCATACTTCCTTGTTGTTGGGGATATGATTAATTGGGCTAAAGAAAATGACATTATGGTTGGTCCTGGACGTGGATCTGCCGCTGGATCGTTAGTTTGTTATACATTAGGAATTACAGATGTGGATCCAATTAAATACGACCTCTTGTTCTTTAGATTTATTAATGAAGAGCGCAACGACTTCCCAGATATCGATACAGATTTTGAAGACCGCCGTAGAAAAGAAGTTAAAGATTATTTAAAGAAAAAATTTAAGCATGTTGCTTCTATATCTACATACACATACTTTAAAGACAAGGGTGTCATTAGGGATGCTTCTCGTGTATTTATGGTTCCACTTCAAGAAGTTAACCGTGCACTAAAGTCTGTGGACACCTTTGAAGATTTTATGGACTCTCCAAACACAAAAGAATTTAGATTGAGGTACCCAGAAGTTGTTTGGCTTGCAGACAGGCTAAGGGGAAGAATCAGATCGGTTGGAGTGCATGCTGCTGGAGTTGTAGTAGCTAAGGATGATTTAAGAAAGTTTGCCCCAGTAGAATCTCGTGAAGATGCACAAGATAAAGTATCAGGAAGAATTCCAGTCGTCGCATACGATATGGATACGGTTGCGGATATAGGTCTTATAAAACTAGATGCACTAGGTCTTAAGACCTTATCTGTAATTTCTGACACCCTTAAGTCAATTAAAGATAGGCATGGAAAGGCAATTAATCTTTCTGAAATGACTATGGATGATGCTAATATTTACAAGATGCTGAACGATGGGTATACAAAGGGTGTATTCCAGGCAGAAGCAACTCCTTACACAAATCTTTTAATTAAAATGGGTATAGATAAGTTTGAAGATCTTGCCGCCTCTAACGCCCTAGTTCGCCCTGGAGCAATGAATACTGTAGGTGCTGCATATATTGCTCGTAAGAATGGCAAAGAAGCCGTAGACTATATACATACAATCATGAAGCCTTTTACCGAGAACACATATGGTGTTATTATATATCAAGAGCAAGTTATGCAGGCGTGTGTACACTTGGGTGGCATGACTTGGGCAGAGGCTGATAAGGTCCGCAAGATTATTGGAAAGAAAAAAGATGCAAAAGAATTTGACCAGTTCAAAGATAAATTTGTTACTGGGGCTTCAGAACACATTACTAAGAAAAAGGCAGAGGCGTTATGGCATGATTTTGAGGCGCATGCTGGTTATTCTTTTAACCGCTCCCATGCTGTTGCTTACTCTATGCTTAGTTATTATGCTGCTTGGCTTAAGTTTTATTATCCGCTTGAGTTCATGTTTTCAATTCTTAAAAATGAAAATGACAAAGACGCAAGAACTGAATATTTAATTGAGGCAAAGCGTCTTGGGCTAAAAGTTTTATTGCCGCACATTAATGAATCTCAAGTATATTTTTCTCTACAAGACAATGCAATCAGATTTGGTTTAGCTGAAGTAAAGTTTATTTCAGACAATATTGCTAATAAAATAATAGAAAGAAGACCCTTCAATGACTATGCTGACTTTATTGATAAAGCATCGAAAAAAGGTTCTGGCATTAATAGCCGTGCTATTGCTGCTCTTAACTCCATCGGCGGTGCTGCGTTCTCTGATAACAAAAGGCAAGGAAATGAAAAAGACAATTACTACGAATATTTAAATATTCCAACATTTAATCTAGAGGGGGTCCCCCCAAGAATTAAAGCCCAAGCCAGACCCATTGAAGAATTTGATGATCTTGGTTCATTTGTAATGTTTGGAATGGTTAAATCAATCAAGCGTGGAAATGGATGGGCTAGAGTCGAGCTAGTTGATGAAACTGGTTCTGTTGGTTTATTCCATACCGAGCAGACACAAATAGAAACAGGCCAGATGTATTTTATTTTAGTGGGCGATAATAGAATATCTAGGTACGTAAAGGTATCTGACATAAATCCAGACTCCAACGATTTATTTGTTGATTACTTATATAGGAAACAATATGATCTTGAAGAGGACGAGCACATTGTGGTAAACTTTACACCTTATACAACTAAAGCTGGCAAGCAAATGAGTCACTTAGTATTATCAGATAAAGATAAGAAGTTAACAAGAGCAATTGCCTTCCCAGCAATGTATAAAATGACTTTGGCAAAAATGCGAGAAGGAATGAAGTGTAAGGTTACGTTATCTAAATTAGATGACGGAACATTAAATATCAAGGAGATAAAATGACAGAAGAGATTAAAGTAAGTACAGCAGAAGAAGTATTTGGTGCTTTAAGCGTACCTAAAATTTTAATAGCATCTCTTGAAACTCTTGGTACCATAACAGTATCAACAGATTTATTCTTAAATGCTGCTACAGAAGATCAAGAGCTAAAGGTTGATTACAATTCAGATAATCAGACATTTACATTTTCACTAAAAGGAAAAAATGAATCAGGTTTTAATAACGACCAGCTCATTGAAAGCTTTGAATAAAGACGTAGAATTAGCAACAGATTATGGGCTAGATGTTCTTTCCGCACTGCTACATGAAACTGCTATTGAAAAGGGTTTTTGGGATAAGCCAAAAAACTTTGATGTCTTTGGAAACAAGTTGGCATTAATTCATTCCGAAGTAACCGAAGTTCTTGAGGCAATGAGAAAAAACAAAGGCTCGGAAGAAATTGTAGAAGAAATGGTTGACATATTAATTAGAACTCTTGATTTATATGCATCAATGCGTAATGGTGGTTTTGTAGAACATAGCTTGGATGAAGTCTTATTTAATAAAATGGAAAAAAATAAAGAAAGACCAAGGCTTCACGGCAATTTATTTTAATGATATAATTGTATAAAAGAAAGAGAATAAATGACTATAGCAATAGATGATATCTTAGCTGCATTAGATCCAAAAACAAGAGCAAGAGTAAAAGCTGCACAAGATGTAAAAGTTGAAAAGCAAAAGACACCTAGCATAGGCCTTAACATGGCATTAAAAGGTGGACTTGGTTATGGTAGACAGGTTCTTGTTTGGGGCAATAAGTCGGCAGGAAAATCTTCGTTTTGTTTACAGATGATTGCTCTTGCACAAAAAGAAGGAAAGACTTGTGCGTGGATTGATGCTGAGGCGTCTTACGATCAGGCTTGGGCAGAGATGCTAGGAGTAGATTCTTCTTCCCTTATCTATTCACCAGCCAAAACAGTTAATGATATGGTTGATGTTGCTACTAAATTGATGGATGCTGGTGTTGATATTATTGTAGTTGATTCTATATCCGCCCTGCTTCCAGCTATTTATTTTGAAAAAGATGGAAATGAAATGAAAGATTTGCAAGACACAAAGCAAATCGGCGCAGAAGCAAAGGATATGACTCACGCAGTCAAGATGTTAAACTATGCAAACAAGAACACATTATTGGTACTCATCTCACAACAGAGAAATCAGTTTGGATCTATGCATGCCTCCCACATACCGACAGGAGGAATGGCAGTCAAGTTCTTCTCTTCCACCGTCATTAAGCTTTGGTCTTCTGAGGCTGAAGCTAATGCTATCAAAGCTGGCATTAAAGTTGGTGACAAGATTATTGAACAAAGGGTTGGCAGACCAGTCAATTGGATTATTGATTACAACAAGCTCGGCCCCCCTAACTTATCTGGACAATACGACTTCTACTATCAAGGAGAATCACTTGGAGTAGATTTAGTTGGAGAGACCCTGGATGTTGCAGAGATGGTTGGAGCAATTGAAAAAGGTGGAGCTTGGTATACTGTTAATGGAGAAAGACTTCAAGGTCGTGCAAAGGCTGTATCCTATCTAAGAGATAATCCAGATGTTGTTAAAAAGCTAATCGAGGATATCAGTGCCAAATCTTAATGAATTTTTAAATAAAGAAGAGCCAAAGGAAATCAATTCTACATTTGAAAACCTTCCTGGTTTAAGGCCATGCTCTAAGTGTGATATTGATGTAGATGGTGGGTTGTGGGATCCTGAAAATTTAATAATGAAGTGGACATGCCCGTCTGGGCATGAGACAGTTCATAGGATTGGATGATATAAAAATGGATAAGATTATTGTTGCTCCTCAAATTGTTGTCTATAAAAACATTTTTAAAAATTCTCAAGAGCTTATAGATCTTCTTGAAGTAGACAAAGAAGATTCTATTTTTGATCCATGGAGACAGTGGTACCAGCAGGGATTTAGAAAAGATGTAGTCTTTGATTTAAATAAAAAATACACAGACACACAAGAATCCTTGTATCTAAAAGATGTTTGCGATATTGTAAATTTTATAAGAAAAGATTACTTTGATGATTTTGAAAAAGACAAAGGAGTCTGGCCTAGTTTTATTAATAACTGGGAGGACTTAAAAAAGCCACAGGACGTATTCTATCTAGACTATTTTAGGTACGTAAAGGAGCAAAACCATTACTCTGATAAAAATCTACTAATGGAATACCACGTAGACGAGTTCCCAGTAGTGAATGAGGCTAAGACAAGAAGACATGTTTTGACAATTAACTTTTATCTAAACAATGAATATAGCGGTGGAGAGATCTCTGCATATGACTCTATATCAAATAAAAGCTACACGTATAAGCCACAGCCAGGAGATGCAGTTGTAATGCCATCTACAGAGCCTTTCTATCATGCGGTAAAAGGATTTGAGGGCTCCGATAGATACTTCCTAAGATCATTCATAGATTATAGAATGGATTCCGAAGAGGAATGGGTTTCTAAATATAGACTAAGTTATGCTGGCAGAGACAAAGAAGTACAGCAGCATGAAGACGATTATGTTTCAAATGATTTACAGATGATAACAGTTTCCTCTGCAGAAGAAGTTATAGTTGGTGATTGACTTGTCAGAAAGATCAGAAGTTAAAAGAGACGGCGCTAAAGCTCAAAAAAATAGTGGCAGGGGAGACTATCAAAAAGGAGATGCACAGTGGAATCAGTTCCTTGTTGATTATAAAGAGGCTTCAAAATCATTTACTCTTAATAAAGATGTTTGGTCAAAAATATGCACTGACACATTTAAGGTGAATAGAGATATGTATCCAGCGCTAAAGATTATTATAGGAACAGAGTCAAAGGTAAGGCTTGGAGTTATAGAGTGGGCAATTTTAGAAGAACTTATTGAGTTTTGGGAGGCAAATAATGTATAAGGTAGAGGGATATAAGGATAATGAAAGACTGGTATCTGCAAAAATAAGGCCGCTTGGTCCAAAGCGTGACTGGATGCATTCTATGACATACAATTGCACTCCTATAACAGTTGCAAATTCATTAGGATACGGAATTTATTTTGATGAAGACATATCATTCTCTTGGGACGGAGACAGAAAAAACCCAGCAGAAGCAATTTTAGGAAAGCAGTATGTTTGGTCAGGCCGTGGAGAAGGAACAGTTAGCTTCAATACAAATTTAATATTAAGAACAGAGCCAGAGGTAAGCATGCTTACCATGCCAGTGCCAAATGAGTTTATAGACGGAGCAGAGGTTATAACAACAGTACTCTCAACATCTGTATTTACTGGTAGTTTTCCTATTGTATGGAAACTACATGAGGCAAACAGAGAGTATTTTGTACCAGCTGGGACAAACGTTGCATGTGTTCTTCCCATATCAATATCACAATTTAAAGACTCTAATGTAGAAATCTTTTCAGACATATATCCGCCAGATAAAAGAGTTCAAGATCGACAAGAATACTTAGATGTAATTCAAGCAGCAGTTGCAGCGGGTAAACCAAGACTAAAAATGTATAAAAAGGCTGTTGATGAAAAAGGAAATAGTTTAGGTTATCATGAGTCTGATAATGTCAAGATGAGTGTCACTTACAGGGAAGATAATAAATGACTATCTTTTTATTAGGATTAATGCTAGGATTTACTATTGGGTATCCGCTTGGATTATTCATTGATAAATGGGACAAAAGGATTAAAAATGGCGGAAGATAAGAACACACTTCAATTAATTAGCGATATAACAGAATTCAATGATCTGCATGAGTATATGCAAGATGAGCATTTAGACAAAGCGTTGGCTATTGTTGTAAAGCTATTGATGACACCAGATGTTCCTTCAGCAAAAGCCCCCATGCTTATTATGGAGCTACAGGCAATGTCTACTAAGTTTGCGGTAATGTCTTCTGTGTATTCAACTATTGCTAAAGATAAAGCGGGGACTGTAAATAACAATAAGAAGAATGTTTACTATTCAGTAAAGGAGTCCATAGACAAACTTGTAGATGCACTTAAGTATGTCGTTAGGTACAACTCATAAATGGCTAGAGATATTGTAAAGAATCTTAAGTTTAAGAAGCATACAGGAAAGTTTTTTGATCCAGAAAAATTTGCATCTTTGCTAGATGAGTCATACCGAAATACAAAAAGAGCAGATGGCGAAATGACAAAGAAATCTTTTAGCCCAAGTTCTCTGGGATACGGACATGGGACTTGTCCAAGATATTGGTATATGGCTTTTTCTGGGGCAGTATTTATTGATGATAATGATGCAGTTGCTGTAGCTAATATGGCACAAGGAACCCAAGCTCACGAAAGACTTCAAAAGCTTATTAAAACAATGCCAGAGTGGAAATCTGAAGAAGAAGAAATTATAAATGAATACCCTCCAATTAGGGGTTTTATAGATTTAATTATGGAGTATGATGGTGAAACTGTCATAGGTGAAATTAAGACGGCAAAACAAGAAGTATGGGATACAAGACAGTCAGAGATGAAGTCATCAGCAAACCATATGCTTCAGCTATTGACATACATGAAGTTGAAGAATGCCAAAGAAGGATTCTTCCTGTATGAAAACAAGAACACTCAAGAGATATTGATTATTCCAATTTCAATGAATGAAAAGAATAAAGCAATTATTGAAGAAGCATTTGCTTGGATGGAGCAAGTTTGGGATAACTTTCAAAACGGAGATCTTCCAGTAAGGCCAGCAGGATCAACCAAGTCTAAGATGCCTTGCACATATTGCCCAGTCAAGAAAGCTTGTTATGACAAATCTGGCCCAGTTGGAACTGTACAGATAGAATTGTATCAGGTGCCTAAAATATGATTTGCTTCAACGAGGATTGTAAAAAAAATTTTGAAGCAAAGACACACAATCAAAAATATTGCACAGATGAGTGCTGTCGAATTGCTACCAACAAAAGGATCATGGAAAAATACTATGAGAAAAAAGCTATTAAAAAGGGTGCCGTCAGGTTATGCAAAAAATGCAAGTCCCAGCTAAGCAGATACAACTCAGATGATGTTTGCTCATCCTGTATTAAAAAATCAAGTGCTAAGCTAAAAAATCTACTGCAAGGGATAGTCGATGAAATTAGCTAGTCTTGTAAAAACTAAGGCTTATAGGGTTCTTGGTATAGATGCATCTACTAACTCTATTGCTTTTTGCTTAATGGAAAACGACATACCATTAAAATGGGGAAAAATAAATTTAGTTGGCGAAGATATATATGAAAAAATTTACGATGCAAAAAATAAAATGGCAATGATGTTAGATGAACTTAAGAGTGATTATATTGCTGTAGAAGGTGCGATACTTGTCAGATCACCAGACGCTGTGATAAAATTGTCCTATGTATATGGAGTTGTTATTGCTGAGCTTATGTCTACTGGTGCTAAGGTTATCACTATTAGCCCATCCTCGTGGCAGGCGTACATTGGCAACAAGAACCCTACAAAAGATGAGAAGTCTTCAATAAGATTACTTAATCCAGGGTACGCAGATTCATGGTATAAAAATCAATTAAGAAATATGAGGAAGCAAAGAACTGCTGACTACTTTAATAAGAAATATGGTTTAGAAATTGTGGATTTTGATGTTGCAGATAGTTTTGGTATTGCACATTATAGTAACCAGGTGCTTACTAAGCGATGAAGCTTTATCAGAGTAAGGATTGGCTATATAGAAGGTACGTAGTACAAAAGAAAACAGTCACAGAAATAGGTAAAGAGTGCGGAGTCTCTGCTATGACCATACAGAGATATTTACAAGAGTTTGGATTGTTAAGAAAAAAATGAGCGAATACCCAAATAAAGATGGCGGATACCAAGCATGGATAACAGACCTTCAATTAATTGCAACCGATGCACCGTCAGGCCCTAAGATTATAGTGGAGTGCCTTGAAACAGCAGAGATGCTTATAAAGAAAAATATATCATATGGAAACTCAGCACTTGATCCCATTCGTATATTTTCAAAGGCGGACTCAAAAGAACAGATCCGTGTACGTATTGATGACAAGCTAAATAGAATTCAAAATGATAAGGCATTCCCTGGAGATAATGATATTGATGATCTAATTGGATATTTAATTCTTCTTAAAATAGCCAATAAGTCTTAGTCAACTAAAACGTGGTATAATTTACATATGAGCGAATTAGAGCCAGCAGTACATTTTGACCGCATGAATAAGGTCGTAGAAGAGCTTTTAAAGGGCAATTCAGCAACCCAGATAGCAACACTTACTGGATACTCAAGAAAAGAAGTCCTAGAATACCTAGACGAGTGGAAGTCCGTTGTACATAACGATAGCAATATTCGTGACCGTGCAAGAGAGGCAATTTCTGGAGCTGATCAACACTACGCAATGCTAATCAAAGAAGCGTGGAAGACAGTAGAGGATGCAGATACTCAGGGTCAGTTAAATATAAAAGCAGCATCTCTTAAGCTAATTGCAGATATAGAGACAAAAAGAATAGCAATGCTACAGTCTGTTGGGGTATTGGAAAACTCACAAATAGCCTCACAGATTGCAGAGACAGAAAGAAAGCAAGAGCTACTTGTTGGTATATTAAAAGAAGTGACTTCTGGTTGTCCAAAATGTAAGATGGATGTAGCAAAACGCCTATCTCAGATTACTGGTATCGTTGAAGCGGTTAATATAAATGATGCAGAGGTTATAACTAATGTTCAATAAAGATGGCTTTATAGAAATAGGCGATGAAATATTTGTTTATAAACACTTCATGTCAGATGAAGAGTGCGAATCAATTATGAAAGATATACTCTCATTGCCAGAAGATGTCTGGCAGCCACCCTTTCTTGCAACTGCAAAAGATTATTTTATAAGCCATGAGCAGACAGAATCAATAAGAGCAGTTAAAAAAAGAATTGCATCAATAATGTTAGATGGTTGTTATGCAACTCCTGGTGGCAGAGCTTCAAAGCTTTTAAAAGGTGCTAGCAGAAGGCCACATTCAGACATAGATCAGTTTAAAGAAGTTCGGCTTGAGGCTGGAATCTATAAAGAAGGTGATGACTTTGACTTGGCTGATTTAATTACTCATGGAACTATAATTTATTTTAATGATTTTGAAGGCGGGGAAGTCTATTACCCAGAACAAAATGACCTGCGGTACAAGCCAGAAAAGGGCGACCTTGTTATTCACGGTGCAGAACAAAAATGCAAACATGGGGTAGACGAAGTATTAAGCGATGTAAGATATTTTTCAGTAGGACATTTTTTTAAACATGTTAAAGTTTCTAAGGGGCATAATTTTAGAAAGACACCGCTAGAAAATCTCAGGGGGTAGTCAGTGTCGTTTGATTTTTCAGATCTAATTGATATTCTTGATGGTGAAGAGTTCGAAGAAAAGCCAGTAGACCTAAGAACATTTGTCAATGACCCAAATTACCTGGGGCTTCCACTTTTATCTGATTATCAGTATACCCTCATAGAGAAAAGCTCGCAAATATATAAAGAATCAACATTAAAAAAATTATTTGGTGAAGAAGAAGGATCAATTAGGTTTAAGCAAACGGCAAATGAAGTTGTTGCACAGTTAGGAAAAGGGTCTGGCAAAGACTATTGTTCAACAATTGCAGTTGCGTATATAGTATATTTGCTATTGTGCCTAAAAGACCCAGCAACATATTATGGAAAGCCACCTGGCGATTCAATTGATATCATTAATATTGCAATTAACTCACAACAGGCAAGCAACGTATTCTTTAAAGGCTTTAGAAGCCGCATAGATAAGTCTCCATGGTTCATTGGTAAATACTATGCCAAAGCCTCTGAGATACAGTTTCAAAAAGCGATCACAGTACACTCAGGTCACTCAGAAAGAGAAGCGTGGGAAGGTTATAACGTTATTGTTGTAATCCTAGATGAGATTTCTGGTTTTGCAATTGAAAATACAACTGGTCACGATCAAGCAAAAACTGGTAGCGCAGTCTATGATATGTATAGGGCATCCGTAGACTCAAGATTCCCAGACTTTGGTAAAGTCATATTGCTTTCTTTTCCAAGATTTAAGAACGACTATATTCAGCAAAGATATGATGCTGTCATTGGAGAAAAAGAAACAGTAATTAGAGACCATAAATTTAAGATGTATGAAGAGCTCCCAGACGGAACAGAGGGCAATGAGTTTGAAATACAATGGGAAGAAGATCATATAATATCTTATAAGATTCCAAAAGTTTATGCAATAAAAAGGCCAACATGGGAGATAAACCCAGTAAGAAAGATTGATGATTTTAAAACTGCATTTTATACAAACCCAACAGATGCACTATCCAGATTTGCTTGCATGCCACCAGACGCAGTTGACGCATTCTTTAAGTCAAGAGAAAAGGTAGAGAAAGCTTTCAATGTTGGTCAGATAGCTGTAGATAATTTTGGAAGACTAGAGGAATGGTTCCTCCCAGACCCAGATAAAAAATACTACATACACGTAGACTTAGCTCAAAAGCATGACCATTGTGCAGTAACAATGGCTCATATTAATAAGTGGGTTAATGTAAAAGTCACAGACACCTACTCCCAGCCCGCTCCAATTGTAGAGGTTGATGCAGTTAGATATTGGACCCCAACACCAGATAAATCCGTAGACTTCACGGAAGTTAAAGATTATATTCTTTCTCTTAAAACAAGAGGATTTAATATTGCAATATGCACATTTGATAGATGGAACTCCCACGATATGATGCAGCAGCTAAAGCAATATGGAATTAACACAGAGATTTTGTCGGTTGCAAAAAAACATTATGATGACATGGCAATGGTTGTTGCTGAAGAAAGATTAATTGGCCCCCACATACCGCTACTTATAGATGAGCTATGCCAGCTCAGAATTATGAGAGATAAGGTTGACCACCCTAGAAAAGGCTCTAAAGACTTGGCGGACGCTACTTGTGGCGCTATATTCAATTCTATCAGCAGAACTAGGTTTGACGGCAATCAAGAAATTAATATTCATACATACGAATCTATGAATTACGACAATGATTTTGGGACCAAAGATGACCCAGATACGACATCTTATAATATGATTAGGGCACCAAGAATGCCTGAAGACTTAAGAGAAGCAATGGACAGGATGCAGATAATATGAGCGAATATCAGGATAGAGCAAAAGATTGCAAATGCTGCAGCAAGCATGTTCCACTTCCAACTGTACTAAGAGAGTACAATGGCATAGTGGTGTGCCCAACAACATTTGCAAATGTATTAGAGTATAAAAGAATATGGGACTCTTATGGATCAAGACCAATGGGGTCCATTAGAAAACATTTTTCAGAGTACGTTCAACAACTAGTAGAAGGAAGCATTTAAAAATGATATACATTAAATACTATATATCAAAATTTTTTAGATCGTTTAAGAAAAGAAAAAATAAAGATAGGGATAGGTTTATATACTAATGCAATTAAGCTCAGACAGCCTTTGGTATGAGTCATCCTACCCACTGGAATCAGAAATATCTGACTGGTCTAATGAGTGTAACAATTACGGCTACAGGACAAATGAATTTGACTCATGCTCCGACATTGTTTCTCTTGGGTGCTCAATGACATTTGGTTTAGGTGTAGAGGCTGGTGATGCATGGCCTGATCTTCTGGCAAAAGATCTTGGAATGTCAGTTCATAATCTTGCTGGTTGTGGTAAATCCATAATGTGGAGTATAAATAAATTTTTTTCCTATGTAAATAAGTTTGGCAATCCAAAAGTATTGGTGTGCCTATTCCCAGAGTTTACAAGAATAGAAGTTGCTTCAAAGACTTCTCACATGACTCCAAGATACAACCAGTTTCCAAGGCACGAACTTAATAATGACAAGATAATACGATATGGAATATGGAATCAAAAAAATAAATTTAATACTGGCAGAGGTGTTTTTATTGCAGAAGATTCTATTCCATCTGAACTATCCTTTGACATATCAATACAATATATTAAAATGCTTGAAATGTACTGCAATACAAATAATATTAAATTATTATGGGGAACATGGTCGGAAAAAGAATCTTTATGGCTTGATAAAAATATAAATTTAACTCAATTTAAAAACTATATTAGCTTGGGGATGAATGATTGGAAATTCAAAAAAGAGGATGGCATGAAAGAAGTTTACAAAGAAAACTGCCACCTAGAGCATTCTGAACTTAAAAATTTTTATTACTCCAAGGATGCATCCACTGCACCAACACCACATTTTGGACTACATAGAAATATTCATATATATGAAAGTTTTAAAAAGGAGATATTGTTATGACAAAAGAATTACATCCGTCATTTTACCACTCAGATAATGAACCTTATATTTGGAAATATGCAAAAGAAGGGTTAGCTGGTGGACTAAAAGGCAGAAAAATGGAAGGAGTAAACTCAAAAGGTTTTATAGGAGAAGAGATTGAATCTGCTGCAGACATAGTTGCTCTTGGATGCTCGTTTACTTATGGCGAGGGGGTTCCTAAAGGTGCAACCTGGTCAGACTTTGTTTCAAAAGAGCTTAATTTGACTAAACATAACTTAGGCTCAAGCGGTAAGGGAGTTCCATTTGAAATAAATTGTTTTTTTGAATACGTAAAGCATTTTGGAAACCCAAAGATAGTTCTATGCCTTTTTCCAGAGTTTACAAGAATGGAAATCGCATCTAGATCACATCAAATGAGGCCAGAAAAAGACTATAAAAATAATGGAAAAATTCCATCTGTTGATCAGGACGAAGAGATTATAACATATCACATAACTCCGCGGGATACATATGATGGAAGGCCAAAGTATTTAAAGCTGCCAGTACTTGCAGAAGAAATAATGCCATTAGAAACAGCACAAATGCTTTCTATTCAATATATAAAAATGCTTGAAGCATATTGCAACTCAAACAATATAAAACTAATTTGGACAACGTGGTTCATTCCACAAAATAAATGGCTTGATAATAATAAGGGTAATGGATATTTTAAAAACTATCATCATTTTAATGAAAATGAGTGGCATCAAAGAGTTGAAGATCTAGGTAAAGATATTCTGTGTCATAAATTTCATAAAAAAGGAACTGAATGTGATACAGAATTTTTATGTCATCAAGATTATCGTGATAAATACGGACTAAACTTTGATATAGCCTCAGATGTTAAGATATCTAGAACGGCAACACTGAATGGCCATTCTGGTGTTCATAAACACATGCACTGGGCAGAATTTTTTATAAAGGAAATTAATGACTATAATATTGGGGGTTAATGAGACATCCCATGACGCCTCTTTATCTTTAATTAAAGATGGAGAAATATTATTTGCTGGCCACGCAGAAAGATATAGCAAGCAAAAAAATGATTGGTATATCAATGATAGTTTAGTTAATGATGCTTTGTCTTACGGGGTACCTGATGCTATAGCATACTACGAGAAACCCCTTCTAAAGGCCTCCAGGCTATTTATAAAGGGTGGCTCTGGAGACTGGAAGCCAAAGTTTAATATTGATGGAATACCAAGAAAATCATTTAAACATCATTATTCACATGCATGCGCTGGCTACTATACAAGCTCATTTGATGACGCAGTAATTGTAGTCCTTGATGCAATAGGAGAATACAACACATCAACAATATGGGTTGGTGAAGGAGAAAACATAAAGTTAAAATATAAGCAAAACTACCCAGTTAGTTTTGGATTGTTCTACTCAGCATTTACACAACTAATAGGTCTAATGCCAAATCAAGAAGAATATATTATGATGGGAATGGCAGCGTATGGGGACTGGACAAAATATTACAGAAAAGTTGATGCATATTTCCCAAAGTATGATCAACAAAAATATAATTTTCACAAAGGCATTACAGACTGGGGCTGGGTCTCGGAGCAAGATAAATTTGATATAGCAGCAGCAGCTCAAATGGTATACGAGCAAAGGCTTAATGATTTTATGCGTATGGCGCAACATCTTACTGGCAAGAATAATTTAGTATTTATGGGTGGTTGTGCATTAAATAGCAAAGCCAATACATTGCTATGGAACATATTTAAAGACATATGGATTATGCCAAATCCTGGAGACGCTGGTAGTTCTTTGGGAGCAGCAGCAGCAATGTATGGGAAGCATATAGAATGGAAAGACCCATATCTTGGATATGATCTTGGAGGACAATATCCTTCACAACAAATTGTTGACGCAATATTAAAAGATGGAATAGTTGCAGTTGCATCTGGTAGGGCAGAGTATGGACCAAGAGCTTTAGGAAATAGAAGTATATTGGCAGACCCAAGAGATCCAAACATTAAAAATAAAGTAAATTTAATTAAGCAAAGAGAATTATTTAGGCCATTTGCACCAGTTGTTTTAGAAGAACACGCCAGCAAATGGTTTGATATGAATTTTGCTAGCCCATATATGCAGTATACTGTCAAGTGTTTGAAACCAGATTTAATACCATCGGTTGTACATCATGACGGCACATCAAGAGTTCAAACAATAAACAGAGAACAGCATCGTGGGCTATGGGTAGCGATAAATAAATTTTATTTACAAACAGGCGTACCAATATTATTGAATACAAGCCTTAATATAAAAGGGCAGCCATTGTTAAATGATGAGCAAGACGCTATTGACTGGCAGGCTCATTATGGATATAATATACTAACTGGCGTCAGTAGCTTAGTTGGTTAAAGCCCCGAACTCATAATTCGGTAATCGTAGGTTCGAGTCCTACCTGCCGCACACCTTTGTAGCTCAGCGGAAGAGCAACAGACTTCTAATCTGTAGGTCGCTGGTTCGATCCCAGCCAGGGGTACGATACAAAAAGTATCGCTTATATATAAGGAGAAAAATGAAAACCGTAGGAGATAAACTTGGTAACTTTGCCGTTACTGGAGTTAAACCTGGAGCTTTATCTTATGAAGAAAGCTCATTTGAAGTTCTAACGCAAGACTCTTTTCCAGGCAAATGGAAAATTATTGCGTTTTATCCAAAGGATTTTACCTTTGTTTGTCCAACAGAAATTGTTGCATATGACGCATTAGTCAATGATTTTAATGACAGAGATGCCGTTCTTATGACTGGTTCTGTAGATAATGAATTTTGTAAAATTGCATGGAGAAATGCACATGAAGATTTAAAGAAGACAAACTCATGGTCGTTTGCTGACTCGGCACATCAACTTGCAAATGATCTTGGAGTACATCATCCAAGTGGTGTTGCGTACCGTGCAACATTCATCATTGACCCAGACAATGTTATTCAGCATGTAACATGCAATAATCTTGATGTCGGAAGAAATGCAGATGAAGCATTACGTGTACTAGATGCACTTCAAACAGGAGAGTTATGTGCATGCAATAGACAATTGGGAGGAGAAACTCTATGACAAATTGGGTATCTCAACTTCAGGAATCTATTCCAGAATACGCAAAAGACATTAAACTTAATTTAGATGCTGTAGTAAATAGATCAGAAATTGATCCAGACTATGCATTGCATCTCGCAATAGCATCAGCATTTGCTACTGGAAACTCAAAGCTATTGGCATTTTTAGTTGGAAGCTCAACTAATGAGTTGGAAAGAGATGCAGCACTTGGAGCAGGCGCTATAATGGCTCAAAATAACATATGGTATCCATACTCAAGAAAATCACATGATGAAGAATTTAAAAGAGTCAATGGGCAATTAAGAATGAATATCATGGGCACTCATGGAGGAACGACTAAAGCTAAGTTTGAATCCTACGCACTAGCAGCATCAATTATTGGTAAATGTGATTATTGTGTTGCTGGTCATTTTGACGTTCTAAGAAATGAAGGCTACACATACGAGCAGTTGCGTGATATCGGAAGAATTGCAGCAACAGTTAATGCCCTAGCAAAAATACTTAGCGCATAAAAAAATCTCCTTGGCAAGAGAATAAACTGCCACAAGTTCCTATAGCTCAGCTGGTAGAGCAGCAGACTTTTAATCTGCGGGTCGATGGTTCGAAACCATCTGGGGGCACTTGTGATAGAATATATACATGAATAGAAATATATTAATAATTGGCGACTCACACTCAGGCAAATTAGCTTTTAACATGGGTAAAACATTGTCATCAAAAATTAAATCAACATTTAGAAAAGAGTCTGATCACCAATACAGAACCAAATATTTAGACAAAACTGGTCATGAAGTTTGGATGGAAGATGGTCTTGTTAAATATCAAGACGAACATATTAAATTTTTTATATCTAATCACCCAGGAAGGTCAGCGTTACATTATGATTTTGAAAACTTCGCCAGTGGTACGCAGAAAGAAGAATTAGATTTGTGGAACTCAGAAGACAGAATAATAATGCCGTGGCTTGGATATATTGATGTAAGGAATTGGCTCCCGCAAACAAAACTAAATGGCTATGTAAATGTTGAGAATGTGGTAAAGACATACATTGATAACGCTACAAGTAAATTTAGTAAGGCAAGGGTTATATTTATTGAGCCCATGCCGCAGTTCATATGTATAGTTACCAGTAGGTTTAGACATAACCACACAGACCCAGCCATAGAGTTCGAGGACAGACATGAGTTCCAGCTTAAATTTGTTTCAGAGTTACGCAAACAGTGTAATGAAAGAGGCCTAGATAATCCAATAAGTATAGCCGAGATACTTGGGACAGACATGATAGAGACTACAATGCAGCCCAAGACTCCCATAACCTATTTTTTAAATGACCACCTAAAGCCAGAATACTATACTAAAATACTTGAGTATATATACGGCAATGTTAAATAATTTTTTGGTATACTAGGATGGCGTTAACTTAATTATAATAAGACAGGGGAATAAAATGGCAGAAAAAGGAAGTTTAAAGGCAATCATTGAGGTTGCAAAAAAAGAAGTTGGGACAATTGAAGGCCCAAAAGATAATGAAACAAAGTATGGGGCATGGATGAAGGCCAACTTCCAACCATGGTGCCAGTCATTTGTTTCTTGGTGTGCAATGACAGCGGGGGTTGCAAAGTTCCCTAAGTCAGCGTCAACAGTTGCAGCATCAGACCAGTTCAAGAAAGAAGGACGTTGGTCAGATGCACGTAATGATGACCCACAAGCTGGAGACTGGATTTATTTTGATTTTCCAGATGATGGTGTTAATAGAATTTCTCATGTTGGTCTTTGTATTAAAAATAATGGTGATGGAACAATTCAAGTTATTGAAGGAAACACTTCAGGAACCGCAAAAGGAGATCAGCGCAACGGCGGAATGTGTGTTGAAAAAACTCGTGGCTATGTAAAAAATAATAAAAAGAAGCTAATCAACGCAGTTGTAGGTTGGGGCCGACCAGTCTATGCTGGGGAAGAAAATACTCCGCTACTTAATAAGGTTAAATAATGTACGAGTATTATGTCAAAAAAGTAGAGGCCGTAGTCGATGGTGACACAATTGATGTACTTATTGACCTAGGCTTTGATATTCTTTTTGCATCACGAGTAAGACTTGCTGGAATAGACACGCCTGAATCAAGAACAAAAGACTTATCAGAAAAGAAATTGGGGCTTGAAGCAAAAGAATATTTAAAGTATAAATTAAAAGATGCCAAGTCTGTAAAAATTAAAACAGAGAAGATGGATTCCTCAGAAAAATATGGAAGAATACTTGGTTGGCTATTCGTAGACGAACAAGATGTCTCTATTAATGATCAAATGATATCCGATGGATATGCTTGGGGATACCTTGGTGACACCAAAGTAAAAGATTTTGAAGCACTTGCAAAAGCAAGAGCAAAGTCTAAAAAGTAAAATAATAGATAATTAAGATGAAGTTCCACTGGATGCTAAAATATAATTTGGATCCAAGGGAGCTTCATTCTTTTATTAAATCAATAGATGATGTGGGCTATGATTCAATATTAACAACATTTCATTCAGACGAAGAAGATTATTTTATAAAGGCAGCTAATGCTTTATTTGAAGAGCAAAAAACAAAATATATGGTTGCAATTAGACCATATGCACTTACCCCAGCTTATTTATCAATGATGATAAAAGGCTTTGATCAAATTTCAGCTAACAAATTAATATTAAACGTTGTTTCTGGAACAACAGACGAGGAACAGTCTTTATTTGAAAATATTACATCAATACATGATAGAAAAATAGAGTCTGGTAAGTTTATATTAAATCTAAGAAAAATAAATGATAACCTCCCAGCGATATTTTTTAGCGGCGGATCAGATCAAACAATTCATAATTCATTTAATTATGGCGATGGCATTATTTATTTACTAGAAGACCACTTGAATAATTCAAATAGATTTGATATAATTACTGGAAGAAAGATATTAAAAATATTTTTAATTATTAAAGATACATATGCAGAAGCTGAAAAAATATTTAATGATTTGAAAAATGAAAGACAAATAAAAAATTGCATTTACGGGACAAAAGAAACAGTATCAAAAGAATTAAATAGGTTTAAAAATTTTGAACTTATGTTTTCGTCAACATATAATGATAATAGCGACCAGGCCATTCATCAATTAGTAAGAGAGATTTCTACATGATTATTCAAATAATTGGACTTCCAGGTTCTGGTAAAACAGAATTAGCAAAAGCTTTAAAAGAAAGAATTAATGCAATTCATTTAAATGCAGATGAAGTACGTGCAACGGTAAATTCCGACCTTGGTTTTAGTCCAGAAGATAGACTAGAGCAATCAAGACGCATGGGCGAGATGGCACGTTTAATTTCCAAGCAGGGCGTAGCACCAGTCATTGTTGACTTTGTATGCCCAACAGAATTAACACGTTCAGCATTTGGAAAGCCAGACATTCTTATTTTTATGGATACAATTGAAGCGGGACGTTTTGAAGATACAAACAAAATGTTTGAGCGCCCAACAGAATTTGATGCAACTTTTGAAGACCATAAGCTGGACCAAGATCAAAAGGCTACCGTAATTATTAATTACTTTAATTTGCATGATTGGTCTGCACCAACAACATTGATGCTCGGAAGATACCAGCCTTGGCATGAGGGACATCATGCGCTTTATAAAGAGGCGGGCAATAGAACAAAGCAAGTACTGTTAGGCGTAAGAAACACATACAAGACTAGCGAAAAGGATCCTCTAACATTTGATCAGGTAAAAGAATATATTGCCAAGGATGACTTTATGGACGGCGCATTAGTATTAAGACTACCCAACATTACCAACATTGTATACGGTAGAGATGTGGGATACAAGATTGAACAGGTAGATTTGGGGGCAGACATTCAT
>Ga0209298_10000034_pt1 | contig 79158 bp, 78 predicted proteins | sample S_140806_EF_Meta_FD_187325 | JGI IMG/M metagenome (GOLD analysis project Ga0209298, IMG submission 187325) | Freshwater microbial communities from Lake Simoncouche, Canada to study carbon cycling - S_140806_EF_MetaG (SPAdes) (version 2) | ecosystem: Environmental > Aquatic > Freshwater > Lake ... | reverse complement strand
GCAGCACCACCGAACGCTCATTGGCGATCAGGTCGATGTCATCGAGGCCGCCTTCAAGGTCGAGGATCTCGGTGCGGCGCGGGGAGTTGTAGCGACTGCGGATCGCGTGGAGCTCCTCGTTGATCAGCCCGAACACCCGCTCTCGCCGGGCCAGGATGTCTTGGTAATCGGTGATCTTGGCCAGCAGATCCTCATGCTCCAGGCGGATCTTGTCGGCCTCCAGGGCGGTGAGGCGTCGCAACTGCATCTGCAGGATGGCGTCGGCCTGCACCTCGCTGAGTCCAAACTGATCCATCAGGCCCTGGCGGGCCGAGGCGGTATCGGCGGCCGAGCGGATCAGAGCGATGATCGCGTCGAGGTTGTCGAGGGCGATCAGCAGGCCCAGCAGGATGTGGTCCCGCTCCTCAGCCTTGCGCAGCAGATAGCGGGTGCGCCGCTCGATCGTCTCGACCCGGAAGTCGAGGAACACCTCGAGCATCTTGCGGATGGTGAGCAGGATCGGCTCCCCCTTGACCAGCGCCAGCATGTAGGCGTTGAAGTTGCTCTGGAGCGGCGTGAGCTTGAAGAGGTTGTTCAGCACCACCTGGGGATAAGCATCCCGGCGCAACTCGATCACGATCCGCATGCCGTCGCGGTCGCTTTCGTCGCGAATGTCGGCGATGCCTTCGAGTTTCTTGTCGTTGACCAGCTCGGCGATCCGCTCAATCAGCGCCGCCTTGTTGGTCTGGTAGGGAAGCTCGGTGATGATCACCGCATCGCGATCGGGCCGGCCCTTGGCCTCGATCGTTTCGATATTGGCCACGCCCCGCATCGTCACCGAGCCCCGGCCGGTGGTGTAGGTCTCGCGGATGCCGCGGCGGCCGAGGATCTGGCCGCCGGTGGGGAAATCCGGGCCCGGGATGATCGCCAACAGGGCCCGCTCCTCGAGCTCCGGATTGGCGATCAGGGCCAGCAGGCCATCAATCAGTTCGGTGAGGTTGTGGGGGGGGATATTGGTGGCCATCCCCACGGCGATGCCGGTGGAGCCATTGAGCAGCAGCTGCGGAATCCGCGCTGGCATCACGGTGGGCTCCTGCTGGGAACCATCGAAGTTGTCGATGAAATCGACGGTTTCGCTTTCGATGTCCTCCAGCAGGGCGTCGGTGGTGAGCGCCTGCAGCCGCGATTCGGTGTAGCGCATCGCGGCGGGCGGGTCGTTGTCGACCGAGCCGAAGTTGCCGTGCCCGTCGATCAGGGGCATGCGCATCGAGAAGTCCTGGGCCATGCGCACCAGGGCGTCGTACACCGCGGTGTCGCCGTGGGGGTGGTACTTACCCAGCACCTCACCCACCACCCGGGCACATTTCCGGTAAGGGCGGTCGTTGGTGAGCCCCAGCTCGTACATGGCGTAGAGGATCCGCCGATGCACGGGCTTGAGGCCGTCGCGGGCATCGGGCAGGGCCCGGCCCACGATCACGCTCATCGCGTACTCCATGTAGGAGCGCGACATCTCGTTGCGGAGATCGGTCTGGATGATCCGTCCGTCGGATTCGCCGGGACTGTTTTCGCCGGGTCCGGTGGGATCCGCCATGCACGACCGCCAGGGTTCCACCTACTTTATCGAATTCCGCTCCCCTGCCATCCAGGCGGCCCTGGTCGGGTGGCGTGGGGGACCTGGCCAGAGGGTGGTGTTCGCCGCCACCCTTGGGTCGCTCTCATGGAACGGCAGGGGAAGCGGCCATGGCCCCACGCAGCACCTCCGCCGATGGGCCGCCGAGGAGCGCGCTTCCCGATCTGCCCTCCCGCGCTGAGGAGGAGTTGCGGGATCGCCAGCGGCGCGGGGTGTTGCGGGTGCGCGTGGCCGCCGACTTCCGGCGCCTGGTGGGCGAGGTGGGGCTGGCGGAGGCCTATGGCGCCACCGATGTGGTGGTGGCGGCGGAGGCCACCTTCACCGATCAGGCCAGCCTGGTGCTGAACCTGGGGCCCACCGATCCACCGATCCGTCCCCGGGAACCCCAGATCGATGGGGTGGCGGCCCTGGCCGGTGGAGCCGGCAGCGATCTGGTGCTCCCGATCGGGGGGGGCGATGGTTTCCGCCACGGCGGCGCCCAGGCGCTCGCCACCCTGCTGGCCGGCGGCAGTGTGGAGCTGAGCGCCGCCGGCGACCCCACCCCGCTGCAGCCCCGCCGGGAACTCCACACCCGCCTCGACCTCGAGCGGATCGGCAACGGCCGGCTCCTCCTGCACCGGGGCATCGTGGAGAACGGAGTGGTGGCGGTGAGCAGCGCCGAAGGGGTGATCCACTCCGCCTGGGGACCCTTGCTAGGCCCCTTCGGCAATGCCCTCTTCAGCGCCTCCGGAGCCGACAGCATCGGTCTGGCGATGCCGGGCCTGGCCCTCCTGGGCCCGGGTTCGCCGGTGCTTGTGGGTGGGGGGATCGGCTGGGTGGTCGGCACGGGCAGCGCCCACCAGCCTCATCCCCGCAGGCTGGCCAGCGGCCATGCCCGCAGCCCCGGCGCTGTGGCGGCCCTCAGCGTGGACCTCCATGCCCTGGAGAGCCGCTGGGTGCGCGCCTGCCAGTTCGAGGGCCACGGCAGTGCCCTGCTGGTGGCGGTTGCGGCGCCGATCCCGCTGCTGGATGGGCCCACGGCCGCCCAGGCCGCCACGCCGGATGCGGAACTGGAGGCTCCGGTGCTCGACGTCTCGATCCCGCGGCGGATCAAACCCAGCTTCGGCGGGGTGTCGTACGCAGCGCTGAAGGCCGGCGCCATCGTGGTGGATGGGAACCGGATCCCAGCGGCGCCCTGCCATAGCCCGCGGCTGGCCCAGGAGCTGGCCGAGGAGTTGGCGGAACGGCTGCGGGCCGACCGCTTCCCCCTGCGGCTGCCCCTGCTGCCCCTGGCTGCCCGGCCGGCCCTGATCCCGCTCGAGGCCTGAGCGGTCCACCTGATCGGATCCTTGCGGGGGCGGGGCGTTCGCGTAAAACGCCGTAAGCTCCGCCCAGATCCTTCGCGCACCATGGCCGAGACCCCCGAGATCCCCGCTGTCCCGGCCGAAACCCCACCGGCGGAGGCGGCGACTCCCCGTCCTGAGCCATCGGAAGCATCCCTGGATGGCGCTGAGGAAGCCGCGGTGAACAACGCAGTGAACAACGCGGTGAACACCAACGAAACCAGCTGGGTGGACAGCGAGAGTCCCGCGGTTGTGGTCTCCTATGCCACACCGGCTCCAACAGCCTCCGCAGAGGCACCAGCGCCAGCCGAGGCCGCTCCAGCTGAGATCGCGGCGGGCTACAGCTCAGCCCCCCCCGAAAGCGCACCGGCTGGCGATGGGGCCTCCCCTTCAGACCCCGCCGCCGCTCCGGCAACGACTCCGGGAAGCGTTGCTGGAGCGGAGTCCGCGGCGATGAGCCCGGCAGCGGTGACGGTTGCGTCGCCCCCGACAGACCAGCCGGCGCTCGATCTGCCCGCCGCGACCCCTGCGGTGGAGACCGAAGCCACCGCGGCGATGGAGTCGGAAGACACCACGGCTCCGCCGATCGAGGCCCCTTCCCAACAGCCGGAACCCCCCGGCATCGCCACCAGCGTGGTGGTGCCGCCGCTGCCCGCAGGCGAGGCGGGCGAAGGCGGTGAATGGGAGCTCCTGCGCGACAAAATGACAACCTGGTTCGACGGCGCCGATCTGCAGGGTCGCTGGGAGAGCCTCGGCGGACCCCTGCGGGCCGCTGGTCTGCTGCTGGCGGCGGTGGTGCTGCTGCGCCTCTACTCCGCCCTGCTTGAGACCCTCGGGGACCTGCCCCTGGTGCCCCGCCTGTTCCAGCTGGTGGGCCTGGTGTGCGTGGTTCAATTCGGCCTCACCCGGCTGGTGCGCAGCAGCGAACGGGAACAGATCCTGACCAGCTGGCGTCAACGCTGGAACGACTTCCGTGGCCGGGATTAAGGCCCTGCGGCGAGGGGGCGAGGGAGACCGGTTGATAACTTGTGTCGATTGCATCCATCCCGACGGTGACCATCCAACTGGGCCGATCCCGAACCGTGCGACGCGCCTACGGCATCGATGAGATCGCCCTGGTGCCCGGGGGGCGCACCGTGGATCCGGCCATCACCGACAGCAGCTGGAGCCTGGGGGGCATCCAGCGGGAGATCCCGATCATCGCCAGCGCCATGGATGGGGTGGTGGATGTGGGGATGTGCGTGGAACTCACCCGCCAGGGCGCCCTGGGGGTGCTGAACCTGGAGGGGGTGCAGTGCCGCTACGACGACCCCAACCCCGTGCTCGACCGGATCGCGGCGGTTGGCAAAGAGGAGTTCGTGCCGCTGATGCAGGAGCTCTACAGACAGCCCGTCCGCGAGGATCTCATCCGCCAACGGATCGCGGAGATCAAGGCCGGCGGCGGCATCGCGGCGGTGAGTGCCACCCCCGTGGCGGCGCTGAAGTTCGGTAAGGCGATCGCCGAGGCCGGCACCGAGCTCTTCTTCGTGCAGGCCACTGTGGTGAGCACCGAGCACATCGGCCCCGAGGGGCAGACCACCCTCGATCTCGAGGCCCTCTGCCGCGATTTTGGCGTGCCGGTGGTGATCGGCAACTGCGTCACTTACGAGGTGGCCCTCCAGCTGATGCAAGCCGGCGCCGCAGGCGTGATGGTGGGCATCGGCCCCGGAGCGGCCTGCACCTCCCGCGGGGTGCTGGGCATTGGCATTCCACAGGCCACCGCCGTGGCCGACTGCGCCGCTGCCCGTGACGACCACTTCAAGGCCACCGGCCGCTACGTGCCGATCGTGGCCGACGGCGGCATCGTGACCGGGGGCGACATCTGCAAGTGTCTGGCCTGCGGCGCCGATGCCGTGATGATCGGCTCGCCGATCGCACGGGCCAGCGAGGCCCCGGGCCGCGGCTTCCACTGGGGGATGGCCACCCCGAGCCCTGTGCTGCCCCGCGGCACCCGCATCAAGGTGGGCACCACCGGCAGCCTCGAGAAGATCCTGCGGGGACCGGCCGGCCTCGACGACGGCACCCAGAACCTGCTGGGCTGCATCCGCACCTCGATGGGCACCCTCGGGGCCCGAACCTTGAAGGAGATGCAGCAGGTGGAGGTGGTGGTGGCCCCCTCCCTGCTCACCGAGGGCAAGGTCTACCAGAAGGCCCAACAGCTCGGCATGGGCAAGTAGGGATGCAGCGCATCGGTATGGCCGGTCGGTCGCACTTCCCCGCGGCACGATGGCGCTACCCTTAAGGGTGTGGGGGCTACGGCTCGCACACTCCTCACACCCCCCGGCCCGGCGCGCCCGGGCTTTTTGTCTTCTCCCTCCCGGAGCGGCCGTCCCGGGCCCGACAAAGCCTTCCAGATGCGGCATGGCCTTCCGGATGCGGCATGGCCTTCCGCACGCGACTAAGCCTTTCGCACGCGGCCAGGGTTCAGCACGCGATAAAGCCTTCCGCCCGCGGCAAGGCCGATGGGGTATCCCCCGCCATTTCCAACGGCCTGCAACGCTCGGTTTCAACCTGAGAGAACGGATGAACAAGGTTGCTAGATTCGCAACAATGCGAACCAGCCCGGTATGTCCAGCTCCGCCGCCGTCACCGACGCCTCCTTCGAGCAAGACGTCCTGAAGAGCGACGTGCCTGTGCTGGTGGATTTCTGGGCTCCCTGGTGCGGCCCCTGCCGCATGGTGGCTCCGATCGTGGATGAGATCGCCAAGGAATTCGAGGGTCAAATCAAGGTGTTCAAGCTCAACACCGATGAGAACCCCAATGTGGCCAGCCAGTACGGCATCCGCAGCATCCCCACCCTGATGCTGTTCAAGGATGGCCAGAAGATCGAAACCGTGGTCGGCGCCGTACCCAAGACCACCCTCCACACCACGATCACCAAGTACGTCTGAGTCCCGATCCCGACGCCCATCCACTGTCCCTGACACTCCCACACAGCCCGGAACCCACCCACGGGCGAAGCCCGCTTGAGGTTCTGGAGGAACAGATCCAGGGCCACCCGCAGCGTCGGCTGATCGAAAAAGCCGTGGTCTCGCTGCTCGAGGTGGCGCGGCGCGAGGAGGAATTGCCGGAATGGCGGCTGATCAGTGGCGCCCTGGCCGACATCTGTGAGGCCCTGGAGGAATTCCAGCCCAACCGCAGCGTGCGCAAGATCAGTGTGTTCGGCTCGGCCCGCACCAGGCTGGAGGACCCCTGCTACGCCCTGGCGAGGGAGCTTGCCACTCTGGCGGTGGAGGCCGGCTTCGATGTGATGACCGGGGCCGGTGGTGGGGTGATGGAGGGGGCCAACCGGGGGGCGGGCTGCGACCACAGCATCGGTCTGAACGTGGATCTGCCCTTCGAGCAGCATCCCAATCCCTACGTGAGCGGCTGCGGCGGCCGCCTGCTGTTCTTCCGTTACTTCTTCACCCGCAAGCTCTTCTTCCTGCGGGAGAGCGATGCGGTGGTGGTGATGCCGGGAGGCTTCGGCACCCTCGATGAACTCTTCGAGTGCCTCACCCTGATCCAGACCGGCCGCACTCCGCCGATCCCCCTGGTGCTGCTGGCTCCCCCGGGGGATGACTTCTGGACTGTCTGGCGCCAGAACGTGCACCAGGAGCTGGCCAAGCGGGGCCTGATCTCACCCGAAGATGGTGACCTGGTGATGGAGGCCTCCTGCGCCTCTGAAGCGGTGGCCCTGATCAGTCGCTTCTATCGGGTGTTCCACAGTGCCCAACCAGGGGAGGATCGAATCGAGCTGCTGCTCAAGGCGCCCGTGCCACGCAGCCTGCTTCCCGACCTCAACGACCACTTCCATGACCTGCTCGACCACGGCGCGATTCAGGCGGGCGAAGCCTGTGACGACAACGGCATCCTGAGGCCCTCCCTGCGGCTGCGCTTCGACAAGCGGCGGGTCGGCAGGCTGTATCAGCTGATCGACCACCTCAATGGGCTGGACCTGCCGGAGGCCCCCCCCCTGGAGCAGCCTGGTTGTCGCTTCACCCCCCAGGCCAGCCCCGCCTGAATCTCCCGCAAGCCTGATCTCCGCCATGCCTCGCCTCGGACTGATCGATTACGGCATGGGCAACCTGCACTCGGTGCAGCGCGCCTTCGAACGGCTCGGCGCCGCGGTGGAGCCGGTTCACGACGGCGCGGCAATGGCGGGATGCGATGCCCTGGTCCTGCCGGGGGTGGGAGCCTTCGATCCGGCCATGGAGCGGCTGCGGGAGGGTGGTCTGGCCATCGCCCTGCAGCGGGCCTGCGCGGCCGGCCAGCCTCTGCTCGGCATCTGCCTGGGCCTGCAGCTGCTGTTCGAGGCCAGTGATGAGGGTCAGGCCGCCGGTCTGGGCCTGCTGGCCGGGCGGGTGAGGGCGCTGCCGCGCTCGCCGGGCCAGCCGATTCCCCACATGGGCTGGGCCCCTCTGCTTCCCGCCGAACCGAGCCCCCTGCTCCCGGCCGAGGAGCCACCGGCCTGGGTCTACTTCGTGCATTCCTATGCCGCCGATCCCACCGATCCAGCCAGCGTGACGGCGCGGGTGGACTGGGCCGGCACCCCGGTAACCGCGGCAATCTGGCAGGGGCAGATCGCCGCCTGCCAGTTCCATCCCGAAAAATCCGGCCCCGTGGGAGAAGCGATGCTGGCGCGCTGGCTGGCCTGGCTGGGGCGGCCGTGAGTCTGCGGCTGAGCGGGGGACGGCGGCTGCAGAGCCCACCCGGTGCCGTGGCCCGGCCCACCGCCTCGCGGGTGCGGCTGGCGGTAATGAACCTGCTGGCTCCGCGGCTGGGGGGATGCCGTTGGCTCGATCTCTGCTGCGGCAGTGGCGTGATGGCCTGCGAAGCGCTGCAACGAGGAGCGGCGGCGGCGGTGGCGGTGGAGCGCGACCGGCGGGTGGCGGCCGTGGCCCTGGCCAACCTGGAGCTGGTGGCCGCCTCGCTCGCACCACCGGCTGCCGTGACGGTGCACCGCCGGGAGGTGCTGCAGTGGCTGGGCTCCGAAAGGCCCTCCTCCTTCGACCTGATCTACTGCGACCCGCCCTACAGGGCGGGACTCCACGGGGCCGTGGCTGAAGCGGTGATGCGAGGAGGGTGGCTTGCGCCGGAGGGGGTGCTGGTGTGGGAATGCGCTAGCGACGCCTTGCCCTCAGTACCGCCGGGGTGGAGGGTGCGGGACCAACGCCGCTACGGCGGCACCACGCTGATGCTGCTGCAATCGGAACATCAGGGTGAGCCAGGAGGCGGGGCTACGCCGTCGAATGGGCAATCGCGGGCTCAGGCCTCAGCCGCCGAGGGCACCGCCGCGGCGGTACTGGTTCCAGGCGGCCACGAACAGCCCCACCAGGGTCACAGGGATCAGACCCAGAACGATGCCGCAGAGGAGGGGTTCAATCATGGCCAGCAGTCGGGTGATCGTTCAGGCCACAATTCTCCCACGGCTGGGGCTTCCCTGGCGACCCATCGCCACCAACCGTGACCGGCTCCCCCCCTCCCTTCCCGAACGCGCCCGATCTGGGGGCGATCGCCAGCGGCCAGGCCGCCGCCGGGATGGCTGCGGCTGCCACCCCCAATCGCCGCAGCCTGATCACCGCCCTGGTGGTGCTGGCCGCCGTGGCCTGCGCCGTGCTGGCGCTGGTGCTGCTGCAGGCCTCCCGCACCGACCCCTACACCAGTGCCACCCTGGATCGGGTGGGGTCGGTGGAGGATGGCGGCCGCCTGTTCCGGCTCAATTGCGCCGGCTGCCACGGCCTGGCGGCTCAGGGTCTGGTGGGTCCGAATCTCCACGGGGTGGATCGCCGCAAGAACGACCGCCAGCTGATCCAGCAGGTGGTGAGCGGCCGCACGCCGCCGATGCCCCGGTTCCAGCCCGATCCCCAGGCCATGGCCGCCCTGCTGGCCTTCCTGCACAGCCTTCCCTCCTGAGCCGCCCGCGATGAGCCTGCAGGTGGTGTTGGTGGAGCCTGCGGGCCCGCTCAATGTGGGCAGCGTGGCCAGGCTCTGCGCGAATTTCGGGATCGACGGTCTGCGGCTGGTGGCACCCCGCTGCGATCCCCTCGGCGAGGAAGCAAGGCGGATGGCGGTGCATGGGGTGGGGCTGCTGGAGCGGGCCAGCCTCTGGCCAACCCTGGAGGCCGCCCTCGCCGACTGCGACCGGGTGGTGGCCACCAGCGGCCGCCTGGAGGGTCCGCCCCTCCCCCTGCTGCCCCCGGCCGATGCCCTGGCCTGGCTGCTGGAGGGATCCGCTTCACCCGAGGCCGATCCGGTGTCCCAGCCGGCGGGGGCGCCGGGCGCCCTGGTGTTTGGCCGGGAGGACCGGGGGCTGGCCAACGGGGAACTGCTGCAGGCCGGCCGGCTGCTGCAGATCGGCACAGGCCCCTCCTATGCCTCCCTCAACCTCTCCCATGCGGTGGCGGTGGTGCTGCATGAGCTGCACACGCTCCGCCGGGGCGATCGGTCGCTGGCCGGCTCCCCTGCCCCGGCAGCGGCAGGGGGGGCCGCGGTCTGGGCCGATCCCTGCCGCCGCCACGATCTGGAGGCCGCCCTGGCCGATGCCGAGGCGCTGCTGCTGGAGGTGGGCTTCCTGCTGCCCCACACCAGCCGGGCTCGGATGGCCAAGCTGCGGGCGCTGCTGCAGCGCGCCCAGGTGAGTGAGGGCGAGGTGGCTCTGCTGCGAGGCATGGTGTGCCAGTTGCGCTGGGCGAGCCGTCGACGGGCCTGCTCCGGATCCGACACCTAGCGTCGTGATCCTGCCGCTTGGCTATCGATCGTGAGTGTTGGCCGCCCGCCCCGCCGACCCTGGCTCCAGCCCCTACTGCTGCTGTTGCGGCTGGGCGTGATGGGGGTGGGGCTCGGGGTGCTGGTGAGCACGGCCCTCAAGACCCTCGCCCCCCGGCTGGCCCAGGGCAGCGTGGGCGTGGCCAAGCAGGATGCGGCGCCGCGGGTGGTGGTCGGTCGTGGCCTGGCCCTTGGGCGTTTTGATCCCCGCACCGAACTCACCGCCTTGAGCCAGGAGTGGGCGCGGCTGGCGGCCGCCCAGAAGGGGCTCACCGCCTCCGGCTTCCTGCTGGTGCTCGACGACGGCCGCTACGCCCAGCTCAAGAGCGACCTGCCCATGCCGGCCGCCAGCTCGATCAAGAGCCCGATCCTCCTGGTGGGCCTCGACGAGCTGGACACGGGCAAGGTGCGCTGGAACGAACCACTGCCCCTCACCAAGGACGTCATGGGGGAAGGTGCCGGCTGGATGGCGAACAAGCCCCTCGGCACCCGCTTCCCCTTCTTCGAAGCCGCCACCGAGATGATCCGGGTGAGCGATAACAGCGCCACCAACCTGCTGATCAAACGACTCGGCGGCATCGAGAGGGTGAATGAACGCTTCCAGGCGCTGGGTCTGCCGGCCACGGTGCTCCGGAACTGGCTGCCCGACCTCAAGGGCACCAACAGCACCAGCGCCCGCGACCTCGCCCGCACCATCGCCCTGGTGGACACCGGTGAGAAGCTCAGCCCCCGCGCCCGCGACCTCTACCGCGAGATCCTCTCCAAATCGAAGACCAACACCCTGATCCCCATGGGACTGCTGAAGGGTCTGGGCAAGGGCCAAACCAACACCGATCCCGACGACGACCTGCTCGCCGATGGCATCACCACTTACAACAAAACCGGTGACATCGGCATCGCCTACGCCGACGCCGCCCTCATCCAGCTGCCGAACGGCCAGCGGGCCGTGGCGGCCTTCCTGGTGAAGGGCCCCTTCAATGACCCCCGCTCCGCCGAGCTGATCCGCGCCATGGCGGCCACGGTGTCGCGGACGCTGGTGGGCAAACCATGAGCCCCCTGTCGGCCGCCCCTCCCCGCACCGCAGCCGGCCCCTTGCGGTCGACTCGTTCCCGATCCGCCCACTTGGGCTCGATCCTCCCCATGGCCCTGCTGGCCGTGCTGCTGGCCCGTCCGGTGGCCGCCCAGGATGGGGAGGTTGCCCCCGCTCCTCCCTCCACAGCTCCGCCCGCTCCAGCGGCCCCCGCCGTGCCCACCAGGCCCCAGAGCGCCCCCACCGTGCTGCGCCGCCAGCGGGTGGAACCGCTGCCGGGGGGCCTGGATGGGATGTTGCTGCTGAACGACAACAACCCCGAGCTGATCCGCAGCGAGGGGATCCTGCTCTCCAGCTTCGATCCCGGCCGCGGCTGGGATGGTCGGCCGCTGGGGGTGAGCGCCGCCCACCTGAACGTGCCCCTGAACGGCGGCTTCGAGCTCTTCAGCCACCACGTGTTCGCCGGCAAGCCAGAGCGCCTCGATTCCACCCTCTGGCTGGCGGTGGTGGGAGCCCCCCGCGGTGCGGCGCCGGTGAAGCTGCGGCTGCGGGGCGGATCCACCGCCCTCTCCCAGGCCACCGCGGCGGGGCAGAGCGCCGCCCCCTTTCTGCCCCTGCCCCCTCTGATGCTCCAGGAGAGCACCCAGCCGGTGTGGTCGGGCCCCGGCAGCCGGGTGGCCACCGAGCTCCTGCAGCGCAGCCGCAGCCCGGAGCTTCCGGGCGAGTGGAGCCTGCCGGCGGGGATGCTCACCCCCCTGGTGGTGCTGCCGCTGCCGGTGCGGGGCCTCGATCCCCTGCTCAACGGCCGCAACCTGCAGCTGCGCCTGGCCAGCGAGGCCCCGGTGGATATGGCTGTGCTGGCGGCCTTCGGCCCGAACGACCGGCCGCCGGATCCCAGCGTGTGGAGCCGCATCCTCGAAGGTCCCCTCAGCCCGAAGGAACACGAGCCCACCCCCCGCGGCGCCAGCGGCCCGATGATCTACTCAAGGGTGAGCGGCGTGCAGGTGGGCAGCACCTGGCGGGGCCGGATCACCGATCCCGGCCGTGCGGTGCTGGCCGCCAGCCGGGCGCCGATCTCCTGGCCGATCGCCTCGCTGGCCAAAGGGAGCCTGGGCACCGGCCAGGTGCAGACCGCCGAGCTGAAGGCCTTTTATCCCGGCACCGCCTGGGCCGCCCACGGCAACTACGGCGTGACCTACGAGCTCAGCCTGCCGCTGCGCAACGACACCGCCGCCCCCGTGAAGCTCCAACTGGCGCTGGAATCGCCCCTCAAACACGACCAGCCCCTCGGCGGCCTGCGCTTCCGGATCACGCCGTCGCCGGCGGTGATGTTCCGCGGCACGGTGGAGGTGGCGGGCCTCGATGGCCCCGAGGGCCGGCCGTTGGGCCGCCAGGCCTTTCACCTGGTGCAGCGGGCCGGGCAGCAGGGTCCGGCCCTGGGCACGGTGAGCCTGGCGCCGGGCCAGGAGCGCACCCTGCAGGTGCGGCTGATCTATCCGGCCGATGCCACCCCGCCCCAGGTGCTCAGCCTGCTGCCGGCCGAGACGGGGGCGGAGGCGGCGGCGGGTGCTGCTCCGGGACTGGTCGTGCCCAACGGTGCCCCGGCCCCCGCCGGGGCAGCTGTGAAACAATCGCCCCCTAAGCCGTCAACTGCTCCGTGAGTCAGCCCAGGAAGCGCAGGGTCTTCCCCTTCACCGCCATCGTGGGCCAGGAGGAGATGAAGCTGGCCCTGCTGCTCAACGTGATCGATCCACGCATCGGCGGCGTGATGATCATGGGCGACCGGGGCACGGGCAAGAGCACCACGATCCGCGCCCTGGCCGACCTGCTGCCCGAGATCGATGTGGTGGCGGGCGATCCCTACAACAGCTCCCCGGAGGATCCCGATCTGCAGAGCGCCGAGGTGCGCCAGCGGGCCGAGCGGGGCGAGACCATTGGCACCGAGAAGCGCCAGGTGCCGATGGTGGACCTGCCCCTGGGCGCCACCGAAGACCGCCTCTGCGGCACGATCGACATCGAGAAGGCGCTCAGCGAGGGCGTGCGGGCGTTTGAGCCCGGCCTGCTGGCCAAGGCCAACCGCGGCCTGCTCTACGTGGATGAGGTGAACCTGCTCGACGACCACCTGGTAGACGTGCTGCTGGATTCGGCCGCCTCGGGCTGGAACACGGTGGAGCGGGAGGGCGTGAGCGTGCGCCATCCGGCTCGCTTCGTGCTGATCGGCTCGGGCAACCCGGAGGAGGGGGAGCTGCGGCCCCAGCTGCTCGATCGCTTCGGCATGAGCGTGGAGGTGCGCACCGTGCGGGATCCGGAATTGCGGGTGCAGGTGGTGGACCAGCGCACCAGCTTCGATGCCGACCCCGACAGCTTCAACGACGCCGCGGCAAGCGGCCAGGACGCCCTGCAGGCCCTGGTGGTGGAAGCCCAGAACCGCCTGCCCGAGGTGGCGATCGACGACGACCTGCGCATCCGCATCTCGGCGGTGTGCGGCGAGCTGGATGTGGATGGTCTGCGCGGCGACATCGTGACCAACCGGGCAGCGCGGGCCCTGGCCGCCTTCGAGGGCCGCACCGAGGTGACCGACGACGACGTGGCCCGGGTGGTGGCCTGCTGCCTGCGCCACCGGCTGCGCAAGGATCCGCTCGAGCAGATCGATTCCGGCGATCGGGTGGTGAAGGTCTTCTGCAAGGTGTTCGAGCGGCCCCTGCCGACAGGCGAAGCCGACCGGCGCGCCTTCGAGCTGGCCTTGGCGCTCTGAGGCGGCTGGGGCTCCCCCATGCCGCTGGGGGCAGGCTGCCTAGAAATGACAGCCAACCCCAGTCGCAGCCAAATATGTTAAGCAAGGGCAGCGCTAATGATTCACCTGGATGCGTCCCATCAAAGCCGGAGATCAGTGGCCGACAACAGAGCAGAGACTCCCGTCAAACCCAACCTAAAATCTTCTAGACGATCACCATTGACGTCTCCAGAGAGAATCTGATTAGCGAGGCGCAGTTGTCCCGCAACGCCAGAGAACGCCGCAGAACCGATATATTGGAACGCTTGGTCACCAGCGATCTTCGAATTGGCATCAATATTGACGAGATCAATCTTGTCAACTTGTGAGACAAAGTCGGTGATGATGTCATAACTGCCAGCGGCGATTCCTATCTCCGCAACCGAATTGAAGCCAAACGTGTCGCAGCCGCTGCCGCCTGTCAACCGATCAGCACCAAGTCCTCCGATCAAGCGATCGTCATTACCGCCGCCGCTGATCGTGTCCGCAGCACTGCTGCCAGTGATCGTGTCATTGCCGTAGTAGCCATCGATCACAAAACGTCCTCCCACCAACGCGATCTGGCTGAAGTCCAGGATGTCGCCACTCCAACCTCCCAGCAGCCGCACCGTCCCCACTCCAACACCCGCTTCAATGCGCTCAATGCCGTTGCTGGCCGAGAAACCGTTCAGGCCAATATCCACGTTGCCGGGGCCCACCGCCAAAATCCTGTCCACACCGCTGCTGCCGGTGTCGTTGTAGCGGTCAAAGCCAGCAAAACTCGACCAGCCGCCGGCCTCATTCCCACTCACCAGATAGGTGTCGCCCCCTTCTCCGCCATTGAGAAGATCATCATTACCGCCGCCGCTGATCGTGTCCGCAGCGCTGCTGCCGGTGATCGTGTCATTGCCGTAGTAGCCATCGATCACAAAACTTCCTCCCACCAACGCGATCTGGCTGAAGTCCAGGATGTCGCCACTCCAACCTCCCAGCAGCCGCACCGTCCCCACTCCAACACCCGCTTCAATGCGCTCAATGCCGTTGCTGGCCGAGAAACCGTTCAGGCCAATATCCACGTTGCCGGGGCCCACCGCCAAAATCCTGTCCACACCGCTGCTGCCGGTGTCGTTGTAGCGGTCAAAGCCAGCAAAACTCGACCAGCCGCCGGCCTCATTCCCACTCACCAGATAGGTGTCGCCCCCTTCTCCGCCATTGAGCGAGTCGTTGCCATAACTGCCATCCAGCTGGTCGTTGCCGGTGCCCCCCAACAGGGTGTCGTCCCCCCAAGAGCCATCAAGGAGGTCGTCGCCACCGCCGCCCTCCAGGAGATCATTGCCTTCGCGGCCGACGAGTTGCTCAGCGACTTCGGTGCCAACGAGCAGATCATTGGCGCCAGTGCCAACGATCTGAGTGCGATCATTGAGGTAGAAATTTAACCAACTGGAAACATCACCGAGAGCGGCATTGCGATTGCCATCTTCGTTCAAAAAGTTGTCTGCTTGAATGGCGAAGCCAATGTGATAAATGCCATCAGCAACCGTGTTGATCAGGTCGGCGCCCAAGGCCTGCACCGTGCCGCCATCCCCCTGGATTTGGTGAAAGCCGGTTTCCACCCCGCCTTCATCATCGCCATGCAAGACAAGAAAGTCGTCGTAGCTGTTGGTTTGGATCCACTGGCTGAGTTGGCGCAGATCACCGCGGCTGATCCAACCATCGAGATTCACACCTGTAGCGTTTACCGCCTTGAGGATCAGCCCATTGAGCCCATTGGCCGCATCGAGGCCACCCCGGATCTGAGCGGCTGAGGTGTGGGTGGCCAGGCCACTATCCCAGCGGGCGGTGTCTACAATTCGATCGAGGCCTGAGCCCGTGGTGGAGGGATCACCGAGGTAATAGTTGAGCCAGTCGGCCACATCAGTGACACGGGCGTTGGCATTACCGTCTTCATTTCGGAAGCGACCATCAGCACCGACCTCGAAGCCAATATGATAAATCCCATCAAGAACAGTATCGACAAGATTGCGTCCAAATTGAGTTGTATTTGCATTATCATTTTGCACCAAGTGGAACCCAGTTTCGACTCCATTCTCATCATCCCCGTGTAGAACCAGAAAATTGTTAAAGCGGCTTTGATCCTTGCGAATCCAGGCGTTGATCGCCAGCACCTCACTCACCTCAATCCGGTTGGGATCGCTGCCCGTGCCCGCCGAAAGCGAGGCCAGGCCTGCGAGGATGAGCTGGTTGAGACCGTTAGCGGCATCAGCCCCTCCCTTGATTTGCGCCAACGGATTTTGGTTGGCCAGGCCAGCGTCCGCAAGGATCGCTTCGGTGGTGCGGTCAAGCGCGGTGTTTGTGGTGGCCACATCCACCCGCAAGGCACTCAGCCGCTTCGCCACTACTTGCAGCGAGGCGTTGGCGTCACCGTCTTCATTGAGAAAGTTGCCGGCGGCATCGATTTGAAAGCCGAAGTGGTATACGGAATCGAGGACCGTATTGACGAGGTTGTTACCGTGAAACAGCTGACTGGCGCCGTTGTTGACCAGGCGATGGAAGCCTGTCTCCGCATTGCCTTCGTCGTCGCCGTGGGCATTGATGAAGGCCTGCAGGCGGGCGGGATTGGAGCGAATCCAAACGTTGAGGGCGATCAGGTCGGCTGGGGTGAGCACGAGCGCCGACGATCGCCCAATCGAGGCCAGGCCGGTGGCGACGAGCTGATTCAAGGCATCCGCTGCGGCGATGCCCGCCGCCAAGGAGGGTGCATCGGTGGAGCCGCGCAGACCAGGATCCCGGCCCAGCCATCCGATCAATTGATCCAAGCCCGTACCGGTGGAGCCTGAGAGACTGCCGGACCACTGGGAGTAACGACGGATAGAGGAGACTGGCGTGGTCATGGTTTAGCGCGAGGGCGGCCACCCTACGGACAAAGTGATAATTGATACATTGAAGCATATTCCGCTCAGGATTGGCCCGGCCTGGCAATTCTGCGTAGGCGGCCAGCAGGTCAATGAAAAACGCCGACACCCGTGGCGGAGCGCGATTCAGGTCCGGTTGCGCCCTGGGGTTATGTATGGAGTCTGTAGATTCAGGGGACAGCCTCTCCTCCAGCCATCCAGGGCCACTTGGAAGCCCCAAGCTGAAAGCATGGCTCACCTGCCCCACAAAGAAGGCGGACTGCGATTGGGTGGGCTGCGATTGGGTGGACTGCGATTGAGTGGGCTGCGATTGGGCGGTCTGCCACATGTTGCGTCATGACCCACGTGCTCAAGCGCGGCCCGATGGGCTTCATCAACCCAGCCGACCAATTGCAGCAGCCGCTACAGGTGGATATCGGGTCCGATAACCACTTTGTAGCCTTTGTAGACCGCGAGCCAGCAAGGAGATTTCTTAGCCTACATAGAGCCAATCGCCGTAAGGCCAATCACGATGTCAAAGCCATTAAGGAAGATCAACCTGAAGATACCGACGCTCGAGGAAGATCAGTTGATTACAGCGGCAGCGGAATCAGATCCTGATGCCCTTCCGCTTACACAGGTGCAATACTGGATCCAGATTTAGGGCCAGAGAGGTCGCGATCAATTCCCGGTCATTCCCCTTTCCCTCGGCCGATGTCCATCGCCGCGAACACGTACCTACTTGCCCTAGGCGCTGCTCCCATCCTGAAAACATTAGGCTCCACATGAATTGTCGAGAAACTTTGGTCAGGCCGGGAATGATGTTCGGCGCTTTGGCTGGGCTGGATGGCAGCGCGCATACCAATCCGGTTGTTGATGTTGTCATCGTCGGTGCTGGCGTGTCGGGGCTCACAGCGGCGCGTCAATTGAACCAGGCCGGTCACACAACAGTGATACTGGAGGCTCAGCCCCAGATTGGTGGGCGTCTTCAGCGCTTGCAGGTTGGATTGTCTAATCGAAGCACCAGTGGCGCAGTGCCTGGTTGGGTTGATCTTGGCGGGCAGTGGGTCGGACACACGCATACCAAAACATTGGAGTATGCGCGAAATCTCAACATCTCCACCTTTCCTGTGCCCGTTGGTGGAAAAGACACTTTTTACTATGAGGGACGGCTTAGTCATCATCATCATGCCTGGCCATCTACGCCCTACAACATAGCTGATCTCGCGAAAGACTGGCCAGCATTGGAGGTGCCAAGAGACGAGCGTGATGATGTTGTTGCAACTTGGTTAAAAATCGAGGCGCTGGCCAAGAGTGTTGATCCGGCAGCGCCTTGGACTCACACCGAAGCAAGAGCCTTGGACACGATGACCATCGCAACTTGGCTGGAACGCAATGCGCGTACGCCGATTGCTGCCTGGTGGACCGATGTGATCGCACGCAACTGGGGCGGCAATGGCGCCTTTGAATCCGGGTCGGCGTCGATGCTTCACTTTGCCTGGGCGCAGCGTGTGTCGCCGCAGAGTGAAACCCCAGAGGCGATGCTGTTTGACGGTGCGGCCGGGCAATTTCCAGTGCGCCTTGCTGCCGCTCTGCCTAAGGGCAGCATTCATACCAATGAACCTGCACTGTTCATTGAGCATTCCAATTCAGGTGTGGCAGTTACAACACCCAAGGCCGTTTACCGCGCTAAGGCTGTGATTGTTGCCATGCCACCGCACCTAACAGGACGTATTCATTACTCACCACCCCTACCTCCAACACGCGATCAGTTAACACAGCGCTCACCTATGGGCGCCCTGATCAAGGTGCTTGTTGTTTATGACACGCCCTGGTGGCGTAAGAAAGGTTTGTCTGGCAATGCGATCGGAAAACTCGAAGCAGTTGAACTCGTTGCAGACTCAACCAATCCAAAACCTGGAAGTCCAGGCATCTTGGCCAGCTTCTTAACAGGCGAAGCAGCCACAAAGTACGGCAGCCTGCCTTTGTCAGAGCGTCGCGCTGCTGTACTGCAAGACCTTGCAACGCTACTTGGATCAGAAGCGCGAGATGCAGTTCTTGAATATCATGAAGGAAACTGGCCTGAGAATCCGTGGATTGGTGGTGCTTATTCCAGCTTCTACACACCAGGCACCTGGACCCAATTTGGTGCCTCCCTGCGTCAGCCAATCGGCCGAATTTTCTGGGCGGGAACTGAGGTAAGCACGGCCTGGCCTGGCTACATCCATGGTGCTCTACAGGCTGGAGAAGATGCGGCCCAAGCTGTTCGTGATCTGCTCTAAGTACCCAGCCCCGTTACCCTTACCCCACTCCGGCACACCCGCCGATGGGCCACCTCTTCCTCTCCCACAGCAGCGCCGACGATGGCTGCGTGCGGGAGTTGCGGGCGGCGCTGTCGGACTTGGGGCAGCCGGTGTGGATCGATTCGCGGCAGCTCAAGGGTGGCGATCCGCTATGGAGTGAGATCCAGGCGGCGATCGAGGCCGGGGCTGGTTTGGCGGTGCTGGTCAGTCCTGCGTCCCTGCAATCGCGGTGGGTGGGCAAGGAGCTGCGCCATGGGCTGAAGCTGCAGGCCGAGCGGGGCCGGGCCGCCTTCCCCGTGATCCCTCTCTCCCTCAACGGCACCCGGCTCGGGGTGCTGGAGGACTTCTTTGATGAGGAGCCCACCTACATCTCGGTGAGCAGCGGTGCCGGCGGCGCCACGGCCGCCGTCCACCACATCCTCGTCGCGATGCGGCTGCGGCTGCCCACCGACCGGCCGCCGGTGCCCCAGCTGCGGCCGGAGCCGGTGGCGGAGCTGGTGCTCGAACTCAGCGACCTCGGCTTCCAGGAGCAAGACGGCGTGCGCCGCCCCTCCGCCCGCGCCCGCCTGGTCTACGAGCCCGCCACCGCCGGCCAGGAGAAGGTTGTGAGTGAGCACATGTGGCGGCTGATCGCCCCGCTCGGGCCGATCGAGGCGGAGGAGCTGGGCTGGTATCTGGAGCGCTGGCCGGTGTGGCCCAACCCGCTGGTGGCCGATCGCGCCAAGCGGGTGGAGGCGAACCTGATCGCCTGGGGCCAGGCCCTCCACGGCGCCGCCCTGCCGCTGCAGCCCACGGCGAACGTGCTCCAGGCCTGGGCGGGGGTGGAGGCGGGGGCGAGCCGACGCTTTTCTGTATCCGTCGACGATTCCCTGCTGCTCGGCTCCAGTGAGGCGGAAAATGCCGCCGCCCAGGAGGCCGCCACCGCCCTGCTCGCCCTGCCCTGGGAGTTGCTGCACAACGGCGCTGGCTTTCTGTTTCAGGGCGGACGGCCCACCCGTGTGCGCCGCCGGCTGCCGAACAAGCGGACCCTCGCGGTGCCGGCGGTGGCGCCACCGATCCGGGTGCTGCTGATCACCGCCCGCCCGGAAGACGTCGCCTGCGCTTACCTCGACCATCGCGCCAGCGCCCTGCCCCTGGTGGCCGCCACCGAAGAACTGGGGGAGGTGCTGCGGCTCAGCCTGCTGCACCCCGCCACCTACCCCGCCCTGGAGGCCGAGCTGGCCCGAGCCCAGCAGGCCGGAGAGCCTTATCACGTGGTGCATTTCGATGGCCACGGCGTCTACGACCGCCGCGTGGGCTTGAGGGGCCTCTGCTTTGAGGATCCCAGCGACAGCCACAAGCTCACAGGGCGCCGCCACCAGACGGTGTTCACGAACCAGCTCGGGCCGTTCCTGAACAACTACCGCATCCCGCTGGTGCTGCTGGAGGCCTGCCAGAGCGCCCAGGCAGAAGCGGGATCCGAATCGGTGGCCAGCGAATTGCTGCGCATGGGTGTGGCCTCGGTGGTGGCGATGAGCCACAGCGTGCTGGTGGAAACGGCGCGGCGTTTTGTGGCCGCCTTCTACGCCGAGCTGGCCCGTGGCCAGCGGGTGGGCCAGGCGATGCTCGCCGGCCAGCGCGCCCTGCACAGCGACCCCAGCCGGGGCCAGCGCTACGGCGTCGGTGAGCTGAAGCTGGCCGACTGGTTCGTGCCGGTGCTGTATCAGGAGAAGGACGACCCCCAGCTGTTTGCGGCCACCCCGGCGCCCCAGACCCGAGAAGACCTGCGCTCCCGCCTGCGGGCAAGGCTGGGGGCGGTGCCGCCAGAGCCGGCGGAGTCGGGCTTTGTAGGCCGCAGCCGTGATCTGCTGGCTCTGGAGCGGCTGCTGCGCCAGGAGCGCTGGGCGGTGGTGCGCGGACAGGGGGGCGAGGGCAAGACGGCACTGGCGGCGGAGTTGGCCCGCTGGCTGGTGCGCTCCCAGCAGCTGCGGCGGGCGGCGTTCGTGAGCGTGGAGCTCTGCAGCCACAAGGATGCGCTGCTTGATGCCCTCGGCCGCCAGCTGGTGGGCGCCGACTACTCCGCCGCCAAATACGACAGCCCCGAGCAGGCGCTGCTGCCGATCGAGCGGGCCTTGCGGGAGCAGCCCACGCTTTTGGTGATCGACAACATGGAGAGCGTGCTGCTGCCCCCCTATCTCGAGACGCCGGACCTGCTGGGCGAGGAAGCTGCGCTGGAACTGCAGGCGATTTTGGCGTTGGCGGAACGGCTGCTGCGCTCGGGCGAAACGCGGCTTGTGTTCACCAGCCGCGAGGACCTGCCTGCACCATTTGACGCGACGCGTCAGTGCTGGGAGCTGCGCCAGCTGGGCAAGGCCGATGCGGTGGCGTTGATCGAGCGCTCCCTTGCCGCAGGCGAGAGCAGCGGCGCCGCGGGCGCTGGGGCGGGGGCAGCTGCCCTGGAGGCCCGGCGGGAGGACATCGAAGCGCTGGTGGATGCCGTGCAAGGCCACGCCCGCACCCTGGCGCTGCTGGCCCCGGAGTTGCGCCGCCGCGGCGTGGCGGCCACCCAGGCGGCCCTGGTGGAGCTGATGGAGAAAATGGAGCAGCAGGTGGCCCAGCTGCCAGCGGACGATCCGCGCCGCCGCGAGCAATCGCTGTTCGCCAGCGTGGAGCTTTCGCTGCGGCGCCTTTCGGCGGCCAACCGGGAACGGGTGCGGGTGCTGGGGGTGTTTCACGGCGGCGTTCAACTTGGTGTGTTGCTGGCGATGACGGGCTGGGAGCCGGCGGAGGTGGAGATGCTGGCGACGGAGCTGGTGGGCACCGGCCTGGCCACAGCCAATCCCTACAACCACCTCTCCCTCAATCCCGCCCTCTGCCCCTATCTCAAAGCCAGCCTCAGCGAGGAGGAGCTGCAAGCGCTCACGGCAGGCTGGCTGGAGGCGATGGCCATCTATCTCCGCTATCTCTATCAGCAGCAAAGCCAGAACACGGAAGTGGCGGCAACGCTGACGGTGCTGGAGCTGCCCAACCTCTTTGCCCTGCTCCATCGCTCCCAGGCCGTCGCCGATCCCGCAACCACCATTAAGCGGGCCACCTCCCTCTATGGCCTGCTGCAAATGCTGGGCAAACCACGGCTGCTGGAGCGGGTGGCTCGGGTGCGCGAGGCCGCCGCCGCCGCTCTGGGCGAGGGCTTCACGCACGCGCGCTTTAAGGCCAGCCGCACCCGCATCGAGCAGCAGCTGGCTGCTAATCAGCTGCGGGAGGCCTTGGCAGGGGCGCAGCAGTTGCTGCAGCAGGCCCAGGCGGCGGGGGAAGCGGCCTATTGCGAAGTGGGCTTCGACCTGGCGATGGCCTACGCCTTGCTGGCTCGGGTGTTGCAAATAGGGGGCGGAGCGGAGCAGGCCCTGCCGCTGTTGCAGGAAGCCGGCCGGCGCTTTGAGGCCTTTGCTAACAAGCGCCCTGATGTTGGTGCGGAAAATATGGCGTTCTATTGCTTCGCGGAACAAGGCGGCTGTCTTCTTGAGCTGGGTCGTTACGACGCTGCGGCAGATGCCTACGAGGAAGTGATCCGGAGGGATGAACAACGGGGGAATGTACGCGGTGTGGCCGTGGGCAAATCCCAACTCGGCAGCATCCGCTTCGCGCAGTATCGCTATCCCGAGGCCTTGGAAGCCTGCCAGCAAGCACGCGATACCTTCTCACGCCTCAATGAACCGAGCGGAGTCGCCAGCGCGTGGCTTCAGATCGGCAGGGTGCATGAGGAAGCGGGTCAGCAGGAGGCGGCCGAGGAGGCATACAATCAATCTCTAGCGATCTTCGTGCGGCTCGGTAATCAGGCCGGGCAGGCGAGCACCCTGCTGCAACTGGGCAATCTCTACATGGCGGTTCTGCAGCGGCTGGAGGAGGCGGAGGCCTTTTATCAGCGGGCAGCGGAGATCTCTAGGGAGATCGGTGATCTAGGAAAAGAAGGGGTTGTCTTGAGCAATCTTGCGAATACCCTCTGCAAACTACAGCGCCTTGAGGAGGCCAGGCAGGCCTTTCGCCGCGCGATCGAATGCAAAGCGCCATTTGGCCATAGGGCTGAAACCTGGAAAACCTGGGAGATCCTCGCTAACATCGAAAAGTGTTCTGGCGATAGCGCCGCCGCCGCACGGCGCCAGGCTCTCGTCGCTTTCCTAGCCTACCGCCGCGATGGTGGTGAAAATCAAACAGAATCATTCCGCCTGATATCAGCTCTCCGCCAAGACCTTGGTGCTGGTTTTCCAGATGCAGCGGCCTCGCTCCTTCTGCAACTCACCGCCGATCCCGCTTGGGTAGAGCAGCTCCCCTTCCTCGTAGCCCTCCAGGCGATCACCGCCGGCAGCCGCGACCGCTCCCTCGCCGAGGATCCTGGCCTCAGTTATGACCAAGCCGCCGAAGTGCTGCTGCTGATCGAGGCGCTGGAGGCGGAAGCAGGCGGATGAAAGCCGCGCTTACCCAGGACGATCTAATGCGGCCTGATAGAGACGACGGGGGCAAGGGATGGGTTCTGATCGATGATTCTGGTCCGCCGCTGATCTTGAGCGTTAGGCATGCCGAAGGCCGGTTGCGGCGCCGTATCCCTAGGGATACAATGGTTGGATGCTGGAGATTCGGGTCAAACGTTGATCCCTGAAGAATCCAGGTGATGGCCGCCCAATTGGAGATGGCGTCTGTGAGCTTCCTATTTGAAGCTTATCTCTGCAATCGGGCTTCAGCTGCATGCCAGTCCTGCATGTGAGGTGAGACGGCTGTCTAACCACCCCATCCAACTGGGCTTGCAACACTGTTCAAAGCCATCCCTATCTGATCGAGCTCACCAGTTTGTTGAGTGCAATCGGGTGCAGCTCACTCGCGCTGACGTCACGGCCTGGCAGATCTGCAGCGAGAACACCATGGCGCGCGCTGTGCCCCTGGTGCGGCCCTGCACCAGCCCCCACAGTGGGGCGAATGCAGCACACCAAGCCCCCTGGAATCCCCTGACGACACCTCCGCTGACCACACCATGGCAACGGCCCCATGATCATCCTCGGCATCGACCCCGGCCTGGCCCGGGTGGGCTATGGCGTGATCGAGGTGGAGGAGCGGGCCCCCTGGCAGCCGGGGGAACCGCGGGTCGAACCAGGGGTTCAGCGCCTGCTGGACTGCGGCATGATCCGCACCGATCCCGGCCGCAGCGAGGGCGAGCGGATGGTGGAGATCGCCGCCGACCTGCGCTGGCTGATCCGCCGCTGGCGGCCCGAGCTGGCGGCGGTGGAGAAGTTCTTCTTTTACCGCTCCAGCACCACCATCGCCGTGGTGCAGGCCCGGGGGGTGGTGATCATGACCCTGGCGCGCTTCGCCATCCCGGTGGTGGAGTTTCCGCCGATGCAGATCAAACTGGCCCTGGCCGGCCATGGCCACGCCGAAAAGGATGAGGTGCTGGCGGCGGTGATGCGGGAGCTGAACCTGGAGCACCCCCCCCGGCCCGACGATGCCGCCGATGCGCTGGCCGTGGCGCTCACCGGCTGGTTCCAGCGATGAGCGACGTGGGACGAACGACGCCCGGTGAGGCTGAGGGGCCGCCGCCACCGCTGGACAAGCAAGCGCTGCGGCGCCACTTCCGGAGCCTGCGCGCGGCGGCCCTGGCCGCTGCCGAGCCTCGGATCCTGGCGGCGGCGCGGCGGGATCTGCCGGAGCTGCTGCCGGCAGGGCAGCATCTGGGGCTCTACTGGCCCCTGCCCGGCGAGCCCGACCTGCGGCCCCTGGCCCCGGCCCACCCGCATCTGGCCCTTCCCGCCGTGGATGGGGAACCGGCCCGGCTGCAATACCGGCCCTGGAGGCCTGGCACTCCCCTCACCCCAGACCGCTACGGCATTCCGGCACCCGCGGCCCCGCTTGCAAACGCGCCTGAACACCACCCCGAAGCGCCGGCACCACCGCCAGCGCTGCCAGCACCGGCTGCGGGCCGGGAGCTCTCCCCCCACGCGCTCGGTCTGCTGCTGGTGCCGGCCCTGGCCTTCGATCCCCACAGCGGCATCCGGCTGGGCTACGGCGGTGGCTGGTACGACCGGTTGAGGGCCGATCCGGCCTGGCGGGCCGTTCCGGCCCTGGTGGTGCTGCCAGCCGCCTGCCTCAGCGGGAACCTGCCGCGGGAACCATGGGACGTGCCCTTCCAGGGCTGGCTGGATGAGCACGGGGTGCACAGCTGGGATGGCCGCCCCGCTGGCGACCCGGTGAAGGGCCAGCCGGCTCCCACCTTCCTGTAACGCATCGCAGCAGCTTTCTCACCACGGCCGAGGATTTGCCAAGATCAGCGGGATACGTCCCTGCGTTTCCTTGGAACCCCTCCGCACCACCCCCTGGAACGCAGGACCATACGCAGCCCGTCCAGCAGCCCGTCTCTCCTCGGATCCGAGCGGCAGTTCCGCCACCCCCAAGGCCCTGACCGCCTCCGAACGGGTGATCGCCGCCGAACTCCAGGCCCGTGGTGAAGCCTGCGACGCCCTCTCGATGATGGTGAGTTCGGTGGCCAGAATGGTGCAGGCTGGCCGTTGCAGCGAGAATCGCTGGAATGCCGGTTGACTCCGGCTCCGGCCTCCCCCTCCACCCGTCCACCATGCGCCGCCCCCATCTTCCGGTTCTGCTCGGAGCTGCAACCCTGGTTCTCGCCCCAGGCCTGGTGCGGGCCCATGCCATCCAGACCGACCTCACGGTGGTGGGTGCTTCCCACCGCCATCTGCAGGCCAGCGTTCCGGCCGCGGGCAGCAAGCTTGAACTGGCCAGCCACTTCTCCACGGGCCTGCCCGCCAGCGATGCCAGTGTGCGTTTGATACCGGCCCAGGGGGGAACCCCCATTGAGCTGGGCCGCACCAACGCGGATGGCCGTCTGGCCTTCGCTCTGCCCGCCGGCACTGGCCGTGATGCCGAAATCCAGGTGGATGCTGGCGCTGGTCACCGCGACTGGATCGAACTCTCCGAGCTGGGCCGTCCCGCCCGTCAGGCCGCCCTGCCCTCCTGGGGCTCCCTGCCCGGCAACCTGCTCACCCTGGCTCCGATCGCCGCCCTGGGCCTGCTTGCTGGCCTGGCCCGCCTCAAGCGCCCGCGCGGTTGAGGGGCTCCTCCGGCATGGCGAGCACCGGCAGCCCAGCGCTTGATCGCATCGTGGAGCGGCTGGGGAGCGCCGCCGAGCCCAAACGCCGCTATGAATACGTGCTCTGGCTGGCCAAGCGCCTGGAGCCCCTGCCCGAGGAGCTGCGCAGCGAGGAGCGCAAGGTGCGCGGCTGCGTGTCGCAGGTGTATGTGGTCGGCGACCTGGTGGAGGGCAAGCTCCACTGGCAGGGTGATTCCGATGCCCAAATCACCAAGGGGCTGCTCGCGCTGCTGATCGAGGGCCTGGAGGGGCTCACGCCGGAGCAGGTGGTGGCGATCGATCCGGCCTTCATCGCCGCCACCGGCCTGCAGGCGAGCCTCACCCCCTCACGGGCCAATGGCTTCCTCAACATCCTCCGGGCCATGCAGGCTCAGGCGGCGGCGTTGGCTGTCACACCAGACCCTGTTGTTACACCAGACCCTGTGGTTTCGCCAGACCCTGAGGAGACGGCTGAATAATCACGGCACCCCCGTCGAGCTTCATCGCCCTGTGAGGGGCCGGAAGCCACCAGCCACCCAGCCCCCACATTTCTAGGATCAGACCTTTGCGGGACCTGCGGCCCATGGCGATCGGTGTTGGCCTGCTGGGGCTGGGAACAGTGGGAGCGGGCGTGGCCGCAATCCTCATGGGTCCGGAGGGCCGCCATCCCCTGGTGGCTGAACTGGCGCTGCGCCGGGTGGCGGTGCGCGATCTCGACCGCCCCCGCCCCCTGGAACTCGATCCGCAGCTGCTCACCACCAGCCCCGAGGCGGTGATCGACGATCCGGCCGTGGAGATCGTGGTGGAGGTGATGGGCGGCCTGGAGCCGGCCCGCAGCCTGATCCTGCGGGCGATTGCCGCCGGCAAGCCGGTGGTGACCGCGAACAAGGCGGTGATCGCCCGCTACGGCGAGGAGATTGCCGCGGCCGCCGCCGAGCGCGGCGTGTATGTGCTGATTGAGGCGGCGGTGGGCGGCGGCATCCCGATCATCGAGCCGCTGAAGCAATCGCTAGGGGGCAACCGCATCCAGCGGGTGAGCGGCATCATCAATGGCACTACGAATTACATCCTCAGCCGCATGGCTGATGAGGGCGCCGCCTATGACGACGTACTCGCCGATGCCCAGCGGCTGGGTTATGCCGAGGCCGATCCGGCCGCCGATGTGCAGGGCGGCGATGCCGCCGACAAGATCGCGATCCTGGCGGGCCTGGCCTACGGCGGCTCCGTGGCCCGCGAGGCGATCGCCACCGAGGGCATCGATCGCCTCCAGGCCCGTGACGTGGCTTACGCCGCCCAGCTGGGCTACGTGGTGAAGCTGCTGGCGGTGGCCCAGCGGGAGGGGGAGGGCGAGCCGCTGCCGCTTGATGTGAGGGTGCATCCCACCCTGCTGCCGAAACACCACCCGCTGGCGGGAGTGCATGGGGTGAACAACGCGATCCTGGTGGAGGGCGATCCGGTGGGAAGGGTGATGTTCTATGGCCCGGGCGCCGGCGCCGGTCCCACCGCCTCGGCGGTGGTGGCCGACATCCTCAACATCGCCGGTATCCGCAGGGCCACCGGCTCCGAGGCCGGCGCCCGCCTCGATCCACTGCTGGCAGCGAGCAGCTGGCGCCGCTGCGAGCTGGTGGATGGTTCTGGCACCAGCCATCGCAACTACGTGCGCCTGCAGACCCGCGATGAGGCCGGCGTGATCGGCCGGATCGGCACCTGCTTCGGGGAGGCGGGGGTGTCGATCCAGTCGATCGTGCAGTTCGAGGCTCGCGAAGGGGAGGCAGGCGGTGGCGCCGAGATCGTGGTGATCACCCACGAGGTGCGCGAATCGGCCTTCCGATCCGCCCTGGCGGCGATCGAGGCCCTCGAGGAGGTGCGCACGGTGGCGGCCTGCCTGCGCACGCTCTGAATAAAAAAAGCCCCCGCCAGCGAGCGGGGGCAAGGACAGATCCGAAAGGTGAGATCAGGCGGCTGAGGAAGCGGTGGCCTCAGCCCCGCCGAGCGGACAACACGCGACTGCGCAGCCGACGGGAGAAACCAAAGGCAGCACCGGCTCCGAGCAGGGGCAGGGGGCCGGGAACGTCTTCTTTGGGGTCGGGATCTATTATTATTTGGGAGAAAGAATTCTGGACTGCATTCAAGGAACCCGTGGTAACATTGTAGGTATTCATGACCTTGGTCGTCTTTGTCTTATAATTAAACAAACCCTTATTAGAGCGAGTCACATTGTTGACCAACAACGGCGACGATGGAAGGTCAGTAGCGGTCATCAACCCGGTAAAAGCCTGCGAACCGGCAGAAGGGCCAATGATATCAATAGCGCCTTCTTCAAAATAGAAGTCATTAGCCGAATTGATTGTCAGATCATATTCAAACATCCCCGGAAGAGCTGAGGCACCAGGAATTAAATCATTGATGAAATCCACATTCACCACCCAGACTGCAATTGGAGGGTTTGGCTGATTAAACGTGATCGTACCTGAACCAGCCGTTGGTAGCTTAAGGAAGCTAATTGTCTTATCTCCCTGCTCATCGAAAACAAAATTGATACATTTTGGCGCAAGCAGATTACTGCCAAAAGAGCACTGATCTTTGCCTAATGCGTGAACAGAAGCAGGTGCCAGAGTGCTGACACCAGTCAGCAACAAGGAGGCGGTCACCAAACCGGCACCGCGATAGCTAAGCGCTTTCATGAAGGGTTCAAAGCGTTGAGATCCCTGGCAAATTAAATCCCAAAGGCCTCAATCAAAAGGGCGCAAAGCAACGCAACCGGAGCAGAAATGATGCATGCATAAAATCAGCTGAACATGGCACCTGATCCGCCTAGTCAACGCCGCCGATCCGCCGCAGACGTTCACTGACCCACACACGGCTTGCCGGCGCCGCTCAAGCCCCGCCCCGCCCCTGATCTCGGTATCCGCACAAACATTTCGAACCGCTCGCCGCGAACACCGGGTCCGTGATGCACTAGGAATGCTTAAGAAAAAAGGGGGTGCGTCCCCCACCGGCCCTCCCGCCCCTCAATCCCATGGACCTCCAGCAGGGCACCTGCATCCGTCTAGAACCTCAGGCCATCGATGACCTGACGATCGAGGGCCTGGACTCCGCCGCCGTATCCATCCGCCCCGCAGAGGGCGATCAGGGCCAGCCTGAGCTGATGTTTCAGGTGATCGGCGTCGACCACAGCGGCGATCGCTGCTGGTTGCGGCGCTGGCCCCTGGCGCGCCATGGCTCTCCGGTGTTCGAGATCTCTCTGCATCAGCTCGAGGCCAGGAGGCACCACAGGCCCTTAGCCCCGGTCCGCGGCGGCGAGGCCTGAGGGGCGAGAGCACTGCTTAGCTGGCGACTGAGAAGCAGTCGACGTCGAAGACGCCGGCTGTAGCCGAAGGCCATGGCAGCGCCGCAGAGGGGCAGGGGAGCAGGCACAGGCACGGCTTCTGGAGGATCAATGAAAAAGATCCCAAAACCATTGTGGATGCTGCCCAGGCTGCCGCTACGGAGAGTGAACTGGCCCAGAAGCGTGATCGACTTGAGTGGATCGGGCTCGCGGTACAAGCTCAGCGGGTATGCATCGCTGGCATTGAGGCTCAGGTTGGCTTCGGGAATCTGTTGCACCAGCGTGATTGCCGCAGGTTCGGGGGGCGGATCCGCAGCTGGAGGCGTGAGTGCCAAGCTGGCGCTGAAGAAATAATCGCTGTCGAAGGGGGAGATCGAAAGCTGGTAGTTGAACTCTCCGCTGATGGGAGAGCTTGAGCCGGCACTCTCCAGCGGCGGGATGAACTTCACATCCACCGCCATGATCTCATCGGAATTGCTGAGGGCGAAGTCGATCGTGCCCGCACCCTGGCTGGGCAAGGTGATGATGCGCAGGTAGAAGCGATCGATCAATTCAAAGGAGAAAGCCGGATCGCTGCAACCGGGAAGCGCCCCAGGCGGACTGGCGGGTTCGCCAAACCAGCAGCTGTTGGCGGCCAGGGCCGGGGCGATCGGAAGGGAGAGTGAGGCGAAAAGCAGGAGGGCGGCAACCAGAAACGGGTGCTGCCTGGGCCGGGCCTGGCTACAGGGCGCAAATGGCATGGATTTCACGACCGCTGCATTGGGCTGATTCAGGAAGGGATGCAAGGGAAAGCTTTCGCATGCTGGGGGCTGCTGCGGGAGTGGGGTGGGGCGGCCTGGTTAACTCAAATTTAGCCAAGCAGATGCCTGGAAGTTGCAAGGCTGCCCCAACACGGCCCATGACCAAATCAGACTGAAGCTCATTACACCTTGACTGCGGCAGCAGCAATTAAGCTTCTTGTCGTTGCTGCGCTGACTCCACCAGTCGTACAGCTCATTGGCTTGCTGGTTCTCGCTTCGTTGCCTGAGGATGGCCGTTCCACTGGCTTCCGAACTCCTTGCCTTGTGTCTGCTGCTCGATCGGGCGGGCCCCACTGGAGTGCTGGCCCAACTGCATGGAGACGTGCAACCTGATTCATCTTGTATCAAGCTTGCAGCGGATCGCTACGCAAGTGCAACGGAAATGGCGGGGCTAGGTGTGATTTTCTTCTCTAAACTCCTTTTCCGCAGATGCCTAAGTTCTTCCAGTGATGTTCGGGATTGATGCAAGGCTGATGCCATGAAATGCTCGATGCCATCAAAAGAGTGATGCCATGAAAAGTTCCATCCAGACCATGGCATTGCCGGCCCTTTTCCGCCGCTGGCGTTTGCTCGATAATCGCGATCTATGGGTTCTGCTCGTTGGCTTGGTCGCACTCGATTTGCTGGCGATCAGCCTCCTCACCCAGCCTGCTGAGGATGTGCTCAATGTGGTGCTGGTGTTGGGCGGGGCCGTGTTGGTGCTCCATCACCCGCCCGCCGGCTGGCAGCCCCGGCCGGGGCGCATCGGGCGCTGGGTTGGGGTGGCCCTGCTGGTGGCGGTGCTGTGGCGCGGCCAGCGCATGATGGGCTTTGACTTCATCTCCAGCCTGCTGCCCCTGCTGGCCGGAATGGGCCTGGCCCTATTGGCAGCGCCGGTGAGCCAGCTGGCTTCCTTCCTGCCATCGCTTTCGCTGCTGGCCTTGCTGCCGGTGATCCGTGCGGTGGGATGGCTCATGCCTCTGGGCCCTCTCTCCGTGGCGACCGCCTGGCTCACCCAGCAGCTGCTCACGCTGTGCGGCATCACAGCAGAGCAGGTTGGAACCTTGGTGAAGCTGCAGGGCGGAGCGGTGATTGTGGCTGGCCCCTGCGCAGGATTGAGCATCCTGCTGCAGCTGCTGCTGGTGGCCGTGATCTTCGCGATGGCCTTTCCGATGCGCCACCGCTGGCAGAACGGCCTGATGCTCCTGGGGGCTCCCTTGATCGGGATGGTGGTGAACGCGATGCGCATCGGCCTGCTGGCCTTGTTGAGCACCAGCAACCTGGAGAACAAGCAGTGGTGGTTTGATTTTTTTCATGATCACTGGGGCTCGCTGCTGTTCAGCGGTCTTGGCATGCAGCTGTTTGTGTGGCTCTACGTGTATTCGATGGCGCGGCAGGTGGCCGCCCTGGCGGCCCGATGAACAGCTCCTCCCCGCCGAACCCAACCCACCAGCAGGAGCGCGGCGGCCTGCCCCTGCGGCGCCTGCTGGCGGGGCTCGCCCTGCTCACCTTGGTGGCCAACGTGGAGAAAGTGGTGGGCCTCTCGGCCCCCATGCCCACGGCTGAGGCCCGCTCCAGCCTGGCTCTGGCGGGCTACCGCATCAGCGCCCTGCCGGCTAAGGGGCCGCGGCGGGGCCGGGAGATCAGCCATGGCACGAGGCGCCAGTTCCGCCTGGTGCCGCGATCGGGTGAACCGGAGCTCACCTTGACCCTGCTGCCGGTGCGCAGCCGCACGGGCACGGATCTGAGCGCCGAAACGCTGGGGGGCATGGGTCTGAGCCTGGAAACGGTGGCGAGCGAAGTTCCCGGCTTTGCCCTGAAGGAGATGCGGATCATCTCTCTGCCTGTCGCCAAGGGCGTGGGCTCGGTGCCCCGATCCGATCAACTCGCCCTGGGGCGCGGCCCGAAGGATCCTGCCGGCAGCACCACCCGCCTGCAGACCTGCCTCACTCCCACGGGATTGGCGGCGGTGAAGGCCACCACCCTGGCGGGGGAGGCCAAGGCCCCAGGCAAGCCGGGAGAGCCATCCCCGATGCTGACCCGCCTGCTGCGCATCACCGGCCTGCAGCACACCCGCTATGAGTGCCTGGCGGTGCAAGTGGAGAGTGGGGCTTCCAGTGCTGGCCAGGGTGGCAGCGGGAGCGGGCGTGGAAATGGAGATCGCCAGCGGCAGCTGCAAACGGTGTGGAGCGAACTGCGGGGGGTGTTGGTGAGGGGTGAGGGAGCCTGAACAGGGCTCCTGAGCCGGTGGCACAAAAAAAGCCCCCGCCAGTGGCGGGGGCCTAGTGATCCGAGCAGGGATCCTCAACCCATGGAGAAGGTCTTCAGCTGGGAGGAGAATTTCCGCAGCTTGCGGATCGAGCCAAAGACAGCACCGACGCCGAGTAGGGGCAGCGGGGCGGGGACTTGGGTGTAGACGTTGCTGATCGATGAGATTCTACCGTCAACAGTCGAACTCCATTCATCTTTCACGGTAATAAATGTGCCACTAAGCTGGCCAGGCCCGTCGGGAACGCCATTTATAGATTTCAAAACCAAAGTTGTCCCGCCGGTTGTTACCGTCTTAGTTACTTCTTGACCGATGCCTGCATGGGTTACGTCAAGTTCGACATCTTTAAAAGCATAGCCATAACCTGGAACGATTCCGAGTGTATATTGATAATGTCCACTTGCGGGAGGCGGAATGCTGGGAAGAAATGATGCTAAAACATTATACATGTCTGTTGGGGAAACACCTGGGTCTCCTAAATCGTCCCAAATGAAGGAGAGCATCCCGCTAGGTGGCGCGGTTCCATCAAGTGTACCGATATCAGTCAGAGTAAAGATCTTGTCTCCAAGAGTCCATGTCGTTGTATTTGTACATGGGAATAGGCCAGGCTCCGTGAAGCTGCCAAAGGTGCATCTTTCAAAAGTATCCGCAGCATTTGCCGAGCCTGCGCTCAGGCCGGAGATGGCTGCACCAAGTAGGCCGGCGGTGAGGAGGGTCTTAGAGAGCGTGGTGGCACGCCCCTTATGGGTGGCTTTGAGCATGGTAATGGAGGGTGGAGGCTATGGAAAATGAGCAGATCCTGAGGAGCGATGCTTCCAGCTGCAAGAGCAAGAAGGGCTCCACGGAAAGCTGCGAACCGAAGCTTAATACGATTGATAGAGGTGGGGAATGGTCGCCTCTTCACAAGCATCAGGAATGCCTATCAACCATGAATGATCAGCGCCCCTGAATGCCACAAGCTGCGTCTTCGGCGCCGCATCAGCGCCGGAGTTCGTCGCGTTCTGCTCCGCGATGAAGCCGATTTGCCGCCGTGTAGCCATACCCTTTCAGCCGCTGTTTATAGCGATTCGCTCACAACTCATCGATTCGGCGCAGCCGCCGCGGCCCCTGCCAGGCGGCGGGGGCGGCAACCAGAACCTGGTGCTGCCTAAGCGGGGCCTGGGACCAGGGCACCAATGGCTTGGATTTCACGAGCGCTGCATGGGCTGCCAGTGGTTGGGTGCGGGGGGCCAGCCTGAGGATGCCGCAGGCGAACTCCAGCACCTACCCCACCACGAACCAACAATCAAAAAGCCCCGCCAAGGCAGCGGGGCTCGGGAGATACGGGAAATCAGGACGATCAGGGCAATGAAGCCATCGTTGAGGCAGAAGGGCTCAAGCGATGGCGTTGATCACCTCGCGCTGATTGGTCTTGATCCGCTTCCTCAGATTGCGGCTGAACCCGAAGGCGGCACCGACGCCGAGGAGCGGAAGCGGACCAGGGGTTGGAATGACTGCACCTCTGCAGCTCCCAGGACATCCGGCGTAGTCCCCAGCTTTGAGAGTTTCACCGGTAGCGGTGGATGTGCTGGCATAAGGCACCGTGAACAACTGGTAAGGTTCTAGAAATGTAAATGGTGTTGTGTAATCTCCTGGAGTAGCAAGATGTCCGATATCAAATGTAATACCTCCAAAAGAGAAATAATTATCCAGAGCATCAGCCGGGAAGCTGGTAAATGCGGCCGGCTTACCATCGTCAAATTCAGTTGGGTCAAACCCGAGACCTAAGCCGCGTGGGTTGAACAACTGGTCGGGCTTGGAGTGGGGTATAGAATCTGCCTTTACCTTACCCTTGATCACTGGATTGTCATCATCGGGATAATTGAAGACGCCTGAGTCTTCCGCATAACCTGGACCCCAGACATCATAAACAATCCCTTTATCAAGAGCGGTTCCCGTGATTTCAACGATTTTGTAGCCCGTAAAAGTATACGCTGGAGACTTAAGCTGTGCTCCCTTAACGCGTGTTACGCTTGGGCAATCGCCGACTCCGAAAGGTTCACAATTTGATGGAGCAGTGTATTTATTTTTCGAAACTGTTTTTTCCTTGCCTTTGGTTTTAATTTTGAGATTGAAGATCTCTCCGCTAGATGGAAGAATCACTTTAAGATCGAAGAACTGTTTCGCAGCATGTGCTGCATTTCCGTAGCCAACGATACCTAGCAGGCCAGCGGTGAGGAGGGTCTTGGAGAGCGTGGTGGCACGCCGCTTGTGAGTGGTTTTGAGCATGGGAACGGAGGGTGGAGGCTATTAAAAATGAGCAGATCTAAAGGAGCCATGCTTCTAGCTGCAAGAGCAAGAAGGGCTCCACGATAAACTGCGAGCCCAACTATAAAGCGATTGATAGAGATGGGGAATGGGCGCCTCTTCAGAAGCATCAGGAAAATTGATCAGCCCTGAATCACCAGCGCCCCTGAATGCCACAAACTGCGTCTTCAGCGCCGCATCAGCGCCGGAGTTCGCCGCGTGCTGCTCCGCGATGAAGACGATTTGCCCACTGTATTCCTGCCTTTTCCGCTCCTGTTTATAGCGATTCGCTCACAACTCATCGATTCGGCGCCGGCGCCGCTCCAGGCCCACGCGCCCCAGCCCACGCCTGCTCCAGCCCACGCCGCCGAGAATCCTGTCTGCCGACCCCCTTGAATGGGGCTGCTTCGAGCATTCGGGCTTGCCTCCCGCCACCGGTCCAATCGTGCCCGCCGCGTCCCCACCGCCCTTAGTGCCCGCCGCCGCGATCGCTCGGATGGCCCGCCTGTTGGCCGGCCTGCTGGCCCTCGCCTCCCTCAACAGCGCCTGCGCCCCGCCCCATGCCGCCGGCACCTTGATCGTGGCCAGCAAGGCCCGCATCGATTCGCTCGATCCGGCCCAGGCCTCGCGCTCCGGCCAGCTGCAGGTGCTCAGCGCCCTGGGCGATCCCCTCTATGCGATCACAGCCGATGGCACGATCGAGCCGCGGCTGGCGACGGGGCCGCCGCTGCTGAGCGCCGATCGGCTGCGGGCCCGGATCCCGTTGCGCAGGGGCGTGCGCTTCCACGACGGCACCCCCTTTGATGCCGCCGCCATGGTGTTCTCGCTGAATCGCTTCATGGCGATCGGCACCCTCGGCTACCAATTCAGCGACCGCGTGCAGGCGGTGCGCGCCAGCGGCCCCTTGGAAATCGAACTGGAGCTCAAGGCCCCCTTCAGCCCCCTGCCCCGCCTGCTCTCGGCCATCTTCCTCACCCCCGTCTCCCCCACCGCCTACCGCAGCCACGCCACCAAGCCCCTCAACGACCGCTTCGTGGGCACCGGCCCCTACAGCCTCAGCTTCTTCAACGGCCAGCAGCAGCGGCTCACCCCCTTCCCCGGCTACTGGGGAGCCCGCCCCGCCAATGGCGGCATCGACCTGGTGACCCTCAGCAACTCCACCGCATTGCTGGGGGCGCTGCGCAGCGGTGAGGTGGACGTGCTGCTGGCCAGCGGCCTCGAGATCGACCACCAGCAGGCCCTCAGCCGCGATGCCGCCGCCGGCCGCCTGCGCGAAGGCAGCGGGCCGCCGCTCTCGATCGGCTTCTTCTCCCTGCTCACCGACCAACCACCGCTCAACAACGTGGCCCTGCGCCAGGCCCTGGCCCGCAGCCTCGATCGCGCCACGATCACCGAGCGGGTGAGCCTGGGGATGCGGCCGCCCCTGCGCCAATTGATCCCCCCCAGCCTGCCCGGCTCCGACCCCGAAGCCTGGCCCGCCTACGACCCCGCCGCCGCCCGCTCCCTCTACCGCCAGGCCGGCTACTGCAACGGCAAGGTGTTCAGCCTGCCGCTCACCTTCCGCTCCGACATCCCCTCCGATCGCCTGCTCGCCCTCACCTGGCAGGCACAGGTGCGCCGCGATCTCGGCGATTGCCTGGAGCTCCAGGTGAGCGGCATGGAGTCCACCACCGCCTACGACCAGCTCGGCAAGGGCGCCCTCACCCTCTTCTTCTACGACTGGATCGGCGACTACCCCGATCCCGAGAACTTCCTGGCCCCGTTGCTGGGCTGCGAGAAGGCTGAGGGAAACCGCTGCGCCAAGGGCAACAGCGCCCTGAGCGGCTCCTTCTGGAGCGCCCCCGGCCTCGATGCCGAGCTCCTGCGCAGCAGTCGCATCGACGGGCCCGAGCGGGCGCGGTTGCTGCGGGCCATCCAGCGGCGCAGCGCCGCCGCCGTGCCCTACCTGCCGGTTTGGCTGATGGCCGAACAGGCCTGGAGCGGCCGCCGGATCAGCGCGCCGCAGTTCGATGGTTCCGGCCGCCTGCGGCTCGATCAGCTGCGGCGCCTGCCGGAGGCCCGCCGATGAGCCGCCGCTCCGACTTGCTCCGCTACCTCGGCGCCCGCCTCGCCCTGGCGCCCTTGATGCTCTGGCTGATCAGCAGCCTGGTGTTTCTACTGCTACGGGTGGCGCCGGGCGATCCGATCGATGCCCTGCTGGGTCCGAAGGCCCCCGCCGCCGCCCGCGCCGCCCTGCGCCACCAGCTCGGCCTCGACCAACCCCTGCCGGTGCAATACGGCCACTTCCTGGGTGATCTGCTGCACGGAAATCTGGGGGTCTCGCAGGCGAGCAAGGAGCCCGTCACCTCGATCATTCAGGGCAGCCTGCCCGCCAGCCTTGAGCTGGGCCTGGTGGCCCTGCTGATCGCCGCGGTGCTCGGCCTGGCGGTGGGCTTCAGCGGCATCGCCCGCCCCGAGGGCAAGGTGGATCTGGCCGGCCGCCTCTTCGGCATCGGCACCTATGCGCTGCCGCCCTTCTGGGCGGCGATGGTGGTGCAGCTGGTGTTCGCCGTCTGGCTCGGCTGGTTGCCGGTGGGCGGCCGCCTGCCCGCCACCGTGCTGCCGCCAGAGGGAAGCGGCTTCTACCTCTTCGACAGCCTGCGGGCCGGCAATCTCCAGCAGCTGCAGGGGGCCCTGCGCCACCTGGTGCTGCCCGCCTCCACCCTCGGCCTGCTGCTGAGCGGCATCTTCACCAATGCCCTGCGCCTCAACCTGCGCCGCGCCCTCAGCTCCGACTACGTGGAGGCGGCCCGCAGCCGCGGCCTCAGCGAAACCCGGGTGGTGCTGCGCCACGCCCTGCCCAATGCCCTGCTGCCGGTGCTCACGATCACCGGCATCACCGTGGCCTCCCTGATCGGCGGCGCCCTGCTGATCGAGGTCACCTATTCCTGGCCGGGTATCGCCTCCCGGCTGCAGGAGGCGATCGCCCAGCGGGATTACCCCCTGGTGCAGGGGATCGTGGTGGTGGTGGCGGCCCTGGTGGTGCTGGTCACCGTGGCGGTGGATCTGCTGGTGGCCCTGCTCGATCCGCGGGTGCGCTTCTGAGCGGCGAGCGCCGCCGGCCCCCCCACCCCTCACAGCTCCGAGCGCCAGAGGCGGGCCGCCGCCGGATCGAGCACATAGGCCGTGATGCCCTCCTGCAGCCTTCGCTGGGGCGGTAGCAGCTCCGCCGGGGATCGGACAGCGGCGCCTGCCTCCGCACCGGTCGGCTCCAGCGAGCGCAGAAAGGCGCTGGTGACATCCAGCAGCACCCCCTGCACCCGCAGCGGGTCCGCCCCCACCAGCTCCCTTCCCAGCCGCAGCAACGCCTCATCGCGCTGGGCCATCCGCAGCGGCGAGAAGTGGCTGGCCCCCTGCACCACCACCAGCCGGCTGCTGGGATCGCGCACGGCCAGGAACAGGGCCAGCTGTTCATCGAGCGGTGGCGTGACCAGATCCAGGCTGCCGCCCACCATCAGCAGCGGCACCGGCAGGGCCCCCAGGCCGGGCTCAGGCCAGAGCAGGCTGCCGAACCCATTGAAGAGAACCAGGGCCCGCAGATCGGCGGGCGGCCGGGAGGGAGGGGGCAGGGCCCGCTGCGGCAGCTGGCACTGAATCAGGCGGGAGGGGTTATGGATCGGCAGGCGCTCCAGGGCCGTGCGGCAACGGCCCTCCAATCCAGGCTGGGGGGCGATGCCCGCCGCCAGCAGCGCCGTGAGCCCTCCGAGCGAATGGCCGGCCAGCACCAGGCCCGCGCCGTTCACCGGCAGCCTCCCCAGCCGCTGGGCGGCCACCACCGCCTCCACATCGGCCAGGCGGATGGCCAGGGTTTCGGCTCCCGGCGGTGGCTGCTGCCCATTGAGGGCAGCCCGCAAGGCCAGCCCATCGCTGCCAGGGTGCTGCACCACCACCACCGGCCAGCCGCGCTGGGCCAGGGCCTTGGCCAGCCAGCCCAGTTGGTCGGCGTTTCCCCCCAGGCCGGGCATCATCAGCACCCAGGGCTGGCTGGGGCGGCGCTCGACTGAGCCAGCCCAGATCTCCAGCGGCAGGCCTTCGCGCCGGCCCGGCACCGCCAGCCGCAGCCGCAGCGGCTGCGGCTGCAGCACAGGCGGAGCGGGGCGGCCCGCGACGGCACCGGCGTTCTCCCAGGCGGGGGCAGGGGGCTCGATCCGCGGCAGGGGCAGGCTCCCCAGGCGCACCATCGCCTGCTGCTGCCGCTTCAGCTGAAAGCGCCAGCGCTGGCCCAGGCTCACCAGGCCATCGAGGCGGAGATTCAGGGTCTGCGGCGGCAGTGCCTCCAGCAGTTCCAGCAGCGTGACCTCCCGCCGCTGCTCCAACAGCCGCCGCAGGGTGATCTGCAGCAGGGCCGTGGTGCTGCCTCCATCCGAGGTGGTGAGCAGGTTGCCCAGCTCCTCCAGCAACTGCCCACCGGCCCAGGTGTCGAGCAGCTGGCGGCCGAAGCTCTGATCACGGAGCAGGGGGGCCCGCAGCATCCGCTTCAGGTCGGCGCGGCTTCGGGCATCCAGCAGGCCGAGCCACGGGCCCAGATCGCCCGTCAATGGCTCACCGCCACCCCGCTGCCGGCTCCAAGCCGCCAGCTGGTCCAGGTGGATCGGGATCTGGAGGGAGTCGATCCGCAACTCCAGCAGTTCGGCTGCCCGCACCGGCCGCGGCGGCGGCGCCAACGGCAAGGCCACCAGGCCGATCAACACACCGCAGATGGCGCCCCTGCGGCGGCGACCCGTGGTGGTGAGAGGCGCAGGGCGCATCCGGGGCTTCAGCCTGGTGGCACCAGTCTCCCGCAGGCCTGCGGGAGACTGGTGGTCAGGCGGGATCCGCTGGGGCGGCATCGGCAAGCTTCCAGGCCTCCTGGGGCAGGGGCTCGGTGCCGTACTCCCAGTCGTCGTAATCGGGATCGTTGCGGATCTGGCGATGCACCTCCTTCTGCACGTTGAAGTTGTGCGCTTGGTCGCCGGGCTTGGGCTGAGGAGCCCCGGGATCGGAGCCACCATCGGAGCCGGGGCCGAGGGGACCGGCCGCAGGGGAGGTGCCGGACACTGGGCTCATGGAAGGGGCCTTGGGGAACCGAATAGAGCCATCCTCACCGATCGCGGACAAGTCGGCGCGGTGCGGCGCCATTCCCCACCCCCTCCGCCACCATCTTCAGGTTCATCCGCGGGGCCATGGCAGCCACCAGGATCACGATCTCCAGGGCCTAGGGGTGCTGGTGCATCGCCATGATTCAGACATTGAATAAGAACTCCATCACATCACCCTCGGCCACCACATACTCCTTTCCCTCGCTGCGCAGCCAGCCCCGGTTGCGCGCCTCCGCCAGGGAGCCCGCCTCCAGCAGCTGCTGCCAAGCGATCGTCTGGGCGCGGATGAAGCCGCGCTCGAAATCGGTGTGGATCACGCCGGCGGCCTGGGGGGCCGTCATGCCGGAGCGGATCGTCCAGGCGCGGGTCTCCTTCTCGCCGGTGGTGAAATAGGTGCGCAGACCCAACAATTCATAGGTGGCCCGGATCAGACTCTGCAGGCCCCCCTCGCTCACCCCCAGGCCCGCCAGGAATTCGGCACGTTCCTCTTCGGGCAGCTCGATCAGCTCCGCCTCCACCTGAGCCGAGATCTTCACGCAGAGCGCACCCTCCTGCTCAGCCAGGGCCTGCACGGTCTCCACGAAGGCATTGCCACCGGCCAGGTCGTCCTCGCTCACATTGGTGGCATAGATGATCGGTTTGGCGGTGAGCAGGCCCAGGGGGCGGATCAGGGCCTCCTCATCCTCAGCCAGGACCACCGAACGGGCGGCGCCGCCCTGCTCCAGCACCGCCTGGATGCGCTCCAGGGCACCATCCTCGAGCTGGGCCTCCTTGCTGGTGCGCAGCTGCTTCTTGAGGCGCTCGCGGCGCTTCTCCACCTGGGCCAGATCGGAAAGCCCCAATTCCAGGTTGATGATCTCGGCATCGCGGCGAGGGTCCACCGAGCCCGAGACGTGGATCACGTCGTCGTCCTCGAAGCAGCGCACCACGTGCACGATGGCATCCACTTCGCGGATGTTGGCCAGGAACTTGTTGCCCAGGCCTTCGCCCTGGCTGGCGCCCTTCACCAGGCCGGCGATGTCCACAAACTCCACCCGGGTGGGGATGATCTCCTTCGATCTCGAGAGCGCCGAAAGTTGCTGCAGACGCCCATCGGGCACGGCCACCACGCCCGAATTGGGCTCGATCGTGCAGAAGGGGAAATTGGCGGCGGTGGCCTGGGCGTTGGCCACCAGGGCGTTGAAGAGGGTGGATTTGCCCACGTTGGGCAGCCCCACGATTCCGGCTTTAAGCATGGCTGGAATCTACGCGGGCCGGTTCTGCCCCCCCTGCCGAGCCCTCATCGGCTTCACCGCTTTGCGGCGGCGGCTCCCCCACCACGCGCCTGCGGGCGTGACCGGCGAGACTGGGTGGAGTGTGGCCGTCTGCGATTTCCGCCCCCTCCCCCCTCCGACCCGTGAGTGCGCCCCCCTCCCCTCCGCTGGCGCCGGCGCCCCCCATCGCGCTGCCGGGACGCCGGCCTGCCTCGCGGCGCTGGCGCCCCTGGCTGCTGCTGGCCACGGTGGCCACCCTGCTGGCGGGCCTGGGCTTCTGGCAGCGCCAGAACACAGCCCGCGGCCGCGATGTGGCTCCTTACACGGTGCAGGCCCAGTCCGGCGAACTGCCGGGGGTGGTCACCGCCGCCGGTGAACTGGATGCTGTGGAGCGGGTGAATGTGAGCCCGAAACGGCAGGGCCTGATCGAGCAGCTCTATGTGGATGAAGGCGACGTGGTGAAGGCCGGCCAGGCTCTGGCCCGCATGGATGCCGGAGACCTGCGCGATCGGGAGCAGGAGCTGGCGGCCAACATCCGCTCCGCCGAAGCCGAGCTGGAGCGCAGTGCCAGCGAGCTGCGGCGCAATGAACCCCTCTATCGCCAGGGAGCGATCAGCTTTAACGACCTCAACCGCTTCCGCGCCGATGAGAAGGTGAAGCGGATGGCGGTGAACGCGGCACGGCAGCGGCTGGAGCAGCGGCAGGTGGAAAAGGAGGAACTGATCGTGCGGGCTCCGTTCGATGGGGTGATCAGCCAGCGCTTCGCCGATCCGGGCGCCTTCGTGACCCCCACCACCACGGCGTCGGCCAGCGCCGGTGCCACCAGCTCCTCGATCGTGGAGCTCTCCCAGGGCCTGGAGGTGCTGGCCAAGGTGCCCGAAAGCGATCTCGGCCGCCTGCGCCTGGGCATGCCCGCCAGCGTGCGGGTGGATGCCTTCCCCGACCGCCGCTTCGCCGCCCGCGTTCGCCAGATCGCTCCCCGGGCCGTGAAGACCAACAACGTGACCTCCTTTGAGGTGAAGCTCGCGCTGGTGAATCCCGCCCCGGAGCTGAGAATCGGCATGACCGCCGATGTGGACTTCCAGACCGGGCGGCTTCAGGCCCGCACCCTGGTCCCCACGGTGGCGGTGGTGACCGAGGAGGGCAAACCCGGGGTGCTGCTAGTGGGTAAGGAGAGCCAACCCACATTCCAGCCGGTGGAACTGGGCGTGAGCAGCGGCCGCAACACCCAGATCCTCTCCGGACTGGAGCCCGGCAGCCGCGTGTTCATCGACCTGCCTCCCTGGGCGAAGAAACGGAAATGAGCCGTTGGCGGCAAATGTTACGAACCGCAACACCCTTCGGTGCAGCCTAAAAGCGTTTAAGAGAAATAGCTTACTTTTGGCCACCTCGAAAAATTAGGTATCGAGAGAATTCGTTCTCAAGCTGTGAACTGATGCGGGAATGAGTCTCATTTGCTGCATAGCACTGCAATTCGATTTTTTCGAGGCACACTTGTGCTGTTATGTAGCTGCTTCATTGCCTGTCCTTGGGCTCTAAGCTATTTAGGAACAGATGTTTAACTAAGTTAGAGCACATGAAAGTTATAGCAATTCCTCCTTAATGGGCTAGATTTTGGCTGGCGTTGCTTGCTGTCCACTGTAGCTCAAAATTTCCTGCATCCTCAGAACTCCTTACTCACGCACTTCCGCCTGAACCATCATGACGAATCCCAATAAAAAGACCTCCATTCTCCTTAGCGCCTGCCTCCTTGGAACCGTGGTTTCGGCAACCATGCCGGCACAGGCGGTGAACGTGAAAGCAGCCATCACAGTGGATAACTCCTACGCTCTCTACTACGGCACTGTCACAGCGGCAACAAATTTCGTGGGCAATGACTTCAATTGGCCTACAACCGAAGTATACAATTTTAATCTTCCCCCAAACTATTACCTCTATGTGGTCACCGCCTCAGATATCTCTGCAGCCCAGGGATTTCTTGGCCAGTTCGAGAACCTTGATGCTGGTTACAAATTCTACAGCAATGACCCTCAATGGCAAGTTATGGCCACAGGGCTCCGTACCGATGTACCGCCAAATTACGGTGCGCCCTACACGAATAGCCCCGCTGACTTCGCTCTGCTGACGAAAGAGATTTTAGATGCAAATGCTGGACTTAATCCTTCCGGTATAGCTAATATATCATCATGGGTTGGGACTTCGGCTGGGCCCACCAATGGCTTTGGGCCATGGGGGACGCGACCTTCCATCGACACCGCTGCTCGCTGGGCCTGGTACAGCAGCAATGGCGATCCTGATCCCACGACCCCTGGGTATAACCACAACGAATGGCTGGTGTTCCGTATCCCCATCGGAGCCACCCCGGAATCGGTTCCAGGCCCGCTTCCGGTTCTGGGGGCAGCCTCTGCCTGGGCTTGGTCCAGGCGCCTGCGGAACAGGATCCGTTCCCAGTCCACCTGATAGAGGGGGGATCACCCCGAGCCTTGGAGGCCCGAAGGAAGTCAGCGGGTCTCCTGGGTCAGGAACCCCCGGCACGTCTCCAGGATTCGGCCGCTCGCCTTGCCATCCCCGAAGGGGTTGTGGGCCCTGGCCATCTCCTCATAGGCCGCAGGATCCTCCAGCAACCGGGCGCTCTCCTCAAGGATCGCCGCGCTGGCGGTGCCGATCAGCCGGGCGGTGCCAGCCTCCACGGCCTCGGGGCGCTCGGTGGTGCGGCGCAGCACCAGCACGGGCTTACCCAGGGCCGGCGCTTCCTCCTGCAGCCCACCAGAATCGGTGAGCAGCAGGGTGCAGCCCCGCATCGCCGCCACCAGGCGGTCGTAGTCGAGGGGTTCGGTAAGGAAGGCCCGGGGATGGTTGCCCAGCAGCTCCTGCAACGGCTCCCGCACGGTGGGATTGCGATGCAAGGGGAGCAGCAGGGCCGTGTCGGGGAAGCGTTCCAGCACGGCCAGGAAGCCGCGGCCGATGTCCTGCAGCCGGTCGCCCCAGTTCTCGCGTCGGTGCACCGTGGCCAAGAGCACCCGCTGCCGCTCCCAGTCGAGGCCGGGGATCTCCAGGGAGGGGGCCTTCTCCGCCATCAGCAGCAGCGCATCGATCACCGTGTTGCCCGTGGTGGTGATCTCCCCCACCACGCCGGAGGCACGCAGGTTGGCCGCAGAGCGCTCGGTCGGGGCGAAGTTCAGCTGAGCCAGCTGGGAGATCAGGCGGCGGTTGGCCTCCTCCGGAAAGGGGTCGAACAGGTTGTCGGTGCGCAGACCCGCCTCCACATGGCCCACCGGGATCTGCTCGTAGAAGGCCGCAAGGGCACTGGCGAAGGCGGTGGTGGTGTCGCCCTGAACCAGCACCAGGGCGGGGCGATGCAGGCTGAATTCCTGCTTCAGGCCCAGCAGGGAGGCACAGGTGACGTGGGTGAGAGTCTGATTGGGGGCCATCAGGGCCAGATCGTGGTCGGCCCGGAGGTCAAACAACTCCATCACCTGGCCCACCATCTCGCGGTGCTGCCCGGTCAGCACCACCCGGGTGCGGAAGGCGGAGGAGGCCTGGAAGGCGAGGATCACCGGGGCCAGCTTGATCGCTTCTGGGCGGGTGCCCAGCACGATCGACACCAGGGGAGCCCCTGGGGATGCGGCGTGGGAAGCGGGGGATGCGGCAGCGGAGACAGCAGACAAGACCAGGCCGCAGACCGTCCAATCCTACGGATCTCCGCAGGGTGCCCCCCTCACTCCGCCGCTGACCCGCTGACGCCCTGCGGCTGAGAGTTCGGCGATGGTGGCCGTTGCGGGGGATCGGTGCGACCATTGACCTTCAGCCTCCTCGCCGGAGCCATGGCCGAACTGCCCTTTGCGTTCAGCCCCAGCACACCACCGGCAGTGCCACCGCCGCCGCCAACATCCCCCCCCCCACTGGAGGACGTAAGCGTGCTGGGAACCAGAACCGCCATCCCGGCCGCGCCACCAGCTCCGGTGGCCCCCGCCCCTCCGGCCGCCCCGGCCCTGGTGAACCCGGAAGCTCCCGGCACCCCGGCCGAAGCGCCGGCCAACCTTGAGGCGATCGTGCAGATCGCCTTCGACAACAACTATTCCGACATCCATCTCGGTGTGGGCGAGGTGCCCCGCTTCCGCAGCCTTGGGGACATTCTGACAACCCCTTGGCCCGTCACCAACGCCGAAACCTTCCGCGACTGGCTGCGAGAAGTGCTCAACCCCGGCCAGTTGGACAGCTTCATGCGGGAAAAGGAATTCGATGGATCACACTCCTTCTCTTTCGTGAGGGTGAGGATCAATCTGCTTGAAACAGTTCAGGGGCCGGCCATGGTGCTGCGCCTCATCCCCAAGGAGATTCCCAACCTTTCAAACCTGGGATTGCCGAACGTGATGAAGGACCTGGCCGCAAAGCCGAAAGGAATGATCCTGATCACCGGAGCCACGGGCTCGGGCATCACCACCACCCTGGCGGCGCTGATAGATTATATCAATTCCACCATGAAGAAGCACGTGCTCACCATCGAAGATCAGGTTGAGTTCGTGCACAGCAGCAAGCAGTCCCTTATCCGTCAGCGGGAGATTGGCAGCCACACCAAGCTGTTCCGGAATGCCCAGAGAGCAGCCCTGCGCGAAGATGCGGATGTAATCCTGATCGGTGAGGTCCGCGATCAAGAAACCCTCAGTATCGCCATCAAGGCCTCCCAAACCGGTCATCTCGTGTTCGGCACTCTCCACGCCACGTCCGCCGTGCGCACGTTGGAAATGATGCTGGGCATGTATTCCTCCCAGGAGCAGGATGGTCTACGGCGGGCCGTCGCCGAAACGCTCCTGGGGGTGATCTCCCAGGGTCTGATCAAGAGCACCGATGGAAAAAGAGCCGCCTTCCACGACATCTTCATCAACACCGAAACCTGCCGCGACTACATCATGCGCGGCGAACTCGATGAGATTGAAGCGATCATGAGCCGCAGCGGCTTCGACGGCATGCAGACCGCCAACCAGGCCCTGGCCCGCTTGGTGCAGGAGGGAAGGGCCACCGCCGAAGAGGCGATCTCCCACAGCCTCCGGCCGGGCGAACTGGCGCAGACCCTGCGCGGCAGAACCTGAGGGCTTCGGCAGCAACCGGTGGGCCGTCTCGCCAGAGTTGCTGCTTCAGCGGGCGTGGGCTGTGAGTCGAGCCACCAGCAACACGGTGAGGCCCACCGAGAGTCCGAGCATCGCAAGGCGGCCGTTCCAGATCTCGGCCTGGGGGGTGAAGCCCCGGCGCCAGGAATTGAGCTCCTCCTGGGAGACAGGCTCAGGTCCGCCAGATCTCACCACTGCCGGCGGGGCGGCGCCGACCTGGATCCCGGCGGAAGGGATCGGGGCTGGTTCAGGGGTGGAGTCGTACGGCACGGGATTCGCCGGGGCCATGGGCACTGACGGCCAAGGGCCGTGCCTGCGGAGATTGGTACACCCTAGGGCGATTAAAAGCATGGCTGGGTTTCGTAAAGCCGATCGGCCTCGGCCAGGGGGAGGCGGGGGGCCACCCCGAGGCTGATCGGGCTGCGGCACCCCCCCCTCAGCCGCTCGCACGCCGCCACCCCCACCATGGCGGCGTTGTCGGTGCACCAGGCCAGGGGGGCCACCCGCCAGGCCAGGCCGACCGCCCCGGCTCGCTCCGCCAGCAGCGCCCGCAGCCGCCGGTTGGCGGCCACCCCACCCACCAGCACGAGGGTGTCGAGCCCCTCATCGAGGGCACAGCGGCAGCTGCGCTCCACCAGCACCTCGGCCACCACCTGTTCGAAACTGGCGGCCAGGTCGGCGAGGGGCAGGGGGCTCCCGGCGGCCGTCAGGGCCTCCACCTGCCGCAGCATGGCGGTCTTGAGGCCGCTGAAACTGAAGTCGTAGGGGTGGAAACCGCCGCCGGGCTTCGACACCCGGCCCTTCGGCAAGCGGAAGCGGTGGGGATCACCCGGGCGGGCGGCGGCCTCGATCGCGGGCCCCCCGGGATAGGAAAGTCCGAGCAGGCGAGCCACCTTGTCGAAGCACTCACCGGCCGCGTCATCGTGGCTGCGGCCCAACCGCCGATAACGGCCCGGCCCGTCCACCCGCACCAGTTCGGTGTGGCCGCCGCTCACCAGCAGCACCAGGGCCGGCCCCTCGGGCGGATCCTCCCCGAGCTGCACCGAGGCCAGATGCCCCTCCAGGTGATGGATGCCCAGAAAGGGCTTGCCATGGAGACGGGCCAGGGTGCGGCCGGTCACTGAGCCCACCAGCAGGGCACCCACCAGGCCGGGCGCCACGCTGGCGGCGATCGCATCGACTGCGGCGAGGTCCACGCCGCTCTCGGCCACCACCCGTGCCACCAGGCCCGGTAATGCCTCCACATGGCGGCGGGAGGCGATCTCGGGCACCACCCCACCCCAGCGGGCGTGCTCCTCGATCTGGGAGGCCACAGCACTGGAAAGCACCCTGCGGTCGGTCACAATCGCCGCCGCCGACTCGTCACAACTTGTTTCGAGGGCCAGAACGGTGGGCATCGGCTCCAGTCGGCTCCCCTACTGTCCGCACGTGACATCCTGCCCTGCGGCAGTCCCTGCCCGGCTCCTCCCCATGCGCCGTCTCTTCGCTGTACTGCTCTCCGCCTTCCTGGTTCTCGGCTTCGCGCCGGTGGCCCACGCCGATATCGGCGGCCTCACGCCTTGCGCCGAGAACGCCCGCTTCCAGCAGCGGGCCGGCACCGCCACCACGACCCAGGCCAAGCGCCGCTTCGAGATGTACAGCAAGGCTCTCTGCGGCACCGATGGCCTGCCCCACTTGATCGTGGATGGCCGCTGGAGCCACGCTGGTGACTTCATCATCCCCGGCCTCGCCTTCCTTTACATCACCGGCACCATCGGCTGGGCCGGTCGCACCTACCTCCAGGCCGTGGCCACCCGCAAGGACGCCACCATGCACGAGATCCAGATCGACGTGCCCCTGGCCTTCAAGAGCACCCTGGCTGCCGCCAGCTGGCCCTTGGCCGCCTTCGGCGAATTGACCAGCGGCAAGCTCACCCAAGCCGACAACAAGATCACTGTGTCGCCCCGCTGATCGGGACGCCCAAGCCCACGGGACCTCAACCCTTCCTCAAGCCCCAACCTCCAAGGACATGAAAAAGTTTCTCACCACCGCTCCGGTGTTTGCCGCGATCTGGTTCACCATCACCGCCGGCATCATGATCGAATTCAACCGCTTCTACCCCGATCTGCTCTTCCACCCGCTCTGAAAATTGGGGCCTTGGGATTCAAACCTCAGCCGATCATCCAAACCGCCAACGACCCTTCGGGGTCGTTTTTTTTGACCGTGGCTTCGATGCCGAGCGGCATCAACCAGCCACTGCCAATCCCATCATCCCCTCAAGCTCCAGCAGGGCGGTCTCAAGATCGTTGTTCACTAGCACCGCATCAAACTCCGTCGCCGCCTCCAGCTCCACCCGCGCCCGGGCCAGGCGCTTCTGGATCGCCTCCTCGCTGTCGGTGCCGCGGCCGCGGATGCGGCGCTCCAGCTCGGCGAAGCTGGGAGGGGCCACGAACAGCTGGAACGCCCCGGGAAAGCTCTCGCGCACCTGCCGGGCCCCCTCCAGTTCGATCTCCAGCAGCACGGGGTGCCCCGCCGCCAGCTGGGCCTCCACCGGCTGCCGCGGCGTGCCGTAAAGGTTGCCGGCGAATTCGGCCCACTCCAACAAGCCGCCGCGGCCCACCAGCTGCTCGAAGGCCGGCCGCTCCAGGAAGAAATACTGCACCCCCTCCTCTTCTCCGGGGCGAGGAGCACGGGTGGTGGCCGACACGGAGAGCCAGATGGCGCGATGGCGCTCCAGCAGCCGGTTCACCAGGGTGCCCTTACCGACGCCGCTCGGTCCGGTGATCACGGTGAGCCGCCCAGGGCTGGAGGTGGAGGTCATGACACGGAGGGGTCTGGCCGCAGAGTAGAAGCGGCACAGGCGGCACGATCCATGGCGGCGATCCAGGCGATCGATGCAACCACTCTGCGGGCCCTGCTCGCCGAACTGCGGAGCAGCCTGCTGCCGAGCCGCTTCGAGAAGGCCCAGCAGAGCGATCCCCACACCCTGCAGTTGGCCCTGCGAGGCCTGGAGGGATGTCGGTGGATCGAGCTGGGATGGCAGGCGGAGGCGCCCCGGCTCCACGGCATCAGTGCGCCGCCCCGGCAGGGGGAGGGCAGCACCCTGGCCCAGCAGCTGCAGCACGGCCTGCGGGGTCTGGCGCTGGTGTCGATCGAACAACAGGGCTGGGAGCGGGTGGTGGAGCTGGGCTTCGCCCGGCGACCGGGGGAGCCCGAACAGCGCTGGCTGGTACTGGAACTGATGGGCCGCCGCAGCAACCTCTTCCTGCTCGATGAACGGCGACGGGTGGTGGCGGCCGGGCGGCAGGTGCGGCCGGAGCAATCGCGCTTGCGGCCGATCGGCACCGGCGACCCCTACAGCCCCCCGCCACCGCTGGCCGGCGAACCGCCCAGAAGCGAGGAATCCCTCGACGACTGGCGCCGCCGCCTCAGCCTGGTGCCCCTGCCGCTGCAGCGGGCCCTGCAGGACGCCTACCAGGGCATCAGCCCAGGCCTGGCCCGGCAGCTCGTCGATGGGCTCAATGGGGAGCTCGGGCCCCGGCCGCTGGAGCGGCCGGTGACGGATCTCCAACCTGCCGACTGGCAGGCCCTGCACCGCCGCTGGCGGGCCTGGCTGCAGGCGGTGGAGCAGAACCGGTTCCGCTACCGCGAAGGGGGTGGCAGCGAATACCGCTGCTGGGATGGGGATCAAGCCGAGGCTCGCGGAGCCAGCGGGGCCGGGCAGCCGGAGGCGGAGGATTCCGGGCCGGACTCCACGGCCGCAGGCCCGATCAACCGGGCCCTGGCGCACTACTACGGCACCCGGCTGGCAAGCCGGGAGCTTGAGCAGCGTCGAGCAACCCTGCGGCAGCGGCTGGCGACGGCGGCCAACCGGGAGAGCCGCGAAGCCGACCAGCAACGGAGCCTGCTGGAGGCCGCCGCCGGCAGCGAGGCGCTGCAGCAGCAGGCCGATGCCCTGCTCTGCCAGGGGGATCCCCCGAAGGAGGTGATCGCCCAGGCCCAGAAGCTGTACCACCAGGCCCGCCGCCTGCGTCGCTCGGTGGCCGCGATCGAACCCCGCCTGGCCCTGCACCGGCAACGGCTCGACTGGCTGGAGACGAGCCTTCATTTTCTCGATCAGAGCGCCTTCCTGGAGCAGAGCGAAGCGGTCGGGGCCCTGCGGGACCTGGAACAGGAGATCGAGGAGCAGTTCGAGCCCCGCCAGGGGCAGCGCCGTCGCCGCCGCGAGGCCCCCACCCCCCAGCCGCTCGAACTGCGCAGCCCCGGAGGCCTGCGGCTGCAGGTGGGCCGCAACCATCGCCAGAACGAATGGATCAGCCTGCGGCAGGCCCGGCGGGGGGATCTCTGGTTCCACGCCCAGGAATGCCCCGGCAGCCACGTGGTGCTCAAGGGCTCGGAAGCAAGCCCTCGGGAGGAGGATCTGGCGGCTGCAGCCGACCTCGCGGCCCACTTCAGCCGCGCCCGCGGCAACAGCCGGGTGCCGGTGGTCATGGTGGCGGCTGAAACGCTGCAGCGGATCGCTGGCGCCGGCGCTGGCACGGTACGCCACGGGAGCGGCGAGATCCTCTGGGGGGAACCGGAGCGGGGCCTGAGGCTGCTCGCACAAGGGCGGGAAGGCGTAGCCGGCAGTGGGTCGGGCGGAGAGCCAGGGGCCTGATTTCAAGGGTCTGATTCCCCCCCGGCGCCGATCGGGCCATCGCCACGCCTGGCAAGGCCCTGGAGCGAAGGAGCCCTGCAGCGGCACCCGAGACCGCTGAACCAGCAACCTCCACGCCGCAGCCCCAGCGGTCCTCCCTCCGGCCCAGGCACAATTTCCTTCTAACCCCGAGCCTTCCCTTGTCCGATCCCGACCTCCAGCCGGAGGCCGCCCCTGCAGCAACACCCCCCTCCCCAGCGGCTCGCTCCACCCTGGGGCAGGCTGGGACCACCTCCGGCCCCCAGCCTGTGCCCCACCAGGGCGACGCAACCCCAGCCGGCAGCGAGCTCCCAGCGATCTCCGATCTAACTGCGACGACGGCGACGGCGACGGCGGCGACGGCGGCGGCGGCGGCGGCGGCGGCCACCGCCGAGTTCGCCCCCGCGGACAACGAGTGTCCTGGCGAGGTGGAGATGACGCTGGTGGAGCACCTCGAGGAGCTGCGCTGGCGTGTGCTGCGCAGCCTGCTGGCGGTGGTGATCGGGGCCGGCCTCTGCCTGCTGTTCGTGCGACCCCTGGTGCGCTGGCTGGAGATGCCGGCCGCCGGGATCCGCTTCCTGCAGCTGGCCCCGGGGGAGTTCCTGCTGGTCTCCCTCAAGGTGGCGGGCTACGCCGGTCTCACCCTGGCCCTGCCCTGGGTGCTGTTCGAGCTGCTCGCCTTCGTGCTGCCCGGCCTGACCCGGCGGGAGCGGCGGCTGGTGGCCCCCGCCGTGGCCGGTTCTTCCCTCCTCTTCCTGGCTGGGCTGGCCTTTGCCTGGTGGGCCCTGGTGCCTGCAGCCCTGCGCTTCCTGGTGAGCTACGGCGCCGATGTGGTGGAACCGTTCTGGTCGATCGAGCGCTACCTCGACTTCGTGCTGCTGTTAATGGTGGCCACGGCCCTGGCCTTCCAGCTGCCGGTCCTGCAACTGCTGCTCGGTGCCCTGGGATTGATCGATGCGCCCACCATGCTGCGGGCCTGGCGCTGGGTGGTGCTCGGCAGCGCCCTAGCGGGGGCGGTGCTGACACCCTCCACCGATCCGATCACCATGCTCCTGCTCGGCGGAGCGATCACGGCCCTCTACCTGGTGGGGGTGGGCCTGGTGGCCCTGAGCGGCTCACGGCCCGCCAGGGCCTGAGCCTGTCCGTAGCAGCGGCGGGATCGCGGCTGGCCCTCCGCCTCAGAGCAGAAACTCGCTGGCGCGGCCCTCCGGCAGCTGGAGCGGCAGGGAAAGGGCCTTACCCAGCCGCGGCTTGTCCCGGGTGGTGGCAAGCCACTGCCGCACCTGGGCCGCCACCCCGAGGCCATTGAGGCTGGCCACGATGGCGGCCAGCTTCTCGCCGTAGGCCTCGGCGGTGAGCGGGAAAGACTGCTGCTCAAGATGGCCCCACATCACATGCAGGTAAAGGCGTCCCTGGCGCCGCACCAGCTGGAGGTCGTAGGAGGCCTGCCAACGCAGGCGCAACAAGGACAGCAACTCCTCCTCGCTGAGGGGAGCAGCCGCGGCGGCCTCGCGCTCCGACATAGGCCATGGCCGCAGAATTCAATCAACTCTGGCAGCCCCCCCGGGGACGCGCGGCAGGCTCTTCGTGAAGCGTTCCATCCAGGGCCCCGCCATCGGCCCCGCTCGGGACCGAACGCAGTTCATAATGGCGCCCAATGCCCCGATGACACCGGAACGGTTCGTATGACCCAGATCCCTGCGGCCTCCTCCAACCCATCCAATGGTGATGTGCCCGGCATGGGTCGCCGGCAGTTCATGAACCTGCTCACCTTCGGTTCGGTGACAGGCGTGGCGCTGGGCGCCCTCTACCCGGTGGTCAACTACTTCATCCCCCCCCGGCCCGCCGGTGGCGGTGGCGGCACCACCGCCAAGGATGAGGCCGGCAATGCGGTCACACTCTCCGGCTGGCTGGCCAACCACAAGGAGGGTGATCGCTCCCTGGTGCAGGGGCTGAAGGGTGATCCCACCTATCTGGTGGTGGAGGGTCCCGAGGCCATCGGCAACTACGGGATCAACGCCATCTGCACCCACCTGGGTTGTGTGGTGCCCTGGAACAGCGGCGCCAACAAGTTCATGTGCCCCTGCCACGGCAGCCAGTACGACGCCACCGGCAAGGTGGTGCGCGGCCCTGCCCCGCTCTCCCTGGCGCTCGCCCACGTGTCGACCGAGAACGACAACGTCTTCCTTAGCCAGTGGACCGAGACCGACTTCCGCACCGGTGACAAGCCCTGGTGGGCCTGATTCCCGCTCCCATCCCCGCGCCTCACCCCCTGCCGCCCGCGTCCGCCCGATCCACCGCCATGCGACGTTCCATCTCCTCCCTGCTCGGCTGCCTGCTCTCCCTCACCCTCGGGGCAGCGGTTCTGCTTAGCGGCGCCAGCGCCAGCTGGGCCTATCCCTTCTGGGCCCAGCAGAACTACGCCAGCCCCCGCGAGGCCACCGGCAAGATCGTCTGCGCCAATTGCCACTTGGCCAAGAAGGCCACCCATGTGGAGATTCCCCAGGCCGTGTTCCCCGACACGGTCTTCAAGGCTGAGGTCGAGATCCCCTACGACTCCAGCATCCAGCAGGTGGCCGGCGACGGCAGTGCCACTGGCCTGAACGTGGGCGCCGTGGTGATGCTTCCCGAGGGCTTCCGCCTGGCTCCCCCCGAGCGCCTGAGCGAGGAGCTGAAAGAGGAGACGGCCGGCATCTATTACACCCAGTACAGCGAAACCCAGCCGAACATCCTGCTGGTGGGCCCCCTTCCCGGTGACCAGCACAAGAAGATCGTCTTCCCGGTTCTCTCGCCCGATCCCGCCACCGACAGCAGCATTCACTTCGGCAAGTACCAGATCCACGTGGGCGGCAACCGCGGCCGCGGTCAGGTCACCCCCACCGGTGAGAAAACCAACAACAACCTGTTCACGGCGTCGGTGGCCGGCACCGTGAGTGCCATCACACCCGGCGAGAACGGCGCCACCGTGGTGGAGATCAGCACCGCCGATGGCAGCGTCACCGAGACCATCCCCGCCGGTCCCAGCCTGCAGGTGGCCGTGGGGGATGTGGTGGCCGCTGGGGCCCCCCTCACCAACGATCCGAATGTGGGTGGTTTCGGTCAGCTTGATGCCGAGGTGGTTCTTCAGAATCCCGTGCGCATCTACGGCCTGCTGGCCTTCTTCGCCCTGGTGGCCCTCGCCCAGATCCTGCTGGTGCTCAAGAAGCGTCAGGTGGAGAAAGTGCAGGCTGCCGAAGGCACCATCTGATCGGTTCCCTAACGCTGGCCGCCTCCCCCTTCGCCACCCCCGTGGCCATGCTTTTGCCGCCGGTTGCGCCCTTGCTGGCCGTGTTCACCTCCCCGGGCCCCCTGGTCTTCCAGCTGGGGCCCTTGGCCTTGCGTTGGTATGGCCTGTTGATCGCTACGGCCGTGCTGCTGGGTCTTCTCTTGGCCATGCGGCTGGGCCGGCGCCGCGGCATCGACCCGAACCTGATCGCCGATCTGCTGCCGCTGCTCGTGGCCGGTGCCGTGATCGGGGCCCGCGCCTACTACGTGGCCCTGGAATGGCGCCAATACCAGGGCCACTGGCTCGATGCCCTGGCGATCTGGCGGGGCGGCATCGCCATCCACGGAGCCCTGATCGGCGGCAGCCTGGCCACCGTTCTCTACTGCCGCTGGCGGCGCCAGCCTTTCTGGGCCCTGCTCGATGTGCTGGTGCCCGCGGTGGCCCTGGGCCAGGCGATCGGCCGCTGGGGAAACTTCTTCAACTCCGAAGCCTTCGGGCTGCCCACCGAGCTCCCCTGGAAACTCACCATTCCGATTCAGAACCGGCCGATCGAGTTCCTCGATGCCGCAACCTTCCACCCCACCTTCCTGTATGAATCGCTCTGGAACCTGGGCGTGCTGGCCCTGTTGCTCGCCCTGTTCCGCGCCGCCTCCCGGGGCCGCATCCAGCTACCGGCCGGTGCCCTGACCTGCGTGTATCTGATGGCCTATAGCAGTGGGCGTCTCTGGATCGAGGCATTGAGGCTGGATCCCCTTTGCCTGCTCTCCGATCCGCCCTTCTGTGAGGGGGGCCTGCGCATGGCCCAGCTGGTGAGCCTGCTGCTCATCGGTGCCGGCGCCCTCGGCCTCTGGTGGCTCTACGGCCAGCGCCGCGCCCTTCCAGATCCCTCCCTCGCGAGCGGAGATCCCCACCCTTGAACCTCACCCCGATGACCGCCGCGGCCGAACGCCCCACTGTCCAGATCGTGGGAGCCGGCCCGGGTGCCACCGATCTGCTCACCCTGCGGGCCGCCAGGGCGATCGAGGCGGCGGAGGTGCTGGTGTGGACCGATTCGCTGATCAATCCCCAGATCGCCGCCCTGGCCCCGGAGGGTTGCGAAAAGATCCGCACCAGCACTCTCACCCTGGAGGAGGTGCTGGCGGTGGTGGTTGAGAGGGCTCGCGCCGGCCGCCGCGTGGTGCGGCTGCACGATGGCGATCCCTGCCTCTACGGCGCCCTGGCGGAACAGATCTGCCGGCTCGCCGATGCCGACATCGCCGTGGAGGTGGTGCCCGGCCTGAGCGCCTACCAGGCCACGGCCTCCGCCCTGGGCCAGGAACTCACCATCCCCGGCCTGGTGCAGACCATCGTGCTCAGCCGGGCCGGCGGCCGCACCGGGGTACCGGAGCGCGAATCGCTGCAACGCCTGGCCGCCCTGGGAGCCTCGCTCTGCCTTTATCTCAGCGCCCGCCACGTGGAGGAGGTGCAGCAGGAGCTGCTGCTCCACTATCCCCCCGAAACCCCAGTGGCGATCGGCTACCGGGTCAGCTGGCCCGACCAATGGCTCACGGTGGTGCCCCTGGAGGCCATGGCCACCACCAGCCGGGAGCGGGAGCTGATCCGCACCACCCTCTACATCGTGAGCCCCGCCCTGGCGGCGGCTGGCGAAACCCGCTCGCTGCTCTACTCGGCCAGCCACAACCATCTGTTGCGAGGCGGCGCCGACTGAGGCCGAACATCACGACTCTGAGCGCCTGGCCTGAGCATGGCCCCTGCCGCCTGGATGGACAGCGCCTGGATTTCCCAGGAGTTCGGCCTCCAGTCGCCCACGATCGAGATCGCATCCCAGCCGGGCCGCGATCGCCTCCAGATCCCGCAGGGCGTTGCCCAGGCAGCAGGTGCCCCCCGGCGACGGCGTGACATTGAAGCTCAGGCCGGGCATCGCCTCGATCCGGATCTCGCCGAGCAACAGGCGTTGGGAGCGGCGATCAATCAGCTGGGGCCGGATACCGCCGTAGCCCCTGGCGAAGCTGAGATCCTCCAGCTGCAGGGAGGGCACGATCTTGCGGGCATCGGCCAGGAAGAGCCGGCGACGCAGCCAAGGAACCTCGAACAGCAGATTGCGGAGGATGTAGTTGCGGATATCGGCCACGCCAAAGAGCTGCCATAGCACGGCCAACACGGCCCCATCCAGCCGCAGCACCCGCAGGAACTCCCAGAACGAAGCGGGCCGGTAGCGCTCCAGCAGCGGCAGCAGCAGGGCCGTGGGACCGAAACGGGTCTTCCCCGGGGCCCGCACATCCGGATCGCCATGGATGGCGGCGAAGGGGAGCTTGTCGTTCTGCACGGTGTAGACCTTGCCGTTGAGCAGGTCAGGGGTGAAGTAAAAACTGCCCGCCACCGGCAGGCAGGAATACTCCAGGCCATAGCCAAGGCGCTGGGCCAGCAACAAGCTGTGGGCACCGGCGGCCACCACCACATGGCAGGCCCACAGTTCGCCGCGGGCCTCCGCGCTGCCGGGCCCCGGTCGCAGCCGAACCCGGAAACCATCCCCTTCCGGCTCGATCGCCTCCACCATCGTGCCGAGCCGCAGATCGAGCTCACGGGCGGAACCGGCGAGCTCGCGCCGGGCCTCGGCCACGAACGATTCCGCCAGGGCTTCGTAGTCGACCGCCGTGGGGGAGTTGCGAATGCCGATCGCCACAATCGGCTCGGGGCGGAGCTCGCCGTTCACCAGGGCCACCCGCGGCTCCCATTCGGCAATCGCCTCGGGCTCCAGAAGCTCCATGGCCGGGAAATGAGGTGAAAACTCCTCGAACCGGCGGCGCAGCATGGCGCATTCGCCCTCCCCCACCGCCAGCACCATCTTTGGCGTGCGGAACACGCAGCGATCGCGCACGGCCGGGTCGAGGAGCTCGCCGTAGCGGCCGATCATCGCGGCGGTGCGCTGCACGCTGAGAGCCTTCTCCAGGGTGTAGTTGGTCTCGATATCGCCGCAATGGATGGTCTGACTGTTGCTGCTGGCCCTCGAATTCACCTGGGCCAGCCGGCCGTAGCGCTCCACCAGGGCCAGGCGGGACAGGTCCGTGTAACGGGCCAGCTCGAACAGCAGGGCCGTGCCGCACACGCCACCGCCCACGATCAGCACATCCACCCTGTCCGCCGCCGCCCCGGGGCAGGGCGCATCAGGCGAAGCGATCGGACTGGGCTCGGTTGAAGGCACGGCAGCGGAATCGGACGGCGAAAGGAGGCGCCCAGGGTTGAGCCCCCGGCCCGAAGGTCCCCATGCCGGAGCCTGCGGGAGCCACAACCAGAGGCAGCGACCGCAGACCATCGTGATGGATAGCAGCCGGGGCTGGTGTGGCCCTTACCAGGGAATGGGTCGGGTGATGGTGATCTATGCTTCCACCACGGCAGCAGCTTCCTGCGCGGCCAATCGGGCGATTAGCACAGCGGTAGCGCACTTCCTTCACACGGAAGGGGTCACTGGTTCGAATCCAGTATCGCCCATCCCAATTTCATCCCACTCCTGTGTCGACGAACTCCAGCTTTGGTGGTTCGGTGATCGAGTTGTCATACTTTCCTGCAACGAGGATTTCAACCTGCCGTGCCCGACGAAGCGGTACCACCGACCGGCACCGATCCCACCCTCTCCCAGGATGCCCCTGCCCCCATCCCTGAGCTGGTAGCCCTGGGACGCCAGATCAAGGCGGCCAGGGAGGCCCGCGGCCTCGATCTGCAGGCTCTGGCCGTTCGGCTCTGCATCGGTCATGAGCAGCTCAAGGCGCTCGAAAACGCCGACACCAGACGCTTGCCGGAACTGGTGTTCGTGATCGCCCTGGTGCGGCGGGTGGCGGCGATCCTTGGGGTGGATGCGGAGGCCGGGGTGGCGGCTCTGCGGGCCGCCACCCCGGCCTGGACCACGGAAGCGACCCCATCACCGGCAAGGCGCCCGCCGGCCCACCCGGCCCAGGCCGGCCGAGCCCCCACCCCAGCCCGTGCGCGGGCCCCGGAACGGGCTGGTAGCAGGCCGGCAGGGCCACTGCTCGCCGGGGTTGCCCTGCTGCTCAGCACCGCTGCCGTGGGGCTCGGACTCCTGTGGCACCGCAGTCCTTCGGCGCCCAGCAGCAGCGGGCAGGTCAGCAGCAGCGCTCCACAGGCCAGCTCCGGTGCGACCACCGATGCCGGGATCCCCCCCTCCGCAGCCGCGACCAAAGCACCGGCCCCCGTCGGCCCTGCCCTCCTGGTACTCCGCAGCCAGGAACCCAGCTGGCTGGAGGTGCGCGACAGCCAGGGTGCCACCCTCTTCGAGGGCACTCTGCAGGGAGACAAGAGCTTCCCGCTGGGCCAGGGGCTTCGGGTGATGGCCGGTCGGCCGGATCTGGTGCGGGCCGAGGTGGCCGGCCAGGAGCCCCGGGTGCTGGGACCCATCAACCAGGTGATCTGGCGCTCCTTTTCCGCAACCCCTTCCGCAACCCCGCAACGGGCCGAGGCAGCGGCCGCAGCGCCGGATGCGCCTAAGGTTCCGGCACCCTGAGGCGCAGGCCCGAAGACTCCAACACCGCAGGCGCGCAGGAGCGCAGGCTCCAGCGCTCCAGGCTCAGGTCGGCTGGGGTCTCCCCCGCCGCAAAGGACGGAAGCAGCCTCACCGCCAGCCCGGTGGTCCCGGCACTGCGGGATCCCTCCGCCTCCACCTCCAGGCCGGCAACCACGGCCGCGGGCCGGCGGTCAAGGGCCGCCGCGAGCCGCAGCAGCAGGGCCATTGAGGACACGGTCTGGCGATTCTCCCGGCCCTCGATCACCTGCCATGACTCGTGGCGCTTCTTGGGCAGGCCGCGGCGGTGATAGCGGGCGATGGCGGCCACCATCAGGTGCTCCGCCTCGCTGTAGCCCAGAAGTTCCCCGTGGCGGATCAGGTACCAGGTGTGCTTGTGGTAGGCGGCGATGTTGATCTGCTTGCCGCAGGTGTGGAGCTGGGCCGCGGCCCAGAGCAGCTGGCGGCCATCGCCGCGGTCGTCGTGAAGCAGACCCCGGGTCTGGTCGTAGAGGGCTAGGGCATGGGCAGCCACCCGGTCGGCTCGCACCGCATCCACGGCGTGGGTGCGGGCCAGGTGGCGCACGGTGCGCTGGCGGATCGTGCTCTGGAAGGCGAAGCGGTCGGCCAGCAGACCATTGCGCAGCATCCAATCCACGATCAGGCCCTCCCGCAGGGCCCGATCGCACACCACCAGCTCGGTAGCGCCGAGCATGGCCATGGCCGTCTGGAGGATCAGGGCTCCCGGCACGATGATCTCGGCCCGGCGGTCATTGATCGGCGGCAGGGCCTTGCGCTGCTCCGGGGTGAGGGCCACCAGCCGGGCCACTATCTGGTCGACCCGGGCGCGACTGAGGCGATACCCGTTGAGCTTCAGGGTGGGTTTGGGATCCTCGGCGGTCGCCAGGGCCGCCAGCGCCATCGCCGTGCCACTGGTCCCCACCAGCACGGGCGTTTCGCCCGCCTTCAGCTGCCCCTTCACCTGGGCCACCGCCGGATCGAGCGAGCCCTGGATGTAGGCCTCCAGGAAGGCGCGGCGGCTGACAGGGAGCGGATCGACCTGGCAGAACTCCCGCTGCAACCGCACCGCACCAATGCGGGTGCTGGTGAGGGCCCGGGCCTCGCCGCGGCCGTCCGCCAGGATCAGCTCGGTGGAGCCGCCACCGATATCGAGGATGTAATGGGGTGCCTCGCCGAAGGGGAAGCCAGAGAGCACGCCGAGATAGATCAGGCGAGCCTCCTCCGGCCCGCTCACCAGATCCACCGCCAGGCCCAGCTGATCATCGAGCGCCTGCAGGAACTCGCGGCCATTGGGGGCCTCCCGCACGGCGCTGGTGGCCGCCGTCACGATCTGTTCCACCCCGTGGCTGAGAGCTAGATCACGGCAGTGGCGGAGGGTGAGAAAGGCCCGCTCGATCGATTCCGGTGACAAGGCGCCGGTCTCCGGGTCCCGCTCGCCGAGGCGGGTAGTGGATTTCTCAGCCAGCACCACGCTGAAGGAATGCAGGGCCGGATCGATCGCCGCGATCAGCAGGTGGATCGAATTGGTGCCGATGTCGATCGCCGCCACCCGGCGCTGACCATCGGCCGGGGCCACATCCGGCAGGGGGGTCTGGGCCATCGGGAAGGAAGCGGCCTGTCGGCGCCACACTTTGCCACCGCACCGCGGCTCCCCCCCGCCCCGAGGGAGGAACGCAAAGACCTTGTTCAGCAGGCTCCTAGGGTGCCGCCACCTCCGGATCGGCCATGGCCACGGCACAAGCCCTGCTGGAGCTGGTTCGTTGGCACCGGCCGAGCGGGCGCCTGATCCTGCTGATTCCGGCCGGCTGGGCCCTGTGGCTCAACCCCCAGGCCCCGCCGCCGGCACCCCTGGTGGGCTGGATTGTGCTGGGCGGCCTGGCGGTGAGCGCCGCGGGCTGCATCGCCAACGACCTCTGGGATCGGCGCATCGACCCCTTGGTGGAACGCACCCGCAACCGTCCCCTGGCCTCGGGCCGGGTCGGGGTTCCCACCGCCTTCGCCTTGTTGCTGGTCTGCCTGCTGGCCGCCCTGCTGGTGGTGCTGGCCCTGCCGCAAGCCGTGCGGGGCCTCTGCCTCGCCCTGGCCCTGGCCACCCTGCCGCCGGTGCTGCTGTATCCCTCCGCCAAGCGCTGGTTCCCCTACCCCCAGCTTGTGCTGGCCCTCTGCTGGGGCTTCGCGGTGTTGATCCCCTGGGCAGCCGCCAGCGGCTCCCTGGCGGGCGGCTGGCCGCTGCTGCTGGTCTGGCTGGCCACCCTGGCCTGGACCTTCGGTTTCGACACTGTGTATGCCATGAGCGACCGGGACGACGATCGGCAGCTGGGGGTGCGCAGCAGTGCCCTGAGCCTGGGCAAGGCCGCACCCACGGTCGTGGCCGGCTGCTATGCGCTCACGGCCGCCGCCCTGGCCGGCGCCGCCCTGCTATGCGGACTGGGCGGCGCCGGGTTCTGGGTGGCGTGGGCGATCGCCTCGGCCGGCATGCTGCGGGAAGCCTGGCAGCTCTGCCGCCTCGACCTGCCCCGCTCGGCCTATGGGCTCCACTTCAGCCGCCAGGTGCAGCTTGGTGCCCTGCTGCTGCTGGGTCTGATCCTGGCCAGCAGGGGCTGAAGCCCACTGCTCCTCACCCCAGCGAAAGCCGGCCTGCCTCACCAGCCGTCAGCAGAACCTGGGAGAATCCGCCGATCCAGGGCCACCCGGGCGGCCTCCCGCCGTTCCATCGCCCCTGCGATCGTGTGCCTGCGATCGTGTGAACGATGCCCCCAGCCTTCGACCGAACCGCCCTGCCGCGCCCCCTCCCGCCACCCCTGCAGCCCGGTGACCGGGTTCGGCTGGTGGCGGCCAGCTCGGCCCTCGCCGATGGCGAACGGCTGGAGGCGGGGGTGGCCCTGCTGCGCCAGTGGGGCCTGGCGGTGGAGGAGCGGCCCGCCTTGGTGGGCCGCCGTTGGGGCTACCTCGCTGGCCGTGATCACGAACGGGCGGCCGATCTATCGCTCGATCCGAAGTCCGCTCCCACTGCCCCGCCAGCGGCCCTGCAGGCTTGCGTGCGGGGCGGCTGGGGATCGGCGCGGCTGCTGGAGCAGCCCCTGGCCCAGGCGGAGGGCTGGCTGCTGGGGTTCTCCGATGTCACCTCCCTGCTCTGGGACCGGGTGAACCGGGGCCAAGGCGGCGCGGTGCATGGACCGCTGCTCACCACCCTGGCGGACGAGCCCGCCTGGAGCATCGAGCGGCTGCGGGCCCTGCTGTTCGGTGAACCAGTCGACGACCTCGAGGCGGTGGGCTGGCGCGGTGGCGTGGCCGAGGGACCGCTGCTGGTGGCCAACCTCACGGTGGCCACCCACCTGCTGGGAACACCCCATCTGCCTGCCCTGCGCGGCGCGATTCTGGTGTTCGAGGACGTGGGCGAGGCGCCCTACCGGGTCGAGCGGATGCTCACCCACTGGCGCCTCTGCGGAGCGCTGCAGCAGCTCGCCGGCATCGGCTTCGGCAGCTTCAAAGGCTGGCGCGAGGCCGATGGCCGCGCTGAAGAGCCCGCCGACCATCGCTTTGAACTGGATCAGGTGCTGCGGGAGCGCACCCTCGACCTGGACATTCCGGTGGTGGCCCACCTGCCCGTAGGCCACAGCCCCGGCAACGCCGCCCTGCCTCTCGGGGTAATGGCGCGGCTGGACGGGGGGCGGGGGCATCTGGGGCTGCTGGGGCCCGCAGCAGGCTGACCTTGTGCCGAGCGGATCGCCTAAGAGCTTCCCGAACCCCCCCATGCATCGGCGGCGATGTCCCGAAGGGCAGTCAGAGCACCCCATCCGTGCTGGTGTCATCCAGGATCGCAAGCAGCCTTGCTAGGTGCTTGGCCTCATAGCAATTCCATGGCACTATAGAAATGCACTCTTTTTACGGAAAATGAAGGCATTATCATTAGGGATTGCTAGTACTTTATCATCATTAACTCTGCTAATTAATCCTCCGGCAAAAGCCGTTATAATCTACGAATCCAGTCCCTTGCAAACTTTTGAAGTGGACTCAAGGTCTAATGTTTTCCCAATAGGCCAGTCCAAGGCATTCTCGTCTTCTCTTGATGCAGGAACTTGGTATAAGTTCGTTGCAACTGGCGAATGGACTCCTGACTACCGCTATGGCCCTTCCACATTGGAGCAACTGCAGGCAGATCCAACCTTGCTTTCCCTAGTCCCATGGCGCGTAGACGCGAAGTTTGTTACAGAGAATTCATGGACAACTAATAGCGACACAGATCCCAAAGGCTATGCCGAATTCGGATTGTACTCATCTTTGCTTGGAGGAGACAATGATGACTTATGGGGAACATTCAATGTCGTTCATTCCTACGAATATGAAACACTAGGAAGTGGACAGCCAGCTGATTTTTACGTAACAGATGTCAACTTTTACGATAACTTTGGCAGCTACAAGATACAGCTTTACCGTGCTGCCGACGTTTCCACTTCTTCTTCTGTGCCCGGCCCCCTGCCGGTCCTGGGCGCTGCCGCTGCCTTCGGCTTCAGCCGCAAGCTGAGAATGCGCATCAAGCAGCGAAATTGACTGAGCGCTGCCGTTACATAGTCATGAAGCCCTGCCGCGAGGTGGGGCTTTTGTTTTTCAGCAAACTCCTAAGTAGCCTCATCCCGCCGCTGCAGGGGCACGGTGCTCTTGCCGCCCTCCCGGTTGGACTGGTAGGCGGGCGAGAGGATCTCCACACCAGCCTCGGCAAAACGGTCCTGCAGGGAGGCCAACAGCTCCGAGAGGGTTTCCCGGTAGAGCAGCACATCCCGCACGCTGGCATTCAGCTCATAGCTGATGTGAAAGTCGTTCAGGGAGGTCTGCAACACCTGGGGAGGCGGATCCTCCGCGATGCCGGGCACAGCGCGGGCGGCCGCCAGCATCAGGGCATGCACCTGCCGCCATGGAACGTCGTAGCCGATCGTGATCGTGCTGGCCAGGGCCACGGGCCGCTGGATCTCGCGCCGCCCGAAGCTGAAATTGAGAATCGAGGAGGTGATCACCGTGGCGTTCGGGATGCTCACCAGTTCGTTGCGCGGGGTCTGGATGCGGGTCACCAGCAGATCGCGGTCCTGCACCACCCCCACCACCCCATTGATCTCCACCCGATCGCCCTCGCGGAAGGCCCGGGTGTAAATGAGCATCAGGCCACTGATCACGTTCGTGGCCACGGCGCTGGAGCCCAGGGCCGCCAGCAGGCCCACGAACAGGCCCGCCCCCTGGAACGCGCTGCTGCCCGATCCCGGGATGTAGGGATAGGCCGTCACCAGACCGGCCAGCAGCACCCCGGCCGCCACCAAGCGACCGGTGGGCCGCGCCCACTCCCGGTAGAACCCCGGAAACTGCAGCTGGCCCCGCTCGATCGCCGCGAACCAGTCGAGGCAGGCCCGCATCACCACGCGGGTGATCAGCAGGATCATCACGATGGCGAGCAGGTTCGGGATGGCGGCCACCACGCCGTCGAGCAGGCGCTCCAGCACCCCGCGGATTTGACCACGCAGCCCCTCCGCCACCACCTGGGTGGGCGGAAAGAAGCCCAGCAGCAAAGGGATCAGCAGATAGCTGGCCAGCAGCAGCAGGCCCCAGTGCACAACCCGCAGCACCCCCAACAGGGCGGCGCGCTCCTGGGAGCCATCCAGCACCTTGCTGCCCGCCAGCTCCAGGCCCCCCAGCCAGGGGGAGGGTGCGGCGGCAATCCATTGGCGGGCGCGGCGCTCCAGCATCCCCTGCAGCTGCACCCAGGCCACATAGATGCCCAGGAACAGCAGGGCGAGGGCGGTGCTCCGCAACCAAGCTCCGAGGTTGTGGCTGCTGCGGTACTGACGCAGCGCCCCCCGCAGCTGGTCGCGGTAGCGCTCGGCAAGCTCCTGGCGGGTGGTGTCAAACGCCCGGGCCGCCCGATCATCCACAGCCAACACGGGCGTGAAACGACCGCCCTGGCTCACCAGCCCCAGCATCGAATAAGGCGGGTCCTCCCGCACCTCCAGCTGCTCCGGTGCCACGGTGGGATTTTCGGCCAGCCTGCGGAGGATGGCACTGCCCCGCTCCGCGGCGAAGTCGGGGGTCTGGGCGCCGGCGGCGGAGCGGATCTCCAGGATCCGGCGCCCCTCCAGGGTCACCCAGGCGGCGGGTGACGGGGGGGAGGAGCCGCCGGCCACCAGCCGCGGGGCAGGCGCCAGCCCCGCGGCTCCAGGGGCTGAAGGGCTTGAAGGCTGGAGTCCGGAGGGGCTGGAGGGACCCGCCAGGCTCGCTCCAGCGACCGAGGCAGCCGGCAGCGGCCGGGCCGATGCGCCACTCCTCTCCCCGGCCCAGGGCCCCAGGGAGAGGGACAGCCCCAGCAGCAGCACGACCCCCACTAACGGCAACCAGCGGCGCAGCCGTCGCGGGAACCGGCCAGCGGTGCTCAGGGGCATGGGGGCGGGCATGGGAGTTCGCAGGGGCACGGCCCGATCCTGGCGAGGCTGGCCCGCGGCGCCCACGGTTAAGGCTGCAAAGGACTGGAGGTGATCCGGCTGCTGTTCACGGCCGTGGACGTGCAGGCTCTGACGATCCAGGAGCGGCTGCGCTGAATCGTTCCGCCAGCACGGCCGCCGCGATGGTGAGGTCGAAGCCGGTGGTGAGCTTGATGTTGGAGGGGGGAGCCACCAGCACCTGCACCGGCAGGCCGAGCCGCTCAAACAGGGCCGCGTCGTCGGTGACGCTCCAGCCCTCAGCGCTAGCGGTGGCATGAGCCTGGCGCAGCTGGGCCACCCCGAAACCCTGGGGGGTCTGGGCCGCCCAGAGCCGGCTGCGATCGGGCGTGGCACGGATGGTGCCGTCCTCCACCTCCTTGATCGTGTCGCTCACCGGGGTGGCGGCCACGATGCCCGCCCCTGCGTGCATCGCCTGCTCCAAGGCCGTCACACAGGCCGCCAGCAGGGTCGGCTCCACCAGGCAGCGGGCGCCGTCATGGATCAACACGGCCTCCGCCTCCGCCGGCAGGGCCTCGAGCCCCCGGCTCACCGATTCCTGCCGCGTTTCGCCGCCCAGGATCCACTCCACCGGACGATCGGGCCGGGCCGCCGCCACCAGGGCCCCGATCGCTTCGGCATCCTGGGGCTGGCCCACCACCCCGATCCAGCGGATCGCCGCACAGGCCAGGGCGGCCTCCAGGGTCCAGGCCAGCACCGGACGGCCCGCCAGGGGGAGCAGGAGCTTGTTGCGGTCGGCCCCCATGCGGCGGCCGCTGCCGGCGGCGGCGATCAGCAGATGCACAAGCAGCTCCCTCGCAACGGAAGAATCCGGACCCGCTCCATACAATCAGGCAGAGGCCCAGTTCCCGGCGAGACCAGAACGATGCGTGCACTGTTTCTGATCCCGGGAGATGGCGTCGATCAGCTCCAAGCCCTCCCGGCGGTGGCCGCCACCGCCGAGGCGCTGGGCTTTGCGATCCAGGTGGCCTGTCCGCCGGAGCTGGCACCGATCTGGAAGCTGCTGCCGGCGGTGGAGAAGGTGATCCCCTTCGCCTATGGCGACGCCTCCCTGGCCGACTGGACCAACCTGCTCGGCTGCGTGCGCGATCCCGACTTTCAGGTGGCCGTCAACTTGGCGCCAAGCCGCCAGATGGACCTGATGCTCTCGATGAGCCACATCCCCACCCGCATCGCCAGCGCCGGCTTCTCCGCCACGGAAACCGTGGCAGCCACCACCGCTGGCTGGCCAGCCCAGGCCCTGGCGGGCCACCTGCGCCCGATCGGCGTGGAGCTCCAGGCCGATGGCTTCCGGCTCCCCCTGGCCCCCACCGCCCTGGCTGAAGCCACGGCGGCCCTGCCGGCGGGAGAGGGTCCCATGCTGCTGCTTGCTCCCGGAGGTGCCCCCAATGACTGGCCGGACGCCCGCTGGCAGGAGCTGCCGGAACGGATCCGGACCAGCCTGCCGGGCCTGCGCAGCGCGGTGGTTGACCCCGCCGGAGCCGGCCTGGCGGGCAAGCGGGCGGCAGCGGTGGCCGCATCTGACGTGGTGCTCTCCAGCGATCCCCTCACCACGGAGCTGGCCCTGCTCTGCGGCACCCCGGTGGTGGCCCTGGGCCGCAGCCCTGCCAGCCTGCCGGAACGGGCCGGGGTTCAGGGCATCGGGGCCGCCGATGACCTCCCCGCCCTGGGGGTGGACGCCGTGCTCCAGGCCCTCGGGCTGGCCTGAAGGGAGCGGGGAGGATGCCTCCGGTTTCACGCCCTCCCCAGTCCAGGGCCAACGGCCGGAGACCCCTGCGCTTCGGCGGCTTCCGGAAGCCTGGCTCCCCCCTGCGCCGCACCCGCCATCCCTGGCGCAGGCCCCTGCTCGCCCTGGTGGCGATCGTGAACCTGGCAGCCCTGGCCTACCGCACCACGGAGGGCTGGGACTGGGGAAACGCCTATTGGATGGTGGTGATCACGCTGAGCACCATGGGCTTCAGCGATACCAACACCATGCCCCTCACCGCCAGCGGCCGGGTGGTGACCACCCTGCTGATCGTGGGGGGGTTGGTGGTGGTGCAGCTCACGATCCAGGGCTTCCTGGCCCTGAATGAATCGGGCTACTTCCGCCTGCTGAGCGAACAACGCTTTCGAAGGAGACTGAAGCGCATGCACAATCACGTCATTCTCTGCGGCTATGGCCGCATCGGCCGCGAGATCGCCGAACAGCTCACCCGGGAAGGGGTGCAGCTCCTGGTGGTGGAAACGGATCCCGAGCGCCGCGATGCGGCCGAGGAGCGAGGCCTGCCGGTGCTGAATGCCGATGCCACCCTGGATGAGACGCTCCTCGATGCCGGCATCCACAATTGCCGGGCCCTGGTGGCGGCCCTCACCAGCAATGCGGCCAACCTCTATGTGGTGCTGAGTGCCCGCGGCCTAGCGCCCGGCTGCCGCCTGATCGCCCGGGCGGAAAGCGACGAGGGGGAGCGCAAATTGCGCCAAGCCGGAGCTAGCCAGGTGGTGAGTCCCTACGTGGCCGGCGGTCGCACCATGGCGGCCACCGCCCTGCGCCCCTTGGCGGTGAACTTCATGGAGCTGCTGTCAGGTTCGGAGTGTGAGGTGGACGAGTTCCAGCTCAGCGACGACCCTGCCCTGCTGGGGGATCTGAACGGCAGCACCCTGGCGGAGCTGGAGCTCAGGCGCCGAACCGGAGCCCTCGTGTTGGCCGTACGCACCCCAGATCCGCAGCTGAATCGGGGAGAGAGCCGGTTGATCGCCAATCCCGGCGGCGACGTGCGGCTGGGGCCGGGCCAGCTGCTGGTGGTGCTGGGCAGTCAGCCCCAACTGGCCAGCTTCGCCAATCTGCTCGGTACGGCCCTCGTGGATGTGGCCGAAATGCCTCGCTAAAGCACGCTGCCGCGTCCCCCTGGCGCCATACGATCGCCCCAACCCGAGCAGCATCGCGATGGTGGCCAGCATCCCGGACTCCGCGACCCCCGAGCAGGCCCCCGATGCCCCACTCCAGCCTCAGCCCAAGCCAGCCCCTGTGGCTCTGGTCACTGGGGCCAGCCGGGGCATCGGCCGGGCCATCGCCCTGGAGCTGGGCCGTTTCGGGGCCACGGTGGTGGTGAACTATTCCAGCTCTCCCGAGGCCGCGGAGTCGGTGGTGGCGGAGATCACGGCGGCCGGTGGCCAGGCCTGGAGCGTGCAGGCCGATGTGGCGGATGAGCAGCAGACGGAGGCGATGGTGAAGACGGTGCTGGAGCGGGAGTCCAGGTTGGATGTGCTGGTGAACAATGCCGGCATCACCCGCGATGGCCTGCTGATGCGGATGAAGACCGACGACTGGCGCCAGGTGATCGACCTGAACCTCACCGGTGTCTTCCTCTGCACGCGGGCGGTAAGCCGCAGCATGCTCAAGGCCCGCCACGGCCGGATCATCAACATCACCTCCGTGGTGGCCCTGATGGGCAACCCAGGCCAGGCCAATTACAGCGCCGCCAAGGCCGGTGTGATCGGTCTTACCCGCAGCACCGCTGCCGAATTCGCCAGCCGCGGCATCACGGTGAACGCCGTGGCCCCGGGCTTCATCGAGACCGACATGACCCGGGAGCTCAATCAGGAGCCAATCCTGGAGGCCATTCCGCTGGGACGCATGGGCCAACCCGAGGAGGTGGCCGGAGCGGTGCGCTTCCTGGCCTTTGATCCAGCTGCCGCCTACATCACCGGCCAGGTCCTGCAGGTGGATGGCGGCATGGTGATGCGTTGATCAGGAAATGGGCTGGCGAAGGTCCTCGCGCAATCGCCTGATTTTCTGCAGCAACTTCAGCCGACGGCTGCGGACCGTGATTGTGAGAAAGAGACGGATGGGGATATAAACCAGAGCCATAACAAAACCCAGGGTGGTGATCACCAAAAACACCATGCCATTGGTGGAGGATGAAGGATCCAGACCACTTTCCGCAATGGCTTCTTCTAGGGTTTTTTGCAGGATGTCTTCCATCAACCAATACTATTTTCTATATGCTAGCCACGTTGATCGATCCCTGTTCCTGCCCCCCCTCGGGCCCCCCACCTCAGGCCCGCTCCCTCAGAACCACTCGGCCACGGAATCCTCCGAGCTGTTCACATTGGCCTCCGGAGTGGTGCGACTGAAGGCCAGGGTGATGGAGCGCTGCTGCACGCCATCGGCTGCCACGGCAGTGATCGGGTAGATCTGCTCGCCATCGCGGAAGGGAACCTGCACCTTGAAGGTACCGTCGCTGGAAAGGGGAACCACCTCCTCGCCGATCCGCAGGAGGGCGGAGGGTTCGGTGGCTCCGTAGACGATCAGTTCGGCGTCGGCCACCAGCCAGAAGCTGCGCTGGCGGGCCGCCAGACCGGCACCGGAGTCGTTGCGGCCACTGGCCCAGAGGCCAACCCCGGAACGCTGGCCAGCGGCGGCGGCCCCCTCCTCATTCCCCTGCTGCAGGAAGGCCTCGGAACCGTGGCCCAGCCGACGATGGGCACCGCTGGCCTGCTGATAGAGGCGTTCATGGAGCCCCAGGGATGGATTGGGGGGGCCTTCAACAAGGGGGGTGCTCGTCACCCCATCGAGGGAGAAGGGGGTGAACCGATCGGCCACGATCGCGGTGGGGCCCTGGGCGGGCATCCTGGCCACACTCGACACCGCCAGGGGGATCCAGCCACCGCCCGTGCGGCGGAAGCCCAGTTCCACCCGGTAATCCCGATCGCTCAGGGGCACCGGTAAGTACCACTCGTGGGCGCCGGCATCAACCACCACTTCCTGAAGGGTGTGGGGATGGGCGTGGCCATCCTGCCGGCCGGTGACATCTTCCAGCCGCAGCACCAGCGGCCCAGCACCGGCCGCCAGGGCGGACTCTCGATCCGCCGGGCAGATCTCCCAGAACACGTAGGCCCACTGGGGATCGCGGGGGAGGAACACCACCCGGGTCTCCCCCTCGGTCGCGGGGCGGGGCGGCAGCTGGGTCCCCAGCCCGCGCAACGGCGAGGCTTCGCTAGCGGCGGACGATGGGGAATCTCCTCCTGGGGCAGGGCCCGATGCGGCGGCGGCCCTGGGGAGCACTAAGTCCCGAAAGGGCTCGGCTTCAGGGGAGCTGCCCTGGGATTGAATTGCCATCAGCAACTGGCGCTTGAGGCTGCGGCTCAAGCGGCTGATCCCCAGGCGGCTCGTCATGTCCCGCAACGGACGCAGACTCAGCTGGCCCAGGTTTTCCGAGGGAAATCCAGAAGCCGCCATGGAGTTGCGTTGCGAAAGTTGATCCATCGTCTAGGGCCGAAGCGCTTTCGCGCAGCTGTGTCAGCAGATGGCCACGCTACCCGGGAGCAAGCCCAATCGGCGCTCCCCAGCTAGCCAGACCCACTCTGCTTTTGACAGCAGCACTCTGCAGCACTTCCAGCCCATCAACAGGGCCGATTCAAAGCTCAAACCGCAGTGCGGCGGCGATCCCTCTGTCAGCGGATCAAAGTTCCTCGAGCGCAACACCCGCTGATCCCCCCCCCCCCCAAGCCCTGGTGGGCCCGTCACGAACCGGCCCTCCCAAACCGCGGCGGCTGCCTACGGTGAATCAACGGTGGGGAGCAGAAGATGCCCAGCGCGATGGCCCAAGTGATGCCCACAGCAAGGTCGGAACATCTGGCTGGGGCGGCCGCGTCGGGGGGGCAACCCTTTGAAGCCCTGGAGCCGATCCTGCGCCGCCATCACCGCAGCCCCGACAGCCTGATCGAGATCCTCAACCAGTCCCAGGAGCTCTATGGCTACCTCAGCGACGATCTGCTGCGCCATGTGGCCCGCTGTTTGGAACTGCCGCTCAGCCGCGTCCATGGCACGGCCACTTTTTATCACCTGTTCCGTTTCCGCCCGCCGGCGCGGCACAGCTGCGTTGTCTGCAACGGCACGGCCTGTGAGGTGAAGGGGGCGGCCCCCTTGATCGAGGCCCTGGAGCAGGAGTTGCGGATCGGGCTGGGTGCCTGCCGGGCCGATGGCTGGGTGAGCCTGGGATCGGTGCGCTGCCTGGGCACCTGCAGCGCCGCGCCGGTGGTGGTGATCGACGGCGAGGTTCGCAAACACCAGAGCGTTAGCTCCGTGCTGGCCGCGGTGCGTGGCCTCGATGCGGAGCACGGGCTTGAGGGAGTGCTTGAGGGGGTGCTGGAGGGGGTGCTTGAGGGCAGAGCGGAACCCCAGCCATGACCTCCATCTCCCCGACCCACGGTTCCCAGACCCCGGTCTCCCCGAGCCCCAGCTCCGTTCTGCGGGTCCGTTGTTGCAGCTCCGCCGGCTGCCTGAGCGGAGGTGCCGCCGAGCTGCGCCAGGGACTGACCACCGCCGTGGCCCGGCGGGAGCTGCAGGAACGGGTGGCGATCACCGGGGTGGGCTGCCTGGGTCCCTGCAGCCAGGGCCCGCTGCTGGCGATCGATCCCGATGGCGCCCTGTTCGCCGGGGTGACGGCCGCCGACGCCGACGGATTGATCGCAGCCCTGGCCCACCGCCTGCAGTCCGTCAGTGCCGCCGAACGGGAGGCCCCCCTGGCCTGGAGCCCGATGGCGGGAGAGCAGGTCGACACCGGGCGGCCCTTCTTCACGCGGCAGCGGCGCGTCGTGCTGGAGCACTGCGGCCTGATCGACCCGGAGCGGATCGAAGCGGCGATCGAGCGCGGCGCCTACGAGCAGCTGCGCCACGCCGTGATCGGTCGGACCCCGGCTGAGGTGGTGGAAACGATCCGCCGCAGCGGCCTGCGGGGCCGCGGCGGCGCCGGCTACCCCACCGGTCTGAAATGGGCGACGGTGGCCAAGATGCCAGGGGAGCGCAAGGTGGTGGTCTGCAACGCCGATGAGGGCGACCCCGGCGCCTTCATGGACCGCAGCGTGCTGGAGGGGGACCCACACCGTGTGCTGGAGGGCATGGCGATCGCCGCCTACGCCGTGGGGGCCGATCAGGGCTTCATCTACATCCGCGCCGAATACAAGCTGGCGATCGTGAACCTGCGGCGGGCGATCGAACAGGCCCGTCGGCTCCATCGGCTCGGAGCAGGGCTGTTCGGCTCCCCCTTCGGCTTCACGGTGGAGTTGCGGGTTGGCGCCGGCGCCTACGTCTGCGGGGAGGAAACGGCCCTGATTCATTCGATCGAGGGCCAGCGCGGCACCCCGCGGCCGCGCCCCCCCTACCCCGCCGAAGCGGGGGTCTGGGGGCAGCCAACCCTGATCAACAACGTGGAAACGTTCGCCAATGTGGTGCCGATCCTGCGCGAGGGCGCCGATTGGTTCGCAGCCATCGGCACGAAGGGCAGCAAGGGGACCAAGGTGTTTTGCCTCACCGGCAAGGTTCGCCGGGGCGGGCTGGTGGAGGTGCCGATGGGCACCAGCCTGGCCACGATCGTGTGCGAGATGGGGGAGGGAAGCCCGGAGGGAGCCGGCCTCAAGGCGGTGCAGACCGGCGGTCCCTCCGGCGGCTGCGTGCCGGCCTCCCTGCTCCACACCTCGGTGGATTACGAGAGCCTGCAGGAGCTGGGCACGATCATGGGCTCCGGCGGCATGGTGGTGATGGACGATTCCACCGACATGGTGGCGATCGCCGCCTTCTTCATGGCCTTCTGCCGGGATGAATCCTGCGGCAAGTGCGTGCCCTGCCGCGCCGGCACCGTGCAGCTCCATGCATTGCTGCAGAAGCACCTGGCCGGCGACGCCACGGCCGCCGATCTGGCCCAGCTCGAAGCCCTCTGCTCCATGGTGGCCGAAACCAGCCTCTGCGGTCTGGGCCAGAGCGCTCCCAAGCCGGTGCTCAGCACCCTGCGCTATTTCCGCGATGAATACCTGGCCCGGCTGAAGCCGGAACCCACGGCAACGGCGGCCGGCCGATGAGCGTTCGCACCCTCAGCATCGACGGCCACGCCGTGGCGATGGCCACGGGCACCACCCTGCTGGCGGCGGCCCGGGAGGTGGGGGTGCCCATCCCAACCCTTTGCCACCTGGAGGGGCTGAGCCCGGTGGCCGCCTGCCGGCTCTGTCTGGTGGAGATCGAGGGCAGCGGCAAGTTGCAGCCCGCCTGCCTCACCCCGGTGGCGGAGGGGATGGTGGTTCACACCAACACCCCGCGGCTGCAGGACTACCGGCGCACGGTGATCGAGATGCTCTTCACCGAGGGCAACCACGTCTGCGCGGTCTGCGTGGCGAACGGCCATTGCGAGCTGCAGGATCGTGCCGTGGAGGTGGGGATGGACCATTCCCGGCTGCCCTACCGCCATCCGGATCGCCCCGTCGACCTCTCCCATCCCCGCTTCGGGCTCGACCACAACCGCTGCATCCTCTGCACCCGCTGCGTGCGCGTCTGCGACGAGGTGGAGGGGGCCCATGTCTGGGATGTGGGCTGGCGCGGCGAGCACTGCCGGATCATCGCCGGGTTGAACGAGCCCTGGGGCGCGGTGGACGCCTGCACAAACTGCGGCAAGTGCGTGCAGGTGTGCCCCACCGGCGCCCTGTTCGACAAGGCCGACACCAGCGGCGAGAAGCACGCCGACCCCGGCTGGCTGGGGACCTTGGTGCGGGCCCGAGCCCGGGGGCAGCAGACACCATGAAGCTGCGCTTTGCCACCGTCTGGCTGGCCGGCTGCTCCGGCTGCCACATGTCGTTCCTCGATCTCGATGAGTGGCTGATCGAGCTGGCCGAACAGGTTGATGTGGTGTTCAGCCCGGTGGCGTCCGACATCAAGACCTATCCCCAGGATGTGGATGTCTGCCTGGTGGAGGGAGGCGTGGCCAACGGCGACAACCTGGAGCTGATCCTTCAGGTGCGGGCGCGCACCCGGCTGCTGGTGTCGTTCGGGGATTGCGCGATCACCGCCAACGTGCCGGGCATGCGCAACAGGCTGGACGGAGCGGAGCCGGTGCTGCGCCGCGGCTACCTGGAGCTGGCCGATGGCAGCGGCCAGCTGCCCCACGCCCCGGGCCTGGTGCCCGAACTGCTGGAGCGGGTACTGCCGCTGCACGAGGTGGTGCCCGTGGATCTCTACCTGCCCGGCTGCCCGCCTTCGGCCGCCCGCATCCGCGCCTTCCTTGAGCCGCTGCTGAAGGGTGAGCTACCGGTGATGGAGGGGGCGGCGATGATCCGCTTCGGCTGAGCCATGACCCGCACCATCCTGATCGACCCGGTGACGCGGATCGAAGGCCACGCCAAGATCACCATCCAGCTGAACGGGGCCGGCGCCGTGGAGGGCGCCCGCTTCCACGTGGTGGAGTACCGGGGCTTTGAGGCGTTCTGCGAGGGGCGGCCGTTCACCGAGATGGCGGCGATCACCGCCCGCATCTGCGGCATCTGCCCGGTGAGCCACCTGCTGGCCGCCGCCAAGACGGGCGATCGGATCCTGGCGGTGACGATCCCGCCGGTGGCAGAGAAGCTGAGGCGGCTGCTGAACCTGGCCCAGATCACCCAGTCGCATGCGCTGTCGTTTTTTCATCTGAGCAGCCCCGATTTCCTGCTGGGCTGGGACAGCGATCCCGCCAAGCGCAACATCTTCGGCCTGATTGCCGCCGACCCGGAGCTGGCCCGCGGCGGCATCCGCCTGCGCCAGTACGGCCAGGACCTGATCGAGCGGCTGGGGGGCCGCAAGATCCATGCCGCCTGGGCGGTGCCGGGAGGGGTGCGCACTCCCCTGGATCCAAGCGATCGCGACGCCATCCGCGCCCAGCTGCCGGAAGCCTTCGCCACCACCCTGGCGGCCTTGCAGCGCTTCAAGGGTCTGCTGGATGGGCCGCTGGCGACGGAGGCCGGCACATTCGGCTGCTTCCCGTCGCTATTCATGGGCCTGGTGGGCGCCGATGGCCGCTGGGAGCACTACGACGGCCAGCTGCGCCTGATCGACCCCGACGGCACCGTGCTGGCCGAGGCACTGCCGCAGCAGCGGATCAGCGAGGCGCTGGCGGAGGCGGTGGAACCCTGGACCTACCTCAAGTTCCCCTATTACAAGCCGCTCGGGCCGGAGGCGGGCAGCTACCGGGTGGGCCCCCTGGCGCGGCTGAATGTGTGCGAGCACATCGGCACGGAGCGGGCCGATGCCGAGCTGCTGGAGCTCAGGGCGCGAGGCGGCCGTGTGGTGACCAGCTCCTTCCACTACCACCTGGCGCGCCTGATCGAGATCCTGGCGGCCCTGGAAGCGATCGAGCGGCTGCTCGACGATCCGGAGATCTGCGCCACCCACGTGCGCGCCCATGCGGGTGTGAACGCCTTCGAGGCGGTGGGCGTGAGCGAGGCGCCGCGCGGCACCCTGTTCCACCACTACCGGGTGGATGCCAACGGCCTGATCGAGGCGGTGAACCTGATCATCGCCACCGGCCAGAACAACCGGGCGATGAACCTCACCATCACCCAGATCGCCCGCCGATGGATCCCGCCGGGGGCGGCCGAGATCAGCGAGGGCCTGCTCAACCGGGTGGAGGCGGGCATCCGCTGCTTCGATCCCTGCCTGTCCTGCTCCACCCACGCGGCGGGCCAGATGCCGTTGCATGTGCAGCTGATCGGCCCCAACGGGGAACTGCTGCAGGAGCGGTGGCGGCAGTGAGCCCCCCCGTGGCCAGCCGGGAGCCGCGGCGCGATCTACTGATTGGCTGGGGCAATGGCCTGCGCCAGGACGATGGGGTGGGAGGCGCCATCGCTGCCGCCGCCGGCAGGTGGGAACTCCCCAGCCTGGAGGTGATCGAGCGGACCCAGCTCACCCCCGAGCTGGCCCCGCAGCTGGCCGCCGCCCGGCGCGTGCTGTTCGTGGATGCGGCACCTCAAGCGGCGGCGGGCCCGGGCGGTTGGCGGCTGGAGCCACTCCTGCCAACAGCTGAAGCCGCCGATGCCGCGGCCTTGGCCGGGATGTTCAGCCACCACGCCAGTGCGGATCAACTGTTGGGGCTGGCTGAAAGCCTCTATGGGCGCCGCCCGCCGGCCTGGCAACTGCTGGTGGAGGCCCACGGCTTCGGCTTCAGCACCCAGCTCTCGCCCGCCACCGAGGCCGTGCTGGGCGAGGTGCTGGCGGCAGTGCGCCGCTGGTGCGGCGATGCATGAACTGGCGCTGATGGAGGAACTGCACCGCATCGCCCTGGCGGCGGCCGCGGCTCAGGGTGCCCAGCGGATTCACAGCGTGATGCTTCGGGTGGGGCGGCTCTCGGGGGTGGACCCAGACGCCCTCGCCTTCGCCTTCGAGGTGGTGATGGCGGGCGGGATCAGTGAAGGGGCCAGATTGGAGCTGGAGGTGGTGCCCACGCAGTGCCGCTGCGGCGGGTGCGGCCAGCGGTTCGAGCCGGTGGATGTGATCTTTGCCTGCCCAATCTGTGGAGAACTGTCGGCGGACGTGCTGCGGGGCCGGGAGCTGGAGCTGACGGGATTGGAGGTGTCGTGAAGGGGGAAGGGATCGGCTGGCCCTGGCCGCTGGATCTTGATGTTAGGCATCTCGCTCCTGATGAACTACACCGGCTCAAAGCCCGATGCGGCAGGAGAGACAACTGAAACGAAGACAAGCGGTTCTGGCCCGGTATTCAGCACACCGTGAACTTCTCGGCGATGGGCGACCAGCACATCTCCCTTGGCGATGGCAATCGACTCCCCATGAGCACTGACGTGGTACTCGCCGCACCCTGAAAGGATGGTCCAGGTATCTTGGCCATCAGGATGTACATGCGCCGAGATACGCTGGCCTGGCTTGACATACCAAGCAACGACCGCTGCATCAGCCGACTCGGTGATGACTGAGCGAATCGGCTCACCGTCTGCTGGGTGGAGGAAATCTGAGACCTTGAACAGACGCTCCGGGCTCATCGTGCACTCCATGGAAGGGGTATGGCGAGTTTTTGCAAGAATGCGCTAGGACCCGGTTCGCAACGGCGCCTGATTAGGCGATTCGGCCCGTCTGGATCACAGACCGAGGTCTGAAAGAGAAGGATGGTCATCGGGTCGGCGCCCGAGGGGCCAATGATACTTACGGTCGCTGTCTTGGATGGCGAGGTCGTTGATGCTGGCAATGCGTAAGCGCATGAAGCCGTGCTCGTCGAACTCCCAGTTCTCGTTGCCGTAGGCGCGAAACCAGTGGCCTGCATCGTCGTGCCACTCATAGGCAAAGCGCACGGCAATCCGGTTCTCTTGAAACGCCCATAGCTCTTTGATGAGGCGATAATCGAGTTCCTTGTTCCATTTGCGGATCAGAAACTCACGAATGGCCGGACGACCTGAAACGAACTCCGAGCGGTTGCGCCAAGTGCTATCGGGTGTGTATGCAAGCGAGACCTTCTCTGGGTCGCGGGTGTTCCATGCGTCTTCCGCCATACGCACCTTCTTGGCTGCAGTCTCAGCGTTGAAGGGAGGAAAGGGCGGCCTAGGGTTTTCTGTCGCGGTCATCTTGGAAAAAGTTGTGCAGAAGTGCTTAATTGCCATGTTAACCGACGATGAAGCGAGAAGCACCGAACTCGGCGCCTCGTCCCGCACTGGGGATCAGCACCAGATGCTGTGAGCGCTCTGCATGGGCTACAAGACTCTGGCGCTCAAAACTGCTTTGTCACTTGCAAGATCAAGTACGCAACTCGGCTCATCGTGGCGGGGGTTGCGTCGCGCAGCTATTCAGTATGTGAGCAAGCTTCGACCAGAGTGCCTAACGGTATCCCTGGGTGGCAGGCAATGAAACTGTGGTAGCGCAAGCACAAAGCTGGCGGTGGCATGTCCACTTGAAGGGCTTGTTCGAAGTCTCGCGTCCCTGTAGTCGACATATGCGGTCTGTCGCCGGATGAATCACCCACTACGTAAGTCATGGTGAAGGTAGTCCAAGATCTTTGCAGATCTTCCGTGCAAGTAATTCCTTAATTTCAGTATGGCGAGGAATCGAGCTACGAAGATTTCGTGATGGGTTCCACCACCATGAATGGTTACCCCCCTCCCTCAGCTGTTCACAACCATAGCTGCTGAGGTAACGAAGCAGATCTCTACGCTTCACAGGAGCAAGGCCAACTCCTCGGCCCCTGGGCCTGCAGCTTCTAATGCATCCTGACGGTTGAATTCCAGTGCTTCGCGGAGAACCTCTCTTAGTGATTCCAGAAGCGCTTCGCGACTCTGCTCTTGAGCATTCACGCCAGGAACCTCTTCCACCCATCCAATCCACCAAGGGCCATCCTGTCGAATCACAGCTGTGTAGCCGGATGCTGTAGTCATGTCTGTACCCAGGTTCTCTGCTTAAGCTAGCTCAGATCAGAGTCGATGCGAAGGATCTTGACCTCAGGCATCTGAGTGGACAATCGACTGTCCAAATGATTGTGTTACCTGGCGCAAACTTAATGCCTTGCTGCTTGAATTCACGCCGATTCCTTCGCCCTTCACCCCGATCCTTCGAACGCTGCCCCTGAGTGGCAGGCAAGGACTAATTGCGAAACGGGAAATGGGTGGTGGCCTGTCCACTCCAGGGGCTTGTTATCCGTTCCTTTATGCCGTGACACTTCTCTGGAGTGCTTCTTGAGCGAGCGTATTGAGACTCTTTCCCTGCACCTCCGCAGTCATCGCCAATTTCTCGTGTAGTTCAGGCGAAATCCGAAGATTGAATCTGCCAGAAAATTGTCTGCGGGGCTCGATTCCTTGCTCCTTGCAGACCTCAAGAAAGACATCCAATGACTTTTTGAACTCTCGGCGAAGCTCATCCGGACTGGATCCATAGAAGTCCGCTCCACCAGAAAGGCCAAGAATTTCCCCGCGAAACTGATTCGTTTCTTCGTCGTACTCAATTCTGGCGTGGTAGCCATCCACATTCATCAGGTTCATGGTGTCACTCCGTGTTCTTCAAACCATTTGCGGATTGAAGCAACAGCACCCTTGTCTGTATCAGGCGATGGGTGAGGTCTGTGAAAGACCCTGACTTCGCCAAACAGAACGACCGCGACTCGGCTGCCCGCCCGCTCACTGACATCCCCACCAAGCTCCTGAAACAGGGCTTCAATGTCCCTCCACGGCAAGCTGCCGCTTACGGGTCGGGAGAAGATCAGCTCAAGGGTGCGCTGGTGCTTCCGCTTCATCCATGAATGGTACTACCTTTCGGTACCAGGTGCGACTTGCGGTCAACGGCTTGCTGGATACGGATAACGGCATGGATAGATCGTGCGCAGCCACGATCTATCCCGTGTTGGACAAGCCCCACACCACTGGGGCCTTTCAAGACAGGAGAAAGATCAAGGCTCTTTTAAGGCCGGCTTAGTCTTTCATGTAGGTAGAAATACTTGATGCCGCGCAGCATAGGTGTCTGAGAACATCATGCAGCCACTGTAAGCACAACACAAGCCCATCAGGCGAGATCCCTC
>Ga0209298_10000032_pt1 | contig 81923 bp, 73 predicted proteins | sample S_140806_EF_Meta_FD_187325 | JGI IMG/M metagenome (GOLD analysis project Ga0209298, IMG submission 187325) | Freshwater microbial communities from Lake Simoncouche, Canada to study carbon cycling - S_140806_EF_MetaG (SPAdes) (version 2) | ecosystem: Environmental > Aquatic > Freshwater > Lake ... | reverse complement strand
TTGTAGGAAGTGAAATTGCAGTGTCTGGATCAAAAACTTCTATCTCAAATGGAACTACAAATACTGTTGGTGATTCAGTTCTTGCAACCGGTGGCCGAGTTGATGTAGAAAGCAACAGGTCCGCCATTGCATATGAAGTTTTCAATAGTTTAAGCGAGTCTGGACCAACACTAACAAGTCAAATTCTAGTTGAAGCTAGGGGGTATCCCGACAATGATGTTCGTATTGGAACAAAAGTTAGCAACACCACAGACGGGATCACCCTTGCATCTTTTAGCGGATGGACCTTTGGTACATCTGAATCAGGTCCGCGGATAACATTCCCAGACAACACCACACAAACAACAGCATACACAGGTATACCGAGCAATATTGCTTATACCAACCAAAACACAACATTCAGTCAAAATGTAACTATACAAGGTAACTTAACTGCCCTAGGCTCCAGTACATTTAAGAATACTATCTTCACTACTACTAGTGCTTTGAGTGTTGTTAATCTCGGACCAGGACCTGCATTGTATGTGTATCAAGCTGCCGGCCCCTATGATGTGGCTAGTTTTTATGATGGAGACGGTGTAGAAGTACTGCATGTTGGAAATGCACAAGGCGGTGGGAATCCTTTGGGTCAAGTAGGTATAAACACAAGCTTCCCATCAGCTGAATTAACAGTCAATGGTGCTATTAGTAGTAATGGTGTTATCACAGTATTAGGCGGTAATAGTAATAAATGGAACTCCAACTGGACCACTACCAATACTAACAGTGCTAATTGGACAGATGTTTACACAACTGTAAGGAATTTCTCGGCAACTTGGGAGGAGTCTGCCGACATCGGAGCAGTAGCCGATAGAGTTACCAACATTCAACAAATCACAGGCAGCTGGCAGAGGACTTATGCCAATGTCAGCACCAACAGCGCCAATTGGGATACAGCGTACACCAATCTTGTATCAAATAGTAGCAACTATCTTTCCGGCGCCAGCGTTTCATATGTAAATACAAACTTTGTAAAATTATCTGGTGATGTTATGACCGGGGGCTTAAGTGCGACTGGTTTGTCGTCGGCATTTGTGCAAATTTTAAATAACAACACCGGAGCACCGGCATTAAATCCAAAACTGTTTATCTTAGATAATTCAGGAATAGGGTACCCAGAATTATTTACAGTGCAAGCGGCGGATGTGTCTGATCCTCTCTTGAGATTCAAAAGAACAGCTTCTAATGCAGGAAATTATGTATTCATGGTCAGAGGTGCACCAGGGGCCACTTGGATGTCAATTAACGATAATAGTTATTTTGACCAACAATTAATTATTCATTCAAATGGAAACGTAGGTATTAGTCAAACAACTCCTGCAACTAAACTACATGTTAACGGTGTTATTACAGCATCAGGTGGTAATAGCAATCAATGGAATACTGCATACACCAATCTTATATCAAATAGCAGCAACTATCTCTCTGGTGTCAGTGTTTCCTATGTAAATACAAACTTTGTAAAATTGTCTGGTGATATCATGACTGGTTCTTTAACTGTAACTGGTAATATCAGTGCTTCAGCTATTGGATATTTCAACCATGTAGCAGCAGCAACCAAGTCATTTTATATTCAACATCCTACCAAACCTGGCATGCATTTGCAATATGGAAGCTTGGAATCTCCTTATCATGGTGTTCGTCTCACTGGCAGCGGGTCTGTAAAGAGTGGTGATTCAGTAGTGGTGCCTCTTCCAGATTATATTTTTAGCTTGGTGCATCAAGAAGGTGTGAATATTCAATTGACCAATTATCAACACAACAAAACATTGTTTGTGGATGATATAGATGTGAGCAACAATACCTTCACAGTCAAGTGTGAGAAGAAGCTATTTGACAAAGGAGAATACAAATTCTTCTGGTCGTTCACAGCCATAAGAAAAGATATACCTCAATTGCAAGTGGAGTGTTGATATGGCTACCAGTTATGGTTTTGCTGGCCCTAGAATAGTAAGAGATGGCTTGCAGTTATATTTGGATGCCAGCAACCCTAATTCGTTCAATGCAGGTAAAACCACTTGGAAGGATATTTCAACAAGCACTTCTACTGATGCAGCACAATTAGTAAATAATCCTATTTTTGCAACTAATAAATTTACATTTAATGGAAATGATACTGTTATAATTATTCCCGAACTATCCAGACTTAACACACAAACACTCACAATTGAATCTTGGGTAAATGTTCCTTCTTTAGCTCAGAATGGATTTATTTTTGAAAAAGGTAATGTTAATACTCAATATAGTTTATTCTTTGAACAGTCTGATGGCTCTGTAGTTTTTAGACAAAATTTTAGTCCCTATAGTGATATGAGAGTTCCATATAGCTCCATATCTACTAACGTATGGAACCATATAGTTGGAACTTTTACGAGTGGTAATAGGCGTGTTTATTTTAATAGTATTCTTGCAGCATCAGATACTCAAACAGGAACAATTCAAACAAATACGAATGGTTGTTCAATAGGTGCATTTGGTGGATTCAATGGTGGTCGAGCTTATTATCTTAATGGCAGCATAAGTGCTATAAGAATTTATAACAGACCATTATCACCAACAGAAATTTATACTAACTATAAAACTCAAGCAGCTTCTGTTTTTGGAAGATTTGCTGATGGTAGTTTAGCTTATCCTTTTATTAGTCCATATCAAGCTCAAGAGTTAGGAGCAACATCTGGCAATACATACTATTTCAGAGCAGGCAGAATGACAGCGCCTCGTCAAATGGAGTACAGATCTAATTATTATGATAGTAAACCATTTTGTTGCACATTTCGATCTGCATATGCTTCTACTGCAACCGTTAATGAAATAGATTTAAATATCCCTATGCAGGGATTATTAGTTCAGAGAGATGCTCTTGACTATCGCGCGGCTGTTTATTTCAACACATTTCAACAATATAATACAGTTTCTTCTTTAGCTGCAGACAGTGGGTATGCTTACAGAAGAGTTCATCTTGGATCCTCCGGAGCTCATGGCATTTATAATAACACACAAAATCCATGCAGTTGGGGTGATTCCATTGGTGCCATAGGTGCTGGTTGGGATGGAGGCACATGTGGATCATTTCCAAATGATTTAAAATGGGGAACAGGGGTCTCTGGCACCCCTGTTTATACAAACAGATCAGGCACTTGGTCACATTGGGTGACATGGGGAGAAACATGAGCTTTCATCATTCACCTAAAATAGCTACCGATGGATTAGTGCTCTGCCTGGATGCAGGTAACCGCAAGAGCTATCCTGGCTCAGGTGATACTTGGAGAGATTTGAGTGGATATGGTAATGATGGTACCTTGATTGATGGACCATCTTTTGATGCTGCAAATGGAGGCAGTATCGTATTTAACGGAGATAACTATACTTCCATACCTTTTTCTGCTCAATTTCCAACAGGATCAAATGCAAGAAGCATGTGCGCCGTTTTCAATGCAAACACATTAGAGGACGGGAGAGAGCTTTTTGGAATTGGAAGTAATGATTATCAGGGCAGTAGATCTGCTTTATGGTTAGATGCAAGTGGGTATATAGGGGTGGAGTGTTTATTAACCTCAGTCATGACAAATGAATGGGCAGGCATTAATAATTGGGTTTTCTTAAGTGCCACATATGCGGCAGGCGGCAGTACTCACGCTTTCAAGATTTTTATAAACGGATTGCAGAAGTCTGCCACGACTTTTGATGATGCATATAGTCTAAATACTACAGCTGTGGATTGTACTGTTGCTACTGTACCAGGGGCGACCTTTGCACATCGTTTTTCTGGTAATATTTCATTTGTATCACTGTACAATCGTGAATTGCTACCATCTGAAATTCTACAAAATTATAATGCTTTGAAAGGAAGGTTTAAACTATGAGTGTCAGCGGAGGCCCTGATATCATCACAGATGCATTAATCCTATCCTTGGATGCTGCTAATAATAAAAGTTATCCCAGAAGCGGAAATATCTGGTATGATTTATCTAATAATAATAATGATTTTAATATAGCTGGAAGTTTTACATTTTTAAATGAATATGGAGGAGGCATAAATCTTAATGGTAGTTCAATACAATGCTCAAACAATACTTTAGGAAATTTTGGAACAAGTTCTTTTAGTATAAATTTATTTTGTAATATATTTAATATTGAAGCTAGCTTTGGTGGTTATCTAACTAAAAGAGGAACGACGACTAGTCCTGGTTCATTTACTGGATTTACTTTTAGATATAGCACAGGATTTTACTATGATATTACTCCAAATTTAATGAACTCTTCTACTCAAATACACATATTAAGTTCTATTTGTTTTTATAGTTTTGTAGCAGAAAGATCTAATAATGGCTTAAACAATACATTAAGACAATATAGAAATGGGCAGCTTATATCATCTGTCACAAATAATAGTTTTACTTTAGGAAACTTAACTAATTCCGACTCATTAATAATCGGAAATGCACAAGGAAGACCTTATGATACAAACTCAAATTTGTATAATGTAACTATATATAACCGTGCATTATCACAAACAGAAATCTTGCAGAATTATAATGCCACAAAGAGCAGGTTTTTCCTATAAATATAGCATATGCCTAATGTGTTAGTTGTACCTGTTTCTGGTGCCATATTCTTTGATAGAAATGTAGCTGGAGCTTCCACAGTTGCTGCATTGAACAGCGCTGTTCGTCTAAATTACGATAATGGTGGTGGCTTGAATATCACAAGCTATGCCACAGCACTAACAGCATTAGACAGATTCACAGTAGATGGTGCACAAGGCAGATTGTTCAGTGTCACTGATGCTCTAACTGGATCATTAATGTCTGTAAATGATATTACTGGATTGCCCATACTGGAAGTATTGGATACAGACACAGTAATTGCTGGGTCATACAACACCAACACTTTCATTATATCTGGTACCAGAATTGCCATAGGAAGAACAATTGACAGCACTGCCAAGGTGGCCATATCTGGCAATACTACTGTGTCTGGTACCTTGAGTACTAATAATATTATCATTGCACTTGGTGGCAATAGCAATCAATGGAATAGTAATTTTAGTACAACACAGAGTAACAGTGCCAATTGGTCTCAAGCTTACACCAATTTAACCAGCAACTCAGCTGCTTATCTGTCTGCAGTTGATATTAGTTTGTTAGCAGCTGCCTCTGCTAGATGGAACAGCAATTACACCACCACAAATGCAAATAGCGGACTATGGTCTGGGGCATATACATCTTTCAATGCCAACAGTAGTTTTTATGATGCAGCTGTGAATGAATTGTTCACTTATGTGATAAGTGAAACTGGAGATGAATTTATCACAGAGGATAGTCTGCTCATGGTGGACAGCAACATTGATGGTTACCCTGCTTGGAATTCCACAACTGATACTGTGGTGAGTCTTAGTGCAGGTTGGGTGAATACAGGAAATATCTTAACATCCATAGGTTGGACGAATAGTCAGGCAGCTACTGCTGATGCATCCAAATGGACAAGCACATACACAAGTGTTTGTGCAAATAGCGCCAATTGGTCTTCAGCTTACACCACTCTTTGTGCTATTAGTGCATTTGTTACGTTCAGAATATCTAAAACTATTACTTTAGCTGAATTTCCAGATGGTTATACTTGTTCTGATGCTGACAATGGAAACATATATCATGTGGATACCACCACCTCTTCTGTTAGCGTACTTGTTCCTCGTGACCTCTCCAATAATTTTAATGTGACTCTTATTACTCTGGGCACTAACACTCTGCACATATCTTCCACACAAGTACCAATACTGTGTGCAACAGGTTCCAAAGTACGATTACCTTTCTCCTCCACATTACTATACAAATATAATAATTTTGTATGGGGATTAGGTAGCTTGGCATGATAACACCAGTCACCACATACTATGCAGGGATTATTTATGAACCAGAAGCTCTGACATATTTCAACAAGTTAGGTACCCCTATTGCAGATGCTGCCAAAGTTCAGATCAATGATTTGATTGTGACCATGAAACGATTGAACATATGGAACAATTGTACACAAGGCTGGCTATTCTTACCAGAGCACAGCGGGGTGCCTGTAGGTGCCACCACAGGCACATTCTATGACTTGAAAGGCACAGTGAATCTGAACATGGCAGGTTTTGCAGAATCTGGTCAAACACAAACAACAAAAGGGCCACACATCTTTATTAATGCAGCACGCACACAGCGCGCTGTGTTGAGTGGCACATACCCGGAGGCAGGTGTTTTTGGTGATACCAACTTCGGCAATGGTGAACCGCTGGGGTGTGTTGCAGGCGTTTACATTGATGAACCTGAATTCTGGACTCTTGATTACAGAGCTGTTAACAGTATTGATCCAGGTTTTGCCGTAGGCACTCAAGAACAAAAATATCCTGATTCATCAAGTAATGGATTAATATATGAATTTACCACTGGTGGTTCTGGTAATTCTATCGCCCCCACATTTCAGTTTTATAGCCGTCAATTTCAAGCGCAATTTCCTTCCACCCGAGGCGTGAGAACCGGCTTTATAGCAGGTCAAGGTGTTATTCATGAACAACCCATTTTTTTTGCCTCAGATCCAACTGCAACGTTTACTGGCTGGTATTTGAATGTAGATAACACATTAGGTGGTAACACCAGTCATGGTAATGTATTGAGTGCATATATCTATATAGCTTATAGTACAATTTCTACTGCTTACAGTGCCACGATACCTCGCCCCCGTACATTCAGTAGAGGAAATACACCTACTTGCACTACAGAGTCCGGTTGGTACAGCACACAAAGACCAATATACGACCCCAACAACACACCTTTTCAAGGATTTGCTCTCAATACTACCGTTGCTGGCACCGTAACCAGTCCCAATTTGATCATACTGGCGAATAGATATGCTGGAACTGCTGTCGGAACCAATGGTGGCAACCCCATGTTTTTGTTCTTTTTCTCCAAAAAGACTAATTTTGGATTCCGTGGCACCAACAACTTGGTTGAATTCAACATGCAATTGAGGAAATTATGTGGCAACAGAATACTGCCTATGATAACTCCATTGGACCGAGGTAGAATGAGATTATGTAGAAACTTAACAGACACACAAACACCACCACCTTTGATTTATGTTGGATTGAGTGGCATCAATGGGTCAGATATGCTGACTCTATATAGCAACAACCCAGTGAGTGCTCGTGCTGGTTCCCTGTCTGCATTCAATATAGAATTATGGTGTGAAAATAATGACTACAATTTGTTCCCTTCCACAGCTACCAACATGACTTCTGCCATTTACAATAATTTTTTGAACTATATTCAGTACAGATTGCACAATGGGGTTTCTTTGGATAACACCAGCATGGTGTTTCCGTTGTGTGCATTTACTGTAGGAGCAGGTCAAACAGTGACCAGAAGCATTGCAGGATATTTGACCAAAACATACCGCAAATTGTGCACTGCCACTGTGGCACCAACTGCAGCATGCATCATCAGAAATCACAGCACTGCATATTCATATCTGAGTGATTTTGAAGTGTTAGTAACTGATTTTTCGTTTAGCTATGTGCCTTGATATACATATATCTACTATAGAATATGTCATTTGAATAAATAAATAACCCATATGGCTCTGGTACAACGTAAATTCACTGAATTGCCAGGTGCATCTGCATTGGGTGTATCTGATATCATACCCATAGTTGTTTCGCCCACAAATGTTAACAAAAAGATCACTGGTCAAACCCTTGTGGACAGCGTTACCAACACATCTCTGCCCACTCTCACAAGTTACTTGATTGCCAATGATTTAATTGTGGATGCCAGCATTCTGAATCCAGACAATTTTATACGTCCCATTCAAAATGATGCAGTGGAACGCATCAGAGCTGCCAATCCTGAATCCTTGATTGACACAGATTTTGAATATTCCCTGCAATCACCCAAATGGGAAACACTGCCATTAACAAACAACATACCCAGTGTGTTCATAAGATCCAATGAACCCAGCTTTACTAACCAACAGATCACCAGCATCTCACCTTTTGTGAGCAGCTTCACCACATTGCTCAGTGCAGTAAGTTCTGAGGTATTCATAACAGATCCTCGAAGCACCCGCAATGGCCCCATCAGTTCAGGTTGGACTGAGGTGGCCGCAGGTACACTTACAGACCAGTTTGACCAGTATGGCAATTATCAATACACTTATGACAATTATCAAATTAACGCAACAATCACTCTGCCTTTCAATATTCTATTCTATGGTCAGACTGTAAACACCTTCAATCTAGATCAAAGTAATGTTCAGGGGTTGTACAGAGGAGTTGGTTGGCAAAATACACCGTTTTTCGGTAATAGAACAGACATTTCAGGATTATATGTTACCAATTATTGGCCAGGTAGTTACTATGGTGGAGTTGTAAATGATGCAGGTAATGCATTCGGTTATAATAATTATGTCGATTTAAAGCGGGTATATTCAAGACGAGAAAACATTGGAGCTGCTAATGAACGATTTCTTGTGCTCACACTGGGATTCAATTCAAATAAACAACCTGTAGATTATTATAATAACTGGGGTACCGAAGGGGTAGTCACCATGTATATTTTCTATCCAGGCAGCAACAGAATCACTGTTTGTCCTCTCAAGAATTTCTTCGTGAACAGTAAAATTATCGTTGCAAATGATGGTTTAACTCTTGGAAACAGTGGTTTCTCCGTCAATACACAATTACCATACCGAGCCGGAGTGCAGTATGATCTGTTCACTGCAGCATTTAGAAATCTGGTCAGACTGCAAACCACAAACACACCTACACCTGCATTCTTTGGAGGCATGCCATTGGTTCTGCGTGAAACATCCGATCTGACAAATGTGGATGGCAGTTCCATAGTGAAGGGTGTTTTTTCTCAAGGTGCAGCAGGGTCCAGTACTCCCAGTGATGTACTGGTGGCCATTCGCACACAGCCCAACCCTGCTGTAGCCAATTATAAAACTGACAACACTACTGTTTATACTGGTGGTTTCTTTAGCAATGCAAGAATTCCTATTGTGGCACTTTCAGGCATAGGCGGTACAAATGAAATTCAAGTGCAAACTCAATCCCCCCAGCAATTCTTCTTGCAGCAACCCATATACCTGCTTGATCCAAGTGCAGCTGTATCGGCCCCCCATACCGGTCCATTCAATATTACCTCCATACTATCAGATAATATATTTCGGTACACATCGGTAAATGCAATATCTGGATCACCAACCACAACCAATCTCTTCACTACCAGCGCCAGTCTTTATGTTCGTCCCACAGGCGTTGCATTACATAGAGCCACTGATGGTGGAGTGCAGATTAACAATGGAACCAGCACACAAAACACACAAATCATAAGACAAACACGCAAATATTTTCGCTATCAATCTGGAAAGAGTATATTGTTTAGTACTGGGCTTTTATTCAAACCCAGCTACGATATTCAAAGAATTTCTGCATCCACAGCAAACTATAACGTTTCATCTTATCCTTTCTTTGATATCACTGTGATCACAGAACAGGATCATGGGTTTTCTGGTAAAAATTTGTATACCGAGGGAACCTTTGTGCGGTTAAATAATCTCACAACCACACTTGAACCCAACACATACAACCAAACATATTATGTGAATACTGTTACAGACAACAAGACATTCACCTTGCAGCTGCCAGTGTCAGGTAGTGTGTTCAATGGTCCTGCCGACCTATCACCTGGAGGCATAGGCAAAGTGGAAGTTGTAGGTTGGTATGATAGTGTGGTTCGTTCTGGCTTATTTGATGAGCAGAATGGAATTTATTTTGAATGTGATGGCAATAAGCTTTTTGCTGTGAAGCGTTCCAGTACAAACAATTTGACTGGCACTGTTTCTGCAGTCAACAATAGCACTGTAATTACTGGTACAAATACTAAGTTTACTTCTCAGCTTCTGGAAGGTGATAACATTGTAATTCAAGGCATGACATATCTGATTACAAAAATTACCAATGACACATCCTTGAATATTAGTCCTGCATATCGTGGGCCAAGCATTTCTTTGGTCCGCATAACAAAGACAGAAGAAATAAGAGCAGCACAAGACCAGTTTAACATAGACAAACTTGATGGATCAGGTCCAAGCGGCTATACAATCAATCTCAACAAAATGCAAATGATATATTTTGATTATAGTTGGTATGGTGCCGGTAGAATACGATGGGGTGTTCGTGCCGAAGATGGTGGGATAGTGTATTGTCATGAATTGGTCAACAACAATACAAACACTGAAGCATACATGCGTTCAGGCAATTTACCAGCCAGATTTGAAATCATAAACAGATCTCAACCCACAGTGGCTCTGCAATCCAATCAGTTTAGCGTATCTATTACCAATACTCAATCAACAAGTGGCATGTATGAACTCAAACAGTCATCTAATGATATAATATACTTTTCATTGTCTCCTGTTGTTTCAGCAAATATTTTAAGTAATGTTACTGCTACATTGACAGCATCTAATGATCCAATCACAACTTACCGAAACTACAGAGTATTTCGTGATAACAATGAAGTTCCTGCTTTGTTTAGCGCTCTATCAGGCGCTTCAGTTTTCCGGCTAGCTTCAAATGTAACCATGCCTGCCTCTGGCAAACTAATAATCGGCAACGAAAATCTTAATTATGTGAAGCTAGCTGATACTGTGTCAGCACCTGTTTCAAGCATATTGATTAACGCAACACGAAATACAGGTGGTCTCTTATCTGTTCCACAATTCTTATTGAATAAAACCACGGTGTATTCGGCCAATCAGAATTGCTCTCCTGCTCTGTCCCATTGGGGAACTTCAGTTATTATGGATGGTGGGTTTGATCAAGACAAATCATATCTTTTCACAGCCATCAATCAGAGCAATATAACAGTTCCCGCTTCTGCTGATGTGCCTCTCATATCCGTAAGACTTGCCCCGGCTGCTGATACTGGTAACCCTGCCTCCATTGGAATACGCAGTCTCATCAACAGATCTTACTTGACACTCAAGCAGATTGGCATAATCACCGGCCAAACATTGAACATGACAGTTCGTTTGAATAGCAATTCAACCCAATTCACAACTCTTTCTACATGGGTAAATACTGGCACAGGCAGTCTGGCGCAATACATTGATCATTCTGTTCGTGGCACTACACCACTTCCAACTGGTGGTGATATCATACTGGGATATTTTGCCAATGAACAAAGCTCGGGTCGTCTGCAAGTCACAACAACAGACATTGATGCAATACGTGAATTGGGCAACAGCATACTGGGTGGCAATCTGATATATCCTGATGGGCCTGATATTTTAACTGTATTTGCCCGGTCCAATACTGCTGCTTCCACAACTGCAAGATGCAGGGTATCTTGGACAGAGGCACAAGGATGAGCTTTCCATACAATAGCGCTGACATTGGCAATCGAATAATAAAGCCAGTACAAAATGATGCTGTTGAAAGAATACGAACCAGCAACCCTCAATCGTTAATTGATACAGATTTCGAATATTCCTTGCAATCCTCCAAGTGGGAAACTTTGGAATTAATGAACAACACTCCCTCGATATTCTTGAAAACAGATGATTCTATTCTCATGGCAGATCAAATACAAAGTTTATCTGCTGCTTCAGCCACAAGTGGACTCACACTCAATTTAGCCAGTACATACACACCATCTCTCTCTTACACCGTGGGCACACCCATTGTGCTTGTGAATACACTAAACGGATTAGCAGATGGTGTGTCTCTTGTCATAGCTGCACCCAATATCCGCCAATACACTTTATCACCACGAAAAAGACTGGCTATTCGACCCAACACCAATTATGCCACAGCAGAGACTAATGCTTACCTTGGCGGATTTTATACAACGGCGCCTATTCCCTTCACCTCAATGGTTTCCATTTCTGGCACACCTAATGTGCGTGTAACAACCACAACACCACATAATTTTTTCCTAGATCAACCCATTTGGGTTATTGATAGCACACGTGCAACAGATTATACAATTGGTGCATTTAATATAGCTCAAATTAATGGTCCTACTTCATTTACATATGTATCTGATTTAACTGCTGGGTTATTTCCTGCGAGTGATACTGTATTAAACACCACAAATACCAGATTGTATGTGCGGCCTGAAGGGTATGCTTTGCACAGAGCCACTGATGGCGGGGTACAGATAACATCAGCAAATAACAGTCTAAACTCTCAGATTATTCGTCAAACCCGCAATTATTTCAGATATCAGTCTGGTAAGAGTATTTTATTCAGTACAGGGTTACTATTCGAGCCAAGCTACGACATACGCAACATATCTGTTGACACCACAGCTTACAATCAAAGATTATCATCTTTCTATGTGATGATCATTGCCACAGAGCAACCTCATGGTTTTGCCCAACCTTCTGCTTATCTTGAAGGAGCATCAGTTCGTCTTCGTGGCCTCACCGTTCAAGGTGGTATCAACAGATACAACACAACGTTCACTGTGGCTTCTGTGGGCGATCAAAACACATTCACTGTTTTGCTCCCTGTGTCTAGTACTCTAACAACTCAATTCAATACTCTCACAGCACCAACAGACATATCTCCTGATGGGTTGGGCAAGGTGGATGTGATAAGATGGAATGATGCCGTGGTTCGTACTGGTCTATTCGATGAACAAAATGGAATCTTTTTTGAATGCGATGGAAACAAACTCTCTGTTGTGAAACGCTCCAGCACAAACAACATGACAGGTACCATAACTGTGAGCAACAACTCTACAACCGTCTTTGGATTCAATACAAAATTTGAATCACAACTACGAGTTGGAGATTACATTGTGATCAGAGGCATGAGTTACTATGTTAGTGATATCAATAGCGATTTCCTCATATCCATTGTGCCAAAATATACCGGTCAGTTCATTACTGGTGTTCGCTATACTAAGACTGAAGAAGTGAGTTTTAATCAAGAAAATTTTAATCTGGATAAATTAGATGGTACTGGCCCTAGTGGGTACACCATTGACCTGAACAAAATGCAGATGTTGTACTTTGATTATAGCTGGTATGGTGCAGGAAGAGTGCGGTGGGGTGTGAGAGCCACAGACGGTAGCATCATATTCTGCCATCAAATGAAGAACAATAATGTGAATCTGGAGGCTTACATGCGCTCTGGCAACTTGCCTGCAAGATTTGAGGTGATTAATAAACCTCAACGAGGGTACATTCTGCAAGCCAATCAAACCAACGTTACCATGTACAATACATTAAACGATTTGCCAGAACCAAGAATTGTAGAAGTCAAGCAAGCAAACAATTTGACTGGGCCATACTTTTCATTTCGCCCCCGGTTGTCAGCAAACTTGTATAGATATAGCAATTCAGCCGATGGTGTGAAGGGGTTATATTCTTTAGATAACATACCTGACAATCAGTCAACTGCTGCCAATCCATATGACAGATTATATAGCGGTGCCTTCTACTCCTTTCTACCATTTAGCACTACTCGAGTAAAATTTGGTACACATAGTGTCAGAATTGAGCCAACATATTATTACAATAGCACCATATATACTGGCAACAGCACCCCTGCCTTTCCTAGTGATTTTACAGTAGAATTGTTTGTTTACTTTGATACGTTTCAACCTGGATTTTTTAACAACCCATACAGTAGTGCCAATACTATTTTTTATAGAGGAGCCCCAGCGTATTATGGTATACCAGGGTTTGGAATGCATGCAGAACTAACTGCCAATAGCAAAGCAAGAGCCATCATAGGTCTGGGGAGTTACTATGAACAAAATACCTTTACTTCTTCAACATCTGTTCTTAGTCTCAGCACATGGCACCATGTTGTATTGCAGAGATTGAATGGAAGATGTGAAATGTTTGTTGATGGTGCATCTGTAGTATCAACTACAAATTTTAATACCTTTGAAGGAGGTCAATTCTTTTTTGGCGGTATGATATACGGAAACGCAACTTACAGTTATTTGGATGACATACGTATAACTCAAGGATTTGCACAATATCCATTTGGCAATTTTACGCCACCCACACAACCATTGACTCAAAGTGGGCAGGCTACAACAGCCAGTTTCAACATTGTATCAGATCCTGAAAACCGGAAAGTGTATTACAAAGGATATGATTTTGCAACACAAAAAGAAATAGCAACCGTGCAGACAATGCTCCCATCCACATCGTGCATAACTGTTTCACCCAGTGCCACCTTCATGCTTCCCAACAGTGGCACTCTGTTGTATGACTATGAATACATGCGTTACAGCAAGCTAAGAGCCAATTCTGCAGGTGAACAGGTGTTAAGAATAGACCGTAGAAATGTGGGCAATCTAACCAACTCTGCTGGTGTTTCAACCATACCCACTCCTCGATTCTTTCCATACAACAATGTGTTTTCATTCAATCAAAACTGCTCACCAACTTTATCACATTGGGGAACCTCAGTCATCATGGATGGTGGATTCACTCCTGACAAATCCTATTTGTTCACTGCAGGCACTGCAACATCTGCAGCCCCCACCTTGGATAGAGACATTCCGCTCATTTCTGTTCGTCTGGCACCAGCAGTGGATTATGGCATAGGCAGCTTTGTAGGAGTGCGCAATCTTATCAATCGCTCCATTCTAGTATTAAATGACGTGCAAATAGTCACCCGTCAAGCATTAAATGTGACCATAAAGCTCAATTGTGAATCTAGCTTATGGCCTGTGTCTGGCAATTGGATCAATGCAGGCAATGGCAGTTTGGCACAATATGTGGATCATACAGGTGCAAGTGTCAGAAACACTCCTGTGAGTGCTGGAGTAGTCATTGGAGGCTTTTTGGCAGGGGAACAAGATTCTGGCAGAAACCAAGTTACAGATTATAATATTAATATCATAAGAAATCTAGGCAATTCAATCTTGGGCGGTAATACAGTTTACCCTGATGGTCCTGATATTCTAACAGTTTTTGCTCGCCCTGTGTCAGCCTCTCCAACTAACCAGGCTCTGTGCAAAGTTACTTGGACAGAAGCTCAAGGGTAATGATTTTCACAAGCTACTTCAACTTCTTCAATAATAAAAACAGGAAGGAGTCAATAGAAACTTTCAAGAACAAACATCCTGTTTCAATTGTCTCTGGCATACATGAAAATGGCATATCTTTTGATTGCACATTCAAAAGTGAAGATAAGATTTTTTTAAAAGAAAATTTGTTAAATCTGGCCATCAAGAAACATATTCATGATATAGAATATGTTTTTTGGATAGATAATGATGTCTGCTTTGTTGATGCAGATTGGTATTCCAAAGCATTACAAAAATTTGAACAAGGCTTTGATGTGCTTCAGTTGTTTGACTCTTGCTATCATTTGGATAAAGATAATAAACCCTTGAACCCTGTTGCCGGTTTTGTTTATGCCAAACAAGTGAACAACCGACATGGACATTGTGGATTTGCATGGGCCATGAAAAAAAGTGTATTTGAGCATCTTGGAGGGTTGTATGATATGAATATTGCAGGCACCGGTGATGCCATCATGGCCCGGTGTTTCATTCAAGAAAAAATGATGCCTTATCCTCGGAGTTGTTTTGCTAAGGAAAAATTTGCATACTATCCTTTCTCCCAAAACCATTACAACACCATTCAAGAGTATTTTAATAAATGCAAGCACCTCAAGACAGGGTATTTAACAGGCAAAGTTTATCACAATTACCATGGAGAGCTGAGCAAACGCAATTATATAGATAGATACAAAATATATGAAAATAATCACTTTGATCCTCTATTAATGCTAAAACGAGACAATGGAATTATACAAATAAAAGAAGAATACAGGCAGCTGAAGAGTGATATTGAACAATTTTTACATTATAAAGATAGCATATGACAGCCTTTTTTACTGCTCTAAATGATGATTTCATGCCAGGCATGAGAGCTCTACTCAAAAGCTTACTGATTAATAACCCATGGTTTGATCTGGATTATGTAATTCTTTCTGATGGGCATCTATCAGATGAATCTATCTCTGAATTGTGTAACATATATAATAAAATCAAAATAATTCATGTTAAAAAAGAGGATTACATTCAATGCAAAGATATACAAGAAGAATACAACTACAACCTGTATTATAGATTTGATGTGTTTGAGTTGTCCCATCTTAACTACGACAAAATCGTCATGATAGATTCAGACATGCTTGTATTGCAAGACATAAAAGATCTATTACTTTTTTCCGGTGATTTTGCAGCTTGCAGAAAATACCCCGACATGCTTTTGGATTTAAATTATCTTGAAAAGAATTTCTTTAATTGCGGTCTCATGATCTTATCCAAGGAAACAATACACAGAAAACACAAAGATAATTTGATAGATCTGGCTAAAAAAAGAAGATGGTATAATGATCAGTCTGCATTTAATCTGTATTTTCGCGATACTGTGACCTTTCTGCCTCAAAAATACAACACAGTAACAAGCCAAGTGACAAAAGATACAATGAAAGATATAGCTATACTGCATTTTCACGGCAATAGCAAACCGTGGATGTCTTCTGAATCAAAAAAATGTTTTAGTTCATTTGTATTCTCCTTGCTATCGAAAGCGGGAGAAGATTCAAATGAGATAACATCTACGTTAAAAAACTTATACGAGAAATATAAATGAGAATAGGCATCATTGTCAATACAGAATATCACCACGCCACAGCACTATCAATATACAAATCTTTACAGTGTTTGGGATTATCACCTATGTTCTACCATCATGCCCCTAATGATAAGTATGGCTTCAAAGAATTGTGTAACCTCTACAAACTATCTTTGACACATGTGCCGCGCTTTGATACTTCCATAATTATAACTGCACTTGAATCTAACAATAGAATTCCTGAGTTTCATACAAATCCTGTTTTTCGAGAGACAACCAATCTTATATTTGTACATCATAGGCCATTGGGTCATGGTGAAAGCACAATTAAAAAGCATTTTCCACTCTCCAAAAATATAGCCAACGGAGTATATGAAAAGCCATTTAGCGAAAACTACTTCTTTCAAACAGAAACACCGCTAAACTTAAATGCACGCAAGGAAAATATAATTGGAATAACTTCTCGTTTTTTTGAAAATAAGATATCCATAGAATATATAAGTTCTTTTATGCAAAAAAATAATTGCAGCATAAAGTTACTAGGTGAAGGAGCCAAGAAGACTATCAAGCAAATACATTCAAGCAATGCAGAAGCAATAGACATGTGTAGCCATGCAGATTTTTACAAACAAATTGCCGGGTTCAAGTTCTTACTCATACCTTACGATGGCTCCAAAGTGGATTATACTAGCATTAAAACATCAGAATCTCTCACACATAGTATAGCCAATAAAATCCCTCTCATTGCCAATAAGAAATTTCTAGAATATAATATCTTGAAGCAAATTGATTCTGCCGACTGTAACATTATAGATATCTTGAATAATGAAAATAAGTACAATATACTAACAGAAGAGTTGACAGCATTTCAAAATAATGCAAGAAACCACAATAATAATATATTTAAAAAAGTATTAGAAATATGAATATAGGCTTCATAGTACCGGTGTATAAAGATTTTGATTTATTAAAAACAAGTGCTTTACAGATACAAAAATATTATCCTAATAGTCCCACATCTGTTATGAGCGATGGAAATGATGACCCAGATATAAGAAAATACTGCCACGATAATAATTTCAGATATTATCTATTTGATAGATCCCATATCAATGCAACACCAGGTGCTTTTTTTCGCAACATAATCAATGTGTATGATGATCTCAACACAGATGTTGTAATAAAGGCAGACCCAGATTCAAGAGTGCAAGGCACTATAAAGCTACATAATGAGTTAAAGAATACTGTGTTTGGAACTCTATTCAAATCTACTCTTGATAGAAGGATTTACGATGGTGAGGTGCCCATAAATTTAATACGACCCAAATTCATACAAAATGGAATCTTTGGAATTGGATCCAATGTGATACAGACATTTAAAACGGCAAAGTACTTTGAAGACGATAAATTTCTAACAAGTAGAATAAGCAGTTTTCTAGCGAGAGGGCTACCTGGTGAATATATGCTGTCAACGGAATTGCTCATGGGCATAGCTTGCCAAGATCTCAACATAGAGCTATATGATCATGCTGAATTTTATTCTATAATTTATATGAAAGGAAGGGCTCGTTATTTTTATGATGAATTTATAGATGAAAAAGAAGCAAAACTAAAATTAAAAGAACATAAATTTGTTCATCCCGTATATGAATAGACATCTTAGCTCCATAATGATAGAGCTTACCAACACGTGTAATGCCAAATGCCCCCTATGTCCTACAGGCTCTGATTCTTTGGATAGAAAAAAAGGGTTCATTTCCAATGAATTATTTCAAAAAATAATGAATGAGGTAAGAGAATTGAATCACAAGGTGCAAATAGTCTCTTTCAATTATGGAGAGCCTTTTCTGCACCCCAGGTGGTCCCAGCTCTATCAAATGATCCCAGAGAATGTGTACCACAGGACATCCACAAACGGGTTAGTCTTCTACAAACAAGAAGATATAGACTTACTAGCCAAGAGCAAGCTGAATGAGTGTGTTGTTAGTATTGATGGGTCAACCAAAGAATTAAATGCAACATACAGAAAGGGTGTAGATCTAGACAAGATACACGAAGGAATGAAATACTATTTCGACAAATATGGTGACATGCCTTCTCGACCCAAAATAAAGATACAAACAGTTTTATTTTCTTACAATACACAAGATCTGATCAATATTAAAAATAAATTCTCAGGGTTATACGATAACATATATTACAAGCTGCCTAATTTTAATATGGCAGAATATACTGAAACAGAACAAATTAATAAACAAACACAACAAAAAGTTACCGAAGAAATACCCAATAGTTGCTCAATTTTTTCTGGTTCATTTGTTATAAATTGGAATGGTGAATGTAATCCATGTTGCCATGATTACCAAGGACAAGTAATAATAGGCAACGCAAACAAACAAACTATTAGTGAGATATTCAATTCAGAAAAATCAAAAGATTTTTTTGCTAAAATTCTAGCAAACAGAAAGCAAAACGATATCTGCAAGGTTTGCCCCATTGACAGAAGAACATTAAGCAGGAATAATGTCATCAACTACTAGCTTATGATTCATATTAGTAGGAACATCTTTAAAATTAATTATAATTTCGTGCAATGATCGACTTTCAGATTTAATAGTAGTCGGTAATTCGCCTTTATAGTCTAAACCTAAAAATTTAAATATTTCCTCTATTCGCTTCAATATGCTCTTGTATTCTACAGTAATATAGTTTATCTTATATTTCTTATAAAAGGCAACAAAGAAGTCTCTATGACGATTCATTCTGGCAACAAAATTCAAATATTCATTAAGATTAAACTCTATTCTTATTTTTTGTTTTTCTTGTTTGGATTGCTCTGTGTCCTGGTATACACCTGTCACACTCCCCACCTTGACTGAACAGTACTGTTCCAAGAGATCTTCCCGATATAGAAAGATTGATTTGTCAGGTAAAATGCTGCGGATCAAGTCATATTCTTCTAGCTTCAATATCTCATCAACAACACTGGTATATAAGAAAACTTTATTTTTGTCTTCCCTGTGTCTAAATCTATTCAGACGTGTGTCAATCTCACCCAGAAGACTGTCACGATTAACATTGTTCAACTTAAAATAAGGCCTAAATATTTCACCTTTAGCAGATATGTCGTTATTCTGGTCCAATATTGATCTAAGACAATTAGAACCAGATCGGTAACTAATTGCTAGTAAAACAATATTGGGCATATATCATATTATATATGGATGCATTAGAGATAACCACTATAGCGGGGTGCAGCATAAAATGCTCTTATTGCCCACAAGATTCTTTTTTATTTAAATACAATTCTCATATAAAGAAGCTATCTTTAGAAAATTTTAGTCACGTTTTAACCAAACTGCCAATCTCTACAAGAATACATTTTACAGGGTTCTCTGAACCTTTCTTTCATAAAGATTGTTTCAAGATGGTGGCCCTCTGCAGAAGCAGAGGGCATTACACAAGAATATCTACAACCCTCTATAAAGCGTCCCAGGATAATATTAATACAATTCTGAATCGAGAGTATGATAACATTATCTTGCATTTGCCGGTTAATGATAATTCAATGAACTTAGTAATTGATGATAATTATATTCATAATGTTGAAAAATGTCTGCAAATCCTAGAGAATAGCGATGCAATAGTTTTCTTTGGAAAAGAGCCACACCCTTCAATACAACCCTTACTAGTAAAAACCCGAGCAAAAATCTCCTTTCTAACCCCTGATTACTTCAGATGGAATAGTAGAGCTGGTAATGTTGATAGCTTTAAAAAAATAGATAACACCGCAAATATGGCCATAAGATGCTCTACAAACAAAATCAAACAACACGTTTTATTACCAAATGGAGATGTGTATCTTTGTTGCATGGACTGGAGTTTGGAGCATAAGATAGGCAATCTAATAGAAAGCTCCTACGAAGAAGTTGTTAATTCTGAAACTTATAAACATATCGTAAATTCATTGAGTAACAATAAATCCAATACATTGTGCTGGAAGTGTGAACATGCAAAACCATATTAACCAACCCATCATCAAAGGCATCACCAATGACATCTTTGCAATTAATTTTGTAATTAATAATCTATGCAATCAACGATGCAATTACTGCCCCCCTGTTCTTCACAAAGGTATGTTTCCGCATATTTCTTCTGAAATATATATAAATTTCTTTGATAACTTATATAAAGATAACCCCTGCATACAATCCAAGCCTCAAAGAAAGATAACCCTCACTGGAGGTGAGCCCAGTTTCTATAAAGGAGTTGAAGAAGTGATGTCATACCTGAGATCCATTAACTTTCTGGTGGCAATGAATACAAATCTGGGTAATAATTTAGAATTCTGGTCTAAAGCTGTAGATTTGATTGATATTCTGTATCCAAGCTTTCACCCAAGGTATGCAAACATAGATCACTTCAAAAGCATCTTTGAAATATTTTTAAAAAAGAAAAAGCATATTGAATTGCATGTGTTGATGGACCCTGAACATTGGGACGTAGCAATAGAGGCATCAAAAGAGTTCTTCAAAATAGACGGTATCACTGTCAATAACAAAGGAGTTCTTGATGTTAATGATTACAAAAGACACTTTACTCCACTTTACAATCAAGAGCAAATAGATTTCATCAAGCACAATCCATCCAATAGAAAATATAATTTTGAAAATGATAGAATAGAGGTTGAATATTTTGATGGCAGAAAGACCCCATTTGACGGCCAGGAGATATTAGCAAATAACTTTCACAACTTCAGAGGCATTTTCTGTAACGCAGGCAAAAATGCTCTTAACATCAAAGAAGATGGTTCCATCTGGGGCGCTTGTTGCCGACAGAGATATTTTGGCAATCTTCAAGAGAATCCAAACCTAAGAATCAAACTATTTGATTCACCAATTGTATGCCCCAAGACTGCATGCCCGCACCTCTTTGACATGAAGATACAAAAGTCCTTTGTTAGAGCTCAATAACCTTGTCTCTAAAGTCTAGAAAATGCTTTAATCCATAATGCTCTTCAATCATGTGCCGATATTCTAGTGAATTGTATTCACCGGATAAGTGCAATTTCAATTGAGAAATATTTTCATATGCAAATTTATGAAATATATTGCCAGGGTAATCTCTTACTACGGGCTTAATACCTTTGGCCAGAGCCTCCAGGACATTATTAGGCAAGCCCTCTGATATGGATGTGGTTACCAAATAGTTTTTATCATCCAACCATTTGTTCATTTTCTCTTGAGTATTAATATCATCATGCAGGAATAAATTGCTATGATTATGGTTTTGTAGAAAATCTACATACAGTTGTTTCGAGGGACCTGGTGAAATGGCACAATGGATGTTATAATCCGGCAAACAAGACAATAATTCACTCAAATAATCTGGTGATTTGCGTTGCTGAAATTCACCCACCCAAGCAATCTCTTTGCCATGGCCTCTTCCTTTGTATGTCCATAGCTGTTCATCCAGATAATTTTTCTCTATGGTGGACTCAATACCGTATGAGTCTCTTAATTTGTTTTGAAAGAAAGAATTTAAAGTAAAAAAATGCTGAATCTTAACACGGTTTTTTTGAAGCAATGCAAAATTATTTTCATAGAACTCATGCCGTCTTAAAAACATTATATTCTTGCCAGAAAGATTGCTCCTATTGATATAGTTGAGAGTGTATGGGTCTCCAAATAAAAATATAATATTCTTTGCTGTATCCACAGACTGTAGCTCATGAACATTGCGCGGATTAATAAGAGCGCAATCAAAATGCTGCTTGTAGAGCTCTTTATAAAAATGATTAGCAAACGAAAATACGTAATCTATCTTCATGTAAACAGTGGCATGCCTTTGACTATCATTCTGCGACAGTCTCTATATGGTGTATGGGAATAAGAGAAGTCACCTTTGGTTATGAATTCATTAAGTTTGTCTAAACCAACAATGCATTCGCGGTTATTCATCTTGTAGTGATACCCCACATCAAAATATTGTTGATCTATCCATGGCTCATATTGTACATCTTTGCCATCAAATTTTAACATGGTTAGAAGCTTGTAGTGTTGTTCATTATCCAGGAGAATTGCACCCCCACGGCCAAGATCAAGAGGTTTGTTTTCACCAAAACTAACGCATTTGTAAGATCCTGACACATACATGTTAGGTACAAACTTCCTGGCACAGTCCCATATGGGGCTATTGCGAAAATTATATTCACCCTGCCATTGATCGTTAATCATTCGAAAGGGAACATGTAAATTTTTGAGCATCATGATGATTCCCATGTAGGTATGACATGAAAACTCTACATAATTGGGTTTTAGAATACGGAAGCATAGTTCTAGTGCATGTGTACAACAACATGTGGAAACAGCAAATGGTGCACCGGCGAACTCTGCCAACCGCTTTTCAAATACAAATATATCTTTAAATTTCAATACAATAATTTAGCTCAATACATACAATCTGCTACTGCTGGGGATCTAGATTATGCGGACTAGGCAAAAGCTGCTGTGAAAGCGCTGGTGAGGGTGGTGAATGTCTGTGTGACTGGATTGTATTTCTTGAATGCAATGGTGTCTATGTAAGCACTGTACCCATCGTCCACATTGATGAATGTGCCTGCATGCACAAACACATCCACTGTGTTTTCACCTTGAAAGAAAGCACCATAAGATATGGGTAAAATTGTTTCCACTGCACTCAATGCTGCAACCAGAATGGCATCAGTGGCTATCTTCATTCTCTGGCCATATGTGCCACCCTGCAACGGAGCAGCTGCTGTCAATGCATTGCGGGTGGTTCGGTTAGAATACAGTGCATTCACCAAGGTGAATTGTTGGAAATCATTGATGGTGAATTCTGCACTTGGAAAAGTTGGAGGAGTCGCACTAAGTGTACCAACAATTCTGGCTTGTGCTGCATTAACTGCACCACAAGTTTGAGACAGATTGCCCTGCTGCCCTCTGCGCTTCATGAATCCCACTTGTCCACTCTGAGTAATGCCAATGTGGGGATGCACATAGATAAACAATGCACCTGGTGTGGTCACATGGCTCATCCATGCAAACAGACCCACAATGCCTGGGAAGGGATAACCACCAATGCCACCAGCAAAAAATGGTCCAGAAAATTGTTGCAATGATGTGGGGTATTGACCAAATGTATTGTTGGGGAAGATGGGAGCATTTTTATCATCTGAACATATGCAGGCTGCTGTGACAACATCACCTGGCGCATATCCGCAAACGCTCTGTATGAATGTGGCACATCTTGCACCCACAGTTTCTGCCAAGACTGCATTTGAATAGGTCTGCCTCACAGTGGCTGTATAAGCTGCTTGATCTGGAGCCACATAAGTGGTGAACACAGGAAGATAGTAGGTGCTACCGTTTATTACCACAGGGATCCCGGTCATGCCTTGCACGAGAGTCAAGTTTGTTGTGTAAGTGGATCCAATGTTACTGTTGGTTGCAGAAGGCAGAGCACATGTGGTGTCAATTAAATTGATAAAATCATTTGAGTCAGGTGTGTCTCCATCTGCAAATGCATCCTTCAAAGCGGATACCGGTATAATGGCCATATGTATTATTTATATATTTTGACTGGCTTAATACAAAAAAAGAGGCCCCGAAAGGCCTCTTTTTAAACCGGGACGTACCGGGAATTTTTTCTTATTCGCTGCCAACAAATGCTTTAGAAATAAACTGAAGCACTTGCAGGTGTGAACGCTTGACCAAGTCCGGACAATAGAATCGTGTGATAATATAGATTAGCACCGAAGATATTGTCAACAACGCCATAACGAGTTAGCAAGCCAACGCGTGGCGAGAAGTCATTAGGACCAATGGTTCTCTGTACCATTACAGGGATGTAAGGGCAATAGATGATACCAGTGTCATAAAACTCCGGACCTTTGTATCCGAGTAGAGCGTACTCAACGCGGTAACCGGAACGTAAGCCACCCTCATATTGGGCCTCTGTACGTGTATCACGGTAAACGTTGAATCTGCCACCAAGGTTACCAACCTTAGCTACGCCAACAGGTTGAGTGTTGACATTGCCTTGGACTGGCACCCATTGAAACTCAGGAAGCATCTCGAGGATCGCGCAAACGCGAGGTGTGGCAACAATAAAGTTGGCAGCACCACGACGATTGCGAACAGCAATTCTGTTAGCCTCGATGATGAGTCTCTGATAGAAATCGCGATTGCGCTCTACCAACCAACGGCCGTCTGCGGAAGCAGGGCTCCATACGGAGTATCCTGTGCCAGCACCAGCGTTGAGTGAGACTTGGATCATGCGAGCGATCATTTCACGGTCGATTTCGGCCTGTAGCTCATACGACATAGCGTTGGTGAGCTCAGTATCGATATCAATACCGTTCATGTTCTTAAGATCCTGTTCGAGTTCTACCGACCAGCGAGCAGCGAGTCTGCGGGTACCGGCTTCGACGGCTGTCTTTTCAAAGCTGACTTCGATCTGAGGGATTTTGCCCGTCAATTCGAACTGGCTGAGAAGTTGAGCCACACCGTTATCTTGGTTGATCCAAGGGAAGAGGCTTGCGGCGTCTGTCCCAGGTGCGCCACCGGTTAGGGTGGTGCTGGATGTACCAGTGTAGCGGGTGTCGAGGTATTGGTAACCAAGCTCCTTGTTAAGCGATGCTTGTTGGGGATTGGCAAGAAGATTGCCAGCATTTGTGCCGGAACCATCGATGCCATCGTTGCCAAGCTGATATGGAGAATACTTGTAACGTAAAGCAAAGGCTAGACCAACTGGTCCACCCATGGGCTGTACGCCTACAATTTCATTGGTGATTAACTCGGGGAACGTTCTACGAATCATTGGAATGAGAATCTTAGGCAAACGAGCATCGCCTTGAGCATACCAATCACCTTGAGGTGAGCTATTGGGAATTTGGTTCCCGTAGTTACCTGTGGCGTTGGAGCCGAAGACAGAACCTGTGCCAGCGGCACCACCACCCGATTGATTAGCCTCATTGACGCACCAAGCTTCTTGGTTTTCCAAGAGCATGGCTGTGTTCAAACGAGTATGATCATCTTCGATGGCTTTAACGTTGGCCGAAGTGTAATCCAAAACTGGTTTCCACTTTTCGAGCAACGCTTGTGCGCGAGACTCATCAATGTAAGACTGTGTAGGTCTGATTGATTTCATAATTATTAGTTCTCCTTTATTTTCGACCTGTAGAATATATAAAATCTACAATATAAATCAGGCTTGCGCCTCTTTAACTTCTTTACTAGTACTAATTAGTACTTAGAAAGTTCTTTGAGGTAAGGGTTGGTGACTGATTCAGCAACAACTTCTGTCTCTTCCATTACTGGACGATCCACTTGTGTTGCAGCTGCATCTTGCACCGCTTCCTCTTTAATATTTTGAAGCCGCTCTTTTTCTGTCTTATCGAATAAGCTCAAGGCATAATCAATGTTCTCAGTAATGAATTCGCTACTCTTGGTCTTCATCACCTTGTTCACATACTCTTTCTTGCGAGCGGATAAACCTACAGTCTTCTTTTCGAGTGTAAGTTCCGCATTACGCGTGGCGAGTTGTGCCTTAACCTGAGCTAACTCTTTGTTAGCGGCTTCAAGCTTCTCAGAAGCTTCTTGTAATTGACGCTTTCCATCTACGATGGCTTCGCGAACACTTTCTTTCGCCAGGGCGGCATCAACGCCCAAAATGGATCTTAGTTGATCGAGAACCTCCAAGGCTCTGCGATTCTTAACAGCATCCTTAATTTCATTAGCAGGCAATGTCTCGTCGATATACGCTTCAAGGTATGTGCTAATATTGTCAATGGTGCTGTCTTTGAAAGCTTTGGCTTCTTTGCTGAGAGCGTTGCTATACTTCTCCACAAGAGCTTTTAATTTCTCTGTGTGGTTAGCATCAATGGCTTCAACAACTTTTTCGAGCTTGGATGTATGATCTGCATCGATGGTTTCCAGAAGATGCTCTAGCTTGCTGCTGTAATCTTCATCTTGTTCGGTAAGAGCTTTTGTAACGTGAAGTTGCACTTTTTCAGAAATAGCAGAATTAAATGCTGCTTCGATTTCCTTAAGAACTTCCTCAGAGAGAAGATCTTGTGTTGCTTCTTTTAGAATAGTTTTGATGTCTTTTGTCATAAATTAAAATAACCTCACATTTTTATTTAGTGCAATGCGCTTAGCTAATTTCATTTCCATAACTTTCTTTAAATATTTATGCGCCTCAGCATAATTTTTCTCGTTCAAAAACTTTAAAAAGTTGACAATATTAACTCTCTCTTGCATACTGTTATATTTATAGTGCGCGCCTACGAAATTCTGTGAATCTTTACGACATTTTTTGCACATGTTGACATAACCTGTTTCATCTTCATAGCATTCTTCATCTTTCGCAACAACCATGGCAGGTTTCATCTTCTTCTGTGACTTCATGGCCAGTTGGGCAGCCAATTCAGGCTTTTGTTGGGTTGAACCAACCGAAATAACAGCAGGTGTGAATGGCTGGGAGATATTCATTAGAGCACTTTGCTGATCTTGCCAAAGAACTCCAGAATTTGTTCTTTGAGATAACCTTCAACATCTCTGCGAGGCAGGTTGCGAAGTCTGTCGGAAAATGAATCATAATATTCTTCGTAGTGACCATCTTGGGTTACTACAAATTGCTTGGATTCAAGAATGCCATTGACGAAAGCTTTGGGAAAACTTGGATCAGCAACACAATCCACTGCAACCAAACGAAAGTCCTTGACGCGGTTCACACCATTGCCACACTCTTCCAGTTTTCCCAGGGCACGAGAACTCATGCCTACACGCACACCATCATTGATCAAGCTTCTAACAATCTGTCCCATGGGTGTGGTGAGCACTTTGGATTTGCCATAATAAACATTGCCACTGCGGTTGAGTTCAGTTACCAAATGACAGGCACGCTCCAGGTTAACTTCAGCCTGCGTGGGATGGTTCAATTCGCCCATGGAACGGTTTGTTCTCACCATTTCATTGATGTAACGGTTAACTTCTTTGTCCATTTCACCGGAATCATAAACTCTCTTGTTCTTGTTAACCTCTTCACACTGCATGTATGGTCCCTTGATGTACATGGTGCTGGGTTGATTGCCACTTTTTTCTTCGACCACGTATTCGTATTGGTCTTCAGGTGCTGGTGTCTCAACTAATAAGCGTAAGGCCATATTATTATTTATATCAGATTTCACTTATTTCCTGAGTTCCTTTTCAGTTAAAATGGTGAATTCGAAGCCATATTTCTTTGCATAGAATTTAGCCGCTTCCCATTTCGCCTGATTCTGTATATAGGTCAATTGCTCATAAAGCAACGTCTTCTTGTGTTTGCCAGGGGTTTGCTCTGGTTTTATGGTCTGTTTGTAGGGCTTTACCTCTATGAGATACTTCTTTATGCCGGTGGCAGTCTTGAGTTTCACCACTGCATCCACAATGTATCTGTGCACTTTTCTATCAATAGGACTTTCATATGGAATAACAATGGATTCACTGCCCCATTCCAACACATTGGGATTCATATCACACCAGCGAAACAATTTCAATTCCCAACTGCTCAGATATCTGGGCAAATCATGGCCTTTGTATTTCTCCATGTGTGTGGGCTTGAAAATGCCTTGCACATACTTGGTATTTTTGACTGTGAGTTTCAAGTTAACCTACAAAGAATTCTGGGGGTGCTGCATCCCCGAATCCTGGTGCACTTTCGTATAATTTTCTCTCCAATTCTGTTCTTTCTGTTTTACCATCTTCCAGAATTGCAGCATTAATAATGCCACCACCAAACAATTGTGTGCCTTGATATTTGCCACGCACTGTGCCAATGGCTATTTTAGTCAATGCAAGTGCATATTGATACACCCACTGCTCTTTGATAATGTCTGTTAAAGGTCTTTCCACATAGCAAGTCACAATGCCATAGAAATGTGTGTTGCGGGGTTCAGGGAACATTTGCATGTATTGTGTGCGTGGATCAAAGCGCACATCACGACGCAATGCTAAAACCTTTTCACGGGTATCAAGCCAATTTTTCAATGTGTACCAACTGATCAAATCAAACCCATAATTGCCTAGAGAGTAGCTGAAGTAGGTTTGTTGCGCCAAAGATTGTTCAATTGTGAACAGGGTGTTAATGCCATCTGAACTTCCTTCTTCAAAATCCAACACATCTGTTACCTTGCGGTAACTATCAATCAAATAATCGTAGCTGTTCAGCAATTCCAATTCTCTGGGTTTGTTTTGATCAAACACTTGATACAAGTATGGGTTTTTTGGATCACCAATGACCATTCTTCCAACGTTGTATAGTGCTCTGATATCATTGGAAACATTCTCAAACCTGGCTCTAAAATTAAAATCTTTTGTTAGACTGAAAAGAACATCCAGTCGCAAGCCTGCACCTGGGTCGTACAGCTTGCTATCAAACACCAGATACTCTTGTGTGTATCCTGCAAACTTTGTGTACATTTCACAAGCAATGCTAATAAACTCATTCAATTGATCTGCATGAATTTCAATGTTGATCAATGGTGCACCAAGAGCACGACAAATGCGTGCACCCAATCTGTCGTAACTTTCAATCTTGGATTGAAGATTGGTGCTATAAAAAGCACTCACTGGTTCCACATTGCTGCATGACATCATATGTTATTATTTAGGATGGAAGCCCCTCTACTACAGTTATGCCACCACCATCAGAATACCCTTGTGCTGGGACCACCACACCTGCGACTGTGAGTCCATTGATGGGTATGAAGTAATCATTGATATAGAATTCAGCCGGGCTGGGGGTGTGAAGATCACCAGGGCCTGCAAAATACGTCCAAATTGTGTCTCTCTCATAATAATAAGGTGTTGGCTTGCCATACAACTTGCTCCCATCACATGTGAAGCGAATCACAGTCACACTCAGAGCAGTTGGAGCAACAACATTGGTCCTGTATGAGTCTGTAGTAGTCAGATCAAAAGCCATAGTATGAATACAATTACAAGAGCTTGCCATTTGTAACCAATCACCAGTTAATATTGTAAATACATCTCTATTGCTATTGTCACTAAGACCCAATTCACCATAAAAATTTTGTCCTGTGCCAAACCATTTGATAGTACCTGCACTCTGGGTCATGGTATGAGAATAACCACACACCATCTGCGACCAATCGCCAGTTAATGCAGTAAATACATTTCTATCGCTATTATCATTTAGACCTAGTTGACCTTCAACATTCCTACCAGTACTGAACCACTTGTTATTAGCACTTAGCGCCATAGTATGCTCTGCACCACAAACCATCTGCGACCAATTGCCAGTTAATGCAGTAAATACATTTCTGATGATAGTATCATCTAGACCCAGTTGACCGTAACCATTTGCACCTGTGCCAAACCATTTGGTGGTACCAGCAGACAATGCCATGGTGTGTGCCCTGCCACATATCATCTGTGACCAATTGCCTGTGAGTGGTGTGAATACATTTCTATTGGTACCAGCGCCATCATCGCCTAGTCCCAATTGACCTTGGCTATTACTACCTGTGCCAAACCATTTGGTGGTGCCAGCGCTCTGAGCCATGGTATGAGCACCACCACACACCATCTGTGACCAATTGCCTGTGAGCGGTGTGAGTGCATTTCTATCGCTATTATCCCCAAGGCCCAATGCACCGTTAAAATTAAAACCCGCACCAAACCAATTGGTGGTACCGGCACTCTGAGCCATGGTATAAGCACCACCACACACCATCTGTGACCAATTGCCTGTTAATGCAGTAAATACATTTCTGTTGCTATTATCATTCAAGCCTAATTGTCCAAAGCCATTATACCCTGTACCAAACCAATTGGTGGTACCGGCACTCTGAGCCATGGTATGAGCAGTACTACAAATCACCTGTGACCAATTGCCAGTTAATGCAGTAAATACATTTCTATTGCTAGTATTTCCTAAGCCCAGTTGACCAGAAGTGTTGTACCCTGTGCCATATAGTGAGGCTGCAGACACTGTGCCCAAATACACAGTTGGAAATACATAATCACTTTCAAATGTAACACTTCTGCTTCCAAACCCGTCTTGCTGCAGCACAAGGGTATACTCACCACCTTTTTTCTTGTTATTGGAATTAACTATATTCTTAAATACTGTAGTACCTGTGAGCCTGAAAAATGCACACTGTGCTGCACTCAAATTCCAATATGCCGAAACACCAGCAGTATTAACACTTATGCTGGTAATATTAACGCCGCTGAAATTCTTGGAACGCGTATTCTGTTGCATCAAATTAAGTCTCAGAGTTGTATCGATGAACGGCCAATTGGCGCTATAAGTGTTAACCATGGTGTATGTGGAGAAATAATTTGCGCTCAATGCATTGAGACTGCTATAAAAATCATAACCCAAGTTCCAGTTGCCACTGTATGTGTTCACAGTGGTTGAAACAGTTGGATACAGACCATATATGGTACTCAATGCATTGATATTAGTGTACATCTCAAACCACTGCTGACTGTTTGTAAATACATTAGCTGTGATTGCAGCATATATGCTCTGAATTGTGTTGACTGATAATCCATCAAATGTGGTGATAGAATCTGTTAAGAATGTTTCCAGATATGAAACATCAATTGCAGAAAGATTCACAAGAGCATTTAAGTAATTGTAGAATATTCCTTGAAATGGTTCAGACTGAGATGCAATGGGATCTGTTGCACTATCTGGAAGACCAGGAGTGGCAATGGTATGATGGTTTGCCTGGTGAAACTTGTTATGAAAAAGAAAATTGCTCATCCGCGGAACACTACCCTATCCCCGTACAGTAGTGTTCCGTCTGACATAAAATTAATTATTGTACGGCTGCCAGACAGTGTACTAATTACACCAGACAATGCAATTGTATCGTTAAATCTGTATGCAGTGCTAAATCTGATATCATACCCCCCTGCACCGCTTTGAATTACATTCAATGTATAGTTGCCACCTTTTTTATGATTGAGAGGATTTGCAAAGTTTAAGTTGCTGGAAAGTGTAATGAAGGTCACTTGATTGGAAGACACATCCCAAATTACTGTGTTTGTGCCACTGTTAATCCTGAGATCTGTTCCAGAGAATGTCTTGGCTGCAGTATACTCTTGCGCTAGATTGGTAAACATTATGAACGGTGCATTCCAATCAGCACTGAATGTGCTCACTGTGGTGTACACTGAAACGTACAAACTACTGATTTGTGAGTAGTTGGAATAACCCACATAACCTAAATTCCAATTGGTAGACAATGTATTAACAGTGTTATAAAGTGACAGAGAAGGTGCCCAGATACCTGACAAAGTACTCACAGATGCATATGCTGTCCACCATTGATAGCTGTTGGTGTCGATGGTCAAGAATCCCAATGAATCTGGAATGGTATTGAAGAATACGCCAATAAATGGTTGTGTTTGAGATGCAATAGGATCCAACCCTGCATCTGGTAGAGTAGTACCAGAGATTGTATGGTGGCTTGCCCTGTGCAATTTGCTATGAAATGTGTATGTTCCAGCCATATTATGTCTCTATATAATAGTTATTCATATGGTCAGACATTACTGATGCTATATGGGGTTAAATCTGTCACGACAGAGTCATTGGTTATGATAGTTTGAAGCACCAATTGTTGATAATCATATATTTGTTTGAAGCACCTGTTTACTGTTTCAGCTTGAAAGTTTTCATTAATAAACACATTGGAATGTTTGTTTGTATCCAGAGGTGCATTATATCTAAAGAAATTATTGTAACCACGATATAAGAACACTGGCGTACCGGTGTTATCTTCATCTGTAAAGAAACGATATCCAATATTATTCACAAGCAAGCTCATGTTGTAGAGCATCTTCTTGATGCTCTTGTTGTATACCCATGAACAATTGTACTCCTCTGGGTCTATTAGAACATCTTGCTTGGAGTACACTATGAGAGGATTATCTGTTTTAAAGAGCGTTGTAAGACTCAAATTGTCTCGATACACTGCAATGTAGCTTCTGGTCAAGTCTTGCGAAACAGCATATATCAAGACATCGTCCCCTGACACACCAGGTGATGTTGTTATCCATCTGAAATTGTCATCATTGAAGACGCTATTCTTCAACATGCCAATATTTTTCTCAGGCTTGGTTATCCATTTCTTATATAAATTTCTAGTTGATAGTAGATAGAAAACATCTTTATCATAATTTGCAAATTTAATATCCACAAAGTATTCATTGCCAGTTAGTATGCTGCTAAAATCGTAACTCTTTGCAGACGTGAGATTATAATCTGTGGATATATCGAGTAAAAATAATGCAGTGTTGCTTGCAATGTACAGTCTGTTATCTTTCTCACTATACACCATGGCATTGATGGTTGAAATTGCATTGAACAGCGTTGGTGTTATGGTTGAATTGAGCCAGTTAAGATTTCTATCGTACACTTTGAATGTCTTGTTACCCTTGTCTTCAACTATCACCACATCACCAGCAACAGCAATTTTTCCAATGTTGTTAAACTTAATTCTATCTTGAGAAGTGCCCCGGCCACCAACAACATTCAATTGAAACAGTTGTCTATTTCTTATATTATCATCACTCACAGCGCCACCAAGATTATAAGAATAAAGATTATTATAAGTTGCATCACTTATGAAGAGCTGCTCTGCTTTGTATTGTGCTATGCCTGTTATATTGAAAAAATTAATTGAACCGGAGAGTGGATCAACACTGCTTTGTTGTATTAGGTTTACAGGACTATAGTCACCATCACGCTGATTGATTCCATTGAGAGAGATAAACTGACCATTTGTAAATATTAAATTCTGCTCATATCGACTATCTGTGCTATAGAAGGCTAAGGCTTGGTTGCTTGCAAAAAGAACTGAGGATAAGACTGCAACAGCGTTCGTTGTACTATCGTCGTACAGATAAAGAATTTGTTTTTCGAGGTTGGTATAACCAACCCAACCCTCATATCTGCGTGGAATCTTAAAATCAGCCACATTGCACAAACCATACAGATATAAAAAATTATCATACAGTTTCTGTATTTTGAGATTGAAGGATTGTGAAACAGCCAATTCGTTTGGTTGTAATAATATAGTATCCAAGCTATATGGCAGTTGAAACACATCTGTTACTGTGCGATCATAATTTAGATCTATTTTTTGAAATTCTGTATCTATGGCATTCATGGTGTGAGTCCTGCATTAGTTAGGGGTTGCCTGGGAAATATGGCTGAAAATACTCTGCACTCTGCGCAGGCAAGTTTGTAACCCACTGCAGCTTGTTTAATTTGCTATAACCCGGTACAATGTCTTTTATTTTCTTTGTAATTGCAGTTTGCAAGTAATCTCTGCATTCTTGATTGAGAATACTATCATTTATATAAACATTGAAAAGTGTACTCTTGGCACCAGGCACTTGTTGGGTAAAGTATCTGGAAACTGTTTCCATGTAATTGCGTCTACCTGATGGTACATCCCATACAAGATCCTGCGGTACATTTTTTTCCTTGTAGAGCATATTAATATCAAAATAATTTAACTCTGTATTATGAATATACAGATTTTGCAATTGAATGTCCTTTGCAAAGTATGAACCCTTGGGGTTATTGTTACTCAGGAAAGTATCAAATAGCGATCCATTATAAAACGGACATGCGCCAACAACAATGTCATCCACAACCAGAGGTGTAAATGAATATTTGCTTGGTGTAAAATTAATTGTCTCATATAGTTCACCATCAAGATATAGCTTGGTGTATCCCTTAACTGTATTAACAGCAATTGAGAAATGATGATAACCTGGATTCAAATCGTCGGCATATACTGTTGCCCTTGGAATTTCTATATCTTCAGTATTAAATTGATTGTATAATCTTATTTTGAAAGTATAGTTGTTGTTGCCACTAACAGTATCATAAACATTGCTATAATTGTAATTATGATTGGATGGATCAATATTTAAGCTGAGAGATAGATCCGCATTAATTAAAACCTGCTTCTGTATCTCTCCGTCGTAATTTAATTTAGTCAATACAAGCTTGTTTGCTCGAGACCCACTTGCAGCAATTACTACACTCGACTGTAGCGTGCCGTTATTAAAATTCTCAATAAATGTAATATTAAGAGCAGTTAGACTGGATTGAGAGAGTGATGAATCTGCAGTCAGAGTAAATGTATTAAGAGGGGCAGTAAACTTTCCATATACGTTAATCCTGTTTGCGCTTGATGTCCAGGTATTATTGTACTTGTCAATATTGAAGCGTTCAACTGGACCAGCTATGTATGAGCTTATGGTATTACTTTCAGTTCCCCAAACTTTTATTTCACCGCCACTCAAGAAATATATACTATTCCCACGAACTATAGTCTGTACACCATCCACACGTACAATCTTATTATTGTTTGTTTTTCGTATCGTTTGATAAACTCCTCTTGTTGACACATTGTAGTCAGCTACAACTGGGAACGCAAGATTTGAAACCAGATTGATACCACTCAATGTATTATTGTCGAGCAACAAATAGCTATTTGTTGCATCGTTTGTCACATCTTTGATGGGCCTGGTGATCAATCCTGTGACCCCGTCAATAATAGTTTCTTGTAAATTGAGTTCGGCTATTGTCTGGTCGTCTGTGAATATATGGAAAGAGTTCAGAGGGTCTCTTCTTGAGAAAAACTCAATTCGTTCTCCTCGATTGAAAGGTGCCTCATAATAATCAACCAACTCAAGATTTTGATTGTATGCAAGTATATTGCCTTGATAGGGGTAAAAGAGCAAAGGGGTAACTAATTCATAGTTATATATTCCCAACCCGTAATCGGTAAAGTTACCACCAAGCTGATATCCTGTGGGTACAGTCCAATCCTCTCGACTTGCCCAGAAACTAATGGTGAAATTATTTAGCGGGAATTGAAGAAACCGAGCGTCAATCAAACCATAAGAGGTACCGTCAAAAATATATGTATCAGTATTATCTTCATCAAGATACGGATCAAGCATTCTACCGTTAACCCTTTCATAAAAAGAAAGATTTTTTTGCTGCTGATTTATAGTCAACGCTTTGATATTTTGTTCAGCATCTGATTTTCCAATATGAGAATACGCATACCACACACCTGGCTCAAACGTTAGGCTGGATGGAACGTCTGTGATACCAACGCTAAGATCATAACAATCAAATGAAGGTATATATGTTACACTGCCCGGGGATGCGCTGAGCGCTTCAAATGGTGTGTTGAGTTTTGGATTATAATACCGGTCAACCCAAACTGGTCGTACAGATATGTCAGGGGCTGCTGACAGCCAACTGCATAGCCATTGACCGGTGAGCTCTCCGCTGCTATCACCTTGATTGCTGGTATTTTTATAATTAGCTATTTTCTTGAAAACCTTATCACTTCTCAATGGATGATCACCACCAATGGCGCCAGCCTCAATTAATTTTGTATCTTTAATATTGAGACGACTATAAGGATACATATTTTGAGGCATATGAAACCAGGTCGTTTTGCCTTGATTAAAAGTAAAAGGGGTAGAGTATGACTCATACTGCAGGTGTAATTTTTCGTATCCTTTCTCTTGTCGGGGACCACCGAAAATAGAAACATAATTTCTATAGTTTACAGGCTCTTCATTTAGAAAAACATTGCCTCTGCCTTGCTGATTTTGTGTATTGAGTTGCGTCTTGAGTGGTAGTAGATTTGTAATGAGTCCACTTCTCTCAAGATTAAAGTACTGCCCATATATTAAGAAATTTGTCTTAACATCAAATACGCTCTTAGTATTATCAATGGTAATATTATTTTGATTGAAGGAGCGCAGATAACTTCCCCAATCAATAGTAACTTCTGGAAGATTGGGGTCAAAGAAAGCAGTTAAATAAAATATGGCTCGTGTATCTGTGAAGCTAATTTCATCAGTACTGCTAAGTGCCAAACGCTTGGTTGCATTATCACGAACTACCTGGTAAGCTTGACCACCGATTCTTGCCTGTAGAGAAAGTGTTAAATCTTCTTTATTAAACGTATAGAAGAAATCTTTGTTATATACTGTGAGTGGTGTAAATGCTGAAAGAATGACGAAATTTAGATTTAATGTTGCAGGGTTGAATGTAAGAAAGTATTCATTGTTGTTATACAGATGAGATATGGTGCAGATCTGAGGCTTGGTGAAATCAAAGTTAAAATAGTAGAAATCATTTAAACCAGATATTAGACTGTTAATAGTTTGATCATAATTTACTGTGAAGAGAAGCTGTTCATCCAGAGCATTAGTAAAAGTTAAGTAGACTTCTGTGCCGCTGACTTGATTGAAAATGTTACAAAAATAATTTTTACTGGCTTGAAATGGTCTATTAAAATCAGTAATCTCAACCAAGCTTATGGGCTTAGTCACATGCAACAAGCTGTAGTTACTCTTGATAAAATCATTAGTACCTGAAAAAGCTGGTGAAAAGCTGGTGGTTAGTGCACCATCAATGGCAATATTCTTATTAAGAAAATTTAATTGGTTATCGTAAGCATATGAGGCACTTAGCCCTATATAATTCTTAGATGTTATATAGCTGGTGAACATATATTATTTAAGCACTTATAGTTATTCCGGTACCGCCAGCGTACGGGGCACCGGTACCGCTCAATTGTATAGAGAGGTTTGATGTTTGAAGAGGCTCAAGTGTATCGAGAGTTGCCGCATCCGGTATTAAGTCAATGCCTGCTCCTTCAATATAATCATATTGTGAGACAGACGCAGCAATAGGATTACGACGCAGACGACGTGCCGTGTTTGATCTAACTACCGTTGAAGCTTCAACTTGAGGCACAGGCTGCACCTCACCAGGCAGAGCAGATAAAAATGGTAATGGTTCATTTAGGTCAAGTAAATTACCAAATATTTGTCGACGATCCTGATCCTCCAGGGTCAATATAATATTAAACGAATCTTTTGACTGTGCAGCATCCAAAAGAAAAGTGTCTTCGTATATATCTAGAATACCACAACGGTAAGAGCAAATTGTTGCTGTATATGTATTAACACAGCAATCACTAAACACTACACTAATAGATGGATTGTATGTGGTTAATGTTTTGTTTTGAGGGTAATATACATGTGACACAACTATGTCTTTAGGTGACACTGGAGGATTGTTTGTGAACTTGTAGTCATTGTATATGACCTCGCTTCCATCGTTAAAGTCGTACACAATCTTCATAATATTAGCCACAGATTCATCCAAGGCAGATAAAATGAAGTTCACTGTGGTTACACAGTAGATCTCAAAAGCATTAAGAATTGTTTGCTTGTAACAAAAATCTTGATAACAGATTTCATACAGAGGACCTCCAACAGCAGATGCACTATATACAATGGGTGTATTTGCACTCAACGGTCCACCATATGCTGTTAATGGGTACAGAAAATCATAACCTGTTGGGCTCAGGCTTGTGTCTTTGAAGATGTGGTGATCCAGCCACGAGCAGAAATCGTATGTCGATAATTCTGCAGTATTAGATGGAATTAGAAATTGACTTGTATTCATGGCAATGGTCCTACTAGTTGACATGTATAAGATAACATATATGTGTTGGAGATAGTATCAAGAACAAAGCCGCTATAATCTATAAGCTGAAGAGCACACGCAGGTATTGGAATATTTTCTGGTGGTAGTGGGAAAGAGCAATCCAAATTATATATCGAAATATATGACTTTGCATATGCTAGAGTAAATGGTGATAATATTGCGGCAATATTGTTGAATAGGCCCACTTTATTACCAAAATTCATGTACGGTTCAATAGTACCAGACGCTGGTGCTATCACAGTAGCCTGTGAGAAAACCCCGCCAGTAGTTTTTTGAAATACATAAACCCTCCCGACATTAACAATTGGTGCAGATTCAGGTGTGTATCTGTATTCTTCACCTGGGCAGCCAATGAGGGCGTAATTATTTTGCAGAGCCACAGAATTGCCAAAATTACCGTTGGGTGTATTTAAATTATAAAAACTACCAATTGCCATTGCTAGTCTCCATCGATTGAGAGCACCATCAAATACATAGTGATATGCTTCACCTTGTGCTGGTTCAGGATATTGAAATTTCTGTGAAACAGGTGCACCAATAATCATATCATCAATGTCTACAGCTACTGTGGCTCCAAAATTCGTCACACTTGTTATGGGAGATACAATTGTTTGAATAAAGTCCCATCTTTGATTGATATTTTTTCTAAACGCATGCACAGTCTCATTACTATTACTAATAAGCATGTTATCGCCATAAACCTGAGCAAAATTACCCATGCCTGCACCACTCGAGACTTGAGTTGATGTTATTGTTTGATATAGTTGCCACGTTCCTAACGTTGAAGGGTTGGTTATATCTCTATTGTACGTGTAAATGTAAACACTACCGGAGAGAGTACCTGTGCAGATGGCCAGAGTATCACCATCAATATCTGCAGCTGTGGCTTCTGCATTATCTGGTGTCACAATACTTGCAGTACGAAATATTTTTTCACCAAGGTAGTCAAACACAGCAACTGTGGATGAACCGTTATATTTGCCAATAATTGTATCTGCATCTTGACCAAACAACGTTATACCTGTACCGTAATACAAGTTATTTCTCAAGGTAAATTGAGTTGTGTCTGTTGCATATGTAACAACTCTCCCGGGTAATACATTGGATATGTATTCACTACCAACACATAAAACACTCCCTGTATTGCCAGGTTCATTTTGTGTGATGCGCTGCTCACAACCGGCAATTCTCTGAGTACCAGGAAACCCTGGATAACCAGCCACATTAAAGTTTCTTATTTTAAATTGTGTCAATCCCTCTTGTGTTGTATTGGTGAGTGCAACCTTTAATGCTGTTCTTCGTTTTTTAGGTAGCGATTGAATCATTACTGTTGCATACTCATCATCAGTTGAGCTCTGCTTAATTTGAACCTTTAGCTCTGTGCCTGCTTTGCTCAAAATAACACGAACAGATCTATATTCAGCCATGCTTGAAGCTGATACATTTTGATCTATAGTAAAACCTGATACAGCTGGCATTGTAGAAAGAAAATTTGTTAGCGTTAATCTGCTCAAGAGGGTATATTGTTCTGATGCTCCACTGCGAACCATGATCGAAGGTGATTCTGTAAACGCAGAAAGAGGTATGCCTGGTGCATATGTATTAAGTGCAAAATAACCATATGGATCAAACCCCACACCTACAAATGCTGCACCCAAGCCGGTGTAACCATCTTGCAAGCAGTAATCACGAGTATCATTGGATATGTAACCTAAGCTATAATCCCGTCCCCCTCTGCGCGGACTATTAACGATACTATCAAAAAAAACTACAGCAAAACCACCTGTTGGTGTGAAGTTGAGTGCGTATCGAGAATAGTCAAAACTAACAACAATATCACTCCAAAGATCTAATGGCTGGTCGTTCCAGATCGCAATATTTTTATCGTCAAAAGGTTGGTTCATCTGTAATTATTTAAACCAGTACCGCGGTTACACTCCTATTTTCTGTCATGGAGACAAAGGCATCCGGTGTTATTATAATACCGGCACCTGTTGTATATGGTGCGCCTTCAGGGCTCAAGATCACTGTGCTATCAATTAATCCAAACACATCACCACTGTTAAATGTTGCACCTGCTCCAGCAATAGTGACGCCAACCCCAGGCGTATATTGATAGTACACACCGTCACCCGTAAATGCACGTATATTACACGATTCTGTTTCATTAAATTGATCCAGGTTTACTATTCTACCAGCTGGGTAAGTGGCTGTGCATATGGAAGGACAGCTCAACGAACCACCAAGGCTTGTTGGGAACGAAGTAACACTTACGCCGCATGTGCATAGATTCATAGTCAAAGTATAGAAGTTGCTTGCAAACATTTCAACAATAACATCCACATCCCTATCCATTGTGATGTTGCATGTGGATACACCGAATACAGGAGAACAGTACCTGCTTGATAGACCCAACATACTGCTCCCAGCGAACGCACTTGCATATAATGTAAATGTTGTGCCGCTCAAGACGGCATATGATTTAGTAAAGCTACCGTCTTCATTCAAATAATTTATGCCTTCGTCGCTTGTGAAGACTCTACCAATTCCAAAGCCTGAAATAGTAATGTTAAGACTATAGTACCCAATATCAAAGACCCCTGTAATGCTTCTATTTTCTGTAGCTTCAAAAATACATTGATCACCCGCGTTAACAAGATTTGTTGGCAGATCAACATATGTGCTAGTATAAAATTCTGTTTCTCCACAAGGTGCTCCGCGCCAATATTTTAATTTATAACCAGGTCTAGGCATGCCGCTGAGAGTGATGATTTGATTGCCCCACTCCAGTGTGTTTGTACCGGTAAATGTATATGTACAACTGCTTGAACAAATGTAATAAAACCATGGATAATTAGTTGTGACACTAATATCGCCTAGATAGCCGTATGCGGAATTTACCGGGACTGTTGTTACGGCTACTTGGTATTCATAATAGCGTATGTACAGCACATCAATATTGACATCAGAGTTTATAGAGAAGCTACAAAACTCTGTCTGATCAACACAAGTACTTGCCCCCTCATATCCAAACATGGCCCAACCAGAAACAGGTTTCAAGGCTGAAAGTGTGAGTACAGACCCAACGAGATATGGATTAGTTACTGAACCAGGGCCATCAATAATAAATTTTAAATCTTGAGAGATCACTCTACCTGCTGGGGTCGTTACAGTTACAAAATAAAACGGTAAAGCGTCAAAATAAGCTGTAATACTTTCTGCAGTTGTTACAGTGAAGATGCAATCTGTGTTGAGCATATTGCAAGTACCCCCTTCCCATCTATTGAATGCGCTAAAGTAATCTGCGCTAGCGATAAGAGTTAAAGTTGTACCGTACCCAAAGCTCTCTGTGCATAGATCACCACAATTCACACAGAATGGATCAGAGAAAACTATACCATTTCCGGTTCCTGCCTTTGTTATGATCACTGGTCTGTAGATTGACTCAGGTGCATCACATATTAACCCGGTAAACCCAGGTATACTTGTTGTTAGATTAATCTCAAGAACACTTGGATCTGGATACACTGGTCTTTTGACCATAGCAGAAAGTGTACCAATAAGAATTTGATAATTAATATTTTCAATTCGCTCTAGCCAGTTGTAAAAATAAACTGTTTGACCTGCAGGGTAATCTCGACCCACAGGAGAACACAAAGTTACTGTTGCAGTTGTATCGTTCGTGAAGCTATCTACAAAGTAAACAGTTTCCCCAGATAATAAAGAGAATTCTAGTGCTAACTTAGAGAAGGGCGGTATTACCCGCGGTTCCCAGGGAAGACCTCGAGCTATATATGAATCAGGTGTATGTGCTGCGGTTAGACTTGGAGACCATTTTAAATCCATGGTAAATGTTCTTTGACCTGACAAGAATGGCGCTGTTAAATAGCCTGAATTAACATATAGCGTGGTATCTAGTCCAGATGTTCCAAAAGCAAATGTGCTGAATATTTGTGTTGTGGACCGAATTTCTTCTCTGTATGAGCCAAAATAATCAATGTTATATGTATCAAGTAATTGTGCATCATTAGTATCGGCATTCCAAATTAAATCATTACCAATGTTGCGTACTTTATAATAATTGCAACCCAAGAAGATAGATGTCTCACTATATGACTCCCAATCAAATTGAATAATATATCTTCCAATGTTATTGATTTGAAGAGGTTTGACACCATCACAATAGAGATAGGTTGTATTGTAGATATTCTCTTGACCAACATCGAGAATCTTTTCTCCAGGTAAATGTGCACCCATTGTACCTGTTGAAGATGCATTATACTTAACCATGAACGGTAGCGTGGGATTTGAATAGTTGTTATCGTAAATGAAATAAAATGGTTTAAATATTTCTGGCTCATACGAGGAATAGTATGGATCATTTTTTTGAATTTGCTCGTTAACAAAAAACGGCATACTATTAGTGTTTTTAGCTAGATATGTTAAATTAAATAGATTGTTCTTCTCAAGACGGCTGAAAGACACACCATCAATTTCGTATAAATCTATTTGTGGAGGTTCTATAAAGCCTGCACTGATAGAATACATATCAGTTATATCATTTCTTGGATCAGGATACACAACAGATAGTTTTATATTAGTAAGCGGTGTTCTATATATTTTTGGATAAAGTAGCTTGTAATTTGAACTTGATAACCTATTGCCAAGAGTGAGAAAACACAGATACAAGCTCTTATCGTACTCAGAATACCATTCTCCAGCAAATTTCTCTAGCTTAGGATTAAGTAGCGATTTTTCAAAGAAAGTTCCAGGGTTGCTATTAATAGTAATTTGTTGTGTATCATAGTCAAAAATGATAGTATCAACAACAACATAATTCTTGGTTTCCAATACAAAAGTATCATAATACATGTTGAAATAATACAAGCTTTCATTAATTTCCTGTTTAACGACAGCAGGGTACTTGAAGAACACAGCGCTAAGGGCCGCACTAGCCGGTGATACAGTATTTGTAATACTATTTCTAAAGTAAAGTTTGCCCGGTATCAAGACTTTCTTTGCTGCAATGGATTGATCTGTGACAGCATCACCAGTAGCGAGTGTAGTATTTCTATTAGGCATTATGCCGTTACTATCTGTTGTAGCAGAAGCAGCCTTGAGTGCACTTACTTTTTTTAAGAGACCGTACTCGTTATTATAGATATCGCTTCCCCAGTATACGGGGGTATAGTCGTTAACCAATAAAGCTGCTTGACGATCTGCTAAAGGTAGTGCTTCTTGTCTGCTAAGACCTGGCCATATGTCAGGATTGGCCCATTGTTCTTGACGAGCGCCTTCCCAAAACTGCACATTATCATATGTTCGCGAGAGACCTGAAACATCCAGCTGCAAATCCTGCTCCCGGCTTTCATAACCGTAATACAATTGATTGTAGCTTGTTGACAGCACATCACCAAACGCAAATTGATTGCTTCTGGATCTTTTGTTCCATGAAACATCCACCGTGTATGCTATAGGGGCAAGAAAATTATCTTGAGTGTTGTTGTATGAGGTGTTACCAACAATATCAGGATCTGGAAAAGCATACACAGTATTAGATTGAAGCTGGGCAACGTCGATGGCATATTTTTTCTGCGGAGTATTATGTATTAATAATCCTTGATGCTGTGGTAGGAAAAATCTTCCTATTTCATATTCTGTGTAAAGATTTTCAAGGCTTGGTACTGATGCAACCGATGGTGTCTGTCTGTTTAAAAGATTCAAGGTAGGTGCACCAGTCAATGGTTTTATAGAAAACAGAAGACCAGAAACAAAATCAGTGCGCGTGCTACCAGTGCTAAGGTAATAGAAATCGTTGCCAAGATATTTTGGAGCAAGCCGCTTATATAAATTTAATTTAAGATCTTCAGTACCACCGCTTAGATAGGTTATGAAGTCACGATTTTTTAAATAGTTTAACTCAGTACCAGAGAGATAAGGGTTAACAGTAAAATTATTAATCCCAAGAGATGTGATATAAAATGGATACTGTCGTATTGCATCTATAATTGCTTGCTTAAAATCAATATACAACCTCTCATATGCTTTATTTGGTGTGGCAAGATTGACGATATCAGTACTCTTGGTGGGTGAAGGAGTTCCTTGATTATAGTAATCCGATTTGAGATCATATAATTCTTCAATATAAATGCTAAGTTGTCTTGCAATAGCTGAAATGGGAGGAAAATTGCAAGTGGTCTGTGCAAACAAAACTTGATTTGTCTGTGCAGCATCAAAAATTAACTGCTTGACAAGGTTCTCTATGCCGTAATTACTGCCACGAAGATTATGTTGTATTTGAGCTGTTTTAAGATTTTCTCTTGTATTGGCGTAATACAAGCAAACCTGCTTAATCTTGTTAATAAAAAAAGGCAATACGATATCAAGATCACTGGGATCTGAAAGATCAGCATTTGTAATGAAGCGTTTCTCTTCTTCAGTACTATAATCAATTATTAGCTCCCGCAATACCTGAATATAAGAGTCTCTGATTGTTTCGTTTACTTTAGCTGCATTTACTTTTTTTGTTCTGCCCCATTCAATAATATACTGCTTATACTGAAGAAACAGTGCATCTAGATCTACTGTTGTGTAATTTTTCTGATTAAACCAAGTTAGAAAGCTAACTGGTGCGTAGGTATCTAGTGGTGTTAAGGACCCTTCAATAATACTATTTTGAAATGTATATAGATTACTCACAACATCTCCAATCCATTGTATAGCGCTCGAGAGAGTATGGCCTCCATTGTGCCACCATACTGAGTCCAATTTTCATAACTACTCTGAGCTGGTGTTACTGTGGTGAGATTATTTTTGAAATCAATAACCCCGTCAACCATTTCTAAAGGCATATATGCCTTGTATTTATAAAAATTATAGTATGGTGCAATATCGATTCCTGACTGTGCATTGTTACCAGTGACCAATCCCCAGCCCCAATTGTAATTGACACCACTCAGCGGGTACTCCTGGCCAATGACTGCAGATAGACCATTTGTTACAGGTACAACAGTGTTATAAACTTTTTTGTATATTCCGCTAAATTTTTCATATATTACAATTGGGGTACCCACATTAAATGTTCCAGTTAAAATATCAATTTGCTCGCCTAAATTTTTTCCAGCACCATAATCATAAGCACTTATCCCGAAATTTGCACTGAATGTATTTGGACTACCAAACAGTTTTCGTTGATTAATACTCAAGATATCCATAGCACGGGTTAGCTCTGAAGGATATTGCGAACAAAAGTCATAAAAATTTAGACCATACTGCTCAAATAAACTTTTGAGTGCGGAAATATTACATGTATCGGGATCAGATATATTGCCAACAAAATTAGCTATTTTCTCATAAATTTCTTTACCAAGAGTTTCCGGTGGGCTATCAACATTGCCAACTATTTGACCCAGGAAATCATCTAGCAATTTAGTCCTATCAAATAGAGATTCTTGCAATATGTAACTCTTGTAAGCTGCTGCTTGATCGAAATTCTCATTAATTTTATTAACGATTGGAGATCTCTTGAGAATATCGAAAAGGTTACTACTTCCCCGGATAATTCTTGGAAACGGATTAATAGGACTAACGTATTTGTTAATCCATCTTATGCCAGTCCAGTCGCCAAACACACTGTAAAAGGCTCGTGAACCATCGGCCACTGTGTACTGTGTATCAGGTAACACGCCGCTATAAATGGCCGAAAGCGGAAGTTGTTGTAGATCCGTAATAGGATAGAAATATATTTGTGCATTATAATTGTGTAGAACCCAGAGAAAGCCTTCATTGTCACAGGCAATGCCGCCTATGGGCTGATAATACCTAGCACTATTGACTTGACTACCAATAATAATATCGGCTAGCTGCCCTGCTGGAGATATCTTTGTGACTTTTGATACTCCATTGTTCACCCAAAGATTTTGGTTCAAATCAATAGTTATATTTCCAATATTAGCGAGCGAGCTTATTGGGAAGTTAGGTTGCAGATTAAAATTGCTATCCCATTTATATATTAAATCAGTATTTTGAAATGGATTCGCACTTCGATTTGATTGTAGATTCTTAACTGCAGCCCATATGTTGTTCTCTCTGTCAACTATAATTTCTTGCACAGAGTAAAGTGGGCTTAGTGGCACTGCACTCAGATACTCCCCTGTGGAAGAGTATTTAAAGATAAAGCCGCTCACTGGATGACTGTACCCCACAAATACAGTGTCATCAACACCTGCATCAACACATGTAGGCAGAAGAGAGTTTTCACCAACAAATCCGCTCAATTGATTCTTGAGTGTGACATAAAGTCTGTAGTCTGTATATGCAATATTCTGTAAATTTGGCTCTGCATGTGCCACAACATTCAATGTACTGGCATCTAGCTTTATTGCAGAGATGGCATCATAAAGACTTATCCAAGCGTTTCCGGTGCTATCAATGGTGACATTCGAAGGGCTAGCGCTATCCAGACTGCCTTTGTAGCTAGCTAAATCTGGTGCAACATCGACACCGCGATATGTTGCCGCGGCAGCAAGATCAATTGTTGCAACAGGAGCACCTGAAACCGTGTAGACAAAAATCTTATCATTGTCAGAATCTGTTATATAGACTCTATTTTGACCAACATTATAATCCTCCAAAGGGGCATACGATATGCCTACATTCGAAGTTTGATCATCCGAATATGTTGTTGATTCACCCACAATATCAAATGATAGTGCTTCAACATCACAGTTACTAAAGATAGCTCGTTTTCTGAATCTTTTAAAATCACCTCTGCCAGGTTGAGCTGCAAAGCCATATGTGATGCCCAAATTGAGAGGTGGACTGTCCTGAATTAGAACAGCTGCACTAATAACTGCAGTACGAGCTTCTTCGCTGCAGTTTAACAAACCACAAAAATAACTACCACTCTTTTCAAAGAAAGGCGGTGATGGATTACGGGTAAATGTTGCCCCGGTTACTTGAATTGTACTGGTTGGAGAAGTGTTAGTAAAATTCAACGGGTCGAGCGGCACATATTTGTATAGTCCAATACTAATCGTATTAACTTGTGTTGGATCTTGCCCATCAAACCTAAAACCGGTTATTGGTGGATAACATTTTGTTGTATAATTCTCACTATCCTTGAATGTGCAACAAAATGCAATATCTGTATCTGTCCATTTGGTTGGGTAAATGTTAAAAGAGTGCAAATATTCACCTGTGAGTGGACCGACTGTGTCTTGCACACCTTCAGCTGTAATTCCGTTGCTGGTAATAGCAACGCTTGCTGCAGGGTTAAAGACAGATTTTAGAAACTGCACCTTCCAGGGCACGTTAATGTAGCCATAGGTAGGAAAATTTATACTTGGATAGTAGTTATTATTGATATTTCCATAATCATAAAATCTGGTAGTTCTTGGTTGAGCAAATAAGAAAATTAAATCATTTCTAGAAGAATCGCTAGGTGTTTGGTCAACATAACTAACAATATGACCGTCAAGCGTGGACCCGGAAGTACCAGCGAAAGCTGAACCATCGACAGGCATGCTATAGAAAGAAAGATCGATATCCCATGAAAATGGACGCTTTGTTGGAACTGCGTAGACACTGACCGAAGAAGTCGATGTGGAGTCAACTAATTTTGTATCAATGATTCCATCAGCATTGACAGTAGCTTCAACAAAGCCAAAATATGTTCTAAGATGTGCGTATTTGTCTGTGTAGTAGGATGATACTGATAAAAAGCTACTATTACTACCAGATGCGTAAAAATTAATAGTGTAATTATCTTCTGCTAAAAATTGATCATTCTGCCAACTATTAAAACGAAATACTTCAAGAGATTTACTTCTTTTTCCCGCTGGTAACAAATATATACCATCATTTTCTGTAGGTAAAAGGTTACTAAAGACAATTGTATCGGGTACTGCATTGAAAGCTGTTAAGCTCGCCGGAGCCGCTAGTGTATAAGCTTCACCCTGACTATCAAAAAACGTTGCTGTTACATTATAGATACCCGGGTATTTGTATGTATGTCTGGCACTTGCTCCAGTAATATAAGTACCATCACCCAGATCCCATATTATCTCATACTGACTATAGTTTAGTTGCTCTATACTATCTATCCAATTTGGCGTGATAAGAAAAGGTGTATTTTCAAGCGTATAACTCGTATATGTAGGTGCAGCATCAGCCACATCAAATACAGTGACTTTAATCTGTACTGCCGTTAACGTCGGCATAGATTAGTACTCCCGTAAGCTAGCTTCCTGCGAATCAGGTGTAACTATTTCGATATTGCCAAAGATAGCATCCGGATTGTAGATATAGGGAATCTTAAAATATGGTAAGGTAATACTCTGATTGATTACATTTATATCCTCTCCAGGCTCACTATAGACGGGGTTAAAAACTAATAAACTGAGACCACTCCTTGTAATTTGTTGCCCATTCACTGACCGGGTACAGCTCACAGAAGTGACCCCTGGGATGTTGAAGATCTTAGTTGTAAGAAAATCAAGATTAATGAATTGTCCAAGCTTAGCATTTTCCACACTAAAGTAATCCTTGAGAATATTGACCGCTTGGTTTTTCACCTCGTTTTCAGAATAGCGACTGTTGGGAGACCTTCCAATAACTAGCTTGGTTTCAGAAATAATATCTGATGTCAGAAGGTCGTTGCTTATTTCTTCATTGCTAGCAACACCCAGACCAACTGCAACATACACTGGATCCATAATAACAATTTCCGAAGTAGTCATCTTTACGTCCAGTAGTTCATTAATGATCTTATCCTTTAACCCTGTTCCAAGAAAATTATTTCTTAATTTAGTACTATTCATATTACTATTTTGTAATTTTGGCACAGCGTAAACATATATGTTGTTGAAGTCACAACTATCAGCAAATGTCACTTGGTTAAATAATACCCGGCTATCGTTATTAGGTACTTCAAGCCCAATATTGTAAAGGTATCTAACGTGTTCAGCTAGATATTCCCAGTTGTTCACTACCTTAACATCGTTGAGTACATTGCTGAAATTATTTTTAATAAAAGTTTCGAAGTCACTCGTGGTAATGAGTCTGTACTGCGTTTTGAATGTGTTAGCAGCATTACTTCTGATGCTTAATGCATCTTCTACATTTGTAAATGCTGTACTTGCTGCAGGATTTATGAAGGTTAGATTTGCAGCTTGATCTGCATTTACATAAGTTAGATTTGACTTAATGTCATTAAAAATTGTGTTGAATTGTGGCTCGTTAAACAAGAATAACTTATTATTGTCAAGAACATTAGGGCCAATTTCTCCCGCTGTTCCATCGCTCTTGAGATAAAAAATAGACACAACACTAGTTGGTTTCAACTGCTTGCCATTAACATTATTTCCAAACTTAATAGTGTATCTCTGGTTTTCATTGAACCTGCATTCAAAACTCTTACTATTTGGATCTTCTAGATATAGACTATTAACTCTATTCCATTGTTCATATTGACCTGCATCGTTCGTTACATACACATAGATATTTGTATGATCTATCAATTCATTTGAACCTTGCTCAGAAACTGCTGCTAGTGAAAATTCCTCAAACGGTGAGCCATTAGCAACATACAGAGGGTATGGTATAAAAATTCCTTGATATAACAGAGTCGAGTTATTGAATTGAGTAAGTACTTCTCTTGCGTCTGTTGTTTTAATGAACGTTGCATCCTGTACAAAAGAATATGGTATACCGTTCACAGTGAAATAAGAATATCTTGGAATTGTATATACCCCTGCAGGAAGAGTTGTTGGTGCTGTAGCCTCAAAGGCAACTACACTCGATTGAAATCCAATTGGATTATAATTAAGTGCTTTAACAATACGGTTCATGTTCTCGTACAGCTGAGCTTGACTAAACATACTCTCACTCGCTGTCTTGTTGAGATAAAAAAGTAGAACATTATAGCTATACGCAATCACGTCGAGTAAGCTATTAAAATTACTACCCTCATAAATTTGATCTGTAAATACATTGCCCTCATTGAGGCGCTGTATCATGAGTGTTTTTAAATTTGTTGCATCAAACGCAGCATAGGCGTTAAAAGGCAAATTAAATGGGTTTGATGTGATGTCGCTCATAATTAATTAAAATAATATCCTGAATCGTTTAATACTCCTTTTAGTCCTACTCCTTGGATATTTAACGTAGGAACATCAATTATCATGAAGATATTATATTGATTATTATCATAATCAGTTTCAACGTTTATATTTCGTAAAAGTACTCGAGGTTCAAATTTCTTAATACCTGTAAAAATCGATTCACCAATGATTCTAGCTTGAGTCACAGATATCGGAACAAATAGATATTGTGCAAGGTTCAACCCAAAAATAGGGTTAAGTATTTTCTGACCTGGCATAGTTGTAAAAAGATTGAACAAGCTATTTTGAATAGCCCCAATATCCTCAGATCGCTGTAAATCCTTGATCTCGCGTCTTTTCCCTAGTTGCTTGTTTTGAGTGTAATTAAGCTTTAGATCCAAAAGTAGATCCGTATATATTGCCCCTGAAACAGGTAAGCTAAAAGCATTAACAACGATCGCTGCCATAAAATTATTTATACATGGATATTTGTTCTAAAAGTGGTTATGAAACTATAAATATGTAATATGAACAAGTTCGTCAAATTATATGAGTCCTCTATTCAACGGTTTACACGTGGTGGCTTTCTAACAGGGGATCTTGTTAAGTTTATCGAGGGTGCATTTAAAGACGAATTCTTCAGTAAACAAGGTCAAAACTACGTTGAAAGAGCCAAATATTTTAATGATAGCGGTTTAAACATGCGTGTAAGTGCTATCAAAGCTGTTCGCCCCACTATTCATTCAGGTGACGTGCAGAACGAAGCTGAATCTTTCTTGGTTGACGTTACTCTAGAGATTGCACCAGGCATATATAAGGAATTTTTAACAATACCTGCACATCTCTTGACATATATTGATACCTATCCAAATCTTGCCCCAGTACCAGATAGTTTAAAAAGAAAAGGTGACATAAACATTGAACCAAAGCCTGTGGATATTAAGGATGAAGACGAGATTATGACTTCCCCGCACCGACAGACAGGCACAAGCGATCTGGGTGATAAGAAGGACTCTGAGGGTGATCGCAAGCTTAATAATGTAAATGTTAAGATTCCTAGCTCTCCTGCAGAAGGTGTCAAGGATCCTGCCGTTTCCAAGGGCACAGCCCGTTATCTACCTAAGCGCTAATCTCAGACAACGCTAATAGTAAGCAATAAAAATTAATCTCTTGATCCAAAACAAGAGCAGATCTATACATGTATTCACCAATAGTAACAAGCCAGAGTCTTTTCTGATTTTCTGTTAATGCGTAATTGCCATTGCAAATATTATCAAAGACAAACTTCATGAGCACAGGGTAATCACCATTAAACGAAGTTTCATTCTCGATGATAAATTTGCGAGCTTGCAATACTTTCTTGGTTAAAACGAGTTGAATGATCTTTTCGGAGAATTGATCTTGAATATTTAAATCTGGAATCAACAAAGACCCTGTTGAGCTAAACTTCTGCATTTCATTAATACACTTGCGTATATCAGGAAAATATTTTCTAATTAAATTGATTAATTTGGTCTTATTCTCTTCTTCAATATTAATTTTCTCGATTTTTAATATATTATAACACCTCTTAACAACATCAGCAATCTTGGGATCTAAATCAATCGACTGGCATCTGCTTTGCAGAGGTACAATAACACGGTGTTTATAATTGCAGGTTAAAATAAACCTACAATGACCTGCATATTCTTCCAGAACGTTTCTAAGAGATCTCTGAGCATCTATCGATGCCATTCCATCAACCTCATCTAACAAAACAATCTTCTTCTTTCCATTGAAACTCTTTGTTCTGCTGAATCCAGTAATATCATTTCGGACTGCATCAATACCTACTTCAGAACAATTCTGATATATATTTTCTGCGTCCAGTAAATTGATCAGTACCTTGGAAGTGGTCGTTTTACCTATACCTGCATGTCCACAGAATAATAAATTAGGGATCTCATCATTCTTTACAAATGATTCAAGTATTTCTCTGGTCCCACCTGAGAGTACAATATCATCCAGGGTTTGTGGCCGGTATTTCTCTGTCCAGATCTTGTCTACGTCCATCTTATTTACCGCTACTGCCAAACCCACTCGCTCCACGATCCGTTGCTTGCACCGTGCCCCAATCAACCTGCATGTGAATATTATAGTGTACAACTAATTGTGCAATTCTATCTCCCTTATTAACTTGATAGGGCTGTTCATTATGATTATAGAGCAATACACCTAAATCTCCTCGATAATTTTGATCGATAACACCTGGGTGGGCAAGCACCCCGCTCTTGAAGCTTAATCCTGATCTAGATTCAACACTCAACCAGTATCCTGGCTCCAGGTAAGCAAGCTTCAAGCCCGCTGGGACGACCAATCTGCTCCTAGGTGGAATCGATATGCTCTCTACAGCAAATAAATCCCAACCTGAATCTGTGTCAAAGTTCTTTTTGGGTAGCTGTGCATCTGGGTGAAATTTCTCAAATCTTATTGAAGGTACGTAGTTAGGTAAGCTCATAATAAGATTATATCTTATGGTACTTTGATTTCAAGTGATAAATATAGTATGGCTGATGACAAAGAATTTAGCGTAAACGATCTGATTGAACAACTTAAGATAAGTTCTAATACAAGCAAAGAAGTCGCTGAAAAGGCAGATTTCAATCTGCCAAGAGAAAATCTTGAAAACTTCGTACTCAACAGTACGGGTAAACTTGTTACACAGGGGTTAGATATTGTTGAAGGTGTGAAAGAATACGTCATGAGTAATCCTGAGAGCCGAGAAGTTGAAGCTCTATCGGAAGCGCTTAAGGCTGTTTCTAGCGCTCTATCCATAATCAAAGATATTCACATAACACAAATGAAGCGGGATAGTGCCAAGGATTTAAAAGTGATGGATATTGAATCGCGTAAAATGCTCAAAGAAGATAGCAAGAAAGATGAGAAATTGCTCTTAACCAGGGATGAAGTGTTCAAAAAGATATTAGAAGATGCTAAGGTAATTGAAGCTGAGGCCGAAGCAGTGACGGTTACCCTACACCCAACACTTTCTTCGTCGTAAGTGTACTCTGGATGTCTTGCAATTGATTAAAGAGAATATCTTGATTAATTGGGTTACCCTCAACACTTACTGTAATATTATAATTCGGTACATATTGTAAGTTGTTTGTTGCAGCACGTGGATTATATTTACAATAAAAATCTATTACACTGTAGAGTTCCTTATATTCACTTTGAATTTTCTGGTTCAATGTACTCACGATTCCTTGCATTCTCTTGAAATGTTCAGTATCTGGAACAAGGTTATCGCCATGGGCTTTTGTGCTCGACGATACCTTGGATTGAATATTTTGAAGATTTTTTCTGAAAACTAAATTAGTCTTTTTACTCATTTCTCCGTGTAACAAAAGGGTTGCAGGGTGTATTTTGTTCGTCAAAGAAGAGCCATATCGCAATGGCGTCATCATTTGACTTCCCTGAATATCGCTAATCAATTGCGTGGAATCATCAAAATAATTTTCTGCACGTGCAATACTTCCAATGCTATCACTAAACGGCTTAAAGAAAGTTCCGTCACCAATTTTCGTACGTACCTCGTTTCTGACTTGATCTAAGCTTGTATTAAAGGCATTAATCCAGTAGCTAGCAAACTGTGGCTGCATGCTCTTCATTTGATTATCCAGATTTGCAAAGAAATCCGCTTGTGCTGTGATTGGATCGTTCTGTACTTTTGACTTGTTGAAATTAATAGCTGTTTCTAGTTCTGATGAGTAATCCTGTATGGTACTTAAAAAATTAGAAGCTTTTTGATAGAAATCTTTCTTATAAAAAAGATTAATTTGTGTGAGTTGTGGGTCTGTGGTTGTCTTGTTGTTCATATCACGTCGCTAGAGCTGCTTGTGGGTTCGGCAGAATAGCTCTTCGTACACACCATATAGTTATAATATTGATCATTCTTAAACACATGATCAACCCTAACTACAAGATACGTGCCGTATATTTTATTATCATACGTAGAGTTATTTGCAAAATCTTTCCGCTCAAGAGTAATAAACTTACCAGGTTGTCTCACAGTATTACCTCTGGTTCTAAATGCTATTGTGTTATTATTAAAAACTGTGTTGAGTAGTATCTTGTTTCGTCCAGAATTTAATCTAATATTTTGATCAGGATTAGGATTAAACACATGATTAATATTTTTATTTTGAGATTTTATTTGATTCAGAGGAAAATTTTGACCTGGAGAGTTTCCAGCAATCCCTTTTTGTGTTTGAACAAAATTTCTTTTGTATAGCTTCATAGAATCATTAATATTATTATCCGTTATATCTATAGAAAAAGTCTTGGTACTGGGATCATAATTGTGAACCATGTGAGTTGTTACTCCGAAGGTGCTAGCATCAGACATCATGCCTGCATTTTCAAAATTCTCTGCATAGGAATAATCAGGAAAATTATTAGCAAATAGAGAAGCTTGGGGATTTCTTTCAGGACCAGTGAGCGGTGGACTATCACCACTATTAGGCTTTGCAATTATAAAATTTTCTGTAAGATTGCTTCCACCTAGATTTCCCATGCTTTCATTGCCTTTATAGTAAGCGGTCTTAAAGAGCTTGGTCAAGGGTATCAAATACCATGTGTTATTTTTTTCTTTTCTTAATAAAGCTGGAGAGTAGTCGTTTTCTTTACTACTCACATGATAATCTAATAGGTAATAGAGATCATCGATTGCTTTGTTGTTTGCAGGGCTACTATAGAAGATCTTGCTACTACCCACATCCCAGTCAGCTGCAAAAGTTTGCTGCGTATCTGTGTCTCTAGAAAGTACCTCAGATAGTAAAGTGCGTATTGCTTCACCTGTTTCAACACTTCTTTCACCATTACTTGTGCCTACAGGAGAATTGCCACCACTTCTTACCTTGCCTGTTGTAAAATAAGCATTTTTTTCATTTAAAACTTGAAAACTTTGCTCGTGTATGTATAGCTTTTTGAGCTTCATATCTTTATTTTCAGAAATAATATCCTCAGTGTTGTGTATAGAGAAAATATAATTCAATGCAAAATTATTGTTTGTATTTTGACCCATAGTATTGACAGGGTCACCGTCATCCACAGATATAGCTGGTTTTATATTAACCACCAACAAATCTCTACCATCACCACGAAAAACATATGGAGAAAAAGCATTTTCTGGCATTCCACGAACATCAGTCGAGACGCTCTGAACACTCTCTAGAGCATCCAGATCATTTCGAAATATAAGATAACCTTCTGCAAAAAAATTAGTAATACTATCAGTTATACCAAAATCTACAATACTACCAAATTTGATTCCAACATTATTGCCATCACTATTGACTAGCTGCATGTTAAATGTATAGTATGTATCACCAATGTATACCTGCTCTGACCCTGTTTCAAAAGATAAATTATCGATTACCGCATTACTCATGACTACCCCTTAAGTTGTGTAGTAATATCATTGATTACTGTTTTTACTAGCTCGGGCTTAATTATATTAAGCTTTGTACCGGGCGCTGGATACAGAACAGGGTTAAACACTTTATTAGTCAAAGCTATCAACCACCACAGCTCAATGGTTCTATATTCATTGTAGCTTATGGCTGTCCAGGGCAATCGACGATTGAGAGTTATTGTATAGTATGTTGTTGGACTCAATGTATCAGGAAGATACACGCTATTGAGTAAATTATAGTATAGAAAATTTCCTTGATCTGTATTTTCAGTACTATACATTCTGAAGATATTTTCATAGCTAACTTCAGGGTTTTCTCCAAGAACTCTAAGGTCTCGTCTAAACGATCCAAGTGCACTTAAACCAATCATATTATAATCCCAACCTCGTGGCTATATCACTAGCAGCACGACCAAATGCTTGTGCCCCCGATGGATCAGTTGTCGTTTGACTTGTGAGGTTAACTTGATTGTATGATCTTTTCATTTCTCGCTGTAAGATATCTAGTGCAGGATTATTATCTGTGACCGTTACAATATTCTGCCTGTCCTGTAGCATGGAATATAAGAAGTTTTGAGTTTCCGATACAAGTGTTGTCAAAGTAATATCTATCAAATATGCATCAGGCACAATAGTATTAACTGTTGATGACCCGCCGCCAACAGGTGCTGTAATATTCATTCTACGTCTTGCTCCAACAAAATTTATACTCATATCGCTAATATAACAGAAGGGATAGAAGCGAACACCAGGAATAGTTACTTCATATATTACTGCAGGGTCAATTAGATCGCGACTTCTTCTGTTGGGGCGATTCTGATATGCAAGCAAATAAAGAAGCTGCCAATGCCTAGAGACATCTTCAAATGTGGACCAACCTGTATTGATTAATGGGAATCTAAATCTAATACGTTCTCCTTCTTCTTTGAAGTTAAAGAACTTTGGCTTTTCTATATAAATTCCTGGAGCATCGAAGTTGGATATGCCTGATATATAGCCTGCTGCTCCCCTCATACTTTGAGCAAGAGCATTTATATTCAAAGGATCGATGCCCGTAAAAACCCCATCCGACTCTCCAAAAGAATTTGATATTGAGTTCTGCTCATCACTAAAGTAAGGAAAACTATAAAGAAATTTGGTATCTTCTGTTATATAAAGACCTTCATATGGACCAAGAATATCACTTCCCAGGCTGTCAATATTAAATCTCTGTGGAATATATTTGTTTAATTGTGGTATAGCCTGATATAGTGCATTCAAGCCTGCTGAAGGCAGACTACTATCAACACCGTAACCAATCGCAGTACCTGCAGCAATTGCACCAGTTCTCCCAATGGTACCAGTGGCACCACCAAATACATTGAAAGCGGCAGCTAGCTCTGGTCTGCTCCCGGCCAAGCCAGATAAAAAGGACCCAAGCCCTGTGGCACCGCCTTGAAATATTTGCCCAAATTTATTTCCAACCAAGCCACCAACGGCCCCCGTTATCAAGGGCTGCAGATTGGCTGGTAAATTATTAAACCCAGCGATTGAACCAGCAATAACATTGCCCAAGGCAAGACCATAATAAGCAACTTGAGCCATCATGGCGTTTGTCTTTAATCTTTTCTCTTTCAAGAACAAAGCTGGTACTTCCTGTCTGCCAGATTTGGGAGAAGTTGTCCATTGAAAGTCGTTAATAACATCAATCAAACTATAGCCTGGACTATCTTGACTAAGAAAGTTGGATCCTGATCCGCCAACAGCACCGGCGGGTACTAGTCTGGGTGCACCTTGCAACCGCGGAAACGGTTGTTCAAAATTTGTAAATGCATACAGACTCATGTGATACTATTATTTCCAGGGAACACAGTATTCCTGTTGTATCCCTTTGTTGTTAGGTTAAGAGAATCACGAAAATTTCCTATCATATTACTTGAATCAATGGTGTTTACTCGACTATTAGAGGCACCTCTCATTGGTTGGTCACTGCTACGTTGCTGTAGCGTGGGTAGTAATTTTAAAATTTCTACCGCAGTACTGTTGAGATTGCTCAGCGAAGTAGCAATTTTTTCTTGATTTTGCTTCATTTGCTGTGACATATTATCAAGACTTTTTCCAATCGTCACCAAACTCTCATCAGTTAAATTTAAGGAAGCTTCTCGCTCTGTTGCCTGTGTAGAAGCTACTATGTTTGGAAATTCTTGTGTAGATGTAGATTCTCTACTTGCAACAAACGGCTCGACTGGTGTCTCTGCTGTCTCAGGCATGCTTATTTCAGGTATTACATCCTGAGGTGTATTGAGAAAATCTTCTATGTTATTGGATGTGGGTGGCATTTTGAGTACTTGTGGTGCTTCAAATACATCAGGCAATGCAGGTTCTGGTGAATTGACTGCTTCAGTAACAGCTACAACAGGTTCTTTGGATGTTTCAACCTCTAATGGCTTTTCTATTACTGTGGGGAGTTCTGTTTTTGCAATCTCTGGTTTCAAGGTTTTGGTATTTTCTTGCAATTCAGGTGCAGGTGATGTTGCAGCAACAGGCAGTTCCTGTGCAGGAGAAACCTCCATCACCGGTGTTTGTGAAACCACAGGCATATCTAATTTTGCCTCTTCAAATGTTTTGCTTGCTACTGGTGCAGTGGTTGTCAACATTTCTACAGGTTCTGTAGCCTTGAGTGGCTCTGTTTGATCTGGTTCTGTGGGTTGCTTTGGTTCCGCTGTCACCTCGATCTTGATAGGCTCAACAGGACTAGCTTTGAATGATTCTTTCTGATCTGCAGGCTGTTGTGGTTTGGTAGGCTCAGAGGTCTTGACTTCAGTCGGTACTACTGGAGGTGGTGTTTGTTTGTTTTGCTCACTGACAGCATTTAAAATAGTTTTTGTGTTTAAATCTTCTTGCAGCTCCAGTGTATCTGCTTGTAAATTGGCTTTGCTTAGTTGGTCAGAAACCTCACCCATGACACTATTCATCAATTCATCAGTATCCGTGCTCTTAGCAGTTTCAGCAATTTCTTGCTTTGCTACAGGTTCTTTCTGAGTTTGTTCATTATCCTTAGATTCTTTTGATTTGGCCAAACTAGCTTCGTCTTTAGCGTTTTTTTCTTTTCTAGCTGAAGCCTCCATGAACCTATCCAACCTGGTGTACATTTCTCTGGCAGTCTGATCTGCCTTCTTAATTTTGTCAGTAATACTTAAAAGAGTAATATCGCCTTTATTGTCTAACTGTACATCAGCCATATACTATATTTATACAGTAATTCTATTAATGCCGATCTGTATTTCTTTTGGATTTCTTGTCAGCTTCTGCTTCGTTATGAAGATTGAGAAGTATTTCTCCTTCTAGAGGAGTAAGATCTTTTATGCTCTTAAAATCAATATTTAACTTTTTCATTAAATCGTACTGCTTCACGTATACCCCTCTGCAAAACGGGAGATAAATTGATCTAAGAAAGAGAAACAATGTATTATCGTATAGCCTCACAGGTATATCTTTGATGGTTATATCCTTGTTTCTATTTTCTATTAACTTAAAATTGGACTGTTGATCCAGTTTTGCCAGATGGTCTTTAATTAAAATTGCAATACCATGGTTGTCACTCACCACTTGCAGCAATGAAGTCTTATCATTAATCACTGTGTTTGTATCTTTTACATGTATGGATTCAATTGAATCTGCAAGTGTATTTCCAGAGAAAAGATTTTTTGATGCTTGGATATTAAAATCTAGATCTTCAATCGTCACAATAGACCTATAGGAGAGAGTAGCCTCAGAAAGCTTTGTAAGCAAATCAAACAATTGCAATTCAATGTTGCACGGTGCCCCGTCCTTGGTTGCGGATTGAATGTAAACAACAGGAGAAATATTTGTAGCTCTTAAAAAACAAAATATAAACCATTTATCAAACCTAGTAAGATTTTTAATTACATCTTTGTCCTGTAAGTTGTCTTGTAATATCAAATCAAAACAATCGCTTGTGCCTGCATGATCTTCATTAAGAATATACTTTGACAATACTTGTAATTGTGAATTTTTTAATTCAGAAATTCGTGCATATCCACTGAGCGTTGGAACCCAACAATTGAGATAAAAATCCATGTAATAATTTAGAAAAAAAATTAAAAGAAACCAGCCACATTGGGAGGTGGATTGCTATTTGTAGCGTTTGTTGTCTGCAATGGTGATACCACAGGTGTGTATTTGCCATTGGTCACGTTGCCAACTGTTTGTATGATATCTGCTAACGGGAAATACATGCTATTTTGAATGGTATAATTGGTGTATGTAAAGTTGACAGAATATGCTGTTGCCTGTGTGGGTTCATCCTGATAGTCAAGATTAATATTGTTAATAAGAGTGGGTGTAACATTATAAAAGGTAAAAACTTTGCGCGGTATCTGACTTATATTTTGATAGCTACGTGTGTAACACAATAAAGTTATGTTACTTTTTACATTGAAATAATCTTTACTACCAGGAAGATCGCCAGGCCGGGCGACCAACCCATAATGGCTGGCCAGCATTACCCATGGGCGGAAAACGAAATCAACAATGCTTGTGTTGGTTTCAAGAAAACTCAATTGCAATGGTACTTGTGCATATCCGCGGCGATTTCCTGAAACTATACCTGGCACAAACCCCCTATTATTATCAATTGGCACATCAGCAGTATCATAAGTTTCACCGGGGATTTGAGCACCTTGTGCAAATACACATCCAATGACTTTTTGAAAAGGATAACTCGTTAGTAATGTTTTAGCTTGGTCAATATCAAAACCTTTCTTGCCACCATCTGTTCTTTCGAGCCCTTGAATAATATCACTTCTCAAGGCATAGGGAAAGCTATCGACTATGGCAATCCATTGTGTTTGCAATGGTATTGATGTCAGCCAGCTTTGAAGTTGAAGTAAGAAGTAATCACGTGTACTGATCAGCGGTACACCAGGTATATTAAATCCAAGTAAATTAGTTATCTGCGGTTGACTGAGGGGATTTGTACCTCTGCCAATGCCTATAACATTATCGGTAAGCCCTTGAAAGGCATTAGTAATTGGATTATTGAGACCGGCCATTTGATATATTTATGGCTGGTTAGGAGAATCGATTATCTTAATCGTTGACTTCTTTGCGTGTGAAATAGTGATAAGCCAAACCAACAGGGAAGCTGATAATTGTTCCAGTGCCTTCACTGATTGGATACTCAATTGCACCAACATTACGAATACTGACACCCACAAGTTGATATTGAGCAACTCTGTTCATTTGTGTGTCGAGCTGAACCAAATCAATGGTGCTAGCTTGTGTTGGTGTAAAATAATTACCAGTACTATTGGCATCATTAAATGTATCGCGTGTCCAATCTTCAAACTTTTGTCTAAGATTATTCTTAGAATCGTTGTAGAATGTTAATGTGTAATTTTCACTGTTTGGATAATTGACTGTGCCAGGTAGATTGAAATTCAATCCCATGTAACGGGCTTGAACATTGTTGATGGCACGAGCAGGTAATGTTGCTGCTTTTGCATATACAAGATCATTCTCATCAAATGTTACAGTTGTGCCTGCGGGTGTGATGCTCAGAACACGAAATTGAAAATCGCGTTGAAAGTCTCTCGCGGAAGCTACTCTATAAAAGTCGGAAATTAATTGTTTTACGTCAGCCATGATGTATTATTTATTCTCCGGTTTAATTATGAGACTAACTCCTGGAAGTTTTGACTTGTGCGAGTTGCATAGAAGCTTACCAAGATAAACTCTGCAGCACGTACAGGCTTGAGATAGATATCTACCTTCATTTCATTATTATCGATCACTTCAGGTGTATTGTTGCGCTCATCACAAATGATGAGGTAATCATAAACCCCTTCAGTATTCTTTGCGTTCTCAAAGATAGGTGTCAAGACATTTACAACTTGCGTTCTGGTGAACAATGTGTTAGGTTCAAATATAAAGAACTTAACAGTATCGCGAGTTGCTACTTCAAGATTCAAGAACAATCTGCGTACATTAATACGATCGAATGCGCTTGGTTTCTTTAGTAGTGTCTTTTGTCCAAAGATTACAAAACCTTCAACAGGGAAGAATGGAACTGGATTCAACCCGATCTTATAGAGCTGATCACGTTGCTTCATCTTAGGATAGATGCCAACGTCATTCACACCAACCAGAGTGCCCCTTGTAAATCCAGCTGGTGCAAACCAAGGCTGGAAGTTAGCATCAGTATTACCCATGGCAGCTGCTGCAAATCCAGAGAATGGTACCCAGACTTGGCGATTGCTCACTGTATCTAACACTTGAGCAACTGTAGCATATGTACAAGCGTAGCTGGTATTCAATAAGCTGTATTGATGTCTCAAGGGCCAGTAGATGTGTTGGCTAAAGTTTGTATTAACATAACCAGGTGCAAAAGGATTTGGATCAACACCAGCGTTGGGACTCCACAATTTCTTTGACGTAATGACTTTGTTATTGTCACCTTGCACAAAGATGTGTCTCAACGCATCAAGAATTACCATGAAGTCTTTGCGTTGGTTTTGAGCTTGATTGACAAATATGCTAGCAACAGCGTTGTAATTGGCACGAATGCGCAATCCATCATTGTCGAGCAGTTCATTATTTGTAGTGAAGAAGCCGCTCAATGTATTAATCGGTGTTGTATCAATGTAAGGACCACAAGCGGATAGAGGTGTACCAGTTCTGTTTGCTTCTTCTGTTACACCAACATAGATTGATCCTAAACCGGCTTCGAGAGCAAGATTAATTGGATATAGATCAGGGTTTTCAACAAGTTCAAATGCACGCTCTAATTTTGAAGGTAAGTTGCCGATATTCTTGTTTGTAACAATTGTATCAGTATAGATACCAAGTGGGGTAAGAGTGCTTGTAGTACCGAGTCTAGCAACTGCTTGCCCTACCATACCAGAAGCTGCACCTACACGAGTCACATAAGAGGTATGATTGTCCACGTAACCCTGTGTCCTGAATGGTTGAGCAAGACTGTTGGAAGCCATTCTCACCTTCTTTGCAGGTAAGCCATCATTGCCTAACCATGTATCAAGATAACGGTTTGTGACGTATGGATTGCCTAGGATACGGATATTGGGCGATACAGCAGCATTTGTGCCTAGGTAGAAGCTGACTGCAGGTCCACCAGTCTCCGTGGCAATCTGTCTGTGATAATCTAACGAACCCACATGGCGCTCAGAAAGAACGTAATCCAATGAAATAACATCTGGTGAAAATACGCTTTGACGTAGTTTGAAAATACCCAGAGTGAGTGTATCAGAGAATGTAGCATTACCAAGATCATAATTGGTAATATTCTCCATCACCTCACTGACACTTGACCCATCACCAAACTTTGTAGCGCTCAATGTGAAGTTCAAGCGAGTTGTTGGCACTTCAATGTAGCTATTAATAGCAGTAGAACTGTTGCCAATGGCATTAACACCAAGGATGCCATCAAAAGGTGTTGCAGGATTATTGTTATTGTTGTCAGTTAAGCCAACATAATAGCCTTCAAAACGATTGTTGACAGTTGTTTGTGCACGATTCAGGATGACCAAACCGGCTTGACCTAGTGTATCATAACTAAACTTCGTACCAGCAGCGCCACCTGTGAGTGATGGGTTGTTGGACCAATCGATGTTGTTGTTTAACAGTTCTTGGTATTGATCGAGATCTAACTCCAAATGTGTTGGGTTGCCAAGAATATATGTACTGGCAGCAGATAATGAGTAGCTGTAGTTCGATGTTAATGCTGTTGTGTTTGTAGTGAGACCAATAACAGGATAAGCCAGTGCACTATATCTCCAGGCTTCAAATCCTTCACCTTTTGCTTCACCATAAGGCAATCTGGTTAGTTTCAATTGAATTGGAGCTTGCAGCGCTGCTTTGACTGTATAATAAAAATAACGCTCTGCAGCATTGGTGGGCAGACCGTATATTTGCTCAAAATCGCTAATGCTTGTTGGCTCTAAAACTTCGTCAACTGGTCCTTGATTGGAAAACCCAGTGATGAAAATACTAGTACCCTGATTGACAACTGGTCGCAGTGTAAGATCGACTTCTCTAATCTCAACTCCTGGACTTTGAATAGTTCTGGCCATTTTATCTAGTACCTCCAACAGGGAAAATTTGACTCATATCGTTTATATTTATATCTGTCGTACCTAACTTTTACTAAAAAAATAATTTTTATGATAATAGTGTCACTTTTAGCTGATGATATGCAAATTGAAAGCTACACTCCATCTCGCCACTATCTCGATCACTATAATTTATACCTTCAAGTGTGGTTGGAAATGCCCGAATATAGTCAAACTGTATTGTCTTTTCATTGTATTCATCTAAACCAAATATGGTAATATTTGTCATGTATTCATTTGCTCTAGAATCTGCAACAGGATCAGTGGGGCTAAACACCCCTATTGTGGGATTATTGAACACTTCAAGCCATTTGTATATGACCCAATAATTGTTGAATTGATTGTCTACAGTAAAATCTATCTTGAGACTTGGAAAAGAAGGTCTATTGTATGAGGTGACCTTGAGTGTTTGACCAGAAAATGGTATCTGTACAGGGGGTATTTCAACAGGTGGCGCAACAGCCCCAAATATACTGAATTGTAGTGCATCAAAATTAATTGAAGAATTTCTTCTCGTTATGGCTCGTACATCATCTCTCAATACATTGGGTATTGTTAAGACACATATAAATTTATCCCGCCTCTGCTTGTTGAGGGGACTCTGAAAAACTGGTGTTTGGTTTACCGGGGTTGCCATATGTTATTTATCTTGTGAAAGGATCTTCAGGCATCTTCCAGCCCTGCTCCTTCAAAGTCTCAATTTCATCTTCTGCAGTTTCTCCGTCAAATAATGTAGGGAGCACAGTCTCCATGCCAGTATTTTTTTCGTTTGAATATACACTAAAGGGACTCACCACACCGCGAATACCATAATCGAGAGGTTTAATCACTTGAGGTCGATCACAATCATCCAATTTTATAACATCATAATATCTGCTACAGATTTCATTTTCAAGGATAATTAATGCCCACACCAAAGACATGACGCGGTCATCCCAACTATCACTCCCTGGCCGGGCCCCCCATGTATTGTTTGGATATCGAATGAAACTTTTGAATTCCTTGAGTGTGTTGATATCACGAAATTTAAATACTTTGAGTTCATTGATCCAGTAACGCATATTGGTGATGCCTCTATATTTGGTGTTTGTATGTGATAAAATGCCAATGCGCTTAAATTCTGTTTTATCCCCAGCTTTAGCTCCCCAAGAAACAATATTTTCGTAACCATGTGTAAATTTCAATTGCTCCACAACTTGTGCACCACAGCTGTTTCGCTCGATACACACTGGCGGTCTTCCCCATTGATTCAAAATCTCCAGAAGTTTTGTAGTAAATGCAAATGGAGCTGTGTCACGAGTGTGATACACAGCAACTTGTTCAATATTGGTTAGATCGGTAATATCTAAAATCTGAACCACACTTGCAGCTTCATTTACACCTTCACTAATGTCCACCCCTGCAGCATACAATCTATTTTCTTTTGGCTCTTCCCACACCAGATATTTTCCATTATCAAAAACAAATTCTGGTTCTCTACAGTCACGCAGCGCAGTATTGTAAAGTGACTCGTTGATCGAGCTTTCCCCACCATGTAAAAATTCATTACCAAATTCTTGAGCAAAAGTTTCCGTGCTGCCTAGAGTCTTAATTGTGTCATTTTTCCATTTTTCATCACGACCAGGAATTTCCCACCAATCAATTCGTTCTGCTTTCCAATTATTGTCTCCCTCTTCTGCGCCTTTGTAGAGACGATAAAACAAATTATCTGTACCGTTGGGTGTGCTTGCAATAAAAATTTTACTTTTCTTGGAACTACTAATGATAGGATAAACAGATTCCCAAAACTTCTCCACAATGTGTGTATCAATAAAGGCCAACTCATCCAACACAAGACAGTTGCAACTATCACCTCTGCCTGCATCACTGCTGGTTGTACTAATTCCAATGCTACTCCCATTTGTCAGTGTCATGCTTGTCTGCCCATACTCCACCACACCAGGTTTCAAGAAGTTCGGCAACATTTCATAAGCCAATCTGACCCTCTTAAAAATATTTTTTGCAGTCTGCTCTTTGTTTGCCACAATCAATATGCGCTGGTCTTCATTGAAGCATGCGTTCCACAAACAATATATTGTCATTTGTGTCGTTTTTCCACTCTGACGACTGGACAACAATATGATAAATCGATTGTCGCGAAGATTTCTCAGAACACGTTTTTGACATGAGTACAGCTTGATCTTCTCTTTTCCCCTATCTAAGTTAATGATAAAGAAGTAGTTTTCTGCAAAATGTAGAAGATTTTTCTTACATTTCTTTATCTCGCTGATCATCTCTGGTGTATACTCAAACTTGGTATCCAGAGTGGGCAGTCTCTCATTGCCGAGATAATATTTTTCCTTGTCTGCCATATTTTTATTTATCAATTAGTATAAATACATATATATGACAAGAGTTAATAGTATCAAAGATATAGGTGCAGTTTACGCTTCCATGAAGCAAGCAGCCAATGAAAAGGCAAAAGCTACAGAAGTTACTGCAGAGAAACCCACAGATGTTGTTGAAGAAAAGGCTGGCGCAAAGCTACCATTCTTCCCTGAGGCAAAAGACAAGAAAATTGATGTAAAGAAGATTACAGCCAAGGGATCTGATGCAAAAGCTTTTGTTCATAAGGATTCTGGCCCCGCAGCTGCTAGTGGGTTCAACAAGAATGCTATTGATCCTAAAAAAGCCAAGGAAGACAATCATTATACACCACAAAAATTTTCTTCAGCCCTTGAAAAAACAGAAGCAGAGGATATAAATAATGGTATGAGCAAATCAATTTTTGATAAACTATACGAAGATGTAATGAAGGACGACGCCTTGGATCTTGGCATCCAAGCTGGTCCCGAAGGTGAAGCTGGTGATGTAGCCGGCGATAAAGTGGAAGGTGGTGATGAGGTAACTCTGACCCTTCCTCGTGATGTCGCACAAAAGCTACATGACATGCTCATGAATGTTCTCGGCGCTGAAGTCGAAGACAAGGGTGAAGAGGATCTTGGCGGTGAAGATCTCGGCGGAGATGCTGGTGAAGAAGATGAAATTCAAAATGCTGAAGTTGCCGAAGTTGCTGGTGAAGCCACAGCAATTGAAGAGCTCCCAGACAGCAAAGGCCAAGCCTTAACAAGCAAGAATAACAAGGTTCACTCCACAGTAACAAAAGCTGGTCACGGTAAAGGTGGCGACGGCAAGGTTACAGATAAAGTTGGCAATGATGGTGACAAAGGCCACGCACTAGTTGGTTCTGGTGTCAAAGGTGGTGCACCAACACCTGTTAAAGGCAAAGCTAACGTTGTTAGCGGTGTCATTAAGGGTGGCGGAAAAGGCGACCAAAGCTTCTTTCAATAAGCTAATTTAAAAAAATCAATTTTTAAAAGCCGTCTTAATGACGGCTTTTTTTTTATAAATAATACTGTGAATATCTTCTCCACTATCTTTAATAGGGTGTTAAATGAAGAGCTTGAGTCTATGGTTGAATTTACCACATGGAACTCTGGTACATTATCAACTAATATTGGTCCCAATTTCCTTAAACCTACAGAGAGACATAGAAAGATTATCAAAGATCCGGGATTTAGAAAGTACGCACAAACAGTACCTGATATGCATCGTCCAGATCCCAAAGCTATTCAATCGTTTGATGCCTTAAAATCTTCAACAAATGGCCGCAAAGCATTGAGCCAGGATGAAGTGCAGAAGCTCTGCAAACAGTTCAGCATAAGCAGGTTAAATGCCAAAGAACCAAAAAAATTAGGCAACACTGGCATTTTATTGAAGTTTGATCCCACTCTTAACGGATATGTTTTACTAAAATGAGCGTAGACAAGTATACAGGCTCTAATTGTATCAGAAAATACCCTCTGCAGTACACCACAAGTACGTTGCGTTTTACTGATAAGGAGAATAATGAATGTGAAAGAAATCTCTTTAGCAATTACTGGAGAGAACAGATTGATATGTATGGTCAAAAAGCCATGTACTATCAAAACACTACCAGCACACTCTGTGCAGACAACATTTACGGCGAACAACCAACAGCCAGATTTCAAAACCCACGCCCTGTGATAATGGCTATAAAGCTATCTGAAAATGCTTTAATCTTGAGCAAATTTGGATACATGAGTGATGAGCAGTGTACAGCTTACATGCATATCAGTTCTTTCTATGCAGTATTTCCACCCGAAGATGAACCCAAATCTGGTGACGTGTTCCAGTTAACTGAATACGGCAGCGACAGACCTGGGGAAAGAAATGGTAAGCTTTACGAAATAACAGAACGCCTGGATCAAGAAAACTCAGAAATTAACCCCTTGATGGGTCATTATGTCTGGTTATTGAAAGCTAAGCGCTTTGATTATTCATTTGAACCCAACATCACACCGGAACGCGGTAGTGCTCAGGTGCATGATGATGTTCGCTATGGTACCATCACAAGTTCCATTAGTAGCGACACAACCTTTGGCTTACGTCCCAGTAGCTACCCGGGCAGTGCAGATACTGCAAGCGTCAACACTGTATTTGATATGTCAATTAATAATACAGAAATTTACGGTGGTTACTATTAATTGGGAGTTAGCGGCTCCCAAGCTTCTGATCCTACCTCAATGTCCTCTTCTTCCTCTACTTCTTCAACTTCCTCTGGCTTCTTAAACAGATCTTTATTGGCTTGAATTGAAGCACCAATGCTCATATTGAACTCTTCCCGGTCAATATCAATAACCATGGTTTCAAGTCTCTGATCAATATACTTCTGAAAAGATAATGGTTTAACCCAAAAATCGTCAGAATTTAAATCAGCTCTTAGCTCTTGTGCTTTTCTATTGACTAAATCTAGGGCCTCCAGTAAACAGAGCCATCTTGCATATTCCATCCGCTTCATGTTCACATCCCCGTTCTTGGTTTGAATCGTTACAGTTTCTTTATTTGTCATACAGCTAATATATTAGCTTTTCTTAAACTGTGCAACTAGTTTATTTGAATTTACTGAGAACAAAGGCGACAAGTGTGCCGTAAAAGGTCAGCGGGTCGAAATGCACGCCTGCATTGTGTAGAAGCGCAAAAGTACTCCTCAGCATATTAAAAGCTTCTTTAATTACAATGGATTGCTCGGCACTATTATTCTTCTCTTTTACCTGTTGTCTAATGGAATTCTCCAAAGCTGTAAAAAAGTCATCAACAAATGCATCAGGTGAAGCAGAATCTGCTAGAGAGCTTGTGTAAGCGTTTTTGTATATTTTATATGCTAGAGCACCTTTGGAGAAGAAGAAAGCTTCCACTTCTTCTTTTACTCGTGCATATGAAGGTGGCGCAACATAGCCAGATACTGGCATAATCTGGCTTGCTGGTACTGTTATGATTTCAACTTCCATATTATTGTAATAAGTTATTCTTTATCACTGTGTCGGTATCTTCGAGAATGGGGGTTGTAATTAATGCCGTTTTCAAGTTTACGGCAACATTAATTTCTTTGCTGCAGCCAGGGCATGTGTACTCGTTTCTGCCATTGAGTAGAATGGGTACGAACGCCCTTACATTGCGGTCACATGGGCAGACTACTTCTGCTCCTTGCTTACTTAATTCTGCTTCTCGCATGGCAATTATCTTTTGCTCTTCAATCATCACTCTGCGTTTCACATGCTCACTATAAAAATAAAAACCAACAAACTGTAGAATTGTAAAAAAGGCAAACCCACTTATGAAGCTTACACCCAGGTACACAAACGGCCAAGCAAATACCGTGCTGACAGCAAAAGTAATTGACAGGCTCTGCGCTAGTCTTTTAAACATGTATAATATTAAACTACAATACGTTATTTTTCAACTATTTTGTTTAACTCTTCAGTACAAGAGAACAGCTGCTCCTGCATCTTCTGTATCTTGTCGTTCAATTTTCTGACAGCTTGTATCTTGTCGGCCTTGTCTTTTATGAGGGGGTTGCTAACGCTCATGGCAAGTGTTCTGCGAAGATCTGCACATTTAACGAATATGTCACCTATAAAATCCATCATTTTATCCAGGGGGTAAGGGTAAATGGGACTGGCTTGTGAGTTGTTATTTCTGAAACGATTTACAATATCGTCAACTGTTATAACTTCCGGCTGAAGCTCACGTGTGGCTATACCTCTAACCCATTTATTATAAAGCATTTTTGAGTCTTCGTTAAGCACACTATACTTTTTCTTCACATATATATTTAATGGGAATAGGTAAAATAAACATATAAATAATAAATATCCATATGAGTCTATTCGAGAAACGGTTTTTACACATTTTAGAGGCTGATGAACCACAAGCACCCGCCGCAGAAGCACAGCCAACAGATGCACAGGCCATGGCAGCACAACTCGATAAAGGTACAGATCCTGCAGCTCTAGACACAGAAGTGCCACAACAAGTTGACCAAGCCATTGGTGCACACAATGCAGCTCAAAAGAAAACTCTTGCAACATGGATTGAAGAGATTGGCAGATTTATTAATTTTATCAACGGTGTTGATGGTAACAGCATTCAATCGCAATTGGCTGCTAGCAGCTGCAATACCTTGTTTGAAAAAATCTCTAATAGTGAAAAGAAGAGACTTGCTCGTGTTGCAATGGAGCTCAGCTCACTAAACGAATCGCTCAAAGGTTATCTAATTTCTGGCGACGAAGCCTAAGAAATTTGAGATAATAGTAATCGCGCTTTTACGTCAGAGTATACATTCTTAAGAATAAACTTATCTGATATTGCGTCTAGTTTATGTGCAATGCACACCTCATTCAAATCTTTAAACCCTTTTAATTTCTCCGGCCATATAAAAACTTTATAACCTTGTTTGGCTAGAATATTAGTTTTATTTTTACTGGCTCGATCAATCCATTGATTGTCCAGTACCCAGATTACTTCATGCAACGGAAATGCTTTCAATTGTTCGCGCTGCTTATCTGTTAGGAGTGCACCACGGCCTTCTGTGATACCAGCTACTGCAACACCATTCTTGAGAAAAAACGCATCAATTGGCCCTTCTGTTGCAAATAAATATTTTGCTGAAGCATCCACTTGATTGACACCAAACAAGCCCTTTTCACTATTTTGTTTTGATAGATATTTTGGAAGTTTTTTATACTTAGATTCAAGCACAGTGCGAGATTGATAATGTATAATTTTATCAGAATCGTCATAGAAAGGAATTACTAGTCTATTTTTATGAACTGGGTCTGACAGGCTCATCCAGAGAGTTTTGGGATGGTTAACTGCAGTGTCTAGTCTACGTTTCTTAATTAACTCAAGTGCCGCTTTTATATGAATATTATCTTTATAATAATCTGTCTGAGCCTTATCAAATAGGTTTATAGAATCTGTTGGTAAGCTCTCCACAACCACAGGCTTTTCAGGAAGAGATACCTGCACAACATTTAATATTTCAGGTTGAAACTCGCTATTCTCTTTTAAGATCTCCGGGTAAGTTAGATTAGATACTTTTTGAATCCATTTTGCAGGTCGCATGCTTATGCCGCAGTTATGACAGAAAATTAAATTCTTTCGTGTAACAAAATATAGTCTTCTCTTCTTACCCCATGAAGATCCTTCTCTACATGTTGGACAGCACCCATTATATGCTTTGGAGAGTCTATTATACTTGGGGTAACCTGCGTATTGATAGAACTTCGATACAATATAGTCTTCTGATAGCAGCACTTACTTATAATACAGGAATATACGGGCTAATCAATCTTTTTTTTCAGATGTGCCAACATCTTCAACACTAACAAGTCCTTTGCGGATGAAGGTTCCGCTAGCCGGGTCAATCCAGTGACATTCTTTATATATTTTTCCTTGGTAAATACGCTCTACAATTTTAGGTTGCACAGGTTGTCCACTTATTGGGCTAGTAATCTGAACTGGTCTTACAAATTCCATATATGTTATTTATATCAAATCTAGATAATTCAATCAATAATTTTGTTTAATGTGGTTCTTCTTTAAGCTATGCACTGTTAAAGGTGTTCTAGGCACTTTATTATCAAACTGTTTAACGCAGAGCTGGTGTATCGGTCTCGGCAGCTTTTCGACAAAACATATGATCTTATTTTTTATTCCTGCAGTAAAGGACTCTGCCGGTACATTTCTGGAGAGCATTTTTGGTAAACTCAAAAAATCATAACTGTCGTTGGGTTGCGTTCTGATATAAACAAAGAATTCGCCAACAAAGTCACCATGTTCTACGGCATACACGCCGCATTCAACAGGCTTTGACAGCTTATTGAAGGTAAGTAGCAAGCTTCGATATATCTCTTTCAAGGGATTCATGTACCGATGGCAATTGTAAGTTGTATGCCCTAATCTTATCTGTACTAAGAACACAATTACTCCTGCGAGCCTGCGTCTTCAGATTTGTTGTGTCAATAAAATTCCAATTAGGATTATTAATTCCTTGCTTACGCATCATCTCGACAATCTCCTTTGCATTGATTGACCCTGTATTAACTACGTTGATTGGCCCCGGGTGAATGCCTTTTCTAAGGAAGAGAAATTTCATAATAAATTCATACATATCCTCAACACTTGTTAAGCTGTTTTGTTCGCTAATAAGATTGTTATAAGCAAAGATTTTGTTCAGGTAGTTTTTTCTGTGCGGGGTACTATCAAACGGCATTCTTATACGAAGACTATATGCATAACAATTTTGAAAAATTGTTTCACATGCATGTTTACATTTGCTATAAAAGCTACTTTCGTTGCTAAACAATCCAAAATTTGGCTCGTCTTCTTCAGTAAACTCTTTCTCATACCCCGTGTAGATGCAACCACTATTAATCTGTAATACTGGCAGTTCAAACATATTTGCTGATAATACCACATTGCGTGGGACAATTACATTCCAAAACCAGCAGTCTTGTTTCTTGAGCTCACAACCATCAACGTTAGGTGCACCTGTAAACCCAGCACAATTTATAACAATTTCGTACTTACCTCTACGCTCTTCTAGAAATTTTTGTAGCGTGATTGGATCAGTATAATCAAGCGTCGATCTTGAAAGCGATTCAACGGCAATTTTTTTTGAATTTAAATACTGCTCTAACCCGTTCCCGATATATCCTTTGCCAAGCAATAAGACTGTATTCATTTACCCTCAGGTGTATTGCTTGTGGAATGAATGAGAAACTTGTTTATAGCTGCAGAAAGCGCATCAGCGTCCATCTGGTTTGTAGCATGTACTAAGTTTACCGATTCACCGGAAACATCATAACCAATAATAATAAACGCACTCAGGTATTCAGAGATCAGAGACACAAGATTTTGTAGATTTTTTGTTTTTTCGAGATTTAAACCAGATTTTCTAACTAGAAAATCTTGCATTGCCGATCTGATAAGCTCTTCGACTTGCTTCTTGTCTTGTTTATGTGTGTGCTGAGCTTTGCTATTATCCATGTTATCACCTTTAGATTTTTTGGGGTTCTTCACGATTATATTTAGGTCTCTCTGCATAGAACGGGCTTTTTCTTGGATCATTGTTTACGCCGCGTTCCAAAAGATACTTGATAATAACCTCAATACTATCCGTTTTAATACTATAGTTTTTATTGAATAGAAGACCACCATCATTTAGTTCAAACATGACATCATTCATAAAGTCTTTATTTGTAAAGCATGTGATGAAGACTGATGAGCCGCCTGGATCAACAAGCACAGTCCATCTACGAGGATCATGTGTACTGTACGCGTTAAACACCTTCAACACAATGAAGCCGTTATCGCGTAGACGTTTCATGAAATATCCTGGAGTTTTTATTTTATTTTTAGGTGTGTTCATTTGATTAAAGAGGAGGCTATGTAGCGTGTTTTTATAATATTATCATTAACCTGGAATAGAATTACTCCAAGTTTTGGATTAATCTTACATTCTAACTGCTTCACCCTCACACTACTAATTATTCTGATCAATTCGAAGTTCAAGCAAATATCTTGTAGCTCTGGGCCCGCATATTCACACAGAGGAATTGACATGCTGTCAACATTATGCCTTGCACGGTCAGTTAAATCTCCGTAAATTTTACCGTCCTTTGAATGTAGATAAACTTTATTACTTTCAGTTGTGAAAGTGCTACCGCGGAGAAGCTCAATTACAGTTTTATATGGAACAGTGAAGTTAATTGGAAAATCTAGATTATCGATTTTATCAATATTAATTTTCGGTTGCGTAATAATTCCATTCTCTAAAAGATGGTATTTAAACTTAATCTCTGGCCCGCTGTAGCTAATATTATTACGGTCAATTGCAAAGGTAAAAGTATCAGTGCTCACACATTCAAAAGCTTTAGCAACTTTCTTAATATCAGCAATATTTAAACACAGGGGCTCTTCAACGTCGAGTGGCAATTTATAATGCGTATGAAGTATGACTGAGGAGTCTGCTGTACAGACAGTACACTGTAACCCCACATCTTTTACATGAATTACGCAGCTATCATTGATCTTGCTGATAGGTGATAAAAAGCTATTTATAAATAATTTTTTATCTGGTATAAAAACATTCACAGTCTTATTATAGTAAGAAGGCAATAGAATGCAATTAATTCTTAAACAGTTCTATCACTCTATCTAGCTTGGATATAATTCTATCCAACTTATCATTAACTGTATCTGGTGTAATTTTTTTACTAAAATCAAACACAAGTTGATTTGGATCTTCCTGTGATACCGGTGGCGCTGATTGAACAGGTACATTAATGCCTGCTGCAACCACGGTATGTGTAGGGGCAGGAGACACATATGTGGGTGTGAGTTGCACCGCCGGGACGTTAGGCATCGGTGCAGGTTGTTGTTGCGGCCGACGCACCACGCTTTCAATCATGCCTTTAACATCAGTTTTTAAAGCTCTGATATTGTTCGAACCACCAACAACATTGCTATCAATTTCCTTTAATTGTGCAAAGGTCGAGCCAATCAAACCGATCAGAGCTTCTTTTGCTCTTGGATCGTCAGGTGAAAGATCTACCAAGCCGTCCATTAGCTACTAGGTCCGTCCAGACCTGCGAGAAGCTGCTTCACAGTATCATCTTCAAGCAAATCCTCAGCGTTCTTTCCTGAAGTAGGTGCATCCTGCTTAGGCTTGGCCGCAGCTGTAGTTTTTGCAGCTGGCTTTGCTTCTGCTGTAGCCTCTGCAGAACAGAAGTAATGTTCGGCAAGCATATTATTCAATTCATCGTAGCTTCTTGCAGGTAATACAGCCTCAAGATCAATGATACTCTTGTAGAGATCATCCACTTTGGATTTATCCAATCCTTCGATTGCCTTGGGCATGGTGAACTTGCTACTCACGTAGGTTGGGTAATCACCTTGCTGCTCAACCTTGATCTTGAGATTGCATCCTTTTTCAGAGAGATCAAAGATCTTGAGACCAAAGTCTTCAGCACCTTCACCTTCAATAGCATCCATGATAATCTTATGAAGCTGTTTGCCATACCGGACAATCATGGTTTTACCGTTATTCTCAGGTGTAACAGGATCGTTGATAACATAGGCGTTAACAAGCCATTTCTCAGAGCGAAGAATAGCACGAGCCTTTTGCTTCTCATCTTCTGTGCCAGTCTTAAGAATTTTATAGCGGTACTCAGCAATTGGATCACGACCACCAAAGCTGGACGGGCTCACAGCGCCTACATATTGACCTGTGCAAAAACTAGTCCATCCAAACGTATAGTAATGGAAGAAAGTTTTCTCAGGATTAGCAGTATTGGGAATAAGACGAACAGTGTAAGTATTCCCCACTTCGCACTTCAGAATATCCTTATTGCGAGATTGTTGCGGATTATTTTTAACGAGAGCTGTTTTAATACTCTCGAACATCGATTTGGTAATTGTACTCATATTAATTAATACTAATGGCTTTTTAGAGATAATCAACTAGTTTTGTTATTATTTTTAATTTTTTCTAGCCCTTGCTTGGCCAGCAGTTTTGCCGACTTACTAGTCAAGAATTTAGTTCTGAACACTGCTATATTATCGTAGATATCTCCTAATGTAAATCTTAATAGATCTGGGTCATGCTGGCTGAAGTTTCGCTCGAAATCACCAAAAGCAAATAGATTGTAGATGCTGATCTTTCGTTCCTTGAGATGGACAATATAACTGCTTTGAATGCCTTCCTTATGATTAATATAGTCAGTGACAGCTGTGCCTTTATCTGAGCAGAATCTCTGAATATATTTCAGTCCTTTTGCAATATTGTTCAGATGGTAAGTATCGTCTGGTGGTAGCAATAATTTTTTCTTTTGAGCTATTGTGTATACTTTGATTGCTTTTGGTGATGAATAAAAAGTAAGATCAAATCCACTCTCACCTGGATAGACAGTATATGGTGCATTGAAAAACTCCATAATATCAACACTCCTATTTCGGGTGAAAAAGTTTTTTAATCTTATAACTTGTGGATAGTAAGGGGTCTCTTCAAAGCCATGCCACTGTTTTCTCAACCTAAACGGAAGCCCACTCTGGGTGCGAGAAATTCTTAAGAATGTATTGTAGATTATTTTTTCCGAAATCATCTAGATCTGTGACTGTTCAGGTACTTCATGATGTATTTGCTTTTGCATAGCGAGGGGTCAAACTCTAAGAATATTTTAACTGCTAGAACATCACTTTCAATATCTAATATTGCTTTGAATAAGTTCTTAATATTTTTGTTTTGCAGATATAGCAATAGAATATTGGCAAGATTGTATTTTTTATTGAAGGATATACACACAAAGCTGCAAAAAGATCTAAACAAGTGATCTGTTTCTTCGCGGTGTATGTTGTTGAAATTCATATCGTAATGGATTTATCACATTAACATGCAAAATCCCGCCTATTGTGACTTTATGTCTCACTCAAAGTGGTTAATGTTTTGGAGAACTCACGTGCCTCTTCGCTCTCATTGATCGTATCATCTTCTGTAATTTGCAGAGTGTTGTAGTCAATCTTGAGTGCTATGCTTCCGAAGTTTGGACCAAAGCGGTTCTTTGACATGCCTATGTTAATAATGCCAAGTTCCTTATCTTCATCTTTCTGCCAAATAGATACAATTGCATCTGATGTTGTAGCCAAACCAATACTCTCAGAAATTGTCTCAAGACCAGGATTATCAACATTATATCCAGATCTGTTCAACTGAGTGGCAGAAATAATTGGACAGTTTAATTCGTAGCTTAGAGCACGAGTCTGTTGTGCTGCATACAATACACGCTCATAACTGTTATTACCTAATGGGCTATGCAGTAGGTTCAAATAATCTAAAACTATAGCATCTGGCTTGATGCCTCTTTGAATAAGTTTTTTTACATAACTCTTGAGCTGATGCGGTGTGAGTGTTGATGGTGGGAACTCTTTAATAATAATTTTAGATTTTTTGCCTTGAGCTATCTGTGTAATCAGTTGACGGAGGTTATCAGATTCTGCCTTAAGATGGCTCAGCGGTATGCTTGTTATTGAGGAGGAAAGTCTTCGCGCATACATCATTTCACTCATCTCAAGAGAGATTAGAAGCACTGTTTTTCCACAGAGAGCTATATTGGTGGCGATATTACCGAGAAAGATACTCTTTCCAACATTCGTTTCACCGGCAAAGACATACAGCGATCTTCCGTTTTCAAGAAACCCACCACCCAGTTTATTATCAAGCCATTTCCACCCCGTTTTAATATGTGGCTCTTCACTATGCAAATCTTTGATAAAATCATCAATCTCGCTAAAAAGTTCTATGCCCATGTTTTGCGAAAGATTAACACCAACAGCTTTCTCAATTCTTGTTAACAATTCAGCTGTATTGAGTTGCTTGGAATCCAGTTTTTCTGCAGCATCCAGCAAAGCATGATAGACAGCTTTCTCTTTCAAGAAAAGCTCTGTATTGTCAGTTAATTCTGTCTTATCAAATTTTTTATCAATATCAATAAACAGCCCGACCATTCGCTTGAAACTCTCTTTGAGATCATCTGAAACAAGATAGGCTTTGATTTCAGTTTGTGTTGGCACTGTGCCGCGTTCTTTAAAAAATTTAATGATAATCGATACAATACTTTTAATATCTCGATTTTTAAAAAACCGTACATCCAGGTAATCTACAATGGAAGATAGGTACGTAGAGTCCAGCAAACAGTTATAAGCAATAACCGTTTCATAGAAATCTAAATCTAAAACTTTCTTTTCGTTCAGCTCCATTTATTCCTAAAATACTCGTTACTCTTGTTCCAGTGCTCGTTATTCATATCTCGAAGCCCCGGGCTTTGATGATAGATTAGAATAGGCCACACACCTAATTTAAGCTTATTTGCGTTACAAGTCAAGCTAAAATCTATATCATAATGATGCCACATAAATTTCTCATCAAAACGTGCTTTAGTTCTACGAATTTTTTTAGTATTAAATGCCAGGAACACACCGTCAAGTACAGTTACCCGGCTTGGTGTTGCACCAAAGTTTGTCACAAACATATTATGAATAGAATCACCATGCGCAGCAATTCCGCGATATTCTTCTCTGGGTGTCATCCAATGCCATAAATTCTTTTCTATTACTTTTGGAGCTCTGCCACCAGCAACTCCAACAACATCGTAAAGCTTGAGAGCATCTGTGACCCCTGTTTGGAAATTTGCATATCGCAGAGATATATCATGGTGACAGCAAATTACCGCATCATACTTGTCATTCTCTTCATTTTCAATAATAGAATTATAATATTCACAAAGGCCAACGGTAGTATTATTGTATTTTACATTGAGCACCACATCGTCTGAGAGTGGCAGAGTTTCTTCTAGAAGACAGCGAGATTTCAATGGACTTAGGGAGTATATAGCAATCATACCATTAAAATTATACTAGAAACATATAAATAATCAAGTATCTATGAATAATGACTCTAAACTAATCTTTGAAGCTTACAAGCAAAATATTCTTATCAATGAACTCGATATTGGCACAGATTGGGCAGGTGGCGGTGAGCCTGAAATTAGGAAGAAAATAGGTACAGCACCCGGGGGTGGTTATTTGATTGGTGCTATTGCGGATAGTCTCAACATTTCAAAAGAGGAAGCTGCAGATATGTTGACGGCGGCAATTTTTCCGCGGCTTTTCAAGCAGAAACAGGCCGTGATTAACGGCAAAGAGGTTGGTTATGTCAACCCTTCAACAAATGAAGACCAATTCAGACAGCAAATCAAAGATGCAGTTAAATTGGCCCTGAATGATTTGAAGATTCGTAACCCTGAATTAAAGGTTCCCAGCAGTGATGCACTCAAAGGCTATACAGCCCGTGTGATCGCCAATCTTGGTGGGTTTTATAGAGATTATGCAGTGGGTGGCAAAGGTGTTGTTGCACCTGTGAAGAGTGTTATTAAGGTCAAACAAGCTGTGAAGACAGCTGATGCACCTGCCGCTCCTGCAGCTGCTTCAACAGAAGATACTTACGTGAGAGGTGCTGCTAAATTTATTCCCGAATTTCAAAAAGTTTATGCAGAGATGCCTGATGAAATCAGTGTTATAGCAGGCAAAGATCTATACTCTTCACCAGAGTTTGTGTCTGCAGTAAGAGATGCCATAATGCAAGCTTATGATGCACAAAAAGCTAGCGATAAAGAGTTTGTGGGTGACCTTGTTGACAGTTTAAAATTTAAAAACGCTTTTGTTAAATCGGATGCCGCTGCTAGCAAGGAAGGTGAAGGAACAGGTGAAATACCTACTGTTGATGGTGGCGAGGACCAAACCCCGGTAGATATTCTGAGAGATCTTGGCACATGGAACCGTGCTAGCGGGTTTGATGATTTCGATAAGTTTAGCTCGGTCTAATTACGTAAAAAAAGGACTATTAAAGTCAAACAACGCTACTGAAGTTACACCTTCAGGTGTTAACTGGTAGAGATGACCCTCTTCAAGCGGTTCACTATTCTTAAATTTTATACTACTAAATTCATTTGTTAAGACATTGGCAAAGAGTGTGCTGCCACATCTCGCTAAAAACATTGTTCTTCGATTTGAATCGTAAATCCATAATCCAAAAGTACCTTCAAGTTGACCTAAAGATGTTGTAATTGCAGCAATATTATTCTCTGTATTGCGCTCTTCTTCATGCAGTGCAAACATGTATGGGATGATGCTCGAATCTACAGGGTTGCTCCACGTCGGTTTATAATTTGATATAAGATCTGTAAAATTTGTTAACACACCATTATGTGCTACAGTAAAATTACCAGAAGTGAAGGGGTGTGATGTGTCTTTTGAATACTTTCTCTTTGCAGACGTAGGCGCTTGCGTATGACCTACATAAAATAAGACCTTCTCCCCTTCTTCATCAAACTTTTTATCAACAGTCTTTGCATCTACTGGTCCACTCCACCGGTGAACGATCATGTCTCCTTTTTGTGTGACAAAACAGAGTGTGGTGGCAAATGTTCCTCTCTCACGATTTAAATTGTAAAGCGTAAGGAACCGTTCTCGTTCTGTGGCACCAAATATACCGCACATTTATGTATTATAAGTGTCGTATTCTATTTTTCTACAGTTATATTTCTTCCAAATGTGTGATAAATCTTGTTTATATGGAAGCGGGTCAATATAACCAGCATTGGCAAACCCCTTGATCCTTAGCGCACTGCTTGGGGAATTAGAATCACAAAGTTCTTCCCCAGAGTAGCATGTATAGGTCTTGCTGAATTTAACTTTCAACCTCACACCCTCCTTAATAATATCTGCCTTATCCATCCCAATTAACGGTGCTTCAATAGTAATACGTGTCTCGCGATTCAAAGAAAGAATTGCATTAATTGCTGGTAAAAATTCTGGACTTGCATCCCAATAGCCCGCAAGACTATCTACCTTCGTTGCACCATGATATACTGTCACTGCACCAACAGCTTCAGCATAAGAAGCAGCAATACTCAAAAACATCATGTTTCTATTTGGTACATAAGATTTCGGTTGAGCTTCACCAGCAATTTCACGAATATCCGGGGTATCAATATTGTCATTGGTTAAGCTACTCGTGGGTGCTAGGTCTCTAATGAAACTAACATCAACTGTTCGCGAGCGCCCCTGACAGCCTACCTCTCGAATTTGATCTAATGCACAACCTAATTCTCGATTATGTCTTTGCTGGTAATTAAATGTCAAGCAAAATACATTTTCAACCCCAACCTTCTCAATAGCCTTATGCAGAAGGACCACGCTATCCATTCCGCCTGACACAGGTACTACAATCTTATTTCGGCTCATGTGAAATCTCTGTAAGCTCCGGGGAGTATTGAGGGGGTACTACAATATTGCTACTACTATCCTTCAAATTTTCAAATTTAGCAGTGCGGCTTCGAAGCTCGCTTGAAGAATATACATGCTGCCGCTTATGATAGTGTATTTCAATACCGTTATCCAAGCAATACTGCTTACCAGTAAAGTCTCTATCTTTATACTCTTCACTCAAGAATCGAATATGTATGGTCTGCGTTTTGATAAGCTGAAGCAAATCAAATTCTGTTTCATAAACTAGAATCTCATCCACATATTTGCAGGCTTGAAGCTGTATATACCGCTCATAAGCACTTTGAATTGGTTTATTCTTTATACCCGGTCTGTCAATTGTGGGGTCAACCTGGAGAGCAGCCACGAGATAATCGCATAACTGTTTCTCCATCTTCAGCATTGTTACATGCCCAGCGTGTAACAAGTCAAAAGAGCTGCAATTAAACCCGATCTTAAGATTATTCGTCTTTAGCATTAGGCGCCTCACCGGTTGTATTGCCGTATTTGTAAGCAGCCTCAAGCTTTTTATCTAGAAGTGGGATCAGATCTTCATAGAACTTCTTATCTTTGGTGAAGTTCTTTGCATATCCGAGCTTCGTGCCATCTGGCTTAGTATATGTTGCGCCAGTTTGAATGATCAAACCGTGATTAACAGCCATTTCTAGTAGACCGCTATACTTGTCAAGACCAGACAGATAG
>Ga0209298_10000030_pt1 | contig 82910 bp, 80 predicted proteins | sample S_140806_EF_Meta_FD_187325 | JGI IMG/M metagenome (GOLD analysis project Ga0209298, IMG submission 187325) | Freshwater microbial communities from Lake Simoncouche, Canada to study carbon cycling - S_140806_EF_MetaG (SPAdes) (version 2) | ecosystem: Environmental > Aquatic > Freshwater > Lake ... | reverse complement strand
CGCCTTTACAGCTTTGGTCGCAACCTTCTTAGGAGCAGCCTTCACAACCTTAGGGCTCGCCTTTACAGCCTTGGCCGCAACCTTCTTAGGAGCAGCCTTTACAGCCTTGGCCGCAACCTTCTTAGGAGCAGCCTTCACAACCTTAGGGCTCGCCTTTACAGCTTTGGTCGCAACCTTCTTAGGAGCAGCCTCCACAACCTTAGGGCTCGCCTTGGCAGCAAGATTAATCTCTCTCAATTTATTTTGGCCTTTTTTTACATCGTTCTTACTGGTTTTATCTTTAATTTTCTTAAATATACCCATTTATTTCTCCATTCTATATTACTATTTATAAAGAGATAATGTTATCAAAATAGGTAAAAAAACATAAACTACCACTTGCCAAAAATGTTAACCTCTGCCCCAAGTGGGATCCTATCATATAGCCAATCCATGGTTGAGTTTGGTATCCTTATGCAACCGTGAGAAGAAGGGCTGTACTTTATCATATTTGGCGAAGGTACCCCATGAAGGGCTATAGCACCATTAATATTTATCGGTTTGTATAATTGAACATCATAGATACTGCTCTTTCTCCAGGTAGGTGTTTTACGTTGTGCTTTATAAGTACCTCTCGGGGTCGAATCATTACTTCCAGTAGTAACTTCAAAAATCTTTATAACTTTACTCTCTGAAACAAAGTATCCCATCTGGCAAGTAATATTTACATTAAGCCCAGGCTTGCTATTTTTTGGTAAAGGGCTCTCTTTTGTTAATGATAAAAGTAAATCGATATCATTGGATGCTAGAGTATCCCTATTTGAGTTCAAACCAAGTAAGTGTTTGGCAATACATGTTGCTTTATTAAAATCTCTCTTATCTTTGCTTGCCTGGTAGGTCTTTATACCTAAAGAATTAATATATATTTTTAATTGGTCAATCCTAGGGTCCACTACTGACTGATTTTCTAATACTGTTTTATCTTGACCCTCGCCAGAAGCATAGGCGTTAAACGGCTGTAATAATATCATCGAAATTGATACTACAGCACCTATTTTTTTCACATTTATATTATTCGCATAGTAGGTAAAATATCATAAAATCGATATAAAAACTTTATAATAATATTTATGCAAAAGATAGTACCTAACGGCACAGTATGAATATACCAAAAAGGAGATAGCTATGTTTGATAGATTTAATGATGATGCTCGAAAAGTCCTACTAAATGCTCAAGAAAGCGCAAGAGAGATGGGACATGGCCATATAGGTCCAGAACACTTATTTCATGCCCTCATTATAATTCCAGGAAATACACAAGACACATTACTATCGCTAGGTATGACGGAGAAAGAGGTCAAAATAATTGTTGACCAGATTGCAGGTTTGTCGGGTATGGGTGGTGGAAATCAGCTACCATTCTCAACATTAGCAAAGAGGGCTTTAGAGATGTCACTAAGAGAGGCGATCTCACTTGGTTCAGGTGTTCTTACCCCTGACCATCTTATGCTAGGTTTGATTCAAGACTCAGATGGCCCAGCAGCTAGAATTATAAATGTTTTAGGCAGCACCGTAGATGCAGTTAGAGGTGAATTGCTGAGAAGAATTAGTGAAAATAGAAATGATGACGAGGGTCACCCAGCTGGGAGAGGGCGGGTTTTTGCGGGTGGTCCAGGAGAAAGAGGTCAGAGTAAAATCCTAGATCAACTAGCAACAAACCTAACAAATTTAGCAAGAGAGAAGAAACTTTCACCTATGATAGGTAGGGATAAAGAGTTAGAGAGGGTGATACAGATTCTTTCAAGAAGAAATAAAAACAATCCTGTACTTATAGGCGAGGCCGGTGTTGGAAAAACAGCAATTGTGGAAGGCTTAGCTCAGAGAATCATAGAGGGTTCGGTACCAAAAGTATTATTAAACCACGAGATTTTCTCATTAGATCTTGGGGCGTTAGTTGCTGGGACGAGGTACCGTGGTGATTTTGAAGAGAGACTTAAAAAAGTATTATCAGAGTTATCAAAAAATAAAAAATCAATTGTATTTATTGATGAGATGCACTCACTAATGGGTGCTGGGGCTGGAATAGAGGGCGGAACCGATGCTGTCTCATTATTTAAGCCATTATTGGCAAGAAATGAAATTAAATTAATTGGAGCTACAACTCTAAGCGAGTTTAGAAAAATTGAAAACGACAAAGCTCTAACGCGTAGATTACAAACAATCACAGTTGAAGAACCTAATTTTGAAGAATCTGTTAAAATAATTAATGGCTTGCGAAAAGATTATGAAGATCATCATGGAGTGGAAATAACCGATAAGGCAATATCGGCAGCTATCAAACTCTCTACAAGATATATATCTGACAGAAAATTGCCTGATAAAGCATTAGATCTTATTGATGAGGCATCGGCTAGATTGCAAATAAGTGATGGCGAGAACAAGATTGTAGATGAGGAAGAGATCGCAAATGTTATATCGATAAATACTGGTGTACCTATCAGAATGTTGACTGGTGATGAGAGTGGTAGACTTAAAGATCTGGAAATAGTCCTCAGCGAGAGAGTTGTAGGTCAGAGCGAGGCACTAAGCTCGCTTGCAAAATCAGTAAGAAGGTCAAGAGCTGGATTAACTGATGAAAATAGACCTTCAGGTTCTTTTATTTTTGCAGGCCCATCAGGGGTAGGTAAGACTGAACTTGCAAAAACACTATCTGAAGAAGTATTTGGTGGAGAGAAGAATTTGATTGCAATTGATATGTCAGAGTACTCTGAAAAGCATGCAGTTAGTAGATTATTTGGCGCCCCACCAGGGTATGTTGGTTATGATGAGGGAGGCCAGTTAACAGAGCAAGTTAGAAGAAAACCTTACTCGGTAGTTCTATTTGATGAAATTGAGAAGGCTCATCCAGAGTTACTAGATATCTTACTTCAGGTTCTTGAGGAAGGCAGATTGACTGACAGTGCGGGTAAGATTGTTGATTTCAAAAATACTATAATAATTCTTACAACAAATTTAGGAACAGCTGAACTAGGAAAGTCTCTAGGTTTCGGGCTTGAGGGTAACGATAGTAAATTCAGCGCTAAAATTAATAACGCCCTGAAAAGCCATCTTAGACCGGAATTGATAAATAGAGTTGATGATATAATTATATTCAAACCTCTTGACGATAAGTCCATAGAGTTAATTCTAGAAAAATTTATTAAAAAACTAATCCTAAAACTATTAAGTCGAAATGTCAACATTATACTAAATGATAAAGCTAAAGCATTTTTAATTAGTAAGGGTGTGGATGATAAGCTAGGAGCTCGACCTATGAGAAGAGCTGTGCAGAGGGAGCTTGAAGATAAGTTATCAAACTTGATTATAAGCGATGAACTTCCTAACGGAAGCACAGTTCTTGTAGATGTAGATGGTGATAAAGGTCTTTCCTTTAGCGTAATTCCAAATATTTTAGAGGTAACAAAGGTATAAAAATAGTTACCTTTTTGCCCCTCGTAGTATTACTATGAGGGGCTAATTTCTTTACATATTTTTAAAAAGTAATATAATAGGGATGTGTCTAAAGTAAAATATAAAATAATTGCTATATCACTACTACCTATTTTCTTTGTAATTGCATATCTAATTAGTAATACTAGCACGAGTAGTTGTATATATTTAAATGATAATAACTGTGGTACGGACTTAGGTTTATCACAGAATAATTTAAAAACATCCTCATTATTTGATATATATAAAAACGAATTAGGCGAGAGCAAAAAAGTTGATGCAAGGATATATACTAATATCTATAAAAAAGATGATTTCTTATATAAAATCCCAAATAGCGAGCTGCTTACTACCGGTGATGTGGTCTTTGATGCGCTCTTACTGGAATCAAAAAAGTATTTCACCGATAAGGATCAATCAGAGAAAACCATAAAGATTATAGCTACTAATGAAAGTTCAGCGAGGCTTTCTAAGTATTACAAGCCGATAAATTATATACTTAATGATATGTTTGGTAAAGATATAGAGCTTCCCATTAATCTATTTGTAACAGATAGCAAAGATGTAGATTTGACTTTGCTAAGAAAGATAGCTAGTGATAATAAATGCGAGATACCGGAATTTGGCTATCAAAGAGAGAAAGGTACATTTTACGGAGCCAACGTATTTAGTAACTCTTGTGGGGATAGAGCTAGTATAGTATTAGATCTTTGGCAGTACAAGTATAGCTTCCCTGAGGACCCTCAAATGCTTATGCAGACTGTATCAGATGAGCTAATGACAGTTTGGCAACAATTAAATGCAAAAGATTATGAGAAAAATAGCAAGAGTTATGGATGGTTTTATCAAGGTTCGCAACAGTTACCCTTTCTTTTATTTATGATTAATGAACAGGGACTATCTCTTGATTTTAATAAAAAATGTAGCGCTGTATCCTTGAAGGAACTCTTAAAAACCGAGTATGAAGGGGGTAAACTGGTTTCTTGTGATCATGCTCTCGGATTAGTTGCCACTAAATTGATAGTAGCTAATATAGGAATAGAGAAATTTTTAGCATTTTTTCAAGATAATAGTGAGCAAAGCTTTGAGGGTAAGTTTGAAAGTTATTTTGGAATATCATTAGATCGATTCACTGTAAAATTTGATACATATTTGGAGCATATAAAAGCTAACAAAAAAATAGATAGCGTTGAAAATTATAAAATTATTGTAAATAAACTTAGGTTCTAGACAACCATACTTTTAACGAAGTGATCAATTTTACTCTGTTCAATTGATAAAGAACGTAAGAAGTTATTAGCATTTTCATGCTCTTTACTAAGTATATCTAAAAATCCTACCACAGATTCTCTTTTCGGCTTCATAAAAGAATGATCAGTTGTATTAATATCTCGTTTATATGTTTTAGATTTCGAAAAGTAAGAGATCAGATTATCTACATGCTTATGGCTCTCTGTGAAACTTTCAATAATTACTTTATCCTCTGCACCTAATAAATTCTGCAAAAGAGCAGATATAACCCCGGTGCGATCTTTCCCGAAAGCGCAGTGAACAATAGATGCGTTTCCTAATACTGAGTGCTCAAAGATGGACTCGAATATATTTTTAATAGTTCCGGGATTTGATTTAAGATATTTAAAATAATGATAACCAGGGTTATTCTCACCAACTTTAGAGCCAATAGGATCGTTTCTCCATTCTGAGTTGCTCAGTAAAGGTAGATTTTTATAGGTAATGATATCATTATCGTAAAATCGCTGAGCTATACCATTTCCTTCTTCTTCAACTTCAAAATTCGAACGTAGATCAATAACCAATTTTAAATTATTATTTACTAAAATGTTGATATCTTCTTTATCAGCGATTTGTAAAGATGGGGAACGTAATAAAATACCTTTTTTTATATTCTTATCGTATTTATGGCTATAAAAATTCCCTATATCTCTAAAGTTTGGAATTTTTGAATGCAAAATGCCTATACCACTCATATGTGCTCGAACTAACTAGATAACGTTTGAGGTAAAGGTTGCAAGAATTTTTTTACCACCCACAACGAACTCTAAAAAGAGACGATACTTTCCGGCACCAGATGGGAACTCTGCATCAAAATGTAACATTCCAGGCATTGATGTAGTAGAGGAGTGCCCCGAAGTAGCATCAGCTTTATGATCTGAGTTATGCATATGAGCCATAGCCATATCGCCATCTCTAATTGCTATCAGGTGTCCAGTTGAGCCTAAATAGTTATCAAAGGTAACAGGGTTCCCTGTTGAGTCTAAAACAGTAAACATAAGCATAGTATGGTTTTCTGCTGAGACGCTACCGGAGACAGTGACATTATACCCATCTACAATTACTGACTCTGCAGGTTCTGGAAGAACAAAATTTAAATCATTACTACCAGCAACATTGGCATCCGCAGAGAGGACATAGTTAACATCAGTTCCGCCCTCTTCGAGGGTAAAATCGGCATATACTTTATACTGGCCTGAATTTGTAAAATTGACATCTACAGACCATATAAAATCTTTACCCATAGTTGGGTGTAAGTGCTGAAAAGAACCTAACGTTTTATCAACGATAACCATATGGATAGGTTTTTCATGGACAATGGTATAGGTATCAACTAGTTCATTCATACGTTTTAAGGTAAATTCTAATTTGTTATCGCCAACCTTTAAATCACTGTTTTTTAGCTCCAAAGAGACACCTTGTGCAGTAGAGACAAGACCATCGCCTCTTGGGTGGGTGTGAGTATCTGCAAGATTTTCTGCTGAACTTGATTGCGAAGGCTTAGCAACGGGAGCATTACTCTCATTTGTAGAAGAGCAGGAAGCAAGTAAGAGAGCCACTAAAGGTAGAGATAAGTATTTAATTAATTTATTCATGATTATATCTTTCCGAAATATCATTTTTTGTCAATCATATAATTGCTAAAAAATATCATCTCTAATTCGTAAGCCTCAATTTCGTAACTAATGCTTTGATATGCTGATTTATGATCTTTGCCAGATAATCTACTTTGAATATATGAATATAGGTATTTTGGTAAAAAAAGCTTATCTTTACGCCATTGAATAACATGAATTCCTTCATGAACTAGTAAGGGGAGATTTTTAGAGAGGTGGGTTCTTATTATGATAAGATTGTAAAAAGTAATTGCATTAATATTGGCAAGTAAATGCTTACAACTAATTACGTAAGCGCTTTTATTCTCAATTTTAATTTTTTGAATAACCATTATTTTTTTATTTTTATGTGTTTTACTAAAAGTTTATCTAATTGCTCTGCATCTAAGGTTTCTTTAGTTAGAAGTTCGTTTGCTAAGACAATAAGAAATTTCTTATTTTTCATAAGAAGTTTTCGTGACTCAATCAGAGCTCTTTTAATAAGTAAACTAGATTCTAAATTTATTTTATCAGAACCAGTTGATCCTGGGATGTAATCAATTGAAACTAAATCTTTCCCCATACCATACCTAGTAATCATCTCGGTAGCTATACTTGTAGCAGCACTTAGATCTCCATGTGCTCCTTGGGTATAATTACCATCAAGAAGAATCTCCTCAGCTGATCGGCCAGACATTGCAACAACAAGTTTAGCAAACATCTGATCTCTAGTAATAAAGCCATTTACATCACCGCCCATCCAGGTTACTCCAGCAGCTCCACCACGAGGGATGATTGAAACATTTACTGGCTTGTCTGCATTTGGGTATAGGAGAGCGGCTAGAGTATGTCCAGATTCATGATAGGCAACAATCTCGCGGTCTCTCTGAGATACGATTGTACCCTTTCTCTCCCTACCTAGAATTGAGATAGCTAAAGATGAATGTAAATTCTCATTTGTTACACTCTTTTGACCTTTTCTAGCCGCATCAAGACAGGACTCATTAATTATATAGGCAAGATCTGCGCCACTTAATCCGGTAGTCATCTTTGCAAATGACTCAAAATCTATATTTTTTTCAAATGGTTTTCCTTTAGCGTGGACTTTCAAAATAGCCTCTCTACCGTTCTTATCTGGGAGTGGGACCATAACCTTACGGTCAAATCTTCCAGGTCTTAACAGCGCTGGATCAAGTACATCAACTCGATTAGTTGCTCCTAGAAAAATTACATTTCTACCCTCAAAGCCATCTAGTTCAGCAAGCAATTGATTAAGAGTATTTTCTCTCTCATCATTTCCACCCATAATTGCATTACCTCTTTTACGTGCAATAGAGTCGATTTCATCTACAAATATAATAGAAGGTGATTGAGCTCTAGCATTTGCAAATAGCTCTCTTACCCTGGAGGCACCTACCCCAACAAACATTTCAGTAAAATCACTACCTGATAGAGCGAAGAAAGGAACACCCGCTTCTCCAGCAACTGCTTTTGCTAATAAGGTTTTACCAGTACCCGGAGGACCTACAAGGAGAAAGCCTCTTGGTACTTCCCCACCTAATTTTCTATATTTCTCAGGGTTAGAAAGAATCTCGACTACTTCACACAATTCTTCTACGGTCTCATCGAGGCCCGCAACATCTTTGAAGGTAGTTTTCGGCGTAGTAACTGGTTCTGACTTCTTACTAGAGAGCTTGCCAATCATACCAATTCCTGCACCTGCTTTTCTTGTGAAATAAATCAATAGACCAAAAAGAAGCATGATAGGGAGTATAGCAGAAAAAATTGAAGAGAGGAATGTTGGTCTTGGGACAGGCTTAATCTCGGCTTCTATATTGTTATTAACTAAGGTCTCAAGAATATCTTTAATAGAGCCTTCTGGGTAAGAAAAATATACGAATTTATTATCTTTATTTAGTTTTAATGTAATTTGCCTTTTGTGGTCATCAACTACAGCCTCTAATACCTCTTTATTTTTAATTGAAGATATACCGGAGTTATAGTTTACTTTATCCCCTATACTTGTTGGTGAAGATAAGAGTAAAAACCAAAAAAATGCTGAAAATACCCATACTGCAATAATAGCTTTTTTATAATTGGGGTTTTTCGCCTTATTTTCTTGCACTTGTTTACCTTTGGGGGTTTTATTCTTTTTTGAGCCTATTTGATTGATTTTATATGATAATTTATTCATGAATATAATTGTTACCATCTCTTTTTATAAAACATAGAATAAATGACAAAATTTATGCAAATGGGAGCATATAAATATGGTTTATCTCTTCCTGATTGGGTTATTTCTCATATTATTTGGCAGAAAATTGAGATATAAATATCTTTATTCAGATAGTAATGCTACAACCCTATATCAATCATTTTTGAGGATAAAAAGGATGGATCAGGACTCTGCTTGTTATGTAATAGGTGGACTTTCGCTTGAATTTGCTGGCTTTATAGTTTTTCTCTCAATACTCACAAGCTATTTTTAGTATATTGGTATATATTTAGCCATTTTATTAGAATATTACTGTTTAAAATGGGTTAAAAACGTATGCTTTCTCTATCTCAGGGATAACTATGTTACCTATGAGTAGAAAAACAGCAGAGTACTTAATGACGAGTTTAGATGTTGTCAAAAATGAGCTAATAGGCGGTAATGAGAGATCTTGGAGTGACTCACCTTACCTCTGGATTAGAAACATGCAGAGTGGTAGAAAGGGCAAAGCTGGAGAAAAAATTATTGAAAAGTGGCTAAGATTAGAGGGCTTAGAGGTTAAACAGAGTATTAATGGCGAGAGCGATAGAACTATAGAGGGTAGAGAGATTGAGATAAAAACGTCAACCTTATGGGAGAGAGGTGTTCTAGTGTTTCAGCAGATGAGAGATCAGGATTATGAATATGTATTATTTCTAGGAGTTCTTCCAGAGAAACTGTTATTATGGTCTGTTCCAAAAAATGTAGCTCTAGAACACAGTGAGCCGCAACATAGCGGTAAAGGCGGCAATGATACTAAATGGTTAATTGTGGATGCCTATAATACTCCAGAATGGTTAAAACCATATGGTGGGAGTTTTAGTACTGGATTGTCTGTTATCAAAAAACAACTAAATAATTGTATAAAAAAAGATTAATAATACAATATTACCGTGAATTATAATCAAAGTGATTTCGTCGAAATTGGCAATAATGGAAAGTTACTTAATGAATTTCTAGAGAGCCTACCAAAAATAGATAATACTGAACTTGAGAAGAGATCAAAATTAGATTATTCTCTAATAAAAAGCAAAGAGAGTGGTAGGGATAATTTAAACCTACTTACAACCTTGATCGATTTAACTACCTTAGAGGGTAGTGATACGGCGCAGAAAATAGAAAAACTAATTAATAAGGCCACTCTTCCAGAGTTGAGAAATAACTTACCTGAGGTGGCTGCTATTTGCATCTATGGCGATCTTGTTGGCAGCGCAAGATCATACTTAAAATTAATAAATAATAATACACTAAAAGTTGCTGCGGTCTCTACGGCTTTCCCATCCGGAAGAGCATCAATAAATGTAAAACTGCTTGACACAGATGAAGCATTGCAGGCTGGCGCAGATGAGATAGATATGGTTATTGATAGAGGAGCACTTCTTATGGGTCAATATCAAAAAGTTTATAAAGAGATAAAAGCAATAAAAGAATTGTCAGGAAATAAGGTAGTTAAAGTGATTATTGAGAGTGGTGAATTGGGTAGTTATGAGAATATTAAAAAAGCTTCATATTTAGCAATGATTGCTGGGGCAGACTTCATAAAGACTTCAACAGGTAAGATACCTGTCGGAGCAACTCCCTCTACTATGATTTGCATGATTGATTGTATTAATGAATTTTATAAAGAAACCGGTGTTAAAGTTGGCATAAAACCATCTGGTCAAATAAAATCTTATAGAGATGGTCTCAATTATTTGAATCTAGTGAGAGAAAGCCTTGGTATTGAGTGGTTGAGCCCTAACTTATTTAGAATAGGCGCATCCTCTATGCTAGATGACATAATCTTTCAAAGCAGAAATCTCTAATATTACTTAAAAAAATAAAGCCCTTTTACAGGCTTTATTTCATATTTGTAGAAGTCTCTAAAAGAGATTTAAGATCGCCTTCCCAAGATTCTAATAAAATCCAGAAAAGTTCCCAACTTTCAATACCAGCACTATCTAATATTCCGGATAAATAATTTATAGTGGCTTTATTAAAGTTTGTGGTTCTAATTGTGCTTTCCAAATTAACTTCTTCGGGAGATTTAGTAATATTAGTATTACTTTCCGGATTGTTATTATTTGGTAAGCTTTTGCTTTTTAGAGATGGATACCTACTAAATCCTAATAAAGAGGCTGATACTCTATATGGTGAAGTTGGTATTGGTAGGTAATTATCCCAAGAATAAATTGGTGGGGTAATTTTTCTTTTCATCTTATCTGTACCATGATTGATAATTGTATGGTTATCAGCAAATCTATGTCTATTAAGATAATTAATTCTTGTTAAATTAATTTTTCTCAAAACACTATCTACGATGTTTAAAGGCGTATTAGGGTTTGATAATAATGAGAAAAATATATCGTCTCTCTCAACAGACTCCTGTGTATCTAAGATTGCCTGGTCAAATATTTTTTGAAAAAATGATTCTTCAAAAACATGTCTCGATCCGGCTAAAGCATCTAAAATTCTTCTATTGGGTATTAGATTATTATTATAACTATCTACCACATCCGGTCTTTTATCAAAGAGAGCATAAAGATTAAATCTTACTCTATTATACAAAATATTGGGAAGAAGTTCTAAAACCTCAGATAAAGTAAAATCGTTTTGGTTTTGCATGCAAGTTAGCAAGAAAGAACCATTCTCAATCTTACCTAATTCTTTACGAACCTCATCAGGTACATGACCGTATTTAGCCCAAATTCTTGCTGTATTTTTATCTAAAAATGGTTGTTGAAGAATATATTTTGCAACATCTACTGAACAATTTTTTAGACCATTTTGTAAGATGCAGTTATTAATTGTTACTCTTTTATCACCTGAGAAAGCAATTAATTTATCTATATCTAAGTTTCTCGATAGTAATCCATATGCAATTTTAGCTTTTGGTTTTTTTGCAATTTTAAACCAAACTTTATCATCTAAATTTTTATTCTCAGATAATGCTATAATCGTATTTTCCTTCTCATAAAGAGATGGGTAACAATTACTTTCTAGTAGAGAAATTTGACCATAATAAGATGGTATTTTCTGAGCCAGCAAAGGCAACATACTATATCTATATTCGTTAATCATATCTTCCTTTGTATTAAAGTAGTTTATCTATGTTACATACTTTATATGCTAATTAAGATAAACACATAAAATTTTATAGTTCATCAAAAGTGATTTATAATGCTTTATGTAAAATGCATCAAAATCTATTTGCACTACATCAAGGTAATAAACAGAACTTACTCTCTAGCCAGGATATCGAGCACCGCCACCCTGACCCTCGAACCTTTGAGATATTTAACCTGTCAACACGACTCAAAAACATATTAAGGATTAAGAGTCACGTTACATCTAAAACATAAAGTTATCCATAGCTTTATCCACAGATTTATAGGGGTTATCCCCAAGTTACTGGCCAGTATCCACAGTATGCTAAACAGCTAAGTTACTGCACAGTAATAAGTATGAATATATGGATATTTGATCTTAGTACCCTTAATTACTCATTTGAGAGTAAAAAGGGTTTTTTGAATGTTTATAGCGGAGCAGGGGAGCTTCTGGCGAGCAGAAAAAACAGTAAAAATCTAAGCAAGAGGGAGATGGTATTCAAAGCCCTTGACTCAGCCCTTAATGATGGTAAACTGTTAAGAAGCAGTAAAATTTATAAACTGGGTCTGTATAACCCACACAGTAAGCAGGTCGCAGTTGATGGGGTTCCTAACACGGTTGCATATAGCAGCGCAACGGAAATCGAATTCCCTAAAGAGGGGCTTCCGGGTAAAGTCGTTAATGGTATTTTAGAGACAGCTGGGGTAGAGTTGATACCTGCTGAGATGAGTATGAGTCAAGCTCTAAATGCAATAAGAGCACACCAAGATAGATAATAGTTGCATTAGAAAAATTGTACCGATAATATAATTAGCGAAAGGAAAATTATGAAAAATATATTAATTAAGGCTAGTATGAAAACATCGAACGGGCTAAGCGATTTAAGTAACTTTGTTATCAAGCGCTCTAAAGGCGCTGGCTTTTTTGAATACTCTTTATTAGCGTTAGTTGCTGTTGGTTTAATGGCATTAGTCTATGCTTTATTTTCTGATAGAATTAATGATTTATTTAAAAATAATGTCAACCCAACTATAACACCAATTACACCTGCAACCGGAGGTTAATTGTCAGTAGATTTTAGAGGCATCCCTACCGCCTCATGTCCTTTATGCGGATCTCTCTGGTTAAAGACTGCTATAAAATTAGATCCAGAGACATATGAAATTACCGGATGGCTTCTAGATAATGCTACTTGCTTTGATTGCGGTTCTAAAGTTACCTTAGCTTGTCCTACCGATCACCCTGATTATAGATAATACTCTTTTGAATAAATGTAATGCTTTTATAGTCTTTTAAGTTATCTTAACAAAAAAACTATAAGGAGGTTATTATGAAAAGATATCTTAAAAATAGTACTACATTATTAATTGCAGTTGCATTGATTGGCTTAGTCAATCCTAGCAGCGGTCATGCTGCTGTTAAGAAAAAAGCATCTGCGGAGATCACAGCATCTATAAACGATAAATCAGTAACACTAAATTGGCGCTATAAGAATGGCTCTCCAAAGAGTCAGACAATTATCGTACTAGGCACAAATGGTGCTCTTAACGGTGTAAAATATAAGTTGAATAAAAGTACACGTAGTTTTGTCATAAGCAATTTGTCACCAAATATACAGTATAGTTTTACGCTAGATGGTAAGTCACCTAGTATAAAATCTACTGTCGAGGTAGTCACGCCTGTTTTAATTACAAGTAGCGCTACTAGCAGTTCATCTGCTTCCACAGCAACCCCAACACCTACCCCAACACCTACCCCAACACCTACCCCAGCACCTACTCCAAGTACAGCTGCAAAGGTTCAAGCCCCAACAGAATTGAAAGCTGTTGTCAGCAGTAACTCAGTTGCGTTAACTTGGGTGGCACCAAAGGATTATGCTAGTAATGGTACTTATAGAGTAGAGCTTAGTTTTGGTAGCAATAACTATACACTTATTGGGACAACTACTGAGTTAAACTATAAAATTGTGGCATTATCTGAGGGTAAGATATATGATTTCAGGGTAGCTGCTGTGGTTAATGGTACAGTAGGAGAATATTCTCAAGTTATAAGAGTAATACCTACACCATCAGTACAGCCTACACCTACACCATCACCTACACCATCACCTACACCATCTCCTTCAACTCAAGCTGTTGAAGCACCTCTCAACTTATATGCTGTAGCAAATACTACACCAGGTACTGTTAGACTTACTTGGAGTAAAAGCCCTACAAGCGGACCAGTTTCTCGATATAGAATTGAGATCAGTAATCCAACCAGCGGTTGGGTTTTAGTTGGTGATACACCAGGTACTGGTTTGGCTGCTGATGTTAATTCTCTATATGCTGGAGTAGCTTATCAATTCAGAGTCTCGGCAGTTGGGGATACACAGACTTCAGCACCTAGCAATGTCTTCACATACACTATACCCCAGACTAACATTACCCCACCTGGAGTGGTGCAAAATCTAAGAGCCTCTCTGTCGGGCACAGATGTCATGTTAGCCTGGAATGCACCAGCTGTTCTTAATGGGGCACCTGTAACGAGTCATAAATTGCAGGTATCTATTGATAACATAAGTTGGATCGATTTGGCTGATGGTAACTCTTCTTTATCTGCAATCCTTAAAGGTTTAGAGAGTAAGAGAAGTTACTTTTTCAGAGTTGCAGCAGTAAATTCAGCCGGAACTGGGCTATGGAGTCAGGTAATAAAGGTTACAATGCCTTAATTTCTACTCAATAACCTCCTGCAAAAGAGAGATAGTTTAGAACTATCTCTCTTTTGCTTTTAAGTTAAAATAGTTGTTTTAGGTGGGTGCTTATTGATTTTTAAAATCTTTTAATTTAATGACCGGCATAGGGATAGGGCTCTTTTTAGGTTTGACTGTATTGATGTAGTAATTCTCTGAATCAAAATTTAAGTAAATTGATTCATCTTTTACAATCTCATCTGGGTTATTTGCAATAGTTGATATTTTATTTAAGGGTTCTTCTACTCTAAAGGGACCTGGTAAAACATTTATATACTCAGTTTTGCTGGTAAAATATGAAATAATTAACATTAGTGCAAAAATGGTTATTAATATTTTTTTCATACTATAATTGTTGCAGAAAGAGGGTTGATGTCAAGTAGATTAATTCTAAAATGCATATATAGTATTAATTATATATATAAACCTATTGAAAGGGAAAAATGTCAGTAAGACGCGAAATTGCAGAAAGATTATTTATAACTGCAAATAAAACATCGGTTGATATCTTATTTCCTTATATTAAAGAGATAAATTACCAACCAAAAAATACACCATCTCCTAAAGAACTAATAAATAGATGGAAGTCTCTACCAGCAAATACAGCAATTAATATTGCTTTAGCTATCAAAGACCCTGAGACATTAGATCTACTAGCAGAGCGAGAAAAAAGAAAAACAGTTAGATGTGCTATTGCTAGAAATAAGAATTTGCATCCGGTAACTCGTTTTTATTATTTTCAAGAGTCACTAATAACCAATGACCATGATTTAAGAAATGCCGCCATGAGTAGCATTGGTGCAGAGGAGCTATTATTTTATATGCAAGATCCTGAGATTTCAATAAACCATAGAAAGATCTCATCAATCTTATCAGATGTAATTGATAATCTAGATTATAAAGTGATTGCAAAGTATAAAGCAAATTTATCTGATGATAAGTTTGATTCAATTGCTAATGCTTTGTTATCTAAAAATGCTGATACCGCACTTGAGATTTTTGATTTATGTAAAATATCGATAGATAATCTAAAGATATCGCCTATTAATGGAAGAATCACAAGTAATGATATAAATACATGGCGTAAATTATACAGTATAGATAAAGATGGTGTTAGGGAGTCTTTACTTAGCTACTATAGAGATGATGTTAAAAAACTTGCAGAGATTGACGAAAAATTGATTATGTCAATATTAGGAAATCACAGTTATGATCTCAACTCAGTAAAAATCTTAGCTGAATATAATTTATTGGATAACCTTATGGATGAGAATCCAAAATTAACAGAGGATGCAATAAAATTCATTATTGAGCAACCTATTGATTTAAAATATAAATCAAAGGCTATTGTTATTTGTGATGATTACGAGTATAGCTTAGGAAAGATTGAGAACTTTGATTTATTTTCAGAGAGCTTATCTTTACATGAAAAACCTCAAAGAGTTTTTTCTTGGATAAGCAATGCTGCCAAACAGCTAGGCAAGGAGAGATGCATTAACCTCATTAACTCGCTAGCTAAAAATGATAGCAAAGGTAATATTGAACTTACTTTTAGATCGATTACTAATTTATCAATGGAATTGGGAATTAAAAAATCTGAATTCATTACAATGCTATCACAAGACTCTATTAATAAAATATCATCTTTTCCTCAATTTGAGGATATAGAGGAAGTTATTTTAAAAATCAAAGAGAGCGCTAATGAAAGTGTTTATAAAAGATTAGCTATATCTATCTTAGAAAATGATTTTAATGGAAAGAGCAAATATACTGATGAGCTATTAGAACTTGCAATTAAAGCCCATGAGTTTGATGTAATCTTTTCCTGGTTATCTAAAATTTCAATTGAAGATGCAAAAAACTATGTATCTAATTATAAAGATATATTTGCTAAAGAGATTTTAAATAGTAGAGAATCTGATAGAGCTATCTGGCTTTCTGAGGTGGTAGATATCATAAGACCTACAAGTGGCTGGGGTGCCGTCCGTGGCAGTTCAATAACTTCGGCAGCGATGGATTATCTTGATACTAATATGAGCAATGAAAAAGCTCATTGGGAGTCTGCTCTCTGTCTTTATGAGAGTTGGACAGGAACTTTACCTGAACTAATTAAGGTTTCTAAACAGTTGTAATACTATAAGGGGCGGATTATCCGCCCCTTATCTATTTAAGGAGTTTGATAGATTTATTAGCTCGGTTATAGAGAGTTCGCTTTCGTTTGAAAGCAGCGATATTGTCTCAAAGTCTAGCTTAACTCCGTTATTTAACATAATTTGATAAACCTCGTCAGATAGGTCATTTTTATTAGATAGCAACTCGTTAAGGAGTATAAAATTAGACCTAGAGAGTATCTCTTTATTCCAGTTGGTATTACTTATTATCTCATTTATATTACGGTTATTAAGTGCCACCTCCTTTGATAACAAAGAGTTGAAAAAAACATCTTCATGATCAATAAATAGCTCGTGTATTTTCTTAATGCTAACTACGTTGCTATTTGAGCTCTTATAGGTAAGTTTGATAATATTTATTATATACTCAGAGATAAGTTCTTTATCTTTATTATAGGTTTTGGCGCTCAATTCAACAAGATTCATTAGTTTATAATATAACTCAGGCTTTATATACTCATAAGTTAATATTTTTAAAATTATTGAATTAACGTTTCTATAGTTAAAATGCTGATTCTGAATTAATGCACTAGATATATCAAAAGTTAAAACATTCTCTAAATAATTTGAAATTGCTTGCTCAATATGTGAGCTTTGATCGAAATTTGCAATCTCACTCTCAATATGCGTTTTATTATTTTCAAAAAGCTCTAAAAAACTTGGATTTTTACTTTTATAAAGATCGTAGGCTATCTCAATTCCTTTAAAAAGACGAATTTTTTTTATATTAGCTAAATTAAGTTCATAGAATAAGAGATCAAGTAGTAGTCCAACTTTATCATGAGTTACTGTATCAAAGTTGCTGTAGGTAATCAAAATTTCAAGATTTCTCATAACATTATATAAGTTTGAGAGCTTTTCTGATTCGCCCCAAAACCCGAGTTTATAAAAATATGAATGCTCAGGTATCTCATTAATAATTCTATTTAGGGGATCAAAGACCAAACTTTCAAATAAATTGTCATATCCCTGTTTAGATAGAACTGGTTTTTTATATAATAATTTTCTTGATAACTTATATTTTGATCTCTCAGCTAAAATGGGTAATAGATCTGCTCTAGTATTTATGATATTTGAGATCTTATCTTGTGCTATCTGGTACTTAGACCTCTCCGACAATGCTAAAATTGTCTTGATCAAGACGTTATCAGGTGAGTGGTTATTTAGTAGCAAGGCTCTCAAAACTGATTTATGCTTATCATTTATCAATGATTCAAGAAATACAGGGTCATTAGATTTATTAATTAGCGCAGTAAGTATTACTGCGCTTTTTTTATTTTTTTCAATTTTACTTTCTAAATCATAAATTGATGTATCTTGTTTTTCAATAAATGTAGCCAATACTTGCGGGTTATCAATATTGGTTATATTGGCAAGTATTTTTGAACTTAAATCCTCTCTGCCGTAAAGTGCGACCAATAACTTTATTTTATTTTGCTTTATAGCATAGTCAAGAGTCAGATAAAGAAATTCATCAGATATCTGATTTTTACTAAGCAATAAATGCTCGACACACCTGTCAAATTGGTTGTACAATTTCTAGCCAATTACTTTTTCATATTTTAATTACTAGTTTCTGGGGTACCGAAGCCACCGCTACATGGTGCGCCAGGTTCAGGGGTTTGAGGTCCGTTTGCGAAATAATTAATAAATTTAGCAATTCTATCGTCATTAACGTTATCAACAATTAATTGATTATTCCAAGCCGACAAAGCTATCTTTCCATCTAGATCTGCGATAGGCGAGATTAGTACAAAAGTGTTTAGTACTGTTAGTTTAGATAGAAGATCTTTATCATCATCAGAAATAGCTGGGTCATATGTTATCCAGACTGCTCCATGCTCTAAAGAGTGGACCCCAAGACCATTATCAATAGGAGTATTGTAGAAACCACAGTTTTGCCACGTTGGTGCGTGATCACCACCTACCGGTGATAACTCTTTGTATAAATTCTCTCCCTCTATATGATTCCTGCTTTCGTAGGTGAATTTTTGAACATCTTCTATCCATTTACTTGAGCTTATATTTGAAAATACAGCAAAAGCTATTATACCAGCACAAATAGTAAAGGTGATTGAATATAGCTTAATTGAGCCCCAATCACGTTCTTTTTTTAACTTATCTTTTGACATAAAGCTCCTTTTTTTACTATTATTAATATAAATATATATTTGTCAGACAAGTATATAAAAAAATCGGGGGTATATAATTTAGATATTATTAGGCTTCTTGAATTTTTTAATTATTAAAGTTTTTAAAAAATTAAAAAGATTAATTAATTTTACTTTATAACTCTCTGCCCAGGAAAATTCTGAAGCTAAAAGAGTAAGAGCTATAAATAAGAAAAATGACCCAGGTATTAATGGAAAAATTGCACCTAATAAACTAAGAAGGAGAAAAATGATTGCTAAAAATGTAATAACAATATTTCTTATAGGTTTAGGGGTTAATTTCCAGGCAGTATTAAACTTTTTAAAAAACAATTTAAAAGCAGTATTAATCATAATATTATAATCTCAATAGGATAAAAAAATCAATTATTATAAGTTACTTTTCCATAACTGTAAACATCTCAAATGTCTTGTTTGCATTCTGTAAATCATCTATTGTGACAATTCCGCCGCCTTCTGATTTTTCAGCTAATGACGTAGCAACTTTCTTTGCTAGATCAAAGCTTTTCTCTTCACCGTAATGCTTCGTATTTCTTGTAGTTACCGTCCATCTGTACATAATTTCCTCCTTATAATTATATATAACTATTAGCGCAAGATTGATAAGTTATAATTAAAAATAATATTTTCAAAGAGTTAAACATGTTTGGCATGAATAAAATTTGTTAAAACGAAATACATTATTTATCTGCAATTTATTACCCTTCCAGGTAGGTAATTAGGTAGCATATAGTACCAAGGTTGGCTAAACTCTACAGTGCATTTGTAAAATATATTACTGTAATTATCTGCAGTTACATCTAACTCAACTTCGAATGAGGCAATTTTGTATGTGTCGTAATAATTATAATAGCTCTGACTGAAGCTTTTTTTTGTTAAAAAAAATATAATCTATTTTTTACGCTCTCTTCATCGGAAAATTTTAATAACTTTACTTTTTGGAAAGAAGTATAATAAATGTTTTCATGTTTTTTGTTTTGAAAAATATTAATAAGGTCGATGTTTGATGGGGCCCTTATTGGGATTTTTTCATTATTGTAAAGTAAAAAATTAATGTATGAAAGAATAAGTTTCTCTCTAATTATATTATTTAATTCACTAATACTAAGTTCCCTATTGCTGTTTTTACACATTAGTAAATCATTAATTTAATTAATATACCTTTAATTGAATTAACTTTTATATCGCAATAAAATAATTTATATAAATAAAAGTTACATTACTTTACATTATATATAGAGAAAAAAGAAAAAAAAGTAGAGAGTCTTTTAAAACTCTCTACTGTTTAATTTGTTATTAGCTTACTTTGAACTTAGGAGCTGGTGTTGCTGTAGATGTACTTCCGCCAGATGGAGCTGAAGGTGTTCCACCTAAAGTTCCTCCGCTAGTAGACCCACCTAGACCCGCAGCAGGTGGTAACAATGTGCTTCCTGTGCTACTTGAGCCTGCACCACTAGGGGTTCCAGATACTCCAGATGATGGTGTACCAGAAGTTGAGGTAGTAGAAGTTGAACCACTGGTTGAATCTGGAACGCTTGGGGCTCCAGAACCTATAGAGCTACCTCCAGTAACAACACCGCTACTTGGTAACCTACTTGTAGTAGTGGAACCAGGGGTAACTGAGGTTGCTCCTGGTGCGGGAACTACTGATGTGGTTCCAGATGTAGGCCTTGGCTCCACAGGATTACATCCTAATGGGTTAAGGCATTGTGGTGGAGGTGGTGGGCCGCAATTTACTTTGCAGGTAGGATCAGGTTCAATAACTGATGTTGAACTGGTCTTTATTAAGGATTTATCCAAAACACCACCAATTAATGAGACTCTCTGTGCATCATGAAGAGCGGCGCATGCACCCGCTCTAGAGTTTGAGCAGCCTGCAGCAACAATTTTTGCCTGGTTTGCTCCCAATGCACCGGCGGTATTAGGTGTAACCTCGCCTTTACCTTCGGCAGCTAGTTGAATAGATGGGACGGTCTCGCCAGTTTTAGTAAATGAACAGAAACTTGTACACTTACTAGCAGGGACAACCTTTCCAGTTGCATCTTTCCATTGACCCTCTTTAGATGAGTAACCATTTTTCTCCATTGTCAAAGCGTAATTTTTAAGATCCTCATTTGCACGGGCTTGAGAGAGACCTAGATTATAATCACTTTTTCCAGTGGAGTCTGAGTATGCTTGAATAAGTACAGTATTTAATCCGGCATTTTTTACCGCCTCAACATTCTTTAATATTTCTTTCTGGCTTGCAGTGGTATTTAATTTGGCTGTACTGTTGTACTGTGTATTGGTACTCTTATTAATAGCGATAACATCACCTGGTTTAATAGCTGTAACTTTTCCGCCTACTAAAGAGACTGTCTCTAAACCAGTAGCTTTAGTAATATTTGATAATGTTGAGGCCATTCCAGCTTTACTAGGAGTTATTGTTTCTTTAATAACAAGTTTAGAATTAATGATATCTTTAGCTTCTGTTGTTTTGACCCCATTAGCTGATTCGGATTTACTGATCTCAGTTTTATTTATCGTCTGTGTAGAAAAATCATAAGCCATAACCGGAGCGGTAATACGTGGAAGAGTTGATGTTGGGGTAAAGGTCGCCACCTTTGGTTTTTCAGCTGCTGCTGTGGTATTGTTTGCTCCTGTTTGATAAGATGAGGTTGAGACAGATTTTGAAGCTGCTGTGGAGACTGGTGATTTGTTAGCAGCTAGAGCTGAAGGGATAACAATATTTTGTTTTGGAGGTACTACAGGAGCTGAGTATGAGAAGGTAGATACAGACTTTGGAGCTGCTGCTACAGGAGCTGGTGCAGCTGCCTTTGGAGCTGGAGCTGGTGCAGCTGCCTTTGGAGCTGGTGCTGGAGCTGGTGCAGCTGCCTTTGGAGCTGGAGCTGGAGCTGGTGCAGCTGCCTTTGGAGCTGGAGCTGGAGCTGGTGCAGCTGCCTTTGGAGCTGGAGCTGGAGCTGGAGCTGGTGCAGCTGCCTTTGGAGCTGGAGCTGGTGATGAGTAAGCAACTCTTGGCGCTGGTGCTGGCTGTGTTTTAGCGTTAGCTGGGTTTACTCCAGATATTAGCGAGAAGGTAAGTGCTGACAATACGATATATGAGATTTTAGTTTTCATGTCTATATTATGCCATCTCTCTCTACATAAATCAATATATCAATATAAAATCCACCAAATTATATATAGAAAAAAAGGTATTATGCATAGAAAAAACAACAAGATCAAATAGTAATTATTGTATTTTAGCAAGCGGTAGATATTATTATATCATGGATAAGGGAGTCTTATGAGTAATGTGAAGAAAATAGCTATTGTTTTACCAGTGGTTTTAGTAATAGCAGGTGTATCAGCTTTTGTAGTAACCTCAAAAGGGGGCTCCGAGAGTGAGACCAAGATTGTTGAGAGTATGGATGAAGGACGTGTCGATGCAAATGAAAATGTCTTAAAGGATGTTACACGAGGGGTAGCAAATAAAGATCCTAGAGGTTATGAGTTTGATAATAATTTAATTGATTTTATGGATAAGTTAAATGAGGTTAATTTGTTTGTCTTTGATAATTTAGCGAGTTTTGAGAGCGGTGCTGATATTGATGAGATCTTTAGAAATCTATGGCTCTATGGCGAGGCGTATGGATTTAGAATGACAGCTATATTAACTCAAGAGGCTTTAGATGCAGGCGATAATGAGTATACCCCTCAATCAGCGGCTTTTATCAATATTTTAACTAAAGATGGAGTAAATTACTGCGCAGTTGATGAGAGAGTTTTAAATCCTGATTTTGATCAAAATCAGGCTCTGCAGCAATCTCTCCTATTTTATAGTTGTGAAGAGTATATTAATGAGTATAGAAAAATCTTTGAGGAAGAAGAGGCTTTAGCCGGTAATGAGTAATTAGATTTTTCTAATTAAACTTTATTTAATATAGGTAATTTTCTTGAATTAAGAATTTTATCTACAATACCATACTCGACAGCTTGCTCGGCGGTTAATATCTTATCTCTCTCGATATCTTCCTGGATATCTTTAACACTCTTACCGGTATGAAGAGATAAGATATTTTCCATTTCGGTACGCATTCTTAAAATCTCATTGGCTTGAATCTCAATATCAGAGCCCTGCCCTCTACCCTCGGCATAAGGTTGGTGAATCATTACTCTACTATGAGGTAAAATAAATCTCTTCCCAGGTGTTCCCGCTGCTAATAAAAGAGAGGCGGCTGAGGTTGCTTGACCAAGACAGATAGTAGAAATTTGAGGTTTAATATACTGCATGGTATCGTAGATAGAGCTCATAGCGGTAAATGAACCACCAGGTGAGTTGATATAGATAGAGATATCAGATTCGCTATCAGCAGACTCTAAACAGAGAAGCTGAGCCATGATATCTCCGGCTGAGGCATCATCGATAGGTGATCCAAGAAAGATAATTCTCTCTTCAAATAGTTTTGAATAAGGGTTGGTAGCTCTCTGTCCGTAAGATGTCTTCTCAAAAAATTCAGGAAGAATGTATCTCGAATTATTATTTATTGAACTCATTATTTTACCTCTCTAATCTCAGAAAAATTCTTAATTACATTATCAATCAAACCATACTCTTTTGCCTCATAAGCCGAGAACCAACGATCTCTATCACTATCAGCAATGATTTCATTAATATCACGGTGAGCATGCTTAGAGATGATCTCAGCTAAAAGATTTTTTGTATAAATCATCTGCTGGGATTGAATTCTAATATCTGAGGCTACGCCACCGATTCCGCCTAATGGTTGATGCATCATTATTCTAGCGTGGGGAGTTGCTAATCTTTTTCCGGGCGTTCCCGCTGTAAGTAAAAGTTGACCCATAGATGCAGCTAAACCTAGTGAGATAGTTTTTATATCATTATCTACTAATTGCATAGCGTCGTAGATTGCCATCCCGGCGGTAACTGAGCCGCCTGGAGAGTTTATTAGGAGAGTTATTTCAGAGGTTGGATCTTCCAGAGAGAGTAAGTATATCTCAGATACAATTGTGTTAGCAATCTCATCATTTACCTCACCACCTAGAAAGAGGGTTCTATTTTTTAGAAGTTTGGATTTCAGTGATGGTTCAGGGGAGTTTAAAATACTAGTATCGATTTTATCTGGTACCGCTCTTTTCTTATTATCATTCATAAAATACAATGTTACTTCTTAGTTAATTTTAGCATAAAAAATACTTTATAGAAAGAGAAATAAAAAAATATTATAATTTAGAGTATCAATAACTTTATATCTATCTATATTTTAATGAGTTTAGTTTATAATTAATTAAGCTTTATTTATTAATTATAGGGTTTTACTGTATCTACATGTAACTAATATTCTAGAGAGATTTTATTGTATTAATTAGCTATAGTATTATTATGATTAAAAAATAGATAAAGCGGGTAAGATTTTTAGTATTAACTTTATAACTTATGGCGTTAAATATTTTGGCAAAAAAATAAACCCCAGATTTCGGGGTTTATTAATTTATAGGGTTTAATTGAAGGCGTATTCAAAAGCTTGAATAACGCTTCTAACTGTTTGGTCTATAGAGTTATCGTTAGATACCCATTGGTCAAACTTTTTATAACTATCAAGCTCAACCTCTGATGGATGGTTTTCTGCATCCATATCAATTTTAAGGCCATCACGCTCAAAGAGCCTCTGCTCTCTTATTGGGAAAGATACTACCAATCGTATAGTATAAAAACCAAGTAGTTTGGCGATCTCCACCTCATTGATAAATCTAGCATCAGTTATGTGTACAGCTTTACCTTCTGCCATGGCTGTAATGGCAGCTTTCGCTCCCAGTTTAACCCAGTAATTTGGATCTACCGCTCTTCGTACATCAGTACCCCACTCCTGAAGAGCTAATCTAATGAACTTGGATCTAGTAAATGAGGTAGTATCACCACTATCATTTAATGCACTGAAAACTAAATCTACCGTTTTCATTACCTGATCTACAGTTAAACCTGTTACGGTTGCTACTTCTTGATATGCCACTTTCTTATCTGGGTATCTCTTTACAAGATCGATAATAAGCGAGAGTTCCTCTCTTAGAGCTGTAGCAAAGGAAATCTTATTGGATTCTACATGATCTAAGGTTTCCATCAAGGCAATAGCGATAGTATCTTTGCCAGAGGCCAATCTTCCGGAGACCATTATTTTTGGTGCCCTTGAATTTCTAGCTTTTTTAGCTGTTTCATCGTCAACGCCAGCCCATTTGCTTACCTCAAAAAAAGAGGTAGGGAAGGTTTGCGATTTACCATTAATATCTAATCCTAATGGTTTATCCATAAATACTCCTTATGAAATATTAACCGGAGTTTCCGGTTTATGCTGCTTTCTAAAAGCATTAATATAACTGTTAGCGCAGGGTTAAATTTAGCATACAATAATTTGCACTTATATGAGAGTATCTCATCTTGCTCTATTTAAAAAAATATAATTGGAAGGGGTGAGATTCGAGCATCTTCAAATAGGGGTAAAATTATTGAGCTAACGGTCTATAGATACTCATTTATAATAATTTAATGGTTTAGCGTATTTACCTATTATTTTACAAAGCAAGGATAATTGGTATTATAAGAATATGAAATATACAGGCCTTAATCTAACTACAAAGATCGTAATATCGGTAATTGCCATTCTAAGTTTTAGTAGTATTTTACTCAGTACAGATTTTAAATTAATCAATAAGTTTTTCTCACTATTATTATTTCTCCTACCATTTTTGGTTTACCAGATAATTAATTGGTCAGATAGGTTTAATACAGGGCAACGTGATCTTTATCCTTGGGCCTTTTTGATGGGTTTTGGTATTCTCTCAAATTCTGCGCTTATAATTAACGAGATTATTAACTCATTAACTGGAGAGCTTACGCTTATCGCCATAGGCGCTCCTTTAAATGAGGAGATTTTGAAGTTGCTAACTGTATATATAATTATTAAATTCGGCTATAGAGGTGCTTATACTAAGTTAGGTTTAATTGCTTTAGGTGCGCTTGTAGGTACTGGTTTTGCTCTAACTGAGGATCTTTACTATACAATATCTAGTAATGAGCCTTTTTATATGGTAGCTATGAGAATGATATTTGCTCCCTTTTTCCATGCCACCACCGGGGCTATCTACGCATTAGTATTATTTAAAAGTAAAAAGAGAGAGTACGTATTTCTAGCATTAATTTTTCTAATATCATTTCACATGGTTTGGAATATTTCAGCTTTGATTAACTCTTCAGTTTCATTTATTACAATACTATCTTTACTGGTAACAACGGTCTTTATCTCATTATTTTATTTTGAGAGAGAGCGATATGCTGGGCTCTTAGAGTTGAGTTATCTCAATGAACTGGATTTGGAGTTGTTTAATGAGAGTAATGGTGGTAATCTAAGCGTAATTGAGGAGATAAGAAATTATAAGCGATATATAATCTCAATCTATGAGGATAATTTAGCTTCAAAAAACTCTGATAAAGCTAACGAGTTGGTAGAGGTTACTGAGCCACCGCTTTAGTATAAAGTAATAATTAAACTATATTTACAAAAAATCAATAGTTAAAATAAAAGACAACTTTTAATATTATAATTTCATTTTACTTTTGCAGTACCAAGGTTTCCATCCTCTATCATCAAATAAAACCTTAGCAGCTTTTGCATTGACAAAGGGATCGTTGGCGCTCTCTTTATCTACACCAAGCCTCTGCATAGTACCACCATCATTTAGTTGAAAAAGACCGTAATCTATAGAGCCATTACTATTACGCTTATTTACCGCTGCCGAGTTCAATCTGCTCTCACACCATGCTATTTTTAATGCGCTCTCAAACTCATCTCTCTCAAAGTGAAGTGAGATTGCAAAAATAGAGATAATTTGATTTTTGGAAAATGAGTTATATTTCTTATCAGTAGCAGGAAAATCAAGATGGAGAGCAGCGATCTTAGAGAGCTTTACAAGGTAGGCATCATTTAAAACCGTTGTATTATAAAAATGTGAATGGGTATTAGAGGTTGCATAAGATTTATTTAATGGTAGTAAGAGCGCAGAAATTGTAAGTAGCAAAGCTGTTATAATATTAAATCTCATAAATCTCCTTTGATCTATAGTAATTACTGTCATTTCTAAGTTGAAAATAGCATAAAGCTTTAAACATCTAATTACTATTATAACTACAAATGAATGTTATAAAGATAATTGTAGTAACTGTAAAATTATGATCAAAGATGGTTATCTAAAGGTTGAAGAAGCTGGGTATCTCTATTTATCTGGGAAAATTCTTACCTTACATCAGAGAAAGTTACCGCTCATGTTGATATCGCTAATGATATCGATGGTCTCAATGGTTATATTACTAGGAGTAAAAATCTATTATAATGTACTTATATGGCCAAGTATAATATTTATATTTTTGGGATTGTTTTCTCTTCTTATCATTAATTATTTGCCTAAATTTTTTGAAATTATATCTTACAGTTATCCTATGAAAATAAAAGTTGGTTGCAGAGTACTTGGTGGGGTTGAGGCTCTTCCGGTGTCAATAAACCTTACCCATGGGCCCCTTAGCGCTTCGATTGCTAGTTATGTAAAAAAGAAAAAATTAAATGCTAAAGAGCAAGAGAGTTACGAAGTTCTAAGTAAGGAGTGGGATGGTACTTATAAAGAGCTAATGGGGGTAATTTTATCCTTAAATAAACAAAACCCAGCATAACTGGGTTTTGTATTTTAAAGTTATCCCCAAGAAATATTGGAGTTGTGCTTTTTGGCAAAATCAACTAAATTTCTTAGTTGCTCTAACTTCTTTTGAAGATAGTTTTCAGGTCTCCCGCAGTTAATAATAACTGCACCCGCTGAGGATAGGTTGTGAGCTGGAATGCCTGGATCTTCTGGAGCTACTGCGATAGCCATTAAAATTCTTCCTAACAAATCATCAGCTGATGCTTTTCCATAAAGCTCTTCATCTGTAAATCCAAGAGTCTCAAGTAAGTATCTAGCATTATTATTTGATAGTTGCACTTCTGGGTCTTGGCAGGTATCGTAGCTCTTTTCAAGATGAGATTGATCTCCAAAGAAATCGCAATCTACGTTACCGCTATGTTCAATTTTATGATCATTGATAAGGAGATCCTTATCAAAGGAAGAATTACTTCTCCAAGAGTTTTCAGAACCATAAGCATAGCATGTTATATGGTATCCAACATGTGTTGCTTTTCTATCTGATGTAAAGGAAACTGACATTTCTGCCTTTCGATTGTATGTATAATGTAAACAATAATAGCGTTATGGTTATAACAAGCCGCAATTATAGTATGAAGTATAATTAAATTAAGATAAGGAGATAATTATGGCAACTAAGAGACCGATAAAGCAATCAACAGGTGTTTATACAGAGGTGGGTAATTTTAAAAGATTTATACCGCTTCATGTTGGTATGTGCTACATTCGTGATAGCCGCAATGGAAATAATTACCATCTAAAGGTCAATTCTGAGAGTTTTAATAAATTAGTAGCTGAGTTGATTGAGATTTTAGGAAAGGATAGGATTGTTGATGAGCTTAATCATCTCAATAGAACCTACCCAAACTCAGAGTGGCAGACCGCTTATAACAATTTTAAATAATAATACCTTACAAAATTTTTAATAAGTGATAGTATAAATATGGGTAAATATATACTTGAGAAAGAGTTAAAAAGAGTGGTATATTTATCATATATTATGATTATATATTTACTAATTTTTATACCTTTTGTAGCGATAGATATGTATCATGTTATAAACTCCTCAATTGATAAAGCGATGAATATATTTAATACTATGAATATGGTTGAGAGCGCTCCAACAGAAGAGGTCAAGAAGAGTTTTATGGTTAAAATTGGTTCTGAAAATCTTGGATCACTCTCTGGCTTTTTCTTTCAAGTTTTGCTTTTTTCAGCCATTAAATTAAGAAAACCTTATAAAAATAGAGCTTATAATATTTCAAAAGTAATGAGCATATTAGCCTTATTAGCAGCAATAATGGGAGTTATATATAGCGATAATAAATCAGAGCTATTTGCCAATTTTGTTTTACTAATCTCTAGCTCAGCTTTTGTAGTATTGCTCTTTAATAAAAAGGTGAAAAAGTGGTCAGCGGAGTTATATATCCCGCCTCCCGTTATATAGATCTACCTAATTTTTTTATTAAAAATACTCGAGGCGATAATTAAATTCTGCACCTCATCTGTACCCTCAAATATACCAAAGATGGGTGCATTTCTATAATACCTCTCAAAGGGAAGTTCGGTAGTATAGCCCAGACCTCCAGCAATTTGCAGCGATGAGGCAGTTACCTCTCGAACCATCTTAGCGGCAAAGAGTTTAGCCTCAGAGCCATCTATTGAAATTGATTTACTTATTTGATTGAGTGAGCTGCTAGCTTTCCTAACAAGTAATCTTGCCGCATCGATTTGAGTTCTCTGGGCTGCAATAATTGATGAGATCTGCTGGTGCTCAGAGATAAACTTACCAAAGGTTGAACGCTGATCTGCATAATGTACTGCATCTTCATGAGCTGCTCTTGCCAAACCTACTGCCATAGAGGATACAAAGGGTCTTGTGGCGTGAAATGTCGATAAAGCTTGATGTGGGTAGAAAGCTTTTTTTGACCTTAAAACTTCAAGCTTTTCAAGATGAAACTCAGTACCCCCAATAATATCATTATCAGGAACAAAAACATTCTCAAGTAGTATATCTCCATTTCTAATAGAACGTAATCCTATTTTATTGAAGATATTTTCAAAGGTCAGCCCTTTACTCCCCTTCTCAACATAGAAGAAAGCCTGACTATTTTTACCAATCTCATTATCGGTATTTGCTAGAATAAAGTAAGTATCGGCTTTGCCAGTATTTCCTGCCCATCTTTTGCGACCATTTAATAAATACCCACCCTGTACTTTTTGAGCAAATGTCGTCAGCGAACCTAAATCACTTCCGGCATCTGCCTCACTAGCGGCAAAAGAAGTTATCTTGGGCATATCCTTGCTTCCTAAGAGAGTTGGGAGTATCCTGCTCTCTTGTTCTTTATTAGCAAATAAAAGGAGAAGAGTTAAGGGTAGAGCGGGGTATAGAATTGAGAGAGCTTGTCCGGCATCCCCATAAGCAAACTCCTCTGCCACAATTGAAAGCGAGAGTCCTGAGCTATCTGAGAAGGCATCTTTAAAGAAATCTAGGTTATAGTACCCATCATTAGCAGCCTCAAAGAGTAGTTGATCAGAATTGGCCTCATCTATATCATAGATAGGGGCATTTTCCCTTAATTTGCTTAAAGCATACTCTCTAAGAGAGTTAGAAAGCTCTATTTGTTTATCGTTAAGGGAGAAGTGATCTCTTGCATCGTAGTTTAATTTATTTTTTTCCATATAAGTATCATCATCTTTATGTATATATTGTCATTATGATAATACTATAATAGTATAGAGATAGAGGTGGTTTATATGAGTAAAGGTAATTACGATTTAGGCGAAAAAGTGCTATATAAGGTAAGGCTGCTTGCCTACCCATCAGTGGTCATCAATGACTTAGGTGACCAGGTTGAGATAGCTATCTCACCTGAGGGAAATAGGGTAGATGAGAGTTCTTTTATGAGTTGGGAGAGTAAAAAGGTTAGAAAAAGTACGCTAAAAAGGTATATATGGTAGAATTTGGACATAAATAAGGTAAAATTTGGAGTTGTAAAGGTAGGATTTTGAGAGATATTAGGTTTTAAAAACTCATATTGAGAGTTTAATCACTTAATAAAGGGAGAATAATAGCTTAAAATTGGATGTTTATTGAGCTACATTGATAACTATATCTTCAATAATTGATAATGGGAGAGTAATGAAAGATTATAAGAAGAGTTACAATAGCAGCCTTGGTAGCATAATCGATCCATATTATGGAGTCAGAGAGGTTGATGAGCAGGCCTTAGAGGAGATAATAGTTGATGAGTGCGAGAGAAATAACTCACTATTAGGAAATGAAAAGCTCACAGCGATTATAGCTGATATTGATAAAATTACTGCCACCTCTAGGGATTTAGATTGGCCTACAAAAGAAGATGATGGTTTGCTTTTTATTGAGAAGAAAAGAAATGATAAATTTGGTAGAGTCTTTTTCTATAAAGGAAGAGATAAAAGAGAGGGCTACCTTGAGTTAGAGATGGGTGTTAGATCGGGCTCTGTAAAAAAATTAATTGATTTTGATGAGCTTTATAAGCAGAGCGAGTGCGTTATCGGAGATTATAGGTATGTTAATAATAATTTCATTTACTCAGTAGATCAAAGCAATAATGAAATCTACAAGTTGATTTTACTCGACTCTAATGGGGTTGAGTTTCTTATTTCCGATAAGAGTGATGGAGAAATTGAAGTATATAATGGTAATATCTTTTATATAGATAAAGATGGTTATGAAGGGAAATATGTTGTAAAATACAATATAGGTACTCAGAAGAGAGAAATTATTTATACGCTAAATAAAGCTGATAGAACCCTTGGGATAGATATATTTAATGATAGTAATATTTTCTGTATAAGTGAGATTGGTCATAATGCTAAAGATGAGAAAGTCTTTATCTTAGATGTCGAAGGAAATATTGATGAGAAAATAAGTATTAGCTCTGATGAGCAAAATGATTATCTATTTAAAGGTTTTCACAATATAACGCTGGTTAGTCATGAGAATGATAATGGTTTGAGCACTATCTCAAAGATCGATATTGAGAGTAAAGGGGCTACTAGTACTGAGATAATACGCATAAACCATAAAATTGAAAACTTTATATATGATGAGAATTTTATTTACCTCAATGTGAGAGATGGAGCCGGTCTATCAATAGAGGTTTACAACTTTCAGGGGGAGTTGGTAAAGAGTATTTCTGAAGAGGGGAAGAGTTTTACACTGGAGTGTATCTTATCTAATGGTAATTTGGAGTATCTAGAGAGTAGCTGGCTAGCTTGTGATAAAATTTATGAGTTGGATTTGAGAAATAATAGAGATATACTTAATTATAGTTTTTATAAAAATACAGGCAAGAGCGTGGGAAGCTATGAGCGATATGAGGCTTTATCACGTGATGGGGTGGCAATTGAGATTTCAATGATTAAGAGTCATAAAGGGAGCAAAAATAGTGTAGTTTACTTTTATGGAGCCTACGGGGAATCAATTGATCCATTTTGGAGCCCGGAGAGAGATATTTTATTGAAGAAAGGTATCAATTATACCATCTTACATGTTCGTGGTGGCGGAGAGAAAGGTAGAGCATGGCATAAATCAGGGAATAAATTGATGAAAAATAATACATTTAATGATGCATATGATTCTATTAACTACCTAAGATCTATAGGGGTGCTTGATAAGATTGTATTAGAGGGTGATTCAGCCGGTGCGGGAGCGGTAGCTAGTTTATTAAATATTGATAGAAATATCGCTTCAGGAGCGCTCTTAGCGGTGCCCTTTTTAGATGTATTCTCTACTATGAATGACGAGACTCTACCATTAACCCTAGGTGAGTACTCTGAGTGGGGTAACCCTAATGATAGAGAGAGCGCAGCTTATATATACAATTGGTCTCCAATAGATAATTTAAATAATGATATTTACCCCCCTATACTTGTAGTTGTTGGAACTAACGATGTTCGAGTAGGTTTTTGGGAGGGGATAAAATATGGCTACAAACTGAGAGATCTTAATAAAGATAATGTAGTAAATCTCCACATTGTAAAAGATGGCGGTCATAATGGGTCGAGCAAGAAAGATGAGCGGACAAAAAATAAAGCTTTGGAGTTATTATGGTTGATAGAGACTATTAATAACTAATAAAAACGGTAAAAAAATCACTATGCTTATCATTAAACTCCTCAGATATCTCCCCTTTATCTAGTATCTCTAAAAGTAAGGTATTGAGGAACTCGCCTTTAAGTACTTTTCCATGATGAGCTGATTTTAGGTAATTGCCAGCAAAATCATATCTAATTGTATTTGGTGATTTAAACAATAGAGATTGCTGTTTAGTTGAGAGGTCGATAATTACTTCTTTTGGGGAAAAATTATGAAAAGTATCTTTCCATAATGAGATGATACTTTTTCCATTTATCTTATCTGTATAAGCAAGTTTATATTCGAAGATAGGTTCATTGAAGGAAACGAGCCCATAGTAAGGTGAGGAGAATAATATCATTTCTTTTGCAAAATTAATAATAGTAGGATCATTAGTTTTATTCAAAAAGCTCTTCATTATAACTCCATTGTATCTCAAAAAGGCTGGTGCTAGAGTTTCTACAATTGAACTCTCAAAATGAGTTTTTATTTGAGAGGTAATCTCTCTACAGTTAAATAAATCTTCTCGGCTATTAAGGTCGCTGGAAGCAATATCTCCTTTGTGTTGAGACTTACTAGATGCTATAATTATTTTCATTATATTTTATCATCAATAATAGAGACAGGGGCATCAAATGATAGGGATCTAATCCGATCTGGGAAGGTAACGACAAAGCCATCTCCTTCTTGATAGAGAACGGTTCCTGGCCCAAATTTAGGGTGGTAGAGTAGCATACCCCTAAAGATAGATTCTCGAAGTATCTCTGAGGGAGATTGCTCGATAAATTCAGGCGGCTCTGAAAAATCATCTAAGTGATCCGGAAAGAGAGGAAAATCCAGGGTAAGCTGTTCGGAGTTTGAGAGTCCTTCGAAAGATATTCCGCAAAAGTTTGTCATAAAATCATCAGGAATTTTAAAAATCATTTTCCTAATAATAAGCGAGTGCTCTGAATAGTTGGCAGAAGCGGAGCGGAGATCGATTCTATCGGAGATGGTGGTGATACCGTTGGTTGCAAAAATAGAGATAAATCGAAGAGCCCGTCCAGTAGCTGCTATTCTGTCTATTAGCTCAGCATGAAGCTCGAGTAAGATCGTTTTAGCGTTTACCCCATCGCCAGGAAAGGTTCGCATAACGGAAGTTGATTTAGCGGCGGGATTTGGCACTATAGGTTCAACGCATTTATTACGAGCTATAGCATAAAGAAAATCCCCCTGCCTTTTGCCTAGAAATGAGCGAAGAGAGAGTTGGGAGTAGGGCTTTACATCAGCTACATATTTTAAACCAAGGCTATCTAGTTTTTGTTGTGTACGCAAGCCTATGCCGGTAATTGCTGAGAGAGGTTTGGACTCAATAAATGATTGTTCATCAGTAAGAGGGATTATAAGTAAGCCATTAGGTTTGGCATGATCTGAGGCTAGTTTTGCGATAATTTTATTTGACCCAACTCCGATAGTAATCGCCAGCCCAGTAAGGGAGTAAACCTCGTTACGAATCCAAGTGGCTAACAAAAGTGCTTTATCGTAAGAGCTGGTAAATTCTAGAGAGATAGGGGGTTTAGAGATATCAATAGATGATAGATCAAGATAAAATTCATCAATACCTAATGTTTCAATCTTAGAGCCGGTAGTTAGCACTATAGATCTGACCTTCTCTCCCGCCTTGTGGTAGGCGGCCATTCGAGAGTTAATAAACTTTAAATTGGGTACAACTTTTAAAGCTTTAAAGAGAGGCATCCCAGCTCTAACACCATATTTTTTAGCATCGTAGGTTACGGCGGTAATAACAGATTGACCTCTAGCTGCGGAGACGGCAACTGGGTGCCCAGCTAACTCAGGACGAAGGCTCTGTTCAACGGAGGCAAAAAAAGAGTCAAGGTCGCAGTGGAGAACACTGTTTGAGGAGATAACTGGTTGGTTTTCTTTACCGTGACTCATATTTATATTATCATTGAGGGGGTTGTTATCTCAAGTAACTAAAGATTGAAAAGGTGAAGATTATTTATTAAAAGAGTTGATACTAAGGTAGTTATTATTAGAGTCAATCTCTTCTTCATTTGGAGATTTTGAGGGGTTATCAGCTGAAATATCATTGTGAAGCTCTTGAGATAGAGCTAAAATATCTAAATTCTTACTATTATATTTAAGTTCTCTTGCTACTTTAGTTTGCTTTGCTTTATTTTTTCCACGAGCCATAATGTCCTCCATAAGATTGAGTTGTTATATTATTATGGTATTAAATTGCAAAAAGTCAATTATTTGTGTAAAAGTATGATATCTATAATTATTATGAAATATTGAAGAATTTTCAACTTTGATATATTTTATAAGCTTGTTTATTAAAGAAAAGACACCCCTTGAATAACAAGAGGTGTCTTTACCTAACTAAATAGCTTTAGATGTCTCTATTAAATTACCTAGGTTTCCTGAGTAATTCTCAATTAACATCTCAAAGTTTTCCCAAAACTCTTTATTTTCAAATACAGTTTTTAACTGATCTGAGATAAAGGCTGTAAAATCATTATTCCCTTGGATAACATTTAAAATTTCTAAGGGCAAATAACTCAAATACTCTGTTTTGAAATGTTTAGAAGCAATCAAACTGTAAATTTTATGATGACTTAACTTATCAGTTTGTTCTAAAATATTTCTGATGACCAAATCAGGCTTCTCTGTGATTTCTAGTAGATCATCTACATTAAGATTTCTCAGGTAGATAAATAACCTAGAAATTCTAAGATAATCATCTTTAGAGGTTGTCTCTCTCACTAATTCGAGATAATTATTATTATAGCGATAAAATGAGTCAGCCGTTGTAAGGGCGTAATCAGATGCGTATGGTCGAGATATAATAAAATTGGCAAGTGCTTGCAATTTAATCTCGGGGAAAGGAAGAGAGTTGGTAATTTTCTTGCTCTCGATAGATTCTAATGCTCGATCTAAGTTATCAGAGTTTGTGATGGAGTCAATAAAGGATTGATAGTACTCTAAGCCAATTGGCTTAGCTCTCTCAGCCTCAAGTTGAATATCAGCGATCTTCTTAGAAGAGTAACTCTGCGTATTTTTCTTAGCTATCTCAAATAAAGGCTCTAATAAATCATAAGATTTAGGGTATATTGGGCCATTTTTTAATATAGAGCTAACGAAATCATGAAGTTTGTTTGTAGGATTATCGTAGTATGAACTAGCTGGCTTTGATAAGCCTGGAAGTATATAAGTGGCAAAATCTGTAACTAATGACATCTGTTCACTTTCCTCTAATTCGCAATATTTTGCAATTGCGTATCTTAGAGTTAAAGATTTCTTTCCTTTAAGTTTATCAACGACTAAAGGTATCTCTTTAGAAAGTGATGATAAATCTTGAAGATAGGTATCATATAAACCGTTACCACTGTAAGCTTTTTCAAGAATTTTAATAATTTTAATTGTTGAATTTAGTCTTACGCTTTGATCGATATCTTTATTATTGACGATATCAAATAATACTTTTTTGTTATCTGTGGCTTTATATATTGATTCGTAAATTGCAATACTAAGTCCTTTTGAACTAGCTAGCGAGGAGAGTACTTTTACTCTACTCTCTTTTTTTAACGAATCGACTATCTCTTCCTCTGTTATCCCAGGCCTTGAGAGCATGGATATCTTAACTAAGTATGAGTTGACCTCATTAAGTTTTACTTTTAATGAGTTTGATAGATCGCTTCGTTTTGCTAAAGTCGATAGCAATTGATAATTTTTATTTTTTTTACCAAATTCAAATATTCTTTCATGAAATACTTGATCTAGATTTTGGTCATTTAATAAAATTTGTAAAATAGATTCAAGTTTTGATTTCATATATATTTATATCCTTAAATAGTTTGTTTATAGCTAATACTATAATCGCTGATAAATAAATCTAAATAACTTTACCTATTTGCAAAGGACCTAGTTATGAAATTTGATCTATACTCATTTTTTCCACCTTTGATTGCTACATAGATGCTAACTGTTTTTTTATTATAAGAAAAAGTTGACGTGAAAGTTAAATCTTTATTTACTTTTGCCTCGGCTAAAACTTTATTTGTCTTTTTATCAAATATTTGTATTGTAGAGCCAGAACAACCAACTTTAACAGGTAGAGAGTTGCAAGCGAAAGTGGTTTCACCAGTTACCGCTATATTTTTTTTACCCGCAGATAGAACTTTAGCTGTTAGGGGGAACTCGGGGTATAAAGGAATAGAGAAGGTTTTATTATTTAAAATAGCAAGTATATAATGAGGGTTCTCTCTTATCAAATCACTTTGGGGAACTCTCCAGAGGTAATCCTTTTCATCTAAGATTGAATCAACTTTCAATGGTTGCTTGGTCCAGCCATCAAGTATTGCAATATTTACATTTGAACCTTTTCCAACTTCATTTAAAATTACATTAATAATTACCCCATTTTCACTCCATTTAGCTTTAAGTTCAACAATTTCTCCATAGGGGTTATTTTTTTGCTCATAACTCTCTATAGTATAATTTGCATTAGGCAAGGAGCTGTAACTATTATCATATCTTTTTGCTCTTAGGACGACAAAATTCTTATTAGATAATGGGAAATCTACTAATGCTCTTACCTCATTATTATCAATATTTAAGGTTTTAATTAAATCTACCGAATTATCATTCAAAGCGTATATATCGATTATAAATTTATCAAGAGCAAATAAAGAATTACTTTCCCAAGTAATAAAAAAAGAGGATTTTCCATCGCTGACAATGGAATTAATTTTTGGTATATACAAAATTTCATTATTAATTGAATTAAAATCGAAATTATCTTTTGTATATAAGAAATTATCTTTATAGCTTATACTTTTGGGCAGGTCGTAAGCGTTGGCGGCAAGATTGTTGAGTATAATGCCAGGATTGATAAAATTATTTGATAGTTTATCGGTTAGGATATAGATAAATAACGCCGCAGCAAATTGAGGGTCGGAGAAAATACCGTGGGAAACAACCGATCCAAAATTGGTATAAACGGGGAAATCTACCGCAGGTAAAGAGAAAGAGGGGTTCACGGTATTTGTAAAGCTTGGGTAAAGTTCTAATTTTTTATCTAAAGGCGAAATTGTGATTATATCGCTACATTTTTCAATCTCTAGTATGCTAGGGATATCCGGGTATTGATTTCCTGAGAGAGTTACGGTTAAGATATTGTTTTCCCTTAGTGTTGAGATCTTCTTGCAAATCTCGGTATTAGGTTCATTTATCTGCGAAATCATTAATGAATTTTCTATATAAACTATATTGATTTTCTTTGTCAGAGCCCAGTTAAGTCCGTTAATAATAACAGATGAAGTTAGTTTGTTATCTTTTTTATAAATAGGAACTGAAAATAATGATAGGGAATTCTCACGATTAGCTGTGAGTTTATGGGTAAAATTGTCTGTTATTATCCCAGCAAACTTAGTGGTAATATTGGTATCGTAGAAAGCTAATGATTTTTTTTGAAGTTTTTTTGTAAATGGGTCATATACCTCTTTGAAATTTTGCTCGATCTCTTCGATTGGGGCTATCTCTTCACCAAATAATGCAATTTTAACATCTCTAATAGGGCTCTTTTCATTACTGTTTATCTCTTTATAGAAGTTTTTATACCATTGAAAATCAGTTGATATATAATTTAATTTTTCATTAATGACTTTATAATTATACGCGTTATCTGCAGCGCTGCTAACATTAACTATTTGCGAAAATAATACGATCTGCAAAGAGAGCAGTGTTGTGATATATCTTCTCATTTTTTCTCCTTATTTAGAACTTTAATAAGCGGGGATTTTAGTTTACCATCAGTTAGATAAACATATTGTATTTTGGAGCTATATTTAAATGAGCCAATAAACTCAAGATTCTCCATAACATAGGTGGTTCCTAATATTTTTTTTGTTACTGAATCTCTTATCTCTAATTTTTCCCCCTCGCATGCAATCTTATTCATAAAGCAGGCGTTTATAGTGGTACCAGAGATAGTTACTTTCCCTTTATCTGAGTTGCTCACTTTACCATAAATAAGATAATTGGGTTCAATATAAATTGTCTTAAAGTTTCCCGGTGAACCTATAAGTAATACAGAGTTATGGGCGCGTAACTCAGCATCTTTTGCTATAGGTATCAAAATACTTTTCTTATTTGTATCTAGAGTTTTACTGAAAAATAGTGAGTACTGCCAATCCAAAAGCGTTACCTCAACAGGAGAGTTTTTAATTTTATTTGTAAAAGTAATTTCTAAACCCGCTGTTGTCCATTTGGTTTTAACATTTGATATTTTTGCTACCAGGGCGGGTTTATCTGAGAGCGGAAAATCTATATCAGTTACATAATAAGGCAGTGAGAATTTAACATTCTCGCTGGTTTTTGTAGCTAAAATTAAATATCCAGAGCTCCAAGCATCGTAGGGTAACTCCGATTTTAATAATGTGTTATTTGTATTATTGGAAAATATTTTACCGTTATCAATATAGAGGATTTCTTGTTCTAGCACCTCTGAGGTGTCAATATGCTCCCATTGCACATTAGTACTTTTAGTATTAGATTGGGCGTTAATTATTTTTGAGGCAATCATTTTATTTAAATCTTTTTTGAGTGCTGCTTGGTTTATTTTAGTGCCACCAAGTAGGGCATAAGCGTCAATTATTCCAAAACCTGTATCGGCATCTCTTCCAACTATAGAGAGGTCTATAGTGGAGCTTTGTAACCTACTTATGACCTCAGAATAAGTTAACCCGGGCTCTTTGCTAAGGAGTAGAGCGACAGCTCCTGAGACAAAAGGGGCGGCCATAGAGGTTCCGCTCCATTCTGCGTAAGGAAATGAGTTATTTGTTGGAAGAGAGCTTAGAACATCAACTCCAGGTGCTGATATAAATACTGATGAATCATAGGAGGAAAAGTCTCCTTTTGTTAAGTTGTGATCTATAGCCGCTACGCTAATAGCCCCTTTACATGAGGCTGGTATGTTGAGCGGATTATCTCCTACCCCACTATTGCCAGCTGAGACTACAACGATAATATTATTTTCATTAGCTCGCTCAATAGCTTGGCATGTAATATTATCGCTTTTTTCAAAGAGGTTATGCTCCCCGCCTAGAGAGAGATTAATTACTTTGGCTCCCTTCTCTATAGCGTAATTTATACCATCGGCGACAGTTTTATCACTTCCGCCACGCTCTGAGAGTACCTTTACGGGAAGAATTATCGCCTCTGGGGCGACGCCGGTAATCCCCACCAGATTGTCATTTCCTGCTATGATACCAGCTATATGTGTTCCATGGCCGTGGGTATCGAAGTTTTTAAAGTCGGTATAAACTTTCCCATCTAATGTAGAGTAACCAGGAAGAACCCTATCTTTTAGGTCTGGGTGATCACCATCTACCCCTGTATCTAAAACAGCTACGATTATTGATCCTCCCTTGCTTATCGAATTAGCAAGGTTTGATCTTGTTGCGAAATTACCCCATTGGTTTTTTGAAAGATTGGCTTTCTCTCTCTCGTAAATTGATGAGAATGACTCGGGATTAGAGTTAGCTAAAGGAGTCAATGATAAGCATAATAATAATGTTGTAAGAAAGGCTGTTTTTTTTAGTCTCATTAGATAAAAGTTACCTTGGGGATATAAAAAACATAAGAAAGGTAATATGCTAATAAGCAATTTATTGTAACAATAGAGTGGATATATGAGCGATATAAAGAAAGATCTTCTTGAATCTGAGATCAATGCAGAACAAGCACATTTAGATACTGCAAATAGCTGTATTTCAGAGATAAAAAAATTATTAGTTGAGCGACTGGAAGGAAACAGTAATAAATTTATAAGCCATAATCAAAATAGGGTCGAGCATAATGCTATAACTGAAAACTCTATAAATATGCTCAATAAGTATGAAGGTGTTAATGATAAGCTAATTTTTGGTCGTTTAGATTTAGATGATGGTAGCGTCTATCATATCGGTAAAATAGGGGTAGCAGATAGCCAACAGAGAAAGATTGTACTTGATTGGCGGGCTCCCGTATCTGGAAAATACTATCAGAGTAGGCCGACAGATACGCAGGGTGTTTCTAGAAAAAGAAGCATTAAAATTAATAATAATAAAGTCCTACGAATTAGTGATGAGCTATTTAATAGCAAGATGAGCTCAACTTCTATTCCAACAAAAGATTCTACATTATTTGAAAATGTAACCTCGTATAGAGATAAGAAGATGCAGAGCGTAGTTAGTAGCCTGCAATTTGAGCAAGATGAGATTATAAGATCTGAGGATAAGGGTGCTGTAATTATAACCGGTGCTCCTGGCACAGGAAAAAGTGTCGTGGCATTGCATAGGGCAGCGTATCTTCTTTATAAAAAAAAGGATATAATGAGCAGAAAGGGTGTTTTAATTCTTGGCCCAAATAAAAAATTCACTGAGTATATCTCAGATGTTCTTCCATCTCTTGGGGAGAATCAAACGGTAGTGGCTACGACATTAGATCTTTACGATAGTAATATTAGCATCTCTAAAGAGGATCCAGAGTATCTTATAAAAATTAAAAGTAGCAAGAAAATGGCAGAGGTAATTGATAGAGCTATATGGGGGCAGGTAAAAATTCCTAACGGTGCTATTTCATTAAATTTCATCGATATTGCAATTATAATTAAGAGCGATGTAATTAAAAAAATTGTAAAAAACGCTAAGATTCAATCTGATACTTATAATGAGGGTAGGGTTCTGGCTATGTTGGCCTTGATGGATGTTATTGCAGATGAAATGTTAAGGATGAGGGGTTTTGAAGCAAATGATATTTATAGTAAAAATGAGATGCTTACAGAAATTAGAGAATCTTCCATGGCCCGTAGAACTCTTAATTCAATTTGGATGCCGAAAACACCTAGTTACATATTATCAAAAGTACTATCAAAAAGCGAGGATCTAGCGAGATATAGCGAGGGTATCTTTAGTCAAGTGGAGATAAGTAATCTCTCTAAAGCTTGCGTTTATTGGGCATCAGAGAGTTGGAGTAGTAATGATATACCAATTCTCGATGAAATATATAGCAAATTAGGGGAGATCGCTATCAATACAGTAGATAGTTATAGTAGTTTTGAAAGCGATGAACGGGATTTAGAAATAAATGATAGTACAATTAAAAATCGAAGCTGGCGCTACGGGCATGTTATCGTTGATGAAGCTCAAGATATCAACGAGATGGAGTGGAGGATGATATCGAGAAGGGTGAGCAACGACTCAATTACGGTCGTAGGGGACCAATTTCAAAAGATAAACCCTGGCTCATGTGTTAATTTGGATAATTTAAAGTACCAATTCAATAGATATACCGAGTATAATCTGAATGTAAATTACCGAACTCCAAAAAGTGTATTAGATTATGCAGAGGGTGAGCTCCAAAGTTTTGGTTTAAAACGAGGCTCTGAGGTTATTTCTATTCGAGATGAGGAGCAATCAATTATTATGGTAACGATGGAGACTTTGAAGAGATACCTGGATAGTAACTCACATCTTGGATCAACGGCGGTTATTACAGCTGATGGTAATTTAATTGAAGAGTTAAGGGAGTTTGAGCATATGAGCCCTGAATACTCTAGAGGCAGGGAGTTTGATAACGTATTTATTTATTACCATGATATACTTACCAAGAAAGGTATAAACGCATTATATATTGGCTCAACAAGGGCTAATAAAAAGCTTATCGTTATAAAATAAGATATAATTCTTGTTTATTAAGTAATTTAATGATAATCTTAGTAGAGGGAAGTGTATAATGAGAAATTATAAAGGCTACAAGGATAGCCCCGGACATTTATTATATAAGCATTTTGATACAAAGTTAGATGCTAAACTTATTGAGGGTCTACTATTAGCTGAACGTGAGTTGTATAATAAGAAGTATAAACGTTCTAAACTATTTTTAGAAAAATCAAAGACATCTTTACCATTAGGCGTTTCCTCTAATTTTCAGTATTACAGACCTTTCCCTTTATATATAGAATCTGCATATGGCGGTAAGGTTAATTGTATTGATGGTTTTGAGATGATTGATTTGTCAATGGGATTTGGCTCAATGCAGGTTGGTCATAATAATCCCGAAGTGCAAGAAAAAGTGGCAGCGCAGTTAAAAAGGGGCAGTTTATATGTCATGCCTACAGTTGAGGGAGCTTTAGCGGCTGAAATGCTCTGCAAAAGGTTCGGTCTGAATAAAATTAGATTTGTAAATTCTGGGACGGAGGCGTTGCTTTACTCAATTAGGGTGGCTAAGAGTTACACGGGTAAGAACGGTGTACTAAAAGTAGAGGGCGGTTATCATGGGGGTTATGATCCTTTATTAGTATCTGTTAAACCAGAAATTAGCTCTTCCGGTAATTACAAGAAACCTAAATCAATAGCCCCCAAGTATGCCGAAACTGGATATGTGAGGGTTATCCCCTTTAATGATATTAAGGTAGCTAAAAAAATAATTAAAAGGTGTCATAAAAAAATCGCAGCCCTGGTAATTGAACCAGTTATGGAAAATATTGGAATAGTGCTTCCGCTAGATGGTTATCTATCTGAATTAAAAACTCTCTGCGAAAAATATAATATTATCTTAATATTTGATGAGGTAAAGACTGGGATAACTGTTGGGTTTGGAGGGGCGAGTGGTGAATTTAATGTTGCCCCAGATTTAATAGTATTAGGTAAATCCATTGGGGGAGGTCTTCCTATCGCAGCCTTTGGCGGAAAAGAGAGTATCATGAAAGAGATTTCAGATAGAAGAGCGGAACACTTCGGTACATATAATGCCAACCCACTCTCAATTGCGGCGGTTATCGCCGTTGATGGTTTAGCATCCCATGAAAATATTGAGAAAGCAAATAAATTAAACCTAAAGCTCCTATCAAATATTGAGAGTATAATTGTAAAATATAAACTTCCAGCTTATGTAACCGGTATTGGTAGTAAAGGCTCAGTTGTTTGGCGCAATGAGGTAGTAAAAAATTATCGTGACTACAAAGAAATAAATTTCAAATTAGCGGAATTACAATTTTTATATTATTTAAATAGGGGTATTATTACTCCTCCCGGACTAGATGAGCAATGGCTAATAAGTTATATGCATGATGATAGCGATATAGATATCATTACAGAAACTTTTTTAGAGTTTGCGAGAATGATATCTAAATGATAGAACGTGAGAGAAAATTTATTTGCTGGCATATACCTAGTACCGCCAACTTATTTGAAAAACAGAAGCAGATATATCTTTATTATAATAAAAATATAGAAATTAGGGTCCGAATTAAGAAAAATGAATTAAGTAATATAATTAAATCTGAAGTTACTTTTAAACAATTTATTGATAGGGAGCGCCGTTACGAGTTTACCCTTCCTATCTTCAATAAGATTGGTAAAGTAATCCTGCTACTTAATAAAAATGTGATCACTAAGCATAGGTACATATACATCGAGAACTCTCAAAGATGGGAGATAGACCGGATTATCTCACCAAGGGGTTTACCGATTATAGCCGAATTTGAAAATATTAATACAACTTTAAAAGTACTGCCAAAATTCATCAAGTATGAGGTTACTGGGGTAGAGAGATATAAGGGTAAAAATATATATAAGTATAATTTGTAGAAGTTAGCAGGTGTTAATAGTTTTGATATTAGACAATATGACTAATTATGAGAGAGTATTAGTATGGAATTTTCTTGGTTATGGCTTATTTGTTCGGGTATACTTTTGCTTATCTCTGCCATTAACGAGATTAATACAAGAAGAACTGGGAAAATAGATAGTATAGATGGAGGTATAAATGAATAAAAACGATAATAAGTATGGTTCTGAAAAAAATAATAGAAAGGTTGAAAAGCCGGTCAAAATTTATGATATGGATCTTGTTGCTTACCAACTCAACTGCTCTCACCTTGGTAGGGAGTTCGGAGTAAAGAAAGGCGATGTTATATTTTGCAATGAGTGCCATGTAATATCTCGAGTAAGCAAGGTTCTAGCAAAGTGAGCAGTAATGTTAATTCTACTACCAGTATCGATGAGCTAGCTCATAGACATCGCGACTATAGAAACAAATACTCAATTACAAGAAAGGATCTTACAGCTCATAAGTTCCCATCTTCAATTAATCAAAATCAGTTATCCGCTTTGCTTTTCGAAATTTTTTCCCTAGCTCCTAATAAAATATTTTTTGATAATGGCGGTTTTGCGGAAGAAAAAATTAGTTGTAATAATAATAAAGTAATCAAAGTTGAGGGATTAGGTGTTACGCTTCTACCAGAGATTGTTCGAACCTATGAGATATATTGGAAAAACAAGTTCAATGAAAAAGAGGGGTTAGAGGTAGTATTCACATCAGAGATGGAATCTAATAGATATGCTCCTTTTGCTTTAGAGATAAGAGTATTTGGCAGCTGTGGTGATAGTAAGGAAGAGTTAGTTCCTAGCAAGTTTGAAAATGTCTTACTCTATCTTTCTGAAAAACAAATCTCTGATAAAGATATATTTGAATTAATAAAAACCGAGATAGATGATCTTATGAATTTTAATGATATCTTTTGGATCGAGCAAGGTTTATATCAAGATAAGAGAGAGTGGCACTTCAGTAAATTACCATCTAATATACTAGATAGTTATTTTAAATTATGAAAAAAATTATCATTTTAACTCTTATTTTAATGTTAAATCTGGGATCAGCCTCTGCTTACTCTGATAAGCCAGTTAATAATTTGCTTTCAGAGGCCATGGAGTATGAGTTAAATAACCAAAAAGAATTATTTTATAATATATCAACTTACGCCCAAGGTAAAGAGATTATAACTTTTTATAGCGGTAAGGGTTATACAGCCACATACCAGCCCAAGTATAAAGAGTATACATTTTTGAAAGATAAAACAATTATTTCTACAATTTTTGACTCCTATAAAAAATCAAGCCCCCTTCTTTATCTTAAAAAGCCAGGCGTTGAGTTCATTTTGGAGGATAAAGAGGAGTCTAGAACAATTAATTATGGGTATTTACCAGTTGATGAGAGCATTAGCTTTTATAATATGCTTCAATTGATAAGATCCAAAGGAAATAACCTGATTTACTCAAATAACATATTAACCGGATCATTTTCTGATGATAAGCTGCCCGATGGTTTTAGAAAACTTGTCTACTCCGATGGTAAAAACAGTTTCAACTTCAAAGTAATTTTCAAAAATCGTAAGCTTGAGAGTTATGAAATATTTATGAATAGTGATATTGAGAAAAGATTTGTAAAAGTTACACATAATAAGAGTAAACGTGTACTGAGATGGCCTGCAGATAACAAAATTATAAAAAGAAGCGTACTTGAGGAGACTATAACTAAATTATCTAAACCTAGCGAGAAAATAAAATCCTTGAGTCCGAATTTGAGTTTAGAGGGTATCAGAAAGGAGATAAATAAAGATACCGTGCTAGATTACTCGTTTGTGGCAAAAACAAAAGATGGGTTTGTTCTATTTAATAATCGCCATGGTCAGAAGAATTTTGAAGAGGCGCTCTGCTTCTCAAAAATTGAGGAATTTAAAAGTTACCAAGCATGTGATGAATCTAATATTCCTGAGTTTACAGAACCTATGAAATTTTATACCGAAGCAATATTAAAAGCAATTGATTCAAAGATAGAGCCAGGATTGTTATTAGAGTTACTAGATGCTATAGGTCACTCACTATATTTTCAAGAACCTGAAGTAGATGGCTATGAATCAAACATCTCTTATAGCTGGTTTTATATTAGCGTTATAGAGAGGTACCTATCTCAATTTAGCGAGAAGATCTTAGTTATATAATATATATAACTATTGTTATTAAAAATAAGGTAAAAGCGATAAGATCAATATAAAAATTGTTGAAACTCTCTTTTTGATATTTGATATTGAGGTCTAAAAATTTTTTACCAAATAATGGCCTATGATTAAAATACTTACCAAAGAAAAACTCAAAGGGTTTATCAAAATCAAAAAATAATGCCGAGAATGCTCCTATGAAAATCATAAGCTTACTATCCGGTGCAAAATAGATTATTATTGGGAGAATTAGAAGAAGAGTTATTCCGTCTAATTTCGCTACCCTATGATAGAATTTTTCATTGGGAAATTTACCCCAATGAGGGATAACATCCATTATAACATGCGATGCTAAGGCTGTGGGTATTAGTAGATAAGGTGAGCTTGTAACAGAGCCTAGAATAACACCCGCAAGCACATGGTTTGTCGCTAACATATATATAAACTGTTATCTAGGTTGGGGGAAAATCGTAAACATTATCATAAAACCTTACCATCCCTATTTATCTCATTTAAAATTGCGCTATTAATTGTTAATGAACAAGAAATATCAAAATCAAAACCAATCTTTTCTTTTAGTGATTGGGCAAGTTTATACATATCATCAGGGTGGAATTTTTTTAAGTCGATATCCACATAAAGATCAATATCGCTATCTTTTCTGGCACTTCCTTTTGCTACACTTCCAAATACTACTATTTCCTTTATTCCATATACACTAGCTGTTTTATAGATAATATCTTTCTTAGCGTTGAGAGCTAATCCTTGAACGGTTTTTTTATACCAGCTTTTACTCATAATCATATTGTTATTATAATTTACTATATTGCCATAGTTATTATGTGTTAGCATTCAAAATACTATTGAAAATAAATAAGTCTGATTGATAAAATATTACTTTATTATAAATAAACTTTATAATAACTCTTTATTTATTACAAATATAATGCAGAGTTTAAAGATGCGATATTTTATTTTTTCTTTTGTCTTGTTATTATCATCTTTATTTAGAGACGAGGCTTCGGCTATAACTTATGCTGATGGCGAGATTGTAAAACCAGGGGTTATAGGAATATATATAAATTATCAGCCCGGTTTGACTATGCCTACTAAGCCAAGCTGTACTGGGAGCAAGCTAACACAAAACCTTATTGTAACCGCAGCTCACTGCATATCTAAACATAAAGCTGAGTATATCTATATTAGTGATGGTTTTATAGCAAGGAAAGATTCAGATTTAATACCTATTAAATCCTTTACTATCCATCCTGAGTACAATAAAAAGTTGAGTACTGCTTTTCCAGGCGAGTTTGATATAGCTCTACTCTTTACGGGAGAGTTGATGTCAAAAAATGGGGTATATAATTTACCATCATCAAGTATTGATAGTGAGGCAAGAAAAGGAGCACTTAGGATATATGGGTTTGGTTTAAATGAGTTAGGTGAGTATCCTGACAAATTATATTATGCAAATGTCAGAGATTTATCAGAAGAAATAAAACCGGGATCAATAAAATATGAGTATAATACTGAGAAACTTATCCCTGCTGGTGGGTATAAAAGTTATAATAATTTATACTCGGGGCCTTGTCAAGGTGATTCTGGGGGACCTCTCATCTATACAAAAAATAAAAAAGATTATTTAATTGGCGTAGCCTCAAATGGCATTGTTGAGCAATCTGAGACAAAAACAGGATTTATATGTACTAGCGTTTATGCAGCAACCTATCTTAGGGTTCTCTCGCAGAGAGATTGGATTATAGCGACATCAAAGCTTTTAGAAAAAAGCAAAAAATATGAGCACAGATATAAAATAAATGATATAAATTATGACTCAAAAGGCAAATTAGATATTATTAATCTATATATTGTTAATAAATTTGATAAAATTACCTTTATCACAGAGTTTTCAAAAAATATTACTACAAGGGATAACTCTAATGAAAAGTATTTTGTAGATTATACGATTTATATAGGGAGTAAGGCTATGTACAAAATACATGGCGTAAGTGGCGAGTTATTAAATTCAGATGGCTTATCTTTATGCCAGACAGAAAATAGGATATATGGCGCAGCAATATTTACCGAAGTAGATAAGAAATGCCTTAACAATAGGTTCTCAGTTATTGCGGATGCTAAAATCGACGGGCTTAGCAGCGACAGCGCAACTGCAGCTAAAATGATTCTAACAAAGTAATTATTATAATGAATTATGTTATCAGCATATGAATAATAATAATTGAAGAAGCATTCGGGCCAAATTTCAACCGTCACCTAGTTTACTAGGATTCGCGTCATTGCCGATTAGCAAATTCAGGGGTAGGTCTCGACGAGACTTACCCCTTATTTATTTCTTTGTATCTAGCCCTGCTATCCATTTCTCTACACCAAGCTCACGTAAGTTATCCATCGCCTCTTTATGTTGAGGATCGCTTTTCAGGATTGTGAAAAATGAATCATCATTAATTTTAGTTAAATTATTTGAATTTATTTTTTTTATCGGTTTAAACTCTACACGTAAAGAGAAGTTTTCATCTACTACCCCATTGACCATAAAACTTTGCTCATAAATAGTTGTATTCTTTTCTTTATATATTTTCAATTCTATCCCTTTTAATGCCGAGGTGTAATCCGGTAGAGTTTTATCAACAATCACACTTAGAAAATTTTCTATCTCATCATTAGTAATACCACCAGCTAAAAGTAGATTTCTACTGTAGTTTGTAAATGCTTTTCTCATTAGCTGACTTGAGGCATCGATATCGTAGGTAAGTACATTTGTAGACTTATCTAGCTTAGTAACCTGATCTAAATACCTAAGTGCGCAGAAACTACTACCTCCTTTATCGCTTACAGGTAGGCCATCGGTAATAAATAGGGGAGAAAATATGATTGCAGGTCTAGGGGCTCGATAATCAACATAATCAAACCACTTGTTTAACATCTTATCGGGTAGTTCAACACTAGAGGAATATATTTTTTGCCAGGTTATATAATTTGATCTAGTTATGTTAAATTTTATGTTACTGCCATTAGTGCCATTTAATTTTTGATCAATATCAAGAAATAGCTCACACTCACTCCCATCTTCTTTCTCACCGAGGGCTATTTCGCCTATCGCTTTAATTACCGAACCGTCGGGGCCTGACATAACTAAATTTATACTATGGGCGGTGATTGGCAAGAACTTTGAAACCTCACTATCACTTTTAGATTCACTGTTTGCTTTACTAGAGACGTTGCTAGAGCAGCCGGTTAGTAAAAACATGGTTATAAGTATTGCTATTGATATTTTTTTCATATTATATATGTTAGCAGTGTAAATGATTATGCATAAGAAAACTATTGAAATATTTTATATTTCGTGGAGTATGATTTATATGAAAAAAGTTGAGAGTACTATAACATGTTATAATTGTAGAAAAATAATGAAAGGCTTACTAATAGCTGACGCAGTCGGTACAATTATATTTATAGATAAAGAGGGGGAAGAGAGAAAATGCCTCTACCTAGATTTAAATGAGGTTTCAGCATCCTGCAATAATTGTCAGGGGAGTATTGAGTTAGAAAAATATATAAAGAAAGGCTTTCTTTTCTCAGTAAATGAGGAGATCGGAGATGAGTGGCAATTGTTTAACTCTTATGAGTTATTGGAATCTTTTGTTATTAAATATTGTGATAGCGATATTGATTTAGATTACGAAATTAATGATAAAAGCATAAATGTCTCTTTAAATATAATTGATAAAGAAATTATTTTTAATATAAATTTATAATAACTATATATTTGCAAATACAGTATATATTACAAACCTAGTTTAACTAGGAAATTTAAGCCTTAGGGCATAAGGAGAAGAAGAAATAGAAACTAGCTATATATCTAAATATAGATGTAACAAGCCGGTGAGAAAAGTTTCTAGGTGGGGTAATATAGCGCTGATACTTCTTATAGTGGTAATAGATACGTTATATAAGGCGGTGGAGATTTTACTAGGCAGTAAGATGCAATATGGTCTACTGATTTTTACGGCAAGTACAACATTTACTGTTTTAATTTTAGATCATAAATTATACAGATTGAAAAGAAGAAAAAAAATCCATAAATAGATTAACACTTATGGATAGATTATGTTGCGGGGGGCTTTTGCTCCCCGCAATTTTTGTGTATTTATATATCGATTCTTCACTATCTAATTATGATTTTTATAAATAAGGTAACTCTTGCTATTTTACTGGTAATTTTGGATGGAATTACGAAATATTACGCTTATTCGGGGAAATTATCATTTAATTTTGCTGGATTTATCTACTCAAAACCCTCCTTAAATGCGGGAATTAGCCTAAATTACCTATCCAAGATAAAATATATAATTGTTATTTTCCAAGTAGCTTTGATCTTACTGGGAATAAAATTCCTATATACAAGGTACAAAAATAATATTGGATTCTGGTTAGTGGTTTCAGGTGGTTTAGGTAATATTATTTACAGGTTTTTTCAAGAGGTAAATTTTATGGTTATAGATTTTATATCCGTAAACAATTTATTTATCTGCAACTTAGCCGACATCTATATTTCATCAGGGGTTATCTATATATTGGTAAGTTCCTTAAAGCGAAAGAGCCCCTGACGGGGCTCTTTCTGGAAGGTGTAATTACTTCTTTTTTACTACTACCTTCTTAGCAGGTGCCTTCTTAGCAGGTGCCTTCTTAGCAGGTGCCTTCTTAGCAGGTGCCTTTTTTGCAGGCGCCTTCTTAGCAGGTGCCTTCTTTTCTGAAGCCTTTTTTACGGGCGCCTTCATTGCTTTTGTACTCATAGGAGTCTCCTAACAAGGCGATTTCTTTCGCCTAAAAAAATAGTTACCTATTCTTAGATTTATGCACGAGATTAAATGCAGGAACTTGTGTCTTGAGGTGGATAGTAGTAACTATATCAATATGAGAAAAATAGCTATACTTATTATTTTATTACAGACATCATTGCTACTAAATTTAGAAAGTGGTTTTGCTACTGCTGGTGATAAAAAGATTTCAACTGCTCTCTCTCAGATAAAAGTAGAAAATGAGAATAGAGCAAAAAAATATATCAGGTCAGATTACAAACATTGGATTGATGCTGATGGTGATGGCTGTGATACACGAAGAGAGGTTTTAGTAAGAGAATCTAAACTAGATATCTCAATGGACTGTCTTTCTAATTCTGGAGAGTGGTTATCTATCTATGATGATATTATATTATATGACGGTAGAAAAATTGATGTGGATCATGTTGTATCATTAGCAGAGGCCCATAGATCTGGAGCGTGGAGGTGGGATCTTGAGAAGAAGAGTAGGTACGCAAATGATCTTGATTCACCATGGAGTTTAAGAGCTGTAAGTGCAGTAAGTAATCGATTCAAATCAGATAAAGATCCCAGTAAGTATAAACCAACTTTTGGTATTTGTGAGTATACTTACTCAGTAATTATAACAAAATGGCGCTGGTCGCTATCAATTGATAGCTGGGAGAGAAAAAGTTTGATAAATAATTTGAAAAATTGCGATGATATTACTTTTATAGCGGAAAAAGTAATTAAATAAGATCTTCTCTAGGAATAGTAACCAATGTATCTCTTCCAAATAAATTAATATAGCCTGTAAGATTTTCATTTTCTATAGACTCTATTTTAATAAGCAATGTTGCAAAATTGCCTTTTTTTATTAAAAGTGAGTCCCCTTTCTCGATATTAGTGTTTACTTTTTTATTCATATTATTTTTAAAAATATATAAATCTTGATCGCTTATTTTGCTTTTTATATTATTGTAGTATCCTTTTACACCTGGGGTTTCCATAAGCATTTCTATCTCATAATCATCAGCAGATAGCAAAATCACCCCCGGCAACATTGGCTTACTTCTTTTTTTATCTGTATTTACTGGTATGAAACTCTCAACCTTGATCTTCATGTTATTTGCTAACATTAGTAATTTATCTCGCATAAGGTACTCGCTTCCGGGCGTGACTGATACTGCGTACCAATTTTTCGAAATATAGTTATCATTAACTTCATCAGGTGTCATAATAGTATTGTATCTCACTTATCTTTATCTGCATATAAATAATATATGGGACTATAATTATTTTATGGAAGATATGGATAAACTAGTCTCTTTATTTAGAGATAAGAGCGAAAGGTATGAGAAATTATTTATTTTATATAAAATCAATAAATCCCTTACATATTACTTTGAAATAAAATATCAAAATATAGATTACGAATTTTATTACCAATTTTTAAATGTTGAGTTAAAAAAGATAGTAAAAATTAAAAAAAACTTTCTCTCTTTAAAATTTATCTTTATAATCTATGACATAAATTTAGTAAAAATTACTAACAGTGGGGATATAAAGCAACAACTTGATTTATGGGCTTTATTGAGAGCTAAATCTTTAAACAATTCTCTTGCATCAATCTACCTATCAAAATCAATTTTAAAAAAAATAATTTATCATTTTCCTTTAACTGTTTTATGGAGTAGCAAGCAGGAGGTTGAGAAGAGTGTATTTGAGCTTGCTGATATTTTATATAAAGAAGAGGAAGGAACGAAGAATTTTAAAAAAATAATTGAATTATCCTACCAAATAAATAATTAGTAAGGTTGTTATTAAAATTATTTTTTAATTTTTTTATAAACAAAAAATGAAATTAAAGCTACTGAGAGTAGGGTTACAGGTACAATATAAATTAAATAATCTGAGATACTAGAGCCGGTCTCTATCTCAGAATATGTGCTCTCTGAAGGTATGTACTCCTCATCGCCCCCATGACCAAATGCCTTAGTTGTTTGTGTTGTCATGGCAAGAAATGCAAATGCGATATAGTTAAATATTTTTTTCATAAAAGAATTATAAACGGGGTTGTAATTTTGTCAAGAGTTAATTAATTTAGAGGTTGTAATTAGATCTTCCACGGTAAGGAAATTCTGATCGTTTCGAAATATTCTAACAGTGTAGATTTCCACCGCCGAGAGTGATCTGGTAATAGGAAGGATGGTTTCAAAAATTGAGAAAAACTTGTTATCAATTTCGAAGAGTTTTGCGTCAAGTATAATCTTTTTTGCAATTACATCATTTGTTAAAATAAATGCAAGCAATCTTCTATCTTTCTCTAAATTATCATAATTAAGCTTTTCAGTCATAATTATACAGTTTAAAGTCGTTTGATTATTTCAAGATAATAGATGATAAATTAAAATATAATGATAGAGTGTAAGTAATGAATAATGTAGCTATATTTGATATCGACAACACCCTGGTTAGGGGTTCTACTTTATTTCATTTAGGAGTTGAGTTAAAAAAAGAGGGTATTTTGGATTTAGGAAAAACTCTATCTATGGTATATCACCAGGGAAAATATAGAGCAACTTCTTTTGAGGGCAATCCTGAGGTTATCAAAAACAAAACTCTTTCGGTTATTAAAGATTTACCATCTGCCTATTTAGATAAAATAATTGTAAAAGTTGTCGATAAATTATTTGAAAAAAATGTTTATGAAAAAACTGTAGCAATTATTGATTGGCATAAGAAGCAACTTGACGAGATATGGCTCGCAACAGCAGGTCCAGATAAACTAGCGAAGGTATTAGCTAAGAAACTTGGGCTTTACGGTGGTATAGGTACTGAGGTTGAGGTAAAAGATGGTTTATGTACGGGTTTACTAAGAGGGCCATTATTACATGGTAGATCTAAAGCAGAGGCAATAAAAAATTTAAATATTAATAGAGGGTGGGGGAACAAAACCATTTATACCTACAGTGACTCATATAAAGATTTGCCTATGTTATTGGACTCTGATATTGCCACTGCGGTTAACCCAGATAAAAAACTAAGAAATATTGCTATAGAAAAAAATTGGGAAATATGCGATAATAAGTTGTTTACTGATAAGGCATTTTACCAAATATTTGCAAGTTCAATAAAAATTATTACTCAAATCATTAGGAAATAAATATTTCCTATAACTTAAATTTTAAAATAGATAAGATTGTTGGTATATATCTGACAATAATTATAATTTTGTAAAAATTATAATATGAAAGTTAGGATGATATTTTTAATATTTATATTTTTTTCACTGTCTTCAATATCAATAGTTGAAATTATATTAAGTAAAAATATAGAAAATTTGTCTGATATTGATAACAGGTACGGAGTAATTGTGGAATGTGCTAACATAAAAAAAGACGTTAAAATAAAAAAATATATCGATGGTCGTAATAACTGTGAAAAACAAAATTTGGTTATGGATCGGGAAGAGTCGAATAGCAATAATTTGAAATTATTACCAGATAAAAGACATCTTAAAACTGAGTTTGAAATTAAGCCAGAGAGTTATGAGTATATAGAGAGTGGTATAGATTTTAGCAGTGAATATATAGAGGATAGGGAATTGTTAATCAGGGAGACTAAAGTAATCAATACCCCCATCGTAAATCAATTACTATGGTCTCCCGGCATGCCAAAGTGCTCTGATGGTAGGGTGTACTGCAGAAATGATAATTATGATAGTGACATGTACCCATGGTCGTTCAATGATTATTACACCACTCTCTTTGAGAGAGAAAGCTCAAAAATAAAGATTTTAGCTGTCTCTGATTCATTTGGATATGGTTTATCATTGCATAATAGGAGAGATAGTTGGATCGGCTTACTTGAGGATAAATTTTTAAATACGGGGATGGATGTAGAGGTTTCTTACTTTGCTAGAGGGGGGTTTAATTATAATGATTATTTTGAGGTGCTAAGTAAAGAAAACATTGAGTTATTAGATCCAGATGCAATCGTTATCTCTCTTTTCGGAAATGATGTTGCTGGTATATCGGGTCACGTTATTCCTGATTTTACCAAAAAAGATCCATTATTAACTATAAGAAACACTGAGGGCGGTGCTGGTAAGGGTATAGTATTGTCTGAAGTAATGTATCTGGTATGTTTGCAGAACGGCTTTGGTGAGAACAAATTAGTTCAAAAAGTTAAAAAAACCATACCATATATTTATAGTCTTCTTCTATCTAGAAAATGCGACCCAATAAATCTTGAAAAAAAGTACGGTCCGGCTTTAATAAAGAATTACTACTCAGAGATTGATGAGAATCCTTTTGGCGAGGCGTTTAAAGCTTCAATGAGAGAGATTATTGCAAATTCTGGTGGTCGGCCGATTGTAATACAGCCTTTATTCAAAAATCTAACTGAATATAAATATATAGAGCAATACCTTTCTTACTTAGAATCAATCGGGTTTATTATTGGCGATTTTGATTATAAAGATATATTGGAATTTAGCAAAAAAAATAAAGGTAAATTAGATACCTCATTAGTTGATAAACATTACTCAAGATTTTATAACAATTATTTATCAGAGATATCATTTAACTCTATAAAAGATATAATCAAGTCATCTGAAAAACTATCAAAAGATTTATATAGTAAAGAAATAGATTTAACAAAATCTCCTTCCATTCTTAGTTCGACGCCAGCTAATTTATACTACAATGATAAACTAAGAGTGAAGTATGAGAGATCCGATAACTTTGATGCGGCTCTATGTCCTTCTATAGGAAGGCAGTCAGCTCGACTTTATCTAAATCAGAAAAAGCATAAAAAAGATAGCTTATCAGTTACTCTAGAATCCAGCCAGTCCCAAATAGCGTTATATGGTATATACTACGACGAAACTGGTTCTGAATTACTTACTAATATAGAGATTCTAAAACCTGGTGATACAATTTTATACAAATCAGAGGATAAGATAGTAGGTTTAATTTTCGCCTCACCAAAAAGCGGGTGTTTATCTAAAATTTGGTCCTTACCATCTTTTGTAGCGGAGTTAACTTATAGGTAAAAACAAAGTCCGGTTTAAATCTTATTTGCATCATTTTCAAATAATTAATATAACATTGTTTTCAAATAGCTTTTTCTCATAACAGAAGCTTTTTATTAAATAACTTTATGCTTATCTTTCTAGGATTGTAACTATATTAATATGGGCAGAGAGAGCAATCAGGGAGATTCATCTTATTTCAACCCTTGGTCTACAGCTGTTACTATTTTCACTGGTGGAGAAAATATTAGTGATGAGGGATATGTGGACAATGGGCGTGGTTATAAGGTAGCTTTCATAACAGAGCTCTTTGAGCTTAATTTCAGGGGCTTAGCTTTTGGTGAGTACACTGTGAGTTCAAAGGCGAAGTGTTTAAGAAATAGAAAAAAATGCGAAGCAGCAGTTAATCTAAACTGCGAATGCGGATTTTATGCATTTTACAATAAAAATATGGCTTTAGAGTTTGTAGATGAAAGGCGTGGCCTTTATCTACTTGAGGTGGAGTTTTATGGTAAAATCATTGAACACTCAGATGGGTTAAAAGGCTCAGAGCAGGATGTAATTAGGGTTTTCATTCCCAATAAATGCACTAAAAGTCTCTGTAAGAGAGATGCAATATTTTTTACCAAACATAAAACTATTTTTGGTAAGAAGATATATAAAGTTTCTTGCGATGTTCATCAAAATGAGACAAGCTATGAAATTAGCTCGTTAAAAAATAATGATATAGATATAGTTAGAATGTAGGGAACAGTAGCTCAGTTGGTTAGAGCCCCGAACTCATAATTCGGTCGTCGTAGGTTCGAGTCCTACCTGTTCCACTCAAAATTTTAATTATATAAACCCTTGTAGCCCAGTGGTAGAGGCATGCGACTTAAAATCGCACAAGCGTTGGTTCGAATCCAACCAGGGGTACTATTAAAAATTAAACTCTTGCTGGTTCTTCTATAGGTAGAGGGATCTGCTCGGGTGTTGAGGGTACAGTTGTTCTCTCTCGTCTAACTATTCTTTCAGGTTTTCCTATTTCGGCCATTTTAAATCCTTTCAAATATAAAGTAATCTTGAAGTAAATGCTCGTTTTGTCAAGTAACCAAGATGTGAATTTTATCACTGCCGATTAGAGCTAACTTAACAAATTGAACATCCCCGTGGTAGGCATCTATATTAAAATTAATTCTCTCCCCATCTATGTTGTATTGCTCAGATGAGAAAATTTCACCTTCGGAGGTAATTAATATTAGCTTTATATCTTTACTTTCAGCCTTATCTAAAATGTTTTTATTTGTGGAGAAACCGTACTCAATCTTGCCACTGCCATCATTGCCCAATAAAATAAAAGTATCTTGCTCGAATTTGCCCTCAATGGAGCTAAGCTCTAATTGAGCTTTAGTTAACTCTAACATTTTATTGATAACTGTAGGAATCTCATTTTTTTCAATTTTTTTAGCGCTATATATTCTAGTAATGAATTCTAAGTCACTTTGCTTTTTGTCACTTTCCTTTGTATCGCTCTCATTTAATCTATTATCCTTATTGAGTTTGGGTATTTCATCTCTACCTATAGTATTTGAGAAAACAATTAAGCTTCCTAATATAATCAAAAGCAGGAATGGTACAATTTTTTTAGAGAGGCTCATTATATTATTATATACTCTTATTTATAATTAGCCCATTATTTCAGCTTCAATTGGGTAATGATCCGAGTAGTAATAGGCAGGATCATCGCTAAGAATTTGTGACTTTATTGGCGAACCCACCCTGCCGTAATTGTACCCACGTGAGAGAATATAATCAATTCTCCTTTCAGGCAGCATATCCGGATTGGGGAAGTTGTTATTAAGTGCAGTTCTGATAAAATATTTGTTTTTGGGAGAAGATGTATACTTACTTATGTTATCTTCTGAAAATGAGTCTATATAGTGAGTCGAGTAACCTTTATATATATCCTTACCTAAGAGAAAGCGCAAGGTGGCGCTATCGGGCTCAGAGTTGAGGTCACCGCCGATTACTGTAAAGATATCTTGCTTCTCATGGTTTAGGTAAAATGGGGTTGTCTTAGATAATTCAATATCTAAGTTATAGGCGTTCTCAATTCTTTTATGCTCCTTTGCTGTACCCCAGGCAAAATGGGTCGAGACGACTTGAAATATATTTCCTCTTACATCATAATGAGCAGAGATAGCATCTACCTCTTCCAAATCAATTACACTGCTTTTTATAGGCTTGAATTTAGAAATTATTGAGTTACCACAGATAGATACTGGAAGTGAGTAATAGCCGTCAGGAGTGATATATTTGAGATCTTTATCGTCATATATCTCTTGTAGTAAATAGAAGTCATAAAGTTTATTAGCAAAGGTTTGCTTTATTTTATCTATTCTCTGCGGAAGGTCCTCGTATCTATCAATATTGCTAGATAAAAATGTGATTTTATTCATTTAAATATTGTTACTAATTTCAAATAAAAAACAAACAACCCCTCGTTAAAGGGGTTGTTAATTTATAACTTTTTCGCAGTAGCTAGTAGCTCATCGTAGCTGCCAGACCATTGATTACCTAGCACAACAGCAACTTTAATTTCATCCTCTGATAGACTCTTATCGTTTTTAGAACGCTCTGAGAAGCAATCATTAAAATAAAGTTCTTGATCATTGCAGTAACACTCCCCACCACGTTCGATTATATCTTTATGGCTTGCTGGAATATCCCATGTCTTGAGTACATTAGCTACACCATTATTATACTCTTCTTTACCTCCCCAACCTTGTTCTTCTTCGTAGGTATGGGTGATATTGGCTGTTGGGTACATCTTCGATAGAAATAGTATTACATTATTAGGCGCAGACCAAGCTGTATCGAAGTTATAGATTAATTCATTAGTTTTGAGTTCAAAAGAGGCGGAACATGCATCCCATTTTGTTCCCCAATTGTTAATATTCCAATGATACCAATCCTCCTCTTCTGGGGGTCTAGGTATGATATTTTGAAATGTAATTGACTGGAGTTGCTCATCTTTCTCCTCTTCATCAATAATGTTTTTATTGATCAAATTTTCTCTGATTTTTTCAAGAACATCTTGAGAATCTTTTATTTTGAGATTATTATAAACCCAATTTGGCATTTTTCTCCTTATTTGATAGGTTATATATTTTTATACTTTAGGCGCCGGTTGAGCTTGACAAGCCACTCGAACCATCACTTAGGAGTGGTTCTAGCTTATAATTTTATAGTTGGTACTCTCTTTTAATTTTGGTATATAATTGAGCTTAAAGAAAAATTGGCACATCTCATTTGTAAGATGTGCCAATAATAGTATATATTTTACTTATTTTCGTTATCACTGGTTTCAAAACTATCATCACCAAAATCATCAAAAACCTCATCTGAACCTAGTACTGAGAGTGCTTTACCGGCTATATAGGTAAGTGCAACTAATCCTGCTGCTGCGAAAGCCCCACCTATTACAATTTTTTTCTTTGACATTAATTTTCCTTTCAAGTTAATTTTATTGTTACATTAAATTTAATTTTGTCATAAAATAAAAAAAGACAACCCGGTCAGGATTGTCTTTTTAAATTTTTAAAGAAACTTCTACAAGATCTAGAATGTCACCACTCCACTCTTTATGTAAGTTTACAAAGTTACTCCAATTTTCTTTTTTATCCCCTAACTTACCAATTACATCATTTAAAATACTATAGTTATATATTGATTTATATGTAACTACATCATTGTAGTAATTAGCAAGAGGTGTTAAAAACATTGCACTGTTGGTTCTAGTAGTTGCAAGTAGATGGTTTTTATTCTCTGGTATAACATCTATACCAAAACGTTGAAGCAATCTTGCAATTATGTTAGGTTCAGTATGGAAATTTTCCCTTACTAACATTCTCTTACCTATTTCTAAAGTTAATTTACTATTAGAAATTATATGGTAATCAAATGCTGGGCTTAGGAAATCGACATAGTAAGATATATTATCTTCTGATTTACTGATATCGTAGCCAAGTCTACATAAAGGGTGAGATTTTAAGTATTTACTTAAACTTCGACTCTTTACTAAAGCCATGTTCTCTTCAGATAAATAGGGGTAGGATAAAGCCGCTCTTTTTAGTTGATGGCTAAATTCTCCAGATTTATTTAATAACCATGGGTTTGCGTAGAGACATTCAAGACTTCTTACGACAGTCTCTCCGAGTGGGTTTGACCTCATTACAAGTTTTGCAACCTCATCAATTGGGATTTTCTTTTTTAGAGTAATATCTGTATTATTATGTAAAAATGATAATAGCTTTATCTCATTATCATTTGATTGCATAAAATGCGATAAAATCTCAGTTGAAAGGTTTGGATTTTTAAGTAAAGCTTTTGCGCAACAATTAGATAGATTATCAAAGTTATCATTGATAAAGGTTTGATCTACTATTTTTGATAAAGCAACGTGATGTACATTTCTATCTTTATCATAAATAAAGGTATTTACGAGAGTTTGATCAACAAAATTAGATGAAACTAAAGCTAATCTTAGATCGACCTCGTTAGATGAAGATATTACCCTCTGAGCCTCAATTGGCAAAGGGAGTAATGAAAGCATTTTTATATGGGTATTCATTATTTCCCTTTCGGTATTTATATTTATTTATCTAACTATTGTGGCAGTATGGGAAAACCTTTGACAAAAAAAATATTCTATGAATAATTGAGCAATGCATACATTTTTAAAATCAATAGTAGTTACATTTCTAATTTTTCTCCCAACAAATGCTTACGCAGCCCCTAATGATGCTCCTACCGATAATAAGGTTACAATGGTAGCTGATGAGAAGGGTATTAACCCTGAACTTTTGGATAAGAGCGGTTTTCCCGTTAAAGAGGTAGCTAATGAGGCTGAGATGGTATCAGTTAAACTCGCTTTAGACTTATTAAAAGCAAAAATGATAAAGCAGGTATTTATAGATACAAGAAGTAAGACCATGTTACTTGTTTCTCAGGGCGGCGCTGTAATGTTAACCAATTACGAACCTGACCCTAAACTATTAAATAAATTTTTCGAGAATAAGTTAACGCCGGTCTTTGGTGAATTCTTAGAATCTGAAAAAAGTACCGAGATAGCAGCTGAGAAGGTTGATAAGAGAGATCATTGGTGGTTTAGTTTTTATACACTATTACCAGCATTGATATTAATTGCTGGAATTGTCCTAATCTTTGAGAAACGACAGTCCGATAAGAGAGCTCCTGTAGTTAGTGATGATGAGATGAATTACCAAACTCGAGAGGGGCCTGCTGGAAGCATTCCTAAAGTTACTTTTGAGGATGTCGCAGGTTGTGATGAGGCTATTGAGGATCTCGGTGAGATTGTTGAATTTTTAAAGAACCCAGAGAGATTTGAGGCGCTTGGAGCTAAAGTACCAAGGGGTGCAATACTTGTTGGGCCTCCAGGAACTGGGAAAACTTTATTAGCTCGGGCGGTAGCAGGGGAGGCAAAGGTTGCATTCTTTGCAGCATCAGGTAGTGACTTCGTAGAGATGTATGTGGGAGTTGGAGCTATGAGAGTCAGGGAGTTATTTGCGAAAGCTAGGTTAGCGGAGAAAGCTATAGTATTTATTGATGAGATTGATGCTGTTGCAAGAGCTCGCGTTATGTCTACTAAGCAGAATGCAAATGATGAGCGAGAGAATACTTTAAATGCTCTACTAAATGAGTTAGATGGGTTTAGTAGAGGTAATGTAATTATTTTAGCTGCTACTAATAGAATTGATATACTTGATCCTGCTATATTGCGTCCTGGAAGACTTGATAGAAAAGTGCAGGTTCCTAATCCTGATAGAAAGGGAAGAGAGAAAATTTTAAGTGTTCATGTTGAGGGTAAGCCTCTCAATAAGAATGTTGACTTAGGCTTAATTGCAAAAAGGACTCCCGGTATGAGTGGGGCTGATCTTGCTCAGGTGGCTAATGAGGCTGCTATAGAAGCAGCTAGAAAAGGTATGAAAAATATTGATGCAGATTGTTTTTCTTCAGCTGTAGCTTTGGTTGTTATGGGTAGGGCTCGTAAATCTGCTATTGTAACTGATCAGGATAGGCTAATAACTGCCTACCATGAGGCTGGTCATACTATCTGTGCAATGTTAGAGAAAGATGCACCAGATCCTGTTAGCGTCTCAATCACCCCTCGTGGTCATAGCGGCGGCGTGACCTGGATGAATGGAAGCGATGATCAATATTTATCTAGAAAGCAGGCTAATGCTCAGTTGATTGTAGCCATGGGCGGTAGGGTTGGTGAGGAGTTTCTTCTTGATGGTGAGTTTACTCAAGGTCCTTCGAGTGACTTAGAGAGAGCAACGCAATTAGCTACTATGATGGTTACTAAATATGGAATGAGCAGGAGAGGGATTTCTGTTAGAAATGGGGAACCTGATTCAATTTCATCTGATGTGGTTGAGGAGATACTAACCGAGGCTCTTGATAAGTCTAGAAAACTTATCTTTGAAAATAAGATACTATTTCTAAAAATTGTTGATAATCTTATTGAGCATGAGACATTAGAGTACAATGAACTACTTGAGATAAAATTAGGAAATGATATTCCGAAAAAAGTTGTTAAGAAAAATAAAAACAATATTTTAAGTAAGGTAAATAAAGCGGTGGTTGTTGTTTCTAATAATATCACTAATAATAATGGGAATATAAAGGATAAGACAGATGATAAGTCAAGAAAACCATTAAAAGAAAAAAAGAGTAAAGGATCTTTACAAGATAAATTGATAAAAGATAAAAAGAAGGTAAAGAGAATTAAAGCTTTATAGAAAAAATCCTTATAAAAACATGGTACATGGAGCCATTGGCTAGCTGCGAAACAATATTTTTACCCAGCACCATTTGTTATTTACTTGCTTTATAGTATAAAGGATATAATCTTATTTTAAAATACTTATAGAGATCTTTAAAATGATTTAATTCTTAATTACCGTTGATCTAACCGAGCTTTCCGAGATACTAGTACCGTCGACATACCCAATAATTTTGAATTGATAAAAGCCTTTACTTAGCTTGGCATTATTTTCATAACTCTTGTTCATGGTTCTACCTAGCTCAATCCAGGCGCCTTTAGAGGATTTTCTGTAGAGTATAGCATACTCTTGTTCAAAGACATCGGCCCAGTTGAGTTGTACCATGGTACTATCTACCGAAAAGTTTTCCCATCTTATTATTTTAAAATTCCTAATATCTTCAACCTTGTTTGTCGTTATTTGTTCTTTTTCAACTTTTTCAGGCTCTAAGATAGGGTTGCTTAGGGTGGTATCTTCCTTATCTATAGGAAGATATTTATTTTTATCCTCTTGATTGGTGGGTAATTTCTCAAGAGGGTTCTCACTTTTTTCTTTGTCGTTATTAATTATAGTTTTTGGGTAATTAAAAGTGTATGTAACTCCTTGTATGTTATCAAAGTTTGGTGTTATTAGAACTTTATAGGTGTTAAATTGATTTATATTATTTACCGTTAGTAATGTGGTAAAGTGATCAAATCTGGAGATTTCCTTCTCATTTTCGAAAATTACAATCTCGTATTTGCTTGCATTTTCCGAAATAATCTCTAGGTTTAGGTTTTGATTAGAAAAATCTACTAATTTGACATCATTTACCAGAGTTTTACTTATCTTTAGGTCAATATTTTGTTTATTTGATAACCCATTTGAATTTTTAGTGAAGTATTGTAATTTATAATCGAAAAGTAAGTTAATATTTGCTAATTTAATCCCAGCAGTTGAGGCTGATACCGCAAACTCTTTTTTTAATGTATTATTTTCAAATAATTTAAAATTGATTATATCTTTATTATTACGAGCAGGCCACTCGAGTAGAAAATATCCGTTTTGATACTTATATGAGATCTTAGATATCTCCTTTGGTGGGGCATAGAGAAAAATGTTTTTTGATAATTTCTGCTCAGGGTTTTTAGCCGATAAGACAACTCTATAATTTTCCTCACTCTGTAGATCTCTAAATAAAACACTTGTTATTGTGGCTAAAGGGGTAAGTTTCTTTATCAAGAGATTATCTCTTGTTCTATAGAGGTAAATTTCCTGAGTGGTGGGCGGGGATTTATAAACCCAACTTGCCAAAATAGAGGAAGCGCCGTTTTGTTTAATTGATAAAGTAGTTTCAGATGAGGATGCGTAGGTAGGTTGTAAAGAGAAACTCAAAAAAGATAAAATTAAAAGTAAGATTATTGAAAACTTTTTCATCTCTATATTATTCAAAAATTGTTATTTATGTCATAACATTGTTGCCCTTTACTCTTATAAGGGTATAATATTGGATATACGAGAGGTGTATTAAATGAAAAATAAAATGATTAAAGTTATATCAGTACTTATGGTTTTTAGCATGTTTGACCTATCAGCAGCAACAGCTGCAACTAAGAAGGTAACTTATCCTAAGGGCGAGCTATCAGTTACCCAGAAAACTACCAGCTCTGCAACAATGAAGTGGAGTTTTATTACTAGTAGTAGGCCAACAACACAGTATGTTGCTGTTAAGTGTTTAGCTTACAGCAGCGTTGTCTGCGCCTTTCCCTCATCGTTTATAAAGGCGAGCAATGGTGATTACTATTTAAATATTAGTAAGTCAGCAAGAAGTTATACTATCTCAGGGTTAACTCCAGGAGCGATATATGATTTTAAAGTTTACTCAGGCAAAACTTTCAATTCTAAATCTATTATTGATTACACAACATTAAGGTTAGATAGGGGGGTTGAAGCTCCTAAAAATCTCTCAGCTGTTTGGTCCATGAGCGGAATTAATAAAACTGTTAATTTAACCTGGCAGAAACCAATAGGTTACAGTGGTGGATATACCTTAGAGGTAAGAAATACAAGCAGTAGCTCACTAATAAAGAGTTATGAGATAGTTGCCGGTCTAGAGAGTTTTACAGTGCCAGATCTTTTGGTAAATAATACATATAAATTCTCTTTGTTTGGGATGGAAGGATTTAAAGGTGCTGTAGCTGAGTTCACATTATCATCAGTTAATCCGGAAAAATTGATTGGTTTTGATTTAGTTGGGCTTACAGAGAGTTCTCTTAAAGTTATCTGGGCTAAGCCTATAGCAACTAATTTATCCTTAAATCTAGCAATCACAAGCGAGAATGTTGGAAGTTTACGAATTGGCGATAAAGTTGTAACTGGCGCAAACACTGGAGAGTTCATCATCACAGGGTTATCAAAGGGCGCTACCTATAGCATAAGTGGTTATTTGTCAAATTCATATGGCAATAGTCTAGCAGATTCTAAATCGCTTACAATCTCAGCCCAACCAGGTATTGTAACAAGCCTTACAGCAACACCAGGTGAGAATAATTCAATAAATCTCTCTTGGCAGAGACCAGATACAGATGGTGGGGTTACAATTACAGATTATTTAGTTGAATATAAGTTAGCTACCTCTTCTACTTGGAGCACATTTAATGATGGAGTAAGCACAAATCTATCAACGATCCTTACAGATTTACAGGCAGCTTCAAGTTATAATTTAAGAGTCGCATCAATAAATATTAATGGGGTAAGCTCATATAATTCAGTCGTTGCGACAACTTTCAGCGCACCCTCTGCTCCTTTAGCGTTGACCTCTACTATTATTGATGTTAATTCTATCACCTTATCTTGGTCACCTCCTACCTTGAATGGGGGTAGTCCGGTTACTGATTATCTCATTGATTACTCCTTAGATGGTGGTAGTAACTGGCTATCTTATAGTGATAGTATTACCTCAGCAACTAGCAGCGTAGTTAATGGTTTAACCCCACTTGCTGCCTATAGTTTTAGAGTTAAGGCTGTAAACAAGGTTGGTACATCAGTACCGTCAAATTCAACAACAATAACTATGTCTACATTACCAAGCGCACCTTCCAACCTTCTACTTGTAGGAAAAACAGACACTTCGGTAGATTTCTCATGGACAGCGCCCACAAGCAATGGGGGAAGAGATATAACTGATTATATTATTGAGTACAGCGTTGGGTCAACTGGGGTATGGAGCGTATTTTCAGATTCAGTCTCCACCGCAGCTAGAGCAAATGTAACAGGCTTAGCGGTAGCAACATCATATTTATTTAGAGTTAAGAGTGTGACTATATTGGGAAGTAGTGCTTATAGCAACCCAACTCTATCGGTAGCTACATCTGGGGCGGTAACATCCGCTCCCCTAAATTTAGTAGCGGCAACGGGAAATGGTCAGGTACAACTTTCTTGGACAGTCCCAGCTACTATCGGTAATAGCCCAATCACGGATTACATCGTTGAGATTTCAAGTAACTCCGGCACTTCTTGGTCGGTAGTAAATGATGGAACATCAACCTCGCTCTCCTATACAGTAGGAGGGCTTTCAAATGGACAATCATACCAATTTAGAGTTGCTGCAGTAAATGCTATTGGTAATTCTTCTTATAGTAATACTGTTTCAACTAATGTTTTAGATATACCATCACAGGTACTAAATTTATCACCAACAGTGGGGGCTCCAAAATCAATTACTCTTGCATGGAATGCTCCAACAACAAGTAACGGTAGCAATATAATTGATTATGTAATAGATTACTCAAGTAATGCGGGAGTTACATATACCGTATTTGTAGATGGAGTATCAGCAACACCAGGTGCTACAATTACTGGATTACTTGATAATACAAATTATCTTGTTAGAGTTCGCGCTAAAAATGGTGTCGGAGAGGGTATAAATTCATCTGTTGTAAATGCAACAACATGGAATGTCCCTGGAGCTCCAACCTCACTAAGCGCTGTATCTCCCTCAGCGGGATCTGTTACTGTAACTTGGGTAGCTCCAGCAAGCAATGGTGGTACTAATATAACTGATTATATAGTAGAGTACTCATCAAATGCTGGAAGTACATATACAGTTTTTGTCGATGGTGTAAGTACTGCACTTAGCTCAACAATATCTGGGTTAAATGTAAATAGTAATTATCTCGTTAGAGTTAGAGCTGTAAATGCCGTTGGGGAATCTCTTAATAGTTCAACAATCGGTGTTGCTGATGCTCCAACAAATGTAACTTTATCAGTAACAGGAGCTAACCAATTGACTGCAACATGGATTGCACCAAGTAATGTTAATGGAAGCGCTATTACCGATTATGAGATAGATGTTGACTCTGGAGCAGGATACTCTACTGCAGTAGATGGCGTTGGAACAGGTACTACATTTGTAATCAACTCAGTTACTGCTGGAAGCTTTAGAAGTGTTAGAGTTCGAGCAATAAACGCTCTAGGTGAGTCAGTAAATACCGCTGTTGTAACTGGTACAATATTTAGCGCTCCAGGTGCACCAACCGCTTTAGTGGTATCCGCCACCTCAGCAACTCAATTATCAGCATCATGGTCAGCTCCAGCAAATAATGGTGGTTCTGCTATAACTGATTACGTAGTAGAGTATTCATCTGATGGTGGATCTACATTCACAATCGCTAATGATGGCGTTAGTACTGCAACAAGTAGTACTATAGGCTCATTATCGGCAGGTACATCCTACCTAATAAGGGTAAGAGCTAAGAACGTAGTTGGTGAGGGTGATTATACCGCCAATGTTAGTGGTACTACTAGCAACGGCGCTCCTGGTGCTCCTACAGGTCTTAGTTTATCGGTGATAAGCAGTACTCAAATAAACGCCACATGGGTTGCGCCTGCAAGTAATGGTGGCTCAGCAATAACTGATTACGTAGTTGAAATATCAACTAATGGCGGTGGTTCATATACAGTATTTGTCGATGGAACCTCAACCACAGCTTCTACAAATATAACCGGGTTAACTGCCTCTACCTCTTATGTGGTAAGAATTAAAGCAGTAAACTCTGTGGGTACATCTGTAGCTAGCTCAACACAAACTGCAGCCACAACTGCATAAATAATAATATAAAAACTGGCTCTACTCTTTTCATTAAGGGTAGAGCCAGTTTTTTAAACTTAAATTCTTATTAAAGTCGTTTAATTAATGTTTATAATAAATGATATATAATTATTTGTAAAAATCTTTACTTAGATCAATTTCGTTTTTAAACTCTTTTCTTTATGAAAAAAAATAATTTATACAATAGTTGTATATCTAAAAGATTAAGAGTCAGCAGTTTGTTTCCACCTGATTTTTATTTGCCTTACTTTTTTGATAGGTATTAATTATTATATATCAAGTTATAAAAATTAAAAGATTTAAAATACCATATTCCTTGCCTTTTCAAGATAAAAAATATACCAAAGTATATATTGTCTTTAATGATTTCTTTCATCTGCAAATATAAGGTCGTTGGTTATCTATCATATCAAATTTTGGTGTCTAAGCAAAAATTATTTCATTTATATATAATAATTAGCTCGCCTTTACATATCAAAGTTAAATTATTATGTTTAAAAACTATTAAATTATATACTCTAATTACTTTTATAGATAGTATATATCTATCTCTTTTATTTATTAATATATAAATATATTATTTACAATCTTTTTATTATAAAAGTTAGTGTTTCTCTTTTCAAAATATAAATAATTAATCGTTTTATCTGCAATATTACTCTCTTTTATATAGAAAGTAAAAAATAGCATAAAGATCTAGATTAATTGAGGCCTTACTACTCATAGATTTAAATATAAATCTATCATAATAATAAAAAATTATTGAAATAACTAATAGGGATAGCTTGATAAGTATGGCTTACTAGGATAAAAAGAGCTAACCCATAGGATTACTTCCTAGAGTAAATTTTGCCAGCTTTTTGAAAGAGGATTATAAAGTATTGCTCAAAAATATAGCAGATAAATTAGCTCTCTTTATGGTTTAACATGTAGAGTTTAATCAACTTAGGAAATAGTTATGAACAAAATAATTTATATAAGAAATTAAGTTGTTACATTAACTACTGCTGTTGGCCCAGCACCTGAGCTGTTGATTGCGGTTACTCTTATATTATATGTCCAAGAGTTATCTAATGAATTTATTGTGTAATTAGTAGTTAGGTTATTTGCTGAAGCTAATAACCATGTAGCGGAGTCAAATTTCTTATACTCGATCCTGTAGGTAATCTGACCTAGACCGGTATTTAGTGGTGTACTCCAAGTAACTAGAGCTGAACTGCCTGAAACATTACCGGTTAGATTTCTGACCTGGCTTGGCAGAATAGGTTGCGGTGTTGAGATGGCCAATACAGGTAAGGAGTTTCCAAGATTGGTAATTAGCGTAACCCTAAACTGATATTGAAGCGAGTTAGTTAGTGATTCAACGACAGTTGAGGTTGCGTTAGCTGGCAGCAAGCCATGGTTAGCAAATGTAACGCCATTATCGGAACTATACTCAACCAAGACATTGCTAATTGTTGCTGAAGGGTTAGATGGGAGAGACCATGCTAATCTCACTAGCGAATCGCCAGAGGTAGCTGAGAAATTTGATATAGGAGTTGGACCAACTGGGGTTGCTGTAGTAGTAGCGCTTAGTCCTAAACCAGATGAGTTTTGAGCAGATACCCTGAAGTAGTAAAGAGTGTTATTGGTCAGTTGATCAATTGTTACGCTTTCAGTGGTAATTTGAGCTGGGTAGGCAATCCAATTACTATTATTTGTAGAGTACTCAGCTCTATATCTGATAATTAAATCAGATGAAGGATTAGCTGTCCATTTTAATGAAATTGAGCCATTATTAACAGAGGCAACCTGGAGCCCTGTAAGCGGGGTTGGGGTTGGAAGACCTGCAACTTGAGTTGTTACATAGGTAGATCTACAGTTATTTGAGAAGCTAGCATCGAGTGTGCCTGAATCACGAATTTTAACCTCAATATTTTCTTTCGATCTGTAGAGCCAGTAGAAGCCTCCCGCTTCAAATGCTCTAACTGTTCCAGAATTCTGAGTTCCCTCCTGAGAGAGATCGAAGTCTGCCCCAGTAAAATCCTGATCAATTAAAGTAAGTCGAGCTGGAACAGCGGCAGCCATTTTTACCAAAGCCGCTTCAAGAATTATCTGTGCTTCAATAGCTGCTGTGTTGGTACAAGTAAGTGAGTTGAGAGCTCTAATTCTGAAGATCCAAGGTTTATCTGTGGTCATATTGCTAATGACCTTAGAATTAACTCCAGCATTAGGTTGATCGCCAGGAGGGGTAGTCCAACTCTTTCCAGTGTCGGAGTATTGAATCTCATAACCATTTATACTGGCGCCACCATTATATGTTGGAGAGCTCCATTCTAATTTTACATTGTTTGAGTCTATGCGTGTAGCCCGTAGACCACTAGGTGCGCTAGGTGCTCCTCTAGGTGTAGAGTATACAATTGCAGATTCACCGTAGGCTGTTCTAGAGCCTACGGTATAACCTGTTGTTACTCTAAATTTATAAGGGTAACCATTAATTATATTTGTTAATTCTGCTGCCAAGGTATTGACAACTGATATGGGTAGCCAGTTTACATCATCAAGAGAGTACTCAACTTTGTAAACAAATTTAGCAGTTATTGGAGCATGGATAGGCCTTTCTGGGGCTATCCATGTAAGTGATACTTTCTTCTCTCCTCCTATTGCAGATAGATCTACAGGGGCTCCAGGAGCGCCATAAGGTGTTCCAGAGCGGATCTCACTCTCTGCGCCATCCCCAGCTAGGGAGAATGCTACAATTTTAAAACTATAGGTTACACCGGGTTGTAAATCACTTACCAATAAGTTAGTTGCCACAGGTGAGGCCGATGGAGCTGCAACTGGTGCTGGCGCAGGAGTGGCGGTAGGATTAGCGGTTGCTGCCGGGGTTGGGGCAGGGGTTGGGATTGATGATGGTATACTACCTAGCACCCCTCCTGGAGCTATACCCCAAGATGTGGTAGGTGTTTTCATATAAACTTTATAACCAAGTACTGGAGAGCCACCAGTATAGACATTTGATGTCCCTAGTCCGCTCCAACTTATACTCAGCTCTTCAATAAAGGGGACTATTGTTACATTTGATACAGCAGATGCGTTACCTACTGGCTCGCCTTTTACAGGTATTGATGGTTGAGACCAACCTGTAGCATTTTTAGCCGATAAACGATACTCATACTTGCTTCCATTTACAAGGTTTGAATCAGTAAAGGTATTTGAAGCTATTGTATCTGATAAAATAGCCCAATTTGAGCCATTACCTGATCGTTCAATTTTATATGCAGTTATATTGGATCCATTAGATATAGGTGCCTCCCAGGACAAGGTAACTGTCTTATTCCCACCCACAGCATTTAATACTGGTATTTCAGAGGTAGTAGAGATATTTGTTGATACCAAATTTGATAGGATACCATCACCTACGGCATTCATCGCTAAAACCTGATAGTGGTAAGTTTCGCCTGCTTTTAGAGAGGTAACAAGTATTTTATTTGTAAGAATTGGTTCACTCTGTAAAGGGACAAAAACACCATTTCCTTCACGGGTAAATACTTTATAGCCGGTAATTTTAGATCCGTTATCAAATGGAACTGACCATGATAAGGATACTGATCTATTGCCCATAGTGAAACTTAGTACAGGCGCAGCAGGTGGTGAGATTGGTGTAGCCGATATTGCGGTAGTGAACTGTCCTAAACCACTCTCGCTTTCAGCAGCAACTCTAAAATTATAGGTAGCTCCTCCTACTAAATCAGGAAGTGTTACTTTAGTATCACCTGAAACCTCAACTCTAGTCCAGATAGTTTCTGAGGAGATTCTATACTCCACAGCGTAGGAGAGAATATTTCCTTTTGGTGCAACCCATGATAAATCAACTTTTAAGTCACCTGAAGATGCTCTCAAAGAGCTTGGTACGCCTGGGATAATTCCAGCTGTTGCATTTATATCGGTAGAAATCATTCCAAGAGATGTTTGAGATATAGCAGATACCCTAAATTTATACTGCTCCCCGTTTTTAAGTCCTGGAATAGTGTAAGAGGTATCTGTCCCAGTAGAGTTTAAAATGAGATATTTAGATGCGGATATAGGTGAGTACTCTATCCTGTAGCCGGTAATAGGGGTTTTACTATCTGCAAAAGGGGCGGTCCATTGAAGTTTAATTGATTGATGGAGAGAGGTTGCTTTTAAATTTGTAGGAGCTTTAACTGGCTGGTTTGCAGTATATACGCTACTTCCTTCAGCCGAGTTACCATACTCATTGACACCTACAAGGATGAATTTATAGAGCCCAGACTCTGATAAACCTCGTATTTCTACATTTTTATTTTTACCTGAAAGAGATAAGGTCTCAAGATCTCTTGAGAAGCCGGAGGCTCTTATGCCTACGAGCCATTTAGTAACAACAGGACCTGAGTAATCCCAGCTAAGCATAATTGATCTACCATCTTCTGAGATAGGTTGAATCTTTAAATCTTTTGGTTGTGCCGGGGCTGATTTAGTGGCGTTAGCGTTGGTAAATTTTCCAACACCTGCATTGTTGGAGCCGCGTATAATAATTGTATATCCCATAGATGAAGAAAGGCCATTTAATTTATATGAATTACTTGGAGAGTTTGTTGAAGTTGATAGATACTCTTTCCCATCAGATCCAGTTGCTGTAATTAGCCATTCTTTCACAATTGGGCCATTATATTCCCAATCCATTAAAAGAGTATCTTTTGACCATTGAACGGTTAAATTTTTTGGAGTTGTTGGTTTCTCATATAGAAACACTTTTTTAGATGCGCTAATTTTCAACTTTGTCTCATTTATAGTAATTATATAATTGGCATTTAGTTCCTGATCTACAATTCTATAACTTCTAACGCTAGAGGAAGGTAGCTTATAGTTATTTTCAAAGTCCAGTAACTCATTTCTGACCGAGAGGGTCTGAGATTTAACTTTCTTTACTCCCAAATATTTCCATGTTACAATTATATCTTTACCTGATTGTTTAGCTGAGGTTATTTTAATAATTGGAGCAGCGGTAGCAGAAGGGGTTGTTAGAAGTGGTAGAATAAGTGAAGCCAGCAATACAACTATAAGATTTCTTTTAATCATGTATAAATTATGATAGATTAAATGCAATTGTAAAGATATATATATGATATATATCAACAAATTTTTGATTGACTGATAATCAATAAACCGAATTTATCTTCCGTAAACAATATTTTTAGGGTTTTAAAGTGTCTTGCTAATATATCCATGGTATTTTAAGGTAAGTTTAATAAATTCAAAAGTTTTAGGCTTTTTATTTATAAAAATCTTGATACTTAACTTATAAGATAATATTTAATGAGTCTATATTGTCAAATTTCCTCAAATTAGATCTTGTTTTTGTAAGCCCATCCTTAGTAGAAGATAGAACTATCTCTAAATGGGAGCCAAATACTATTATTTTATGTAGTACTGTATTATTATCAAATAGTGTCTTTATGATAAATTCTATTAAATTATCGTCAATAACACTGCTTGTTACCTTTATTTTCTGAATGTAATGGCTCTCTAGTATCTTATAAAATTCAATATCAGGTCCGAAGCTTGCTTTTATATTATCAATTAATGTTTTACAATTATAATCATGAATTAAGTAAAAATTATTTAAAGTATAGATAGCTTTTAAATAATTTGCTTCTTTGGGTAGGCAGCATATTGCTAATAAGTAATTTATATCGAGAGAACCTACTGGAGAAATGTTTAAATTCTCTTTTCCATACTGTAATAAAATATGATTAAATTTTCTTTCATTTATCTTTTTATACTTAGATATATTGTAATTTCCTTCAAAGATTGCTAAAAATAGGTCATCTTTATTTTTATAACCTGCGTAACTTAGTAAATTATCTAACTCTAAATTGTAATAAAATATCTTTAATTCCATATAGTGATTTATAAAAAATTTTTCACCTAAATTTATCGACCTTCTTCGTACCTGTTTATTTAAATACTTAGATATGGCGTTTCTTGCTTTAGCAGTTTTAACTAAAGCCAACCACTCAATTTTTGGTGCGTTAATACCTCTTGAGAATATCTCTACTTTATCCCCATCTTGTAATTGATCAAAAATCTTTGCTTTTCTACCATTAATTTTACCAAAAGATAACTTATTTCCTAAATCGTTATGAAGAGCATAGGCAAAATCGAGAATGGTTGCTCCTTTTGGAAGAGTTATAATATCTCCTTTCGGAGTCAAAAGTAGTATATCTTCTGTTGAGTTTAGTTCTAAGTAGGCAGATTTAAGGTTTTCATCAAGAGATATTTTCTCATCCTGCCATTTGAGTAACCGCTCAACCCAATTAAAATAATAATTCTTTTCTATCTCTTCTTTGTAACCCCAATGAGATGCTGAACCAAACTCTGCATGTCTATGCATCTCCTCAGTTCTAAGCTGCAGTTCTACATCCCTGCCATATTCATTTGAGATTACTAAATGTATAGATCTGTAGCCGTTTGATTTAGGAAACCTTATGTAATCTTTAAATCTTTTTGTATAATCTGGATAAGCTTTTGCTAAAGTTGATAAAGCTTTATAAAGATCATCCTCATCGCTAAATATTAATCTAACGCCTAAAAGGTCATGAAGCGAGATAGGAGACAATCCATATTTTATTGACTTGTTATAAACAGAGTATACATTTTTAATTCGACCCTCTATTTGGTATTTTAGGTTATTTTCATTTAAAAAGGAGGATATTGAGCATATAATATTTGATAAATCTAATTTGAGGGTGTTTTTATCTTCTAATTCTCTTTTAGTAAACTCATAAGCATTATTATTTATAACTTTAAATGAGAGGTCTTCTAATTCTGAGGTAAATGTTCTTAGACCTAACCTTCGAGATATAGGTGCGTGAACTAATAAAGTCTCATTAGCAATTATATTAGCTCTCTCAGCGCTTAGGGCAGATATTGTTCTCATATTATGGAGACGGTCTGCTATTTTTACAACCGCCGCCCTTGGCTCTGATTCCAATACAAGGAATATATTACGCAACCTCTCTGCCTCAATCTCTTGCCTTTCTTTAAATTCTGAGATCTTTGATAAATTTGTGCACGCTTTTACAATGTTTAAAACATCCTCTCCAAAACAATCCTTGATATCACCCTCCCTAACATCTGTATCCTCAAGAAGATCATGAAATAAAGCTGCTATAACCATTACCTCGCTGCCATTTATGCTTGCAATTAGTTTAGCTACATTTAATGGGTGAGTGATATAAGGTTCACCACTTTTACGTTTTTGTCCGCTGTGACCTTTTTCTGCAAAATGGTATGCCTCTTTTATTAATTTACTGTTATAACTAGCTATGCTTATAATATAAGTTAGCTCATCGGGGAGATTTTTATAATTGATAATTATATTATTCGTTTCATTGTAGTTAAAAACCTATATTTTATTTGCTACGCTAATATAGTAAGTAGTATCAATAAAACTATGAAATGAGTAACATGAGCTATATAGCTGGAGTTTTTCAAGTTATTCTCGATAAAAAGATTATACCAGAAAAAATTCAAAATAAAATATATCAACATGCGGTTATTAATAATGATTATGAATTAATTGTTAAGCTTATCACTTTAGAAAATTTAGATTCTAATTTAGATAAAGAAATCGCAAAGATTAAAAATTCTAAAGTAAGGTCAGCATGGTTATCTAAAAAGGGGAGGAGTGTCTCTGAGATCTCTGAGATACTGCAAAACGAGAAAAGAAAGAAAGTTATTAATGAATTAATTAATAATCAATACTCTTACAGTAATCTAATTAACGCAATTGTTGAGTCATCTTCAAATATAGATACTCTACAAACTGTTAGTAATGGAAAACAATTTAGCAAAAGCTCAAGGGCTTTATCATCAGAGAAATTACTAAATTTAAAGATAAAAGAGGTTAGAGAGTTTACTAAATCGATAGAGAGTTATCAAGCAGAGGAACTTATTGCGTTATTTGAGGAAAATAGAAAGCTTCTCTCGAAATATGCAAATGAATCATCACCTACTTTTTTATTTGCTAAGTCAGCTTTTCTTAAACTAAATAGTAAGGAAGATACGATAGTATTTGATATACTTTACAATAAGTCACTTGGTAAAATAAATGATAAAAATCTATCATACTACAATACTAGATCTTTAAAAAATCTCTTTGAGTTTATATATAACTCATTAATATTCTCAGAGATAAGTGTTACAAACCATGAAAAACTCCAAGCACTTTTTAATAAAGTTTTAAGTAAACCATCACTATCATTTTACTTTGATGAAATTAAAGTTATAAATGAGATTATCTTATTACGAAAGGAGCATAATCTTCCTTTAGCTGAGTTTGTAAATTCAATGCAAAGTGCAGATGAATTTAATAATATTGTAAAATCGATACTATCGTTGATTACAAAACACAATGTTACTGATAATTATTTCTTTGAGAAAACTATGTCTAGTTTTCTTGATAACAAGCTTCTTTCGCCAAGTAATTATGGAAAATTACTGATTTGGTATCCTTCAGATATTGGGGCTATAAAGAGAGCAGCAAAAAAACTTGATGAATTAGAGATAGAGAAACAAGCGTATCTTCTTTTACATTCGTTAGTAAACTATGAGTATGAGCCTGTAGATCAATTATTAAAATTATTTACAAACCCATTATCTGTTTATAGTAATGCAATTAAAATAGTGACTTTATCTAATGAATATAGTAATGCAGTAGATGCCTTGGTAAGTTCAAAATATCTTAACAAAGATTTTTTGAGTTATTTTTCATTTATTCAGTTATCTTTAATATCTGATAATAATAGAAAATATAGTGAAACATTACAAAGCATTATAGAAGATATCGTTGATGATGAGAATGGATGGCTTAACTTTGTAAATCTTGCAAATGAGTTTGAGGGTAGTTTATCAGAATTCATTACTTTAAGTAAGAAATTGTAACTTATAAATAAGTAGGGGTATTAACCTCTACTTATTTTTATTATGTTTTTTCCTTTTAAATATATTATTTTATTGTTTATAAATATTAATCCATATCTATTGTTTCCTATAAATCTACAAGCTTCTCCATTGTTAATATCTGCACATAAATCATCTGAGAATGGTTGAGCAATTATTAAGGGATTAAAATCCCAGATTTGGTGGTTATTGAAAATCTGAAAACCATTTGAAACAATCTCCCTTTTGTCAAAGTTATTATTAATTGATTCGTACTGAGTTTCATGTAAAAAAAGGTAGGGTTTAAACTCCCCACCTTCTAAATGTTTAGGTATCATTGTAAAAACCTTATTAATAGATAGATATCCTTTTAGATCGTATAATGAGTTAGATTTACCTCGTTTATATATCCTAAATAACATATAAATATTAAAATAACCGGAAAATTTTAAGGTTAAAAATGATAAAAAGAGAAAAATAGATACAAATACCAATAACTCTCCGCTTGTGTTGACTGACTGATTTTGCTCATTACCAGGTTCTGAGTTTATCGAAGATAGGTACATGTAGGTAAGAAAAATTGGCAGTGATAATAAGGCTAGAAAAATACCAATATTTTTTCTTGTTGAGGCCAGCAATACAGTTGTCATAGGGGGAGGTAGGGGTACTCTAAAAATTGGCTCCATAGATTCGTTAATAACTACTCCTAAACTTTTATTATACTATGAGGCTAAATTATAAAAAAACAAAAATCTATCTTTATATACTTTATATTTGTGATTATGGCGTGTTACTTGCAGGAGGTTGAGCTACAGTTGGTGTACCTGTAGGGTTTCCTGAGTTTGACGAGGTTGGGGCGTTATTTGGTGGGGTTACTGAAGGCGTCGGTTGTTGGGTTTCAGTTGGATCGGGTATACTAATAGGACCGCCAGCCTCATCTTCAATTTTCTCTTGTAATGGATCTTTTGGTTTAGCTACTGGAATCTTTATAAAGAAAGGCTCCGAAATACCGGTACCGTATGAGTAATTATTTACCGCTCTAATAACAAATTGGTAGTAACCGCCTTTAGAGAGTTTATTTAGCACAAAGGTTCGGCTATTTGAGGATACTTTGTAGACATTGAGATCTTCTTTAGAGCCCGCCGCTCTAACACCAATTGTAAATGAGTTTATATCTGGCCCAGCATACTCCCAAGTTATAGCAAGTGAAATTTCATCATTTTTTGTTTTACTCTCTGCAACTAAAATATTAAAAGGTTCGTTAGGAGCGCTTTGTTCTACGGTTAGGTTAGAAAACAACCCGGCTCCTGATTGATTTTTAGCTTCTAAAAGAATTCTATAATTATCCTCTTTCTTTAAGTTTGGTATGGAATATGATCTTAGCGAGCCTTTTATAGTATATTTTTTAATAATACTTTCAGTCTCGCCGCTCTCTGAACTCTCAGAGGAGGTTATTGTTTCCTCAAGAGTATCTGGTAATTGAGAAGGAGCTGCTGGAATATTTGCTTTATAGACAGAGATTATCCAACTAGATACTTTAGCCCCGTTGTAATCCCAACTTAATGTTAAATTATCAACTGGTTTATTGTTATTCCATGAAAAAGATAAATTAGTTGGCGATGAGGGTTTATTGACAACCTCATACTCTTTGAGAATCTTTATGCTAGGTTTACTTGCTAAAATAGAAAATCGATAGGTAGTATTTAGATCCAAATCTGTAATTTTTTTACTTCTTTGTGATGAGGTTAGTTTATAGGCATCCTCATCTATAACGTAAAATGTACCTTCCGAATCTTTATCAAGCCTTTGTACTATTAGTTGTTGCGATTTAGGTTTTGCAGATTTAAACTTCCAAGTGAGTGTTGCAGTTGAACCAACTTGCTTTACAGAGATATAATTAATACTCTCAGCTGAAGCAGTATGAATAGGCAGTAAAGACAATAATAATAAAGGGGCAAGTAATCTAAGTTTCATAAAATTATACTCCTTATTATATAGATTATGTCTAATTATCTATTCATCTTCTCAAGTAATGGATCTTTTCGAATAATTTTCTTTGGGGCTGGCTTAGATGTAGCGATAGATTGTGCTGGAGCAGCGGTTACAGGTTGGCTAGTAATAGGAGGCAAGGATACTCCAGGTAGAATATTTTGAGGGTTTTGTGAGGTTGCTGCAGAGGGGTTAATAATAGTTGGTTGATTAGCTGGAAGTACAGGAGTAGTGCCACCATTTTGGGGTGTATTGTTAATAGGATTTGAAACGCTTTGAGGAAGATTATTATTAGGCTGAACCTCAGGCCCGGTAACGGTGCTTGGTAATGTTCGCGGTGATGTCGCTGTTAAGGGGGAGTTTGGTTGAGCAGTGCCACTTTCTATTGTGTTTGATGAAGGGTTCAAGGTAGTGGCTTGAGGAGTATTGATAGGTTTAAGAGTAGTGGGGGTTGTGAGCGGTTTATTACCTAGGGTAGGTGTGGTGAGCGGTTTATTACCTAGGGTAGGGGTGGTGAGCGGCTTAGTTCCAACAGTAGTAGGTGTGGTGAGCGGCTTAGTTCCAACAGTAGTAGGTGTGGTGAGCGGCTTAGTTCCAACAGTAGTAGGGGTGGTGAGCGGCTTAGTTCCAACAGTAGAAGGGGTGGTGAGCGGCTTAGTTCCAACAGTAGAAGGGGTGGTGAGCGGCTTAGTTCCAACAGTAGTAGGGGTGGTGAGCGGCTTAGTTCCAACAGTAGTAGGGGTGGTGAGCGGCTTTGTTCCAACAGTAGTAGGGGTGGTGAGCGGCTTAGTTCCAACAGTAGTAGGAGTGGTGAGCGGCTTTGTTCCAGCAGTAGTAGGAGTGGTGAGCGGCTTAGTTCCAACAGTAGTAGGAGTGGTGTCAGGTTTGACCGGTGTGGAGGTTTGAGAGGCTAATGCAAAGTTAGGCGAGAAGAGAGATATTGAGATAGAAAGAGTGGTAGAAAAGTAAAGTAATTTCTTTGATATAGTCATATATTTATAGTTCTCATTGTATTATAAAAAATCAATGATTTGGTTATCTTATTTATTGTTATTTAAAGAAAATGCGATCTCGTAAAGCAGTAATTTAAACTTCTCAACATCGTTATCAAGTTCATAGCCCTCATTTAAATTAGATTTAAAGAGTTCAAGGAAGATTGCCACCTTTTCTCTATGCTCTGGGTAGTTATCAAGAGAGTTATTTTTTAGATAATTCTCACCTGTTTTGATAAGATTTGCTATAAATTCGCTCATATGTATTCTCTTTTTATTAGCTGTATCTTGTTTTTTATACATCTCAGAATCTGAAATATTTTTACCTATTTGTTCTTTTGTTATTTTCTGGGAGTTATTTAATAAAACCGCATTTTCTTTTCCAGTGACTAAATCCTCGGCTTTGACACTAACAATACCATTTACATCAATGTTAAATGTTACATTAATTTGGGGAACACCTCGGGGTGCTACTGGAATTTCAGATAGTTCAAAAGTAGCAAGTTTTATATTGTCAATAACAAAATCTCGCTCTCCTTGATAAACTTCAATAGAGACTACACTTTGATTATCCTCGGCAGTGGAAAAGACTTGAGATTTACTTATCGGTATTGTGGTGTTACGTTCGATTATTTTACTCATCAAACCCCCTTTTGTTGATATTCCTAATGACAAAGGTGTAACATCTAATAACAACATATCGTTTATCTCGCCACTTAAAATTCCTCCTTGTAGCGCTGCACCGATAGCAACTATCTCATCAGGATTAACCCCTTTTTTGATAATCTTACCATTTGAGATTTCTTTAATATACTCTTCAACAGCTGGCATCCTTGTGGAACCACCTACCAGAATAATATCATCTATATCGCTAAAAGATATTTTGAGATCTGCAAGTATTTCCAAGATCGGATCTTTAGTTTTAATTAGTAACTTATTTGTTATATGCTGAAAAAACTCTCTAGTAATTCTCTCTTCGTAGTGAAACGGTTCACCATTGATTGCTGAAAAATAAGGCAAATTAACTGTTGTTTCAAGCATAGTTGAGAGATCAATTTTTGCCTTCTCAGCAGCCTCCTTAACTCTCTGTAGCTGTGAGTTATCAAATAAAGTTTCACCTTTGAAGTTTATTTCAATTTGTGAAATTAGGTATTTAGCTAACTCGGAATCCCAATCATCTCCACCAAGGTCATTTATGCCAGAGGTAGCTCTCACCTCAATTAGCCCTTTATTGATTTCCAATACAGATACATCGAAGGTGCCTCCGCCAAGATCGTAGACAAGTAACCTGGTAATCTCGCTCTCATTTCTTTGATATCCATAGGCAAGTGAGGCGGCAGTTGGCTCATTAATTATTCTTAAAACTTTTAGACCAGCCAACTCCCCAGCCTCTTTTGTATTGTTTCTTTGAGAGTCATCAAAATAGGCAGGAACGGTTATGACAGCTTCTGTAATTGGTGTTCCTAGGTAATTTTCTGCATCTAATTTTAATTTTCTTATAATTAAAGAGCTTATATACTCAGGTTTGTAAGATTTTCCATCAATATTATATATATAATCTGTACCAATCTTCCTTTTTACAGATGATATTGTTCTATTTGTATTGGTTAAAGATTGTCTTTTTGCTAACTCACCTACTATATGATCGCCATTATCTAAAAATGCTAATATAGAAGGAGTTGTTTTAAACCCTTCAGCGTTGGGAATAACTGTTACCTCACCGCCCTCGTAAATTGCAATTACGGAGTTGGTTGTACCAAGATCTATTCCCACAAGATTCACATTTATATATTGAATAATATATGGTAAATAGCAAATAAATATATAAACTAAATTGTTAGAAAGAGGTTTTTACCGTCAGGACTCCAAGAACATTTTATTTTCTTACCACTATAGAGAAGACTGTTACAGAGAGTTAAATTGACCGGAGCTGCTTTTATCATCTTATCTTCTTTACAAGGCTTATTACTTTTATTATTGTACATACATATAAAATCAATTGCTTCCTCTGCGTTCCTAACCCCGTATAAAACAGTTGCTGGGTTGTCGTGAAATTTGTAAAAAACCTTTCTGGCTAATACTAGTTGAGAATCAGGAACGAAAATAATATCTGCATTATTTAGTTCGGAATTTTGAATTTTAGCCTCCATGCTACCAATAGAACCAACCTCGCCTTCGGTAGTGATTGTTCCGGTTGCGGCAATAAAGATATTATCTGTAAGTTCGGGAAACTTAGCAGAGTAATAAGCTAGGGTCCAGGCTAGACCGGTCGAAGGTCCAGATAATTTGCCTGGATGCACCGATGTTACTGTAACAGGTTTATGGATAATTGATGAGATATATTTATAAGCGTTCCCTTTAGACTCTTTTTGATCCAAAAAGGTTTCACCCCTATAGAGAAATAAATCTAGCCATACAGGTGAGATTTTATTGTAGTAAGATGCTATGGGCTCAGCAAGGAAAAATTTAAAGTTCTCTGAGCTTATCATGACAGTCAAGCCAGCTACGTTTGTGTTTTTAAAATCTTCAGTAATAAATCTTTGTAACTGTCCGGGTCTAGAGTAGCTCTCGGTATCAAAAGAGAAAGGTTTAATAAAATTTATACTTAAAATAAATACAAATGTAAAAAAAACATACTTACGCATACTCCTATTGTTATACTAAATAAAAAAATTACAAATATTTATCTATTTTTTTTAAGTTCATCTATTTTTTTATAAAATTCAGGTAGTTTCTTATCATTATAGAAAGGATCATTTACTGTGCCTCTTATTAGA